>ERZ825384.1561-NODE-1561-length-26582-cov-3.506691_pt1 | contig 26582 bp, 28 predicted proteins | sample MGYA00519931_ERZ825384 | MGnify/ENA primary metagenome ERZ825384 (study PRJEB31778, sample SAMEA3449200) | human gut metagenome | biome: human gut; feature: human-associated habitat; material: faeces | place: United Kingdom | collected 2010/2012 ...
GGCGTTGAAGTCCTCCGCCGTCATGGTAGACAGCACGCTGTCCAGGGCTTCCTTCAGCACGGTGTTGCCCTTGCGGACGGAGATGCCGATGTTGATATCCTCATCGGACACCACAAAGTTATCCTCGCTGCCGCTGAAATCCAGCAGCACCAGATCGGGATAGGCCAGCAGCGCGCCCTGCGCAGTGGGCATATCGGTGCAGATGAAATCCACCATGCCCGCTTCCAGTGCCATCAGCATGGCGGGGGCGGACTCGGCGGGAGACTGAATCTTCGCGCCCGCAATCTGCGGCAGGCAGCTGTCATACCAGATGGTGCCCAGCTGCGAGGTGCAATAGCCCGAAAGCTCCGAAATGCCCTTGGCCGCAGCCTGGGGCGTGCCCTGCTTGGCCAGGCACACGATGCTGGCATACAGGTAGGGGCCGGCGAAATCCACCATTTCCGCGCGGCTCGCCGTCATGGACTGGCCGGCGATCACCGCGTCCACCACGCCGGCCTGCACGGCGGGCACCAGGGAATCCCAATCCAGACGGACAATTTCCAGCTGCCAGCCGTTGGCCTCGCACAGCTTCTTGGCCATCATCACATCATAGCCGTTGGCGTACTCACGGCTGTCGCGGATCGGCACGGCGCCGTTGCTGTCGTCGCCCTGGGACCAGTTATAGGGGGCATAGTTACATTCCATGGCCACGGTCAGCACGCCGTCCTCCACGCCCGAGGGCTCGTCGGCCAGGGCCGCAGGAATCATCGTGCAGCAGAACACAAGGCAAAGTACCAGCGCAGCAAATCTTCTCATCATGGGTCATACCGCCTTTCTTTTGATTGCCGGATAAAAAATGAACCGCTTCCAGTGAAGCGGTTCATAATCAAAGATCAAACAGAGGCGGGAAGTCCTGTCCCGCGGCAACTGCCATGTGTCTTGATAGCGCTTCACAGGAGAAAACCTGTGACAGTCCGCCGCGTGTTCCACGGCGACCCAGCTACCCGGAAAGCAGACCCTTGCCCGAGCGCTTCGGCGATGTCCCCTTTCGATCCGGCAACGGTCTGTGCGGCCCGGACGTACTGATGAACCTCGCGCCTCTATCCAAGTATTCAGTTCGCCGGTATTGTAGCATTGATCCGCGCGCCTGTCAAGCGTTAATTTGGTTATTTTGGCATTTCCCTATGTTTTTTCTCTGATTGTGGAAATGAACGCAAATTTCCACCATTTCAGGCTGTTACCGTCTGTGCGTAATACTGCGCCTAGGCGTGCCACAATTCGTAATACTTGCCCTGCGTGTCCGCCAGCAGCGCCTCGTGCGTGCCCGTCTGCACAACCTGACCCTGATCAAACACCGCGATCTCATCGCAGAACTTGCAGGAGGAGAGGCGGTGGCTGATGTATACCGCCGTCTTATCGCCTGCGATTTCATTGAACTTTTCGTAAATCTCGGCCTCGGCGATGGGATCGAGCGCGGCGGTAGGCTCATCCAGGATGATAAAGGGCGCGTCCTTATACAGCGCGCGGGCAATGGCAATCTTCTGCGCCTCGCCGCCCGAAATCTCCACGCCATCCTGCTCCAGATCCTTATACAGGCAGATGTCCAGCCCCTTGGGCATTTTCTGCAGCCGCTCTTCAAAGCCCGCCAGCTTCAGGCATTCGCGCACGCGATGCGCGTCGTAATGCACGCCCGCGGCCACATCATAGCCCTCAGCGATATAACGATATAATCCGAATAGCCAGTGATAAAGACGATCTGCACCGCCTCGTTTTCGCGGCGAATCGCCCGCGCCATGCTCACCCCGTCCATGCCAGGCATTTCGATATCCAGCAGCAGCACGTCGTAATCCTTATGCTCCTCATAATGGAACAGAAATGCCTGCGCGGATTCAAAGCGCTCCGCCTGCACGGCCAGTCTGCGCTGCGCTGTCATCGCAGACGGCAATGCGTACAGGCATACGTTTCTCTCCTTTATCGCTCGATTCATGAAAAAATCCCCGGCCGCAGCGACACGTCCAGGGATGATTGCAAAGTGTGCGTTTTAGCCTTCGGCAGGCTGCTGATGCTCCTGCGTAAGCAGGCACAGCTTGTCCAGGATGTGGCAATCCGTCGTCACCATATCCAAGCCCAGGTATTCCTTGATATTATCCAGCACCTGCTCCACATGGCTGTTGGCCTTTTGCAGCAGGTCTTCTTCGGAGATGCTTTCTGTATCGTAGCGCTGGCAGGCGGCCACGCGGATATGCCGCGGGGTAAGCACGGCCACGCAGTAATAAATATCATCGTAATAACGGCCAAAGAAATTGTTGCGCAGGGCGTTTTCCAGCCGTTCGCTGCCATAATGCCACTGGGCGGAGAGATACACCTCGCCCTGCGGCAGATCAAAATCAAACAGGATGGCCTGCTTGTCAGGCGATACAAAGGAGCGCAGCAGCTGCAATGTGCCGCGCAGCTGCGCGTCGGCAGCCACTTCTCCCGCCAGCAGATTATGCGTTACCTCATCGCGCAGGATATCCAGCACCGCGGCCTCGTCGTATACCTCGTCGGACATATCGGCATGCAGGCGATCCAGCAGGCGGCGGACGTTAATGATCTCTTCCTTTTGCGCATCCAGCGTGCGCTGAATCTGAAAGATCGGCAGGCTCGGGCGCATATTGTTCAAATACAGGCTCAGCTTGCGGGCCTCGTCCGCGTTCAGCATGTAGGCAATCGCGTCCACGCGCTTGCTTTCCATCAGGCGAATTGCCTCGTCCGCGTTGCCGGCCAGCACGGGATCATGAAAGCTCATGCTTTGCCAGTTGGTAATCTGATTGAGTGGTTCCAGCACGGCTGGTTCATTGGTGGCAAACAATACTCGATACATTGCAAATCCTCCATGCAGTCAACCCTGCCAGACCATTATACATGAAGAAAGGCAGATATGCAATCACTTTGCACAATAATTTATCCTTCTTTCGGTATCATTGGACAAAAGCGTGCATATCATAGCCGCGAGGTGATCGCAAATGCCCAAAGCAACAGGCGCGGATACGCCCGCAAAGCCGCACATGCTGACAATAAACGACCGCAAGTCCGCCCAGCTGACCGGCGTGAGAGAGGTGCTCTCTTTTGATGAAAAGCAGTTGCTGCTGCGCACGGAGCAGGGGGATCTGGCCGTTTCCGGCGAAGGCATTCACATTACAGCGCTGTTATTGGATGAAGGCAGGCTAACCTTCGAAGGCCGGGTGGACGCGCTGAGCTATTCGGACGCCAGCAGCCTGCGCCATGCCTGGCGCGGCTGGCTGAAATAGCCATGCAGCCGCTGCGTGAAACCGCCGGGCAGGGCGATACGCTGCTGGCGCTGGTATATGCGGGTCTGACCGCGGCGATGCTGTGCGATATGCTGATGCCCCTTGCGCGCCGATGCGGCGCGATCATCCATTTTGGCATGCAGCTATTGTTATGCGCCTGCGGGGCGTTCTTGTGCTTTCTTGCGCTGGAGCGCACAGGCTGCGGCGCACTGCGCCCCTATATGCTTTTATCCTTTGGCGCAGGATGCCTGCTGTGGCGGCTGGGCGTTCGCGGCGCAATCTGCGCCGTGATAAAATTACTGCGCCGCAACAGGAAAAGCGCCACGGACGGCGAATAGATACACGAACGAATTCCCGGAGGCATATCGCATGAACACCGAACCCGGCAAGAATAAATCCGCCCTGGATCAGGCAAAAGATCGTTTTCGATACGGTACCGTGCGCCCGCTGACGCTCATTTGCACGCTGTTCGTCATCATTTGCGTAGGTATCATGATGATTAACAGTGTGCGCGACGACACGGAACGGCTGCGCGTGCGCGTAACCGACCTGTCCATCTCCCGTGAGGAAATGGCCCGTGAGCGCGATAAGCTGCAAAGCGAGGTCAGCATCGCCGAAACGGACGATTATATCATCGCCAAGGCACGGCAGCTATACGGCTACATGATGCCGGGTGAAATGCGCTTTGTCATCAAGAATCCCGAGGCCCTGTACGGCGGACAAACGATTGAAATGTACGTAGTAGAAGGAGATCAGCCATGAATCGCATCGCGGTGATCGTCATCGGCTCCAATTCCACCCGTTCTCTGTGCTGCGATGAAGCGCCAGCCTTATCCCACCCGATGCGCGGGCGCGTTGAAACGCGCCTGCTTTTGCATTTGAACAAAGAAAATCCCATGCTGACCGATGAGGCCATCGCCCTGCTTGCGGGCGGCGTAAGCCAGCTCTATGAACAAATCCAGCATGAAAACGCCCGTCTGGTAGGCCTATATGCCACCAGCGCTGTGCGTGACGCGCAAAATGCACAGGCTTTATCCGCCACTTTGGAATCGCTTTGCGGCCAACCCCTGCGCGTGCTCAGTGGGCGCGAGGAGGCCGCTTATTCCTTTTACGGAGCGGCGGGCGATTGGCCGCGCGCCGGCATGATCGATATCGGCGGCGGCTCCACCGAAATCGCCCTGGGCAGCGGCGATACCATTGCGCACGCCTACTCGCTGCAGCTGGGCGCGTCGCGCCTGCATAAGCGCCAGCCCATCAACAGCCCCTACGATATCGCCATGGCGCTCAGCATTGCCGCCGAAATCGCCGAGCCCCTGCATGCCCTGCAACGCGAAACCGAGCGTCTTCCTTTCTGCCTGGTAGGCGGCACAGGCACGTCCGTGGCGCAGATATTGGCCGCGCAGACAGGCCGCGCAGATATCGAGGGCATGCGCTTGGAACGTCAGGCGGTTGAAACCCTGCTTGGACAGATTGCCGCCACGCCCCGCAATCAGCGTGAAAGCATCCCCGGTTTTCCCGCCGGGCGCGCGGATATCCTGCCCACCGGCATGGCCGCGCTGATCGCCGTGATGGACGCGCTGAGCCTTGATCATCTGCAAGTAACGCAGCACGGCAATACGGACGGGCTGCTGCGCGCGTTTGTTCACAAAAAATTTGCTTGATCATTTATCTTCCATTGGTTATAATATACAGGATGCTATAAACACAAGATTGGAGCGCAACTGACATGAAAAAGAAGACCCTTTTCGCGCTGCTGCTGGCGGCGGTCATGCTGCTGAGCGGCTGCTCTCTGGTGCTTAAGGACAGCGCTGTAGACGCAAAGCAGACCATCATTGACGTAAACGGTGAACAGGTGGATAAGCAGACCTTCCTGAACGCCTATAATTACACCCTGACCATGCAGCAGTATTACGCGCAGATGCTGCAGCAGTTCGGCGGCGACGGCACGGTGGACGAGGCTTCCATCCTGCAGAGCACGCTGGATAACTACATCTCTTCCCTGGTTCTCTCCCAGAAGGCCAAGGAGCTGGGCTTTGATCAGTTTACCGATGCGGAGCTGGCCGAGCTTCAGGCCCAGGCCCAGGAGGAATACGACACGCAGCTCGAATCCATCCGCACCACTTACTTTGCCGATTCCGAGCTGGAAGGCGACGCGCTGACCGCCGAAGTGACCGCCTATGCCAAGGCCAACGGCTATACGCTGGATTATCAGCTGGATACCGCCAAGAGCAACAAGATTTCCGAGCGTCTGAAGGCCTCCGTCACCGATACCGTGACCATCACGGACGATGATCTGCAGGCCGCGCTGGATAAGGAAGTCGCTTCCGAAAAGGAAACCTTCGCCAGCACCCCCGCCGCCTATGGCACCCGCGTGAACGCCGGCACCACCGTGTACTACACGCCCGCCGGTTATCGCACCATCCGCGTGATCTCCGTGGATAAGCCTACCGAGGAGGGCGCTTCCTCCGACGAAGCTAAGCAGCAGATCGACGCGCTCTATCTGCGTCTGACCGTCGGCGAAGCCTTTGAAACCCTGACCGAGGATGTAAAGACCTACGCCATCTGTGCCGACAGCACCACGCCCGAAGCTGATGTTGTGGCCGCCGCCATGCAGCTGACCGACGCGCTATCCTATACCGAAGTGTTGGAAACCGAGAAGGCTTTCTACCTCGCGCAGCTGGTTGAAGAGCTGCCCGAGCACACCGCCACCCTGGAAGAAGCCCGCGCCACGCTGTATGACGCCACCCTGACCGACGCGCAGGATACCGCCTACAACGAAACCGTGCAGGGCTGGATCAACGCCGCGGACGTAAAGACCTATACGGAACGCCTGAGCGACTAATCCCACGCCATCCACCATCCCGCCCGGATGCAGCAATGCGTCCGGGCTTTTGCTTATATTTGCCGCCGCTTGTATTTTTTCTCCCGCTCCTGTATAATAGACTGCGGCGAAGGGAGGTGCCCGTATGCGCTATTTACGCCGCTTAATCTGGTTTATTGCGTCCCGCCTGCTGGTGATTCTGCTGGTGCTGGGGCTTTTGACCGTGGCGTTTTATTTTTCCATGAACGCCACCAATATTTATATCATCATCAAGGACGGCATGGCCCGCCGCGCGCAGGTCATCATGATGGATGAGCCGGTCAGCCAGCTGGACAACTACTTTTCTTCCAGCTGGATTGCCCGCGACGACTGGCTGCAAAGCGCGCTCAATAACGTGGATCCCTACCGCGACTGCACGGTAACAGGCTTTGACCACCGCGTATCGCTGCAGCGCGTGTGGTGCTGGCCGTGGGATGATACCGCCAGCGCCGTTGTCACCGAGCGCATCCCTGCCATCGACGGCAAGGCCGCCTCGGGCACGGTGCCTGATTGGCCTGCGGGCAAGTATAACGTTATCTTAACCAAAGAAAATGGCAACTGGAAAATCAAGGATATCACGTTGCTGGAATGGATACAAAATGATTGATCCCTCCCCCATCCTGGCGCTGGCTCCCATGGCGGGCATCACCGATTGGCCCATGCGCCTGCTGTGCGCCGAGCAGGGCTGCAATTATACCACCACCGAGATGGTCAGCGCCATGGGCTATCTGACTGCGCCTGATTCGCTCTATGTGTATCAATACCTGCTGGCCGTGCATCCTGACGAGCCGCGCCCGGCGGTGCAGCTGTTTGGACACCATCCGGATCTGATGGGGCAGGCCGCGCAAAGGCTGAGCGAGCTTGGGCGCTTTTCCGCCATTGATATCAACATGGGCTGTCCCGCCCGCAAGGTGACGGGCTCAGGCTCGGGCAGCGCGCTGATGCGTGACCTGCCCCTGTGCGCGCAGATTATCACCGCCGTGCGAAAATCCACCGTCCTGCCTGTCACAGTCAAGATGCGCCTGGGCTGGGACGATGATCACCTGTGCGCGCCCGAGCTTGCGCATATCGCCCAGGAGAGCGGAGCCGATCTGCTCACCGTCCACGGCCGCACGCGCGAGCAGCAATATGCCGGTCAGGCCGATTGGCAGGCTGTCGCGCGCGTAAAACAGGCGGTGCGCATTCCCGTGCTGCTCAACGGCGATATCATATCGGCCGATTCCGCCCTGCGTGCCTTGCGAGAGACAGGCTGCGACGGGCTGGCCATCGGCCGTGGAGCGCTGGGCAATCCCTTTTTGTTTGCGCAGATCCGCGCGGCGCTGGCCGGGCAGCCAGTCGTCTATCCTACCTTTGAACAGGTGGTGGAAACTGCCATCCGCCATGGTGAAATGATGCGCGCCTGGAAGCAGGAGCACGCCGCCGTCACCGAAATGCGCAAGCACATGTGCTGGTATATCCATGGTCGCCGGGGCGCGGCGCGCCTGCGCACGCAGCTGACGGCACTGGACAATCTGGACGACGTATACGCCCTTTTGCGCCAGTTTGCCCGCGAGCAGAGCGCTCAAAGTACGGAAAACTGCATTACCTGCTAAAAATTTTGCATTTTCCTGTTGACAAATCGATGGGAAAATGCTATTCTTTTCCCGCAATCCCGATTGAATCAGTCGGAATTGCAAGGAGGAACAAATTGAAGCTCTCAACCCGCGGAAAATACGGCCTGTACGCCATGGTTTATCTGGCGCAGAAGGCCGAGGAAGGGCCGCAGCCGCTGCGAGCTATCGCCCAGCTTGGGCTGCCCGATCATTACCTGGAGCAGCTGCTTGGCAGCCTGCGAAAGGCCGGGCTGGTCACCACCGTGCGCGGCGCCCAGGGCGGCTATCAGTTGGCCAAGCCCCCCGATCAAATCAGCGTCGGCCACATCATCGACGCCATGGAGGGACCCCTCAATCTGTCGGAATGCGCCACGGAAGGCGAATGCGAATGTCCTCGCAGCGAGGGCTGCAAAACCCGTCGCGTATGGGAATATTTAACCGACAGCATCAACCGCCTGTTATACAGCATCACGCTTCAGGACATGCTTGAATCAAAGGAGATGAACGAATCTTGAACCGCGTTTATATGGATAACGCCGCCACCACGCCGGTATCCCCCGCAGTGCTTGAAAAAATGCTTCCCTATTTTTCTGAATGCTACGGCAACGCCAACAGCATTCATTCTACCGGCCTGGATGCGCGCAAGGCGCTCAACGCCGCCCGCAAGAAGGTAGCGGCCGCGCTGAACTGCAACCCCGAAGAAGTGTACTTCACCTCCGGCGGCAGCGAAAGCGATAACTGGGCGCTCAAGGGCGTGGCCTTTGCCAACCGCAAGAAGGGCAACCACATCATCACCTCCGCCATCGAGCACCACGCCATCCTGCACACCTGCGAATGGCTGGAAAAGCAGGGGTTTGAAATCACCTATGTGCCCGTGGACGCGGACGGCCTGGTCAATCCAGCCGATGTGGAAGCGGCCATTACCGACAAAACCATCCTGATTTCCATCATGGCCGCCAACAACGAAATCGGCACCATCGAACCCATTGAGGAAATCGCCAAGATCGCCCATGCGCACCATGTGCTGTTCCACACGGACGCGGTGCAAGCCATCGGTGCAATCCCCGTGGACGTGCGTGCCATCGGCTGCGATCTGCTGTCGCTGTCCGGCCACAAGTTCCATGGTCCCAAGGGCGTGGGCGCGCTCTATATCAAGCAGGGCACGCGCATTGATAACCTGATCCACGGCGGCGCTCAGGAGCGCGGCCGCCGCGCCAGCACTGAGAACGTAGCGGGTATTGTGGGCATGGCGGAAGCCATCGAGCTGGCCACCGCCAACATTCCCGAAAAAGCCGCGCGCATCAGCGCCCTGCGCGATCAGCTGATTGACGGGCTGACAGCGCTGCCCTATGTGCGCCTGAACGGCCACCGCACCAAGCGCCTGCCCGGCAACGTCAACGTGTCCGTCCGCTTCATCGAGGGCGAATCGCTGCTGCTGCGCCTGGATCTGGCCGGCGTGGCTGCTTCCAGCGGCTCCGCCTGCACGTCCGGTTCGCTCGATCCCTCCCATGTGCTGCTGGCCATCGGCCTGCCCCATGAGATTGCTCACGGCAGCCTGCGTCTGTCGCTGTCCGATACCACCACGCAGGAGGAAGTGGACTACGTCCTGTCCGTACTGCCTGGCATCATCGAATATCTGCGCGATATGTCTCCCCTCTACAACGACTTTATGGAGGCTCAAAAATAATGTACTCTGAAAAGGTAATCGATCATTTCAGCAATCCCCGCAATGTAGGCGAAATTGAAAACGCGGACGGCGTGGGCACGGTAGGCAACTCCAAGTGCGGCGATATCATGCGCATGTACCTGAAGGTGGACGATAGCGGCGTAATCACCGATTGCAAGTTCAAGACCTTCGGCTGCGGCGCAGCCATCGCCACCAGCTCCATGGCCACCGAAATGATCAAGGGCAAAACCCTCAAGGAAGCCCTGAAGCTGACCAACAAGGCTGTTGCCGAGGCGCTGGACGGCCTGCCCCCCGTAAAAATGCACTGTTCCCTGCTAGCTGAGGAAGCCGTGAAGGCCGCCGTGGAAGACTATATGAAGAAGCATCCCGAAGCGGTGATCTGATCGCGCTTCCGGCAAGCCTATCCCGTTCCTGGAGGTTTACATGCCGGATATACATGGCAATATTGAAGGCGTGCGCAAAAGCACGCTGGCAGAACTGCAAACTTTATATGATTTCCCCATTGAACAGGATGAATACCTGCCCATTGAGCTTGCTCGCCTGATGGGCAGGTATTCCTGCGCTTTGAACAGGGAAATCTCGCTCTATATCACCCGCGACGGCGAGATCATTGATATCACCGTCGGCGATACCGCCAGCGTTCCCCTGTGCGATATCCGCCTGCGCCGCAGCGCGCGGCGGCTTTCGTGCGTGCGCTGCGTGCATACCCATCCGCGCGGCTCCGCCGAGCTGTCGGATGTGGATATCACGGCGCTTAAATCCCTGCTGCTGGACAGCATGTGCGCGCTGGGCGTAAGCGCCGAGGGCGAGGTGACGGGCGTTCAGGCCGCCTTCCTGCATGAGCGGGTGAACGGCGAGCCGCAGCCCGTATGCACGTCCATCCTGTCCCTGCGCCGCCTGCCGCAAAGCGCCTGGATGGATGAGATTGTTTTGTCAGATCAGCGCGTCATGCAGGGCGAGGACAAGGCCGCGGACGACGCCCCCGAACGCGCATTGCTCGTAGGCATTGAAAGTGACGAATCGCTGGACGAGCTGGCCGACCTGGCCGAAAGCGCGGGCGCGGTGGTTGTCGGCCGTTCCTTCCAGCGAAAAACGCGCCCGGATACCGCTACCTACATCGGCAGCGGCAAGGCCAACGAGCTGGCGCTGGATGCGCAGGCTTTGGAAGCCGATATCATCATCGTGGACGATGAGCTAACCGGCGCACAGCTGCATAACCTGGAGGATATCGTCGGGGTTAAGGTCGTGGATCGCACCACGCTGATTCTGGATATCTTCGCCCAGCGCGCCAAGACGGCCGAGGGTCGTCTACAGGTGTCGCTGGCGCAGCTGAAATACCAGTCCGGCCGGCTGATCGGCCAGGGGCTGGTGCTCTCCCGTCTGGCGGGCGGCATCGGCACACGCGGTCCCGGCGAAAGCAAGCTGGAAATCGACCGCCGCCGCGTCCGTGAGCGCATCACCGCCCTCAAGCGTGAGCTGAGCGAGCTGGAAGGTCAGCGCGCCCTGCGCCGCCGCGCGCGGGAGCGCAACGCCATCCCTGTCGTGGCGCTGGTGGGCTACACCAACACAGGAAAATCCTCCCTATTGAACAAAATCACCGGTTCGGACGTCTATATAAAAGACAGACTTTTCGCCACGCTGGACGCGATATCGCGCAATGTGCGCCTGCCTGACGGCGGCGAATACCTGCTGGTGGACACCGTAGGCTTCATCCGCAAGCTGCCTACTGATCTGGTAGAGGCCTTCCATTCCACATTGGAGGAGGCCGCGCTGGCCGACGTGCTGGTGCTGGTCAGCGACGCATCCTCGCCCGATATGCTTGCGCAGCATGTCGTTGTGGAGCAAGTTTTACAACAATTGGGCGCAACTTCTCAGCCGCGCATTGACGTACTGAATAAATGTGATAAAATTGAAGAGGCGGATTTTGCGCCACTGCCGCGCGCCATTCGCGTATCGGCCAAGACGGGCGAGGGGCTGGATCAGCTTTCGGACGCCATCGCGGCCATTCTGCGCGCGCGCGAATGTAAAATCAGCGTGCTCGTCCCCTTCGATCAGTATGGCATCGTGACGGATATCCGCGCCATGGGGCGCATACTGAGCGAGGAATACACCGATCACGGCACTCAGGTAACGGCCATGGTGGACGCCGCCGCATACGGCAGGCTCCTGTCCCTTTATCCCGCCGTATTTGCAGGAGAAGAAGGCTAAGCTATGCCCTTACAGCTGCTGTCGCTGCTGATATCGCTGGTATCGGCGCTGTCCCTGTCGCTGGATACGCTGGGTCAGGCAACGTCCCTGGGCGGATATCTGGCGCTGGTTAACCGCGATTATGTGCTGGCCGCCGATTACGAGCCGGACGATCTGGTGCGCCCAAACGTCAAAGCCACCAATGGCAGCGCCATCCTGATGCGCAGTGAGGCCGCGGCGGCGCTGGAGGAATTGTTTGCCGCCGCCAAGGATGAGGCGGGTCTGACCCTGTACGCCGCCTCGGGCTATCGCAGTTACGGCACGCAATCAGCCATCTTTGAACGCAAAATCAAAAATACCGGCAGCCGCGAAAAGGCGCAGCGCCTGGTGGCTCCGCCCGGCGCCAGCGAGCATCAGCTGGGGCTGGCCATGGATCTGAAGGCCACGCCAACCAGCAACCTTTCCGCCTCCTTTGCCAAGACCAAGCAAGGCCAATGGGTCGCCGAGAACGCGCACCGCTTCGGCTTTATCATCCGCTATAAGGAAGAATGGACCGATATCACCGGCTATGCCTACGAGCCTTGGCACATCCGCTATGTGGGCAAGGAGCACGCGGCCATCATTTACGAAATGGATATCCCGCTGGAGACGTACATTGCCGCCCTGCGCGCGGCGGCGCTGAGCCAATACCTGGAGGAAGAATAATGCGCAAGCTGCTTTGTCTGGTGCTGATCCTGCTTCTCCCCCTCTGCGCACTGGCCGAGGGAGATCTACCCGCCTGGGATTACCCCATCGCGCCCGAGATCCTGCAGGATCCAAACGATTATATCCGCCTGGCCAACCGCGAAAACCTGCTGGATGGCTCCTATGTTCCGTCCGATTTGGTCAGGGTGACGGCCAAGCACGTCAGCGGCACGTTTCAGCTGCGCAAGACGGTCAACGACGCGCTGCTTACCATGTTTGCCGCCGCTAATCAGGACGGCTGCACGCTGTATGTAAAAAGCGCTTATCGCAGCTATCAGACCCAGCGCACCATGTACTATAACCGCCTGGAAAAAAACGGCGGCAAGGATGACGGCTGGGTCAGCTATCCCGGCGCCAGCGACCATCAGACGGGCCTGGGCGCGGATATCCTGAACTATGCCTGGACGCAGAAGGACGGCATGAACGAAAAGTTCGCCCAGACGGCCGAGGCGCAGTGGATGGCCGCGCATTGCCATGAGTATGGCTTCGTCATCCGCTATATGGACGGCAAGCAGGATATCACGGGCATTTCCTTTGAGCCCTGGCATCTGCGCTATGTGGGGCCGGAATGCGCCGAATACATGATGACCAACAACCTGTCCCTGGAGGAATTCACCGCCGAGTGGCAGGCCTACGCTGCACGGTTTGAGCAGCAGTCTGGCATGACGCTGGACGCCTACTGCAAGCTCCTTTCCGCCCCCAAGCCCGCCGTTGAAACCGGTGAGACGGGCGAGGACGGCGATACCGAAATTTCCATGTTTTATGATACAGATCACTGACGGAGGCTGGCGTGCGATACAGGATCTTTGCCCTTGCGGTGCTTTTCGCCCTGCTGTTTTCTCATAGCGTCCTGGCCGAGCAGGAGGCAGATATTTTATCCGATAGCGGCATTCTGTGCCTGGTAAACCGCGAAAAGCATCTGCCCAAGGATTACGCGCCGAGCGATCTGGTCAAGCCCAAGGTGGATACCCGCAAATCCAGCCTGCAGGAGCGCATCTATATGCGCGAGGAAGCCGCCCATGCGCTGGAGGATATGTTCAACGCCGCGCTGACCGAGTCCGCGCTCAAATTGCTTGCCGTTTCCGGCTATCGTTCTTATGGCACGCAGCAAGTGCTTTTCAATCAGAAGGCCGCTGCCGTGAGCGCGGCTACCGCCTCGCTGACCGTGGCCAAGCCCGGCGAAAGCGAGCATCAGCTTGGCCTTGCCATGGACGTGCAGTGCCCCGATACGCTCACCCTGAGCAGCAACTTTGCGCAGACCGAGGAGGGGCGCTGGGTGGAGGAAAACGCGCACCGCTTTGGCTTTATCATCCGCTATAAGGCCGAATGGAAAAGCATGACGGGCTATAATTACGAGCCTTGGCACATCCGCTATATCGGCGTCGCCCATGCCACCGCCGTGCATATGCTGAATATCCCCTATGAAACCTACTACGAGCAGGTGATCCGCCTGCCCGAATATGTACTGACGCAGGGCAATCCCTATCTGCTTGCCGGCGCGGTACAGGATCTGATCAACGGCGATGAGAGCATCCTCGCCCTGCTGCCCGCCAACGCTCCGGATACCGACGCCGCGCTGCGCCGAGCCTCGCAGCGGTATCTGCCTGAGGATACCTCCTATCAGCAGGCCGTGTGGATGGGTTATCCTACCCCCGTGCCCACGCCCGAGCCGCGCGTGGATACCGACACCGAGGAATACTCCTACAGCCAGATGGAGGGCAAATAACCATGCGTTCGCTGCGCGATCAGCTTCGTGCCATCCAGACGCAGCCCCGGCAGGCGCAGCCTGCCGCCAAGCCGCGCCCGCAGGATTGCCTGATCCGTGAAACCCGCTTTCCCCTGCCGGGCCGTCTGTCGCTGCCGGCGGGGATTTTTCCGTTTATGCAGCTGGACGCGCAGCTGCCCGAAAGCCTGTCCCCCGAGTCGCTTTTGTTTTTGGATACCGAAACTACGGGCCTATCGGGCGGCGCGGGCACAGTGGCCTTTCTGGTGGGCGTGGGTGAAATCCGCCGGCATGAGCTAATCGTACGGCAATACCTGATGCGCGATTATGATGAAGAAGCCTTTGTGCTGCGCCACGTCCAGGCGCATTTATCCAGCTGCCAATTGCTGATCACCTACAACGGCAAGTCCTTTGATATGCCGCTGCTGGCCTCGCGGTTTGTGATGCACCGCATGCGCCTGCCCGAGCTTCCCCATGCCGACCTGCTGCACGCCGCGCGCCGCGTATGGAAGCTGCGGCTGGGGCGCTGCTCGCTGTCGGCCCTGGAGGATAAAATCTATCATGAACCGCGCGTGGATGATCTTTCCGGCGCGGAGGTGCCGCAGCGGTATTTTGATTATCTTAAATCGCACGATATGTCGCTGTTAGAGGACATTCTGCGCCACAACGCGCAGGATATCGCCACCCTGACGCGGCTTACCTACACGCTGTCCAGCCTGCACGACAATCCGCTTTCAGCCGAGCATACGCAGGATATCTTCAGCCTGGGCCGCGTATGCGAGCGCGGCGGACAATTGGAGCGCGCGCGGGTTTGCTACCGCGCGGCGGACAGCGGCGTCATGAGCGCCCTGTGTCGTGAGCGCCTGGCCGATACCCTGCGGCGCGAGCGCAGCGACGCGGAGGCTGCGGCCATCTATGAAAAGATGATCGCAGCGCGTCAAGGCGGCGCGCAGCCCTATATCGCCCTGGCAAAGCTGCTGGAGCACCGGCTGCACGATGTTAACAAAGCAGCAAATATCGCCCGGAGGGGACTTTTATACCTGACCGACCGGCCCAGTCTTAGCCCCCGTGAGCAGGCGCAGCTGGACGATCTCACCCACCGCTGCGCGCGCCTGCTGCAAAAGCAAAGCCGGCAATCATAAACAGGCGTTGATCTTTCGCGCTTTGCATTGACAAAAGCAGGGAATCGGGATATGCTATTGTGCGATCAGGATGGAGGTTTGAAGTATGGGACTGTTTGACGGTATCAAAATCAGAAAGGCCATTATGCACCAGCAAAAGGGCGACCTGGTGCAGGCCCGCGCCGCTTATGAGGAATTGTACGCGCAGGGCGTAAACCTGTGCGCCTATATGCTGCCCTGGGCGGTCATGCTGCTGCGCGAGGGGGGCGAGGAAAACTATAAAAAGGCCAAGGAAGTGCTGGTAAAAGCACAGAAGGCCAGCGACCTCACCCCCGAGCGCCGCAAGGAGCTGGTGCTGGATTTTGCCGTAGCCTGCTTTAAGCTGGGCGAGGGCGAGAAGGCCGTGGAGCTGCTGGAGCGCCAGCACCAGAAGTCGCCCAGCGGCGACACCTACGGCGCGCTGGGCTATATCTATGTGGCGCAGGGCGACGCGGACAAGGCGCTGGCCTTCAACGAACAGGCTGTAGATTACGACGACGAAGATCCCGTCGCGCTGGATAACCTGGCGCAAACCTATTATCGCCTGCTGGGCGATAAGGAAAAGGCGCTGGAGTATTTCACCAAGGCGCATGAATATAAGGAATCGCAGATCGATACGCTCTGGTTCCTGTCGCGCTACGATCTGGAAAAGGGCGATACCAAGGCCGCCATCGAAAAGCTGGAAAAGGCTGCGAACGGCCGCTTCTCCCCCCTCAATTATAAAACCAAGGCCGAAATCGAGCAGGAGCTTGCCACGCTTCGCGGATAATCCACGCGCGTTCATCGCATACTATTTCCCATAAGCAAGGAGGGATTTTGTATGCGTAAAAGTCTGAAAACCATCCCCGCCCTGTTGCTGGCGGGGATTTTTCTGTGCGTATCCTGCCTGCCCGCGCAGGCGCAGTCCCTGGAAAGCGCGCCGCCTATCCAGCTGACCGCGCCGTCCTATCTGCTGGCGGATGCTGAAACAGGCGCAATCATCTTTGAAAAGGACGCGGATACCCCGCGCCAGGTGGCCTCGCTGACCAAGCTGATGACCGTGCTGCTGGTGCTGGAACGGCTGGACAGGGGCGAAATATCGCTGGATGATACCGTCGCCGTATCCAAGACCGCCGCGTCCGCCCCCGGCTCCACCGCGCTGCTGGACGCAGGCGCATCCTATCGCGTGGAGGATTTGCTGCGCTCGGCCATCGTAGCCAGCGGCAATGACAGCGCCACAGCTCTGGCAGAGCATCTGGCGGGCAGCGAGCAGGTGTTTGTGCAGCTGATGAACGCACGCGCGGCGGAGCTGGGCATGAAGGATACGGTATACGTCAATTGCACGGGGCTGCCCGCCGCAGGGCAGCAGACCACGGCGCGCGATATTCTGCGCGTATCGTGCGAAATCTGCCGTCACCCGGTCTATTTTAACTATTCCTCCCTGTGGCTGTCCAATCTTACGCATCCCTCCGGGCGCGTAACGGATCTGACCAACACCAACCGTCTGGTGCGTTTTTACGCCGACTGTGATGGGCTGAAAACAGGCTCCACCAACGAGGCCAAGTACTGCGTCAGCGCCACGGCGCAGCGCGGCGGCATGCGGCTGATTGCCATCGTGCTGGGCGCATCGGCCAGCCAGACGCGCTTTAACGAGGCCCGCGCCATGATGGACTACGGCTTCGCCACCTATAGGCGCACGCAGGTAATCGCCGCTGGCGAGCTGACGGGCTACGCCATTCCCGTACGCCGCGGCGCGCAGGATACCGCCCCCATCGCGGTGGGCAAGGGGCTGTCCATGCTGCTGCGCGCGGGACAGGCCGATAAGCTGTCGGTGGAACTGAACCTGCCTGAATCCATCGAAGCCCCGCAGACAGCCGGCACGCGCGTGGGCGATGTGCGCGTGCTGCTGGATGGACAAACCGTAGCTGAGCTTCCCGCCGTACTTGCCCAGGATGTGCGCCTGCCCGGCTTTTTAGAAGGGCTGCTATTGATGCTTGATCACTGGCGCTGACGGCATTTTTCGACGAAAACTTGCCAAATTCCCGCAGCTTTGATATAATGTTGCGGGAATTTTTTGTATGCGGAGGCTACGCCGTGCTGGAATGGATGCGTTCAGATCCCATTGGATTTTTTCAATTTATGCTGTATCGCGCCCCGGCTGTGCTGCTGGCGCTTATTCTGCATGAAATCGCGCACGGGTATGTGGCGTATCGCTGCGGCGATCCTACCGCGCGCGATGCGGGGCGGCTGTCGCTCAATCCCCTGCGGCACCTCAGCTTGATCGGCACGCTGATGATGTTTCTGGCGGGCGTGGGCTGGGCAAAGCCTGTGCCGGTCAATCCCAACAACCTGCGCCATGGCCGCCGGGATGATTTTCTGGTGTCCATCGCGGGCGTAACGGTCAATTTTATCCTGTTCACGCTGGCCACCGTGCTGATGTGCGCGCTGCAGGGGCTGATCTGGAAGCCCGAGCTGTTTACCCTGGGCGCACCGCTGGCGACTAACTATGATTTTCTCTCCTTCAGCGGCGAGAATTTCATGAACATGCTCTTTTCCGGCGAATATGTCATCACCGAGGCCGCAGGCAGCCAGTATTACGTCGAACCGGTGGCCGAGTATCTGCGCGCTCCAGGGCTTTTGCACGTGCAGCGCTTTCTGGGGCAGCTGGCCCTGTGCAACCTGGGCATGTGCCTGTTTAACCTGCTGCCCATCCCGCCGCTGGACGGCTTCCACGTGTTCAACGACATCCTGCTGCGCGGCAAGATCCGCCTTACCGGCAGGGCGTTTCAGATCTGCATGGTGGCCATGCTGGTGCTGATGAACACAACAGATTTCTTCAGCAACATCGTATCCAAGGGCATCGACCTGGTGCAAAACGGTGTGCTGACGGCGATCATGCGCCTGTTTGGCCTGTCGTAAGGGGGCGCGCAGTTGGAAATCACCTACCATCTCAGCCAATTTGACGGCCCGCTGGATATGCTGCTGTTCATGCTGGACAAGGCCAAGATCGATATCCGCGATATCTTCATCTCCGAAATCACGGATCAGTATATCCAGGCCGTGCAGAACTCCCCCGAGCTGGATATGGACGAGGCCTCGGCCTTTATTGCCGTGGCCGCGCGTCTGCTGGAAATCAAAAGCTACAAGCTGCTTCCCCGCCCCCCTGCCGAGGATGAGGAAGACCCCGAGGCAGCCTTCATCCGCCAGCTGGAGGAATACGCCGCTTTCAAGCAAATCGCCGCCGATATGCAGTCCTTTGAGCGCGCGGCGACGCATCTGTATCACAAGCTGCCCGAGGAATACCCCTTGCCCCCGCCGTCCTTTGAAATCACAGGCCTTACGCTGGAAGGGCTGATCAACGCCTTCGCCCGCGTAATGGCGCGCCAGGCGCAGGCCGATGACGAGCCCAAGGAGCAGCAGGTGCGCCGCATCATCCGCGATGAGCACACCGTGCCCATGTGCATGGCGCATATTCTGCGGCAGGTGCGCAAAGCGCCCGCGCGCTTTGAAACGCTGCTGAGCCCATCGCCCACGCGTGAGGAGGTTGTCACCCTGTTTCTGGCCATGCTGGAATTGCTCAAGCTGGGCAAGATCACCTTCTTTCAGGATGGCATCTACGGCGACATTTCGGTATCCTGCGCGTAAAAAATCATCAGGAGCTACGCATGACAGAGCTTGCAAAGATTATCGAGGCCATTTTGTTTGTATCGGGTGAACCGGTGCAGCTGGGCGCGGTCGCACGCGCGCTGGAAGTAACGGAGCTTGAGGTATCCGCCGCCGCGGACGAGCTGGCCAGCGATTATGATTATAACCGCCGGGGCATTTGTCTCAAGCGCTTCGGCTCCCATATTCAGCTATCCACTCGGCCCGACTACGCGCCGCAGATCGAAAAGCTGCTGCAGCCTATCCAAAAGCAATCGCTTTCCCAGGCCGCGCTGGAAACGCTGGCCGTGGTGGCCTACAAGCAGCCAGTCACGCGCCTGGATATCGAGGCGGTGCGCGGGGTGAAGTGCGACTATTCCGTGCAGTCGCTGATGAACAAGGGGCTGATTGAGGAAGTGGGCCGCAAGGAAACGCTGGGCCGCCCCATCCTGTATGGCACAACGGATGCGTTTTTATCTCATTTTGGCCTGACTTCGCTGGAAGACCTGCCCCAGCCGCCCGAATCCCAGCAGGATTCTCCCGCCGAACCGCTTGTTACCTGAGCGATGCGGCGGTTTTTATTTTTTCAAGCCGCTTTGCAGGAATTTTTTGCCGTCTATCGAATATATAATATTGATATTTTTTGATTTTCATTTTGTTAGCATTCTCAATAAAGGAGCGAAACGGAACATGAAGAAAAAGATGTGGATCATCCTGGCGGCTGCCGTCGTCGTCCTGGCCGTTGTCATTTGGCTGCTGTGCCTCAATTCCGGCCTCAAGCAGGATAAAAACGACCTGACCGCCCAGCTTGCCGACGCGGCCAAGACCGCCTCGCAGCTGCAAACCGATCTGGATGCCGCCAAGGCCGATATCGACGCGCTGACCAAGTCCGGCGAGGAAGCTGCCGCTCAGAACACCGCGCTGCAAAGCGAGCTGGACGCCGCCAAGGCCGATATCGACGCGCTGACCAAGTCCGGTCAGGAGGCCGCCAGCCAGAATACCGCCCTGCAAAGCGAGCTGAACGCCGCCAAGGCTGCCGCCGACGCGCTGCAAACCGATCTGGACGCCGCCAACACCGATATCGCCGCCCTGCAGGCCGAACTTTCCCAGTCCCAGGCCAATGCCGATTCGCTGCTGAACGACCTGTCCCTGTCCGTCAGCAATGAGGGCGAATTGCAGGCCAAGGTATCCACGCTGGAAGAAAGCATCGCTTCCCTGAAGCTTGATATCTCCCGCCTGCAGGATCAGCTGGACGTAGCCAACAGCGATCTTTCCGCCGCCAAGACCGCCCACGCCGAGGCGCTGGGCAATTACAGCGAATCCTCCGTCAAGGTGGAGGAGCTGGAAAAGGCACTGTCTGAAACGCAGGTTTTGCTCACCCAGGCAAAAAACGAGCTGACCGACAAGGAAGCCCAGCTGAACGATCTGAATGCCAAGATCACCGCCGAGCAGGTCGCCCGCTCCGCCGCCGAGGCGGACGCCACAGCCGAGCTGGCAAAGCTCCAGGAAGCTGCCAACAAAATCGCGGCACTGGAAATCAGCCTGAAGGAAATCACCGCCACCAAGGACGCGCTTGCCCAGCAGGTCGAAAGCCTGTCTCAGAAGTCCGCCGATCAGGGCACGCTGATGGAAGTACAGAGCGCGCTGGACACGGCCAACGCCCAGATCGCCACGCTGAACGAGCAGGTAACGGCCCTCAATTCGCAGCTTGAAACCGTCAAGGCTGAAAAGGAGCAAGCTCTTGCTCAGCTGAAAGAACTGACCGACAACAAAGCAAGCCAGCTGGAAAGCCTGACCCTTGAGCTGGAAACCGTCAAGGCTGCCGAAGCCGCCAGCCAGACGCAGATTACCGAGCAGGCTGCCAAGATCAATGAACAGGCTGCGCAGATCACCGAGCAGCAGACCAAGCTCACTGCCCAGGAAGCTACGCTTGCCGAGCAGAACGCCACCATCTCCGCCCAGCAGACGCAGCTTGCCGAGCAGAACGCCGCCATCTCCGCCCAGCAGACGCAGCTTGCCGAGCAGAAAGCCGCCATCTCCGCCCAGCAGGCGCAGCTTGCCGAGCTGGAAGCAACCGCCGCGCAGAACGCCGCCGAATGGGGCAAGCTGCACGAGGTATGGGAACGCTGCCTGTCCGATGATAAGGATGTGGCCCAGACCGCACTGGATGAGCTGCTCAAGATGATCTACCAGGAGCGCTGATCACCTGCATATAAGAAACCGCAAGCATTCATGTGTTCGTATGAATGCTTGCGGTTTTGTTTTAGCGCTCAATCCAGTAGCGCTGCACAGGTACGCCGTCATCGTCAATTTCGTTTTCCAAAATGCCGCCGTTTTTTTGTATCGTCCCCGCCAAGGCCACGTTATCCCGGTCGCAGCACATCAGCACGCGGCGTATGCCCAGCCGGTCGCACGCCTGCAACGCCAACGCAATCATTTGCGTTCCATAGCCTTTTCCCCGCTCACTGGGGCGAATGCCATCGCCAATGTGCCCGCCGTCATGCAGCAGCTTTTCATTCAGATAATGACGAATGTTGACCGCGCCCACAAAGATATTTCGTTCCGTATCCAGGCAAAAGAACGTAGAATCCGGCACATGGGTTTCGTCCCCTTCCAGCACGTCCAAGCCATCTATATACTTTTCAAGGTCGTGATAATCGCATTTTCGAATAGCCCATGGGATAATCTTTTCCTTCGCAGCGCTCCATTCATCCATCATTTCAAATAGCTGCGGCGCGTATTTGCGCTCCATTTTCACCAGCTTCAGCACGCTCTCATTCTCCTTAGTAATATAAAAGGGAGCGCCGCCCGCATTCTGGCAGGCAGGCGCTCCCTTTTTGCAATTTACAGAATATATCGATGCGTGTCGGTGGTCAGCATGATATCGTTCAGATGCTCGCGGACATAATCCGCCGTGATGTTCAGATACACATCCGGCATTTCGTCGCCGCCAGCATTGAAGGAGATATCCTCCAGCAGCTCCTCAAACACCGCGTGCAGCCGGCGCGCGCCAATGTCCTCCCCCGCCTCATTGGCCAGGCAGGCAGCCTCGGCAATGGCCTGCAGCGCATCCTCTTCAAAGGTCAGATGCACCTTGTCGGTTTCCAGCAGCGCAGCATACTGGCGCGTCAGCGCATTATCCGGCTTGCTGAGGATGTTCACAAAGTCCTCGCGCGTCAGGCTCTTGAGCTGCACATGCACGGGGAAGCGGCCCTGCAGCTCGGGGATCAGATCCGTCACCTTGGCCACATGGAAGGCGCCCGCCGCAATAAAAAGCATAAAATCGGTCTTGACCGGGCCATACTTGGTGCTGACCGTGCTGCCCTCCACGATGGGCAGAATATCGCGCTGCACGCCCTCGCGGGACACGTCCGGCCCATGGCCGCCAGCGGAGCGGCCGGCGATCTTATCGATTTCATCCAAGAACACGATGCCGTTCTGCTCGGCGCGGCGAATGGCTTCCTCCTGCACCGCATCTTGATCGATCAGCTTTTCGGCTTCCTCGGCAATCAGGATCTTGCGCGCTTCCTTCACCTTGACGCGGCGCTGCTTGGTCTTGGGGGGCATCAGGCCGCCCATCATATCGCCCAGATTGATGGAATTGCCGCCCACCTCCAGTTCGGGCGTTTTTTCGGCTACCTCGATTTCAATTTCGGTATCCTCCAATTCGCCCCGGCGCAGCTGCTCGCGCACCTCGTCGCGGCGGCTGCTAAGGCGCTGCTTTTCCTCGTCGGATATGGTGTTCTGCTGATTCTGAGGAGCCAGCAGCATCTGGAAGGGGTTGTTGGAGGGCTTCTTCTGCGGATAAACCATCAGGTTCAGCAGCCGATCCTCCGCCAGCACCTCGGCGCGGGTATGCACGCGCGCCTCATGCTCCTGCTGCACCATGCGCACGGCGTTTTCCACCAGGTCGCGAATGATGCTTTCCACATCGCGGCCCACATAGCCAACCTCGGTAAACTTGGTTGCCTCCACCTTGACAAAGGGTGCCTGCACCAGCTTTGCCAGGCGGCGGGCAATCTCAGTTTTGCCCACGCCCGTGGGGCCGATCATCAGAATATTCTTGGGATAGATTTCCTCGCGCATTTCCTCGCTTACGCGGGAACGGCGGTAACGGTTGCGCAGGGCAATCGCCACAGCACGCTTGGCCTCGTCCTGGCCGATGATATAGCGATCCAGCTCGCGCACGATTTCGCGCGGCGTCATTTCCTTCACAGGCATTGCGCGCACCCCCTTATACTTCTTCCACAATGATATGGTCGTTGGTAAACACGCAGATAGAGGCCGCCACATGCAGCGCCTTTTCTGCGATTTCAGCGGCGGAAAGCTCGGTATTCTCCACCAGCGCGCGCGCCGCGGCCAGTGCATAATTGCCGCCCGAGCCGATGGCGCAGATGCCGTCGTCCGGGTCGATCACCTCGCCCGTGCCGGAGATGATCAGCATGCTATCCTTATTAGCCACGATCATCATGGCCTGCAACTGACGCATGGCCTTATCGCCGCGCCAATCCTGCGCCAGCGATACCGCCGCGCGCTCCAGATTGCCGTTATACTGCGTCAACCGCTCTTCAAAGCGCTCGCACAGGGAGAAGGCGTCGGCCACGGAACCGGCAAAGCCCGTCACCACCTGATCGTTATAAATGCGGCGCACCTTTTTGGCGCTGTTCTTAAAAATGGTGTTTTCACCCATCGTCACTTGGCCGTCGCCCGCGATGGCGATTTTGCCATTGCGCTTCACGGCGCAGATTGTCGTACCCATCATAGCCATAGCTTAGAGCTTCCTTTCGTTTGGTTTCCAGAGATATTATAACCCTACTGTATAAACGCAATATGAACAAGGGATATTGGCTCAATTGTCGATTTTCGCGCTCAGATCCCGCACAATCTCCAGCGCGCGCTGGCTGATCCTCTCATAGCGCATGGCCTTGTTGCGGATACGCTCGCCCAGAGGATCAATAATGCCGAAGGTCACGTTCATCGGCTGGAAATCATGGTTGGGCGCGGCGATATAGTGCGACAGCGCGCCGATAGCCGTGCTGGTGGGGAAGTCAACGGCTTCCTCCCCGCGCAGGCGGCGTGCCAGCGAAATGCCGGCCAGCAGACCGCTGGACGCGCTTTCCACATAGCCCTCCACGCCCGTCATCTGCCCGGCGAAGTACAGCCCCGGCCGAGAGATCATCTGATAGCTGCTGTCCAGCAGCCCTGGGCTGTGCAGGAAGGTGTTGCGGTGCATCACGCCATAGCGGGCAAACTCGGCGTTCTCCAGGCCGGGAATCATGCCGAAAACACGCTTTTGCTCACCAAATTTCAGGCGGGTCTGGAAACCCACCAGGTTGTACATCGTGCCCGCCGCGTCATCCTGGCGCAGCTGCACGATGGCATAGGCCTCCTTGCCCGTGCGCGGATCAGTCAGTCCCACAGGCTTCATCGGCCCAAAGGCCAGCACCATGTGCCCGCGGCGCGCCATGCTTTCCACCGGCATGCAGCCCTCAAACACCATGTTTTCCTCAAAGCCATGGATGGGCGCAGTTTCGGCGCTCAAAAGCGCCTCTACAAAGGCGTCATACTGCTCACGGTTCATGGGGCAGTTCAGATAATCGTCCCCGCGATCATAGCGCGAGGCGCGGAACACCTGCTCCATATCCAGCGATTCCGCCATCACGATGGGCGCGGCCGCATCATAAAAATGCAGCGTGCTCATTCCGGGCAGATGGGCGATGGTATCGGCCATCGCGTCGCTGGTCAGAGGGCCGGTCGCCACAATGACCGAGCCGTCGGGGATTTCGCTGATTTCGCGCTCCTCCACCGTGACGTTGGGATGGCTGCGCAGCGTATCGGTAATCATGCCCGAAAAGCGCTCCCGATCCACCGCCAAAGCCCCTCCGGCAGGCACGCGGGCAGCATCCGCCGCGCGCATCACCAGCGAGTCCAGCGCACGCATTTCCTCCTTGAGCAGTCCCACGGCGTTCTGGATACGATCCGATCGCAGGGAATTGCTGCACACCAGCTCGGCAAACAGCGGGCTTTTGTGTGCAGGGCTCATCTTCTGCGGCTTCATTTCGTACAGCGTTACCGCCACGCCGCGCTTGGCCAGCTGCCAGGCCGCCTCGCTGCCCGCCAGGCCCGCGCCTATGACCGTCGCCCTCATTCTTCCGTATCCTCCTGCTTTACTTCCACGCGATGGCGACAAGCCTCATTGGCGCACAAATAGCAGGTTTCGCCCTTGCGGCTGCGCTTGAGGATCATATAGCTGCCGCACTTGGGGCAGCGCTCGTCCACGGGCATCTCCCAGGATACAAAATCGCATTCCGGATAATGCTCGCAGCCATAGAATTTGCGGTTCTTGCGGCTGGTCTTTTCCAGCAGGCGGCCGCCGCACTTGGGGCACTTGGCGTCAATATAATTGAGCACCGGTTTGGTGTTGCGGCAATCGGGGAAATTGGGACAGGCCAGGAACTTGCCGTAGCGGCCCACGCGATAGACCATGTTGGCTCCGCACTTATCGCAAATTTCATCGCTGGGCTCGTCGCGCAGCTCCACCTTTTCGATGGCCTGCTCGGCTTCCTCCAGCATTTTTTCAAAGGGCGGATAAAACTCGCGCAGCATCTGCTTCCATTCCAGCTTGCCCGCCTCGATGCTGTCGAGCTTTTCCTCCATCTGCGCCGTAAACTCCAGATCCACAATGGGCGCGAAATACTGGGTCATCACGCTGTTGACCATGCGGCCCAGCTCGGTCGGGAACAGACGCTTGCTCTCGCGGGTAACATAACCGCGGGCGATGATGGTAGTGATGGTGGGCGCGTAGGTGGAGGGACGGCCAATGCCCTTTTCATCCATCATGCGCACCAGCGAAGCTTCGGTAAAGCGGGCGGGGGGCTGGGTGAAGTGCTGCTCACTGTCCACACTCTGGATGATCACCGGATCCCCCTCCTTCATCTGGGGAATGACGGTTTCAGCGGCCTCGCCCGCATCGTCCACGCTCTCCTCATAAATGGCGCTGAAGCCCGAAAAACGCTTATGCTCGCCATAGAAGCGCAGACCCACGCCATCGCCGTTGATATCCATGCTCAGGGTATCGTACACCGCCGGGTTCATCTGGCTAGATACAAAGCGGGAATAGATCAGCCGGTACAGCTGGAACTGTTCCTTGGTCAGGGACTGCTTGATAGAATCAGGCGTACGGTTCACATCCGTGGGGCGGATGGCCTCGTGAGCGTTCTGCGCGTTGCTGCGTCCCTTATAGATGATGGGCTCGGCAGGCAGATATTCCTTGCCATACTGGGCGGCGATGTAACCGCGCACGGCGGTCAGCGCCTCCTGGCTGACGGTAACGGAGTCGGTACGGATATAGGTGACAAGACCCTGCATGCCCTCTTTTTCCAGCTCGATGCCCTCGTAGAGCTGCTGCACCACCTGCATGGTCTTGGCGGTGGAAAAATTCAGCTTTCGGCTGGCCTCCTGCTGCAGGCTGGAGGTGGTGAACGGCGGTTGGGGCCGCTTGAGCTTTTCGCCCAATTTGCATTGTGACACGGTGAAATCAGCGTTCAGGATGCGCTTTTTGGCAGCTTTGGCTTCCGCTTCATTGCGAATAACAGCCTTTTTACCGTCCAGCAGCACCAGCTTCGCGTCGCAGCTGACCTTGCGTCCCTTCTGGGTCGGCGCTTCGAATTTGGCGGTAACATCCCAGTATTCTTCCGGGATGAAGGCATTGATCTCATCCTCACGGTCACAGATGATAC
>ERZ825384.1570-NODE-1570-length-26502-cov-3.475895_pt1 | contig 26502 bp, 16 predicted proteins | sample MGYA00519931_ERZ825384 | MGnify/ENA primary metagenome ERZ825384 (study PRJEB31778, sample SAMEA3449200) | human gut metagenome | biome: human gut; feature: human-associated habitat; material: faeces | place: United Kingdom | collected 2010/2012 ...
CCAAGTCCGGCACCGTAACCATGGACGTGACCAAGGCCATTTCCGATATCAAGGCCGGTAAGGTCGAGTACCGCGTGGACAAGACCGCTATCGCGCACTGCCCCATCGGCAAGGTTTCCTTCGAGTCTGAAAAGCTGAGCGAAAACCTGACCGCCCTGATGGAAGCCATCATCAAGGCCAAGCCCGCCACCGCCAAGGGCACCTATGTGAAGTCTCTGTATCTGAGCACCACCATGGGCCCCTCCATCCGTCTGAACACCACCAAGTTCTGATTTGGATAAAAGCGTAAAAGAAGCGCACCGTGAGCAATCGCGGTGCGCTTTTTGAGCGCGGTATCTGTCTGAAAAGCAGGGGAGATGCGCAACGCGCCCCTCCGCCGTGCTGATCCTGGGCGGAGGGGCGCGCGGGGCTGTTCAAGCGGGCAAGCCGCGCGGGGCTGTCAGAAGGGAGAAGGCTCAGCGCTTCTCTGCCAGCTCGGCGATGAGCTGCGTGCAGGTGTCCTCGCTGAAGACAGCGCTGTTCAGACACAGATCATAATTGCGCATTTCGCCCCAGTTCTGGCCGGTATAGTGCTTATAGTTGACGCTGCGGCGTTTGTCCTTGTCCTCCAGTCGGTCCTCGGGCTTCTTATCGCTTTGGCCGTACAGGCGCACAATGCGCTCGGCACGGTAGGCCTTGTCGGCATAGATGAACACGTTCAGCACGTCCGAACGATCCTTAAGAATGTAATCCGCGCAGCGCCCAAGGATGACGCAGGGGCCTTTATCGGCCAGATCCAGGATGACCTGGCGCTGCATGGCCCACAGAAAATCCGCCGCGCTGAGCGCGCCCTGCGTGCCGTCAAATACAGGCAGCATGGAAAAAATCGTCCGGCCGGGGGCGTATTCGCCGCGCTCCTCAATGAATTTGGGATCAAAGCCCGTCTTTTCGGCTACGGCCTTGATCAGCTCTTTATCATAATAGGGAACGCCGAGACGCTCGGCCACCTTATGGGCGATGGTGCGGCCGCCGCTGCCAAACTCGCGGCTGACGGTGATAATGGACTTTGTCATGGTTATTACAACTCCCTTCCAGGTGTTACCTACATTTTATGCCATTTGAACGGCAGTGTCAAGCGCAGAAAAAAACGCGGAAATCACGCGGGATTTACGCGAAAAAACAGAAAATTTGCGTTTACCCCTTGAAAAACGCACTCCTTTCGTATATAATATCTAATTGGCACATCCTTGCGCCGCGTGATGCCGCGGCGCCATAAGTCCATGAGGAGGTGAAAGTATGAACAAGTACGAACTGGTCTACGTCATCGATACTACGCTGGACGACGATGCCCGCAAGGCGGTTATGGATCGCTTCCACGGCATGCTCGAATCCCTGGGTGGTAAGGTGGAAAAGGTGGAAGAGTGGGGCAAGCGCCGTCTGGCCTATCCCATCAACTACAAGACCGAAGGCTACTATGTCCTGGTGAACTACACCGCTGAGGCGTCTGTTCCCAAGGAGATTGAGCGCAACCTGCAGATCTCTGACAGCATCCTTCGCTACCTGACTGTCAAGGTGGAAGAAAAGCGCAGCAACGTAAAGCCTCGTCCCGTGCGCGTAGCGCCCGTGGCCGAGGAAGCCGCTCCCGCTGTGGAGGCGGCCCCCGCTGCCGAAGCCGAAGCTCCTGCTCAGGCTGAATAATCACAGGGAGGGATACGAATGAACAAGGTTTTCATTGTGGGAAACCTGACGCGCGATCCCGAGCTGCGTTCCACCCGTGATGGCATTTCCGTCTGTTCGTTCACCGTGGCGGTTAACCGCCGCGTGCGTAATGCGGAGGCCGGTCAGCCTGAGGCTGATTTCTTCCGTGTTACCGCCTGGCGTGCGCTGGGCGAGAACTGCTCAAAGTATCTGTCCAAGGGCCGCAAGGTGGCCGTTACCGGCTCGGTGTCTGTAAGCACCTATACCGGCAATGACGGCAACACCCGCGCCAGCCTGGAAGTGACTGCCGACGATGTGGAATTCCTGTCCCCGCGCAGCGAGGGCGGCGAAGCGCCCGCGCCGCGTCCGCAGGCCGCCGCGCCCGCAGCCCCGCAGAGCAATGGCTTTGTGCAGGTGGATGACGACGAATTGCCGTTCTGATGATTGACTGAATTGTAATAGGAGGAAGCACCATGTCTGAAGATCGTGGCGAAAGAAAACAGCGTCCGCGCGGCCGTAAACCCCGCCGCAAGGTATGCGATTTCTGCGTAAACAAGATCGCTTATATCGACTATAAAGACGTGAATCGTCTGCGCCGTTATATCAACGAGCGCGGCAAGATCATGCCCCGCCGTATGACCGGCACCTGCGCAAAGCATCAGCGTCAGTTGTCCGAGGCCATCAAGCGCGCCCGTGCCATCGCGCTGCTGCCCTACACGGTTGATTAAGCTCAATTAAAAAGTCCCTCCGTCATAGACGGGGGGATTTTTTTATAGGAAAAGAAGATAATCAGCGCGTTTGGTTCAGCGGGCATTCCATGCGCAGGGTGCGCGCGGCGTAGCCGCAATGCTGATAAAAGGCAACAGCTTCCTGATTAAAGCACCATACGCTCAATTCCAGGGAGGTACAGCCGCGCTTCTGCGCCTCCGCGCGGCAGGCTTCCAGCAAGGCCTGACCCACGCCCTGCCGCTGACAGGCATGCAGCACGCAGACGTCGTCCACATACAGGCAATCGTGATCCACATAGGTGCTGTGGTTGCGGTAGCTAAGCACCCAGCCGAAGGCATAGCCGATTACCTGGCCCGATGCATCCTGCGCAATCAGGTTGACATACTTGTCCTCGCTCAGGCGCTGCGCAAATTCCTCTGGGGAAAAATAGCGGGCTTCGGTTCTGAAAAGATCAGGCCGGCCGGCGTGATGAAGTTCGGCAATTTCCTTTTGCAGCGGGCGAAGCTGCTCCCGGTCAGTGGCTACGGCAGGGCGAATGGTAAAAGGCATAGGGGCCTCCTTAGACAAAAATATGCCTAAATTATAGCATTGGGCAAATGAAAAGTCAAAAAAACCATCCTCCATATGGAGGACGGTTTTTGCTTGAGAATGCTTGCATTACGCAGCGGGAGAAGCAACCACCTTGAGCGTGACGCTCATGTCGATGTACTCGCCGTCGCCGATATCGCTGATGTACTTGGCGTCCAGCACGTTTTCAGCGCGGTACACCTTTACCTGCACGGTGTCGCCTTCGGCATGGCTGAAGATGATCTCCTGCAAGCCTTCGGAGCTGGTGATGACCGTGCCGTCTACATCCACAATGATGTCGCCAGCCTGGATGCCGGCAGCCGCAGCAGCGGAATTATCTTCTACCTTGGTGACCAGGCAGCCCTTGGGCAGAATCTGGCGCGCAACGGCGTTGTTGGTGGAGTCCAGGGTCTGCACGCTTACACCCAGGCGGGGCTTGCTGTCGACATCATCGCCGGTGGTGTTGATGTCGGCTTCCTTGGCCTTATCTTCCAGATACTTGCTGACGGATTCGCCGTCGTACTTTTCAAGCGCTTCGCGGATCAGCGGCTTGGCAACGTTGATGGGGATGCACATGCCGATGTTGTCAATGCTGGCCTGAGACATATAGCTGCTGGTGTACTTGAGGGAAGGAATGCCCATCAGCTGACCCAGCACGTTGAACATGCCGCCGCCGGAGTTGCCGGAGTTGATCGCAGCGTCTACCTGAATCATGGAATTGGTGGTAGTAGTCTTGCGGCCGTACTTATCGGTGCTGTCGGTTTCTACTTCACGTTCCAGCGCGGAGACAACGCCTACCGTGGTGGAGCGGAAGAAATCCTCGCCCAGGGGATTGCCGATGACGATGGCCCATTCGCCGGCCTGCAGCTTATCGCTGTCGCCCAGGGTTGCGGGGGTCGCCTTCAGCTCGGGGCACAGCAGCACGGCGACATCCTTGCTCTCGTCGGATACGACCACCGTGGCGTCGTATTCATTTTCGCCGTCAGATACGGTGACGCGGCTGGCGTCCTCAACCACATGGTAGTTGGTCAGGATGTGGCCATACTCGCTGATCACGGTACCGGAGCCCGTGCCGGCCAGCTGCTCGCGGGAGGTGGTGCCGCCGCGGCCGTTGCCATAAGGATTACCGTAGCCGTAGCCATAGAAGAAGCCATAGCTGTTGTTATTGTAGGTGGTGGTCTGATAGTTGTTTACCAGCACCACGCTGTCACGCACGGCGGCCACTGCGGCGGTGAAAGGATTGGCCACCAGGGAAGCGTCCGTCTCGGTGTTTACGATCTTGTCAATATCCGAAGAGGAAAGCGTACCGGCGGCCTGCGCGGAGAGGATGGCGCCGGCGATCATCACGGCTGCCAGCAGAACTGCTACAAAGCCCATGATCTTGTTGTTCTTTTTCATTTTCATCTGCTCCTTTCGCATTGCTGCGTGGATTTTCTTTATCATGTACTCTTTTTCCTGAGTACGTGTATAGCATAACGTCAATATTTGACAGCGGTGTGAACGGATTATGAATTGTAATCAATAATCTCAAATTTTTTTAGTTTAGCGGAAAACGCGCCTCGTGCGCGCGCCCGTCGTCGATCAGAGTGATGGAAGGCGCGCCTGTCTGCGCCCCATCCAGCGTGACAAAGGGCGCGTCGCGCGCAGCGGTCAGCTGATAACGGCTGCCGCCGTAGCGATACAGAATGGTGCATTCCTCCCAATCGCCGGGCACGCGCGGATTCAGCCGCACCTGGTCGCCCTGCTTGTCAAAGCCTAAAAAATCGCACAAAAGCACCACCCACAGCCAGGATGCGCTGCCGGTGTACCATGTCCAGCCACCGCGGCCCGTGCGGTAGATATCTGCCGCCAGCACATAGGGCTCCACACGGTAGTGCCGCGCCTGTTCGAGCGTCTGGGCGTGATGATAGGGCAGGCATTCGCGCAGCACCTCCCAGGCGCGCTCCACCTGGCCGGTTTGCAGCAGCGCGCGCATCAGCCAGGGCACGGCATGGGTGTACTGCCCGCCATTTTCGCGCACGCCGGGCAGGTATGCGCCGATATACCCGGCTTTTTCGGAGGGCGTAAAGGGCGGGGTAAGCAGCAGCGTAATGCCTTGATCGCCCTTATGCAGCGATTGCCAGGCGGCCTCCAGCGCCTGCGAAACCTGATCGCGCGGCATGCCGGCAAAGCAGGCGAAGCACTGGCTGATCAGGTCGATGCGCGGCACCTCGCTATCCGGCGCGCCCAGCGTGCGCCCGTCCTCATACCAGGCACGCAGAAACCACTTGCCCGTCCAGGCAGCCTGTATGGCGCTTTGCAGCTGGATGCGCTGCGCGTCCAGCTCCCTGCGCACGCCGTCCTCGCACAAGGGCGCGAACTCGCGCAATACCACAATCAGGAAAAAGCCCAGCCACGCGCTTTCGCCGCCTATGCGATCCATGCCATCGTTCCAGTCGCCGCCCTGCATCAGCGGGATGCCGTGCTCCCCATAGCGCACGCGCGCGATGGCGCGCAGGCAATGCTCCATCAGCGGGGCTGTTTCGGCGGTTTGCTCGGGTGTTTCGTAGCGGTCATGCTCCGCATCGGAAAGCTCGGCGGAGCGCAGAAAGGGCGCGTGCGCGCGCAGAATATCCCGGTCGGCGGTTACATACACATATCGCGCTGTCACATAGGGCAAGAACAATAGATCATCGCTGATGCGCGTGCGCACGCCCGCACCGCCCGGATGCCACCAGTGCTGCACATCGCCCTGCACATACTGGCGCGAGGCGCACAGCAGCAGATGTGCCCGCGCGCGCTCAGGATGGGTATAGAGCAGAGACAGCATATCCTGCAATTGATCGCGGAATCCCCATGCGCCGCCCGACTGGTAGAAGCCCGCGCGCAGCATCAACCGCGACGCGCGCACCTGATAGGGCAAAAAACCGTTGGCGTAGCGGGAAAGCTGATCGTCGGGCAGATAGAGCTGCAGCGCGTCCAGCTGCCGCGCCCACCAGGCGCGGGCGGCGCGCTCGCGTTCACGGGCGTTGGACAGATCATGCAGCAAATCAGGGATGCGCTCCTTTTCACAGCAGCCTAAGATTATCGCGTATACGGCGGTCTGACCCGGCTCCAGTACGATATCGCGCTGCAAAACGCCCACCGTGCCGGGAGTTTGCGTATCCACCACGCGTAAAGTGCCGCCGTATATGCCCGCGCTGACTGTGTGCGCCTGCGCGCCGGGCAGGGTAAAGAAGGCTGTGCCGGGCATCTCGGGGCTGGCGGCGTAGGCCGTGCCCTCTTCTGCCCATACGCGTGTGCCGCGTCCATCCTCACCCATGGCAAAATGTACGGCGGCGATATATTGCAAGGTACGCTTTTCATTGCCCGAATTATGCAGCGACAGGATGCGCAGCCCGGCGGGATGCTCGCAGTCCGTCAGGCAGGTAAGCGTCGCCTGCATGCCGGGCAGGGCGCATTGATAGACGGCAGCGCCCATCTCATAGCTCACACGTGTACGGGCGTTATGATAGGGCGCGGGGGTCAGCGACCAGGCGCGATCACCCTCACGCAGCAGGTATTCTTCCGATAAGGCGGGGCGCACGCTGTCCTGGCTGACGGCAGTAACGCGCGCAAGCCGGCTGTTGCCTGCGCAGGAAAAGAGTATGCCGCGCTCGCATACCAGCGTGCCGAATACGTCATTGGCCAGAATATGGCACCAGGGCGCAATGCCGTCGCGGGATTCGCCGGGCAGGATCACATAACCGCCCTCCTGCGTAAAGCCGCCCAGGCCGTTTGCCTGGTGCAGGCGCGGCATGGCGGGCAGGCCTCCGCCCGCCTCTGCCCGGTGCAGCGGCGCGCCGGGGGAGGTAGGGGCAAGCTGGGTGCGCAAATCTTCTCCCGCGTGGATATGCAGCGCGCACAGCGCCCGCAGCGCCTGAGCACATAAGGGATCATCCTCCTGCAGCACACGCACGCGTCCGTGCAGCGCGCGCAGGGCTGGGCGCAGCAGCAGCGTATCGCAAAACGCGCGCAGCGGCTGCTCGTAGTCGTTTTCGGGCGGCAGCAGAATAACCATCTCGGCCTGCACGCCGTTTTCCAGCAGATAGGCAAACAAATGAGCCGCCTGGCTGACCCCGCCGCAGTCCTCCTCGCGCTCGGCCGTGACCAGCAGAATAGGCCAGTCTCCGCTGATGCCCTGCCGCCACAGAGCGCGCACGCCCGCGCTTTCCAGGGCTTCGCGCGGCCAGCCCGTCAGCAGCAGGCGCGCGGCCATGCGGCAGGATAGGGTCAGCATGCGCGCATCCAGCTGCAAAAGCCGCCGGTTCACCTGCGCGCGATCGGCGGACAGGGCAAAGGCGCGGCGTGCTTCTGCTTCATCGGCGGGCAGCTCGCCCATACCCAGGGCGAAAAACAGATTGGCCTCGTGGCCGGGCAGCAGCACAACCTCCGTCCGCAGAGCCAGGCAGGGATCTACGCTGTCCGTCAGCGCAAATTCGCGCGCGTCCAGCCCCATGCCGCGAGGATGTGACAGATCGTCCGATGCGCCCCAAAACAGCGCGCGGTCGTTCATCATGCCACAGTCGCCCTGCGCATCGATCAGCCCAAATCGCAGGCTGCGCTCGGAACTGCCATGGCGTTCACGACGGCGGGCAATCAGCTCATGACTGCCGGATTTGGATATGCTGATAAACAGATTGGAAAAGGCAATGTGCGCGCGGTCTTCTCGCTGCGTGGCCAGGGCAGGCACAATCATGCCCGCTGCGTATAGCCGCATGGGCTGCTCCGCGGCGCTGCGCAGCCGTAGATGATACACCGCCGCGCCCGTCAATGGGTCTACGCACAAGAATAAGCGCGATTTCAGCCCGCCCTCATGCAGGCTGCATTGTGCCTCGTCGGGCAGGAAGGTGTATTCGCCGTCCGTCAGCCGCAGGCATGCGCCGGTATCGCGATTGCTCAGGAAAAACTGTGCGCCGTCCAGCGCGCGGCAGTCGGGATCAAAGCGTGTAAGCAGCGTATCGCCGCGAAACAGCGCGCTGTGTCCTGTGGCGGAGATCAGCATGGTGGAGCCGCCGCCGGAGAGCATCAGCACATCGGGCGGAACGCCCCTTTCGGCGCGCATGCGGAAGGGCGCGTCGGGCGCGGCATCCCGGTGCGCGCGCAGCGGACGCGGCAGGCGCAGGGCATGGCGCGGCGGCATTTCGCACAGCAGGGGCAGGTGCGCGGCGGCGCGGGGCAGGCTTTGGAGCACGCGCGGAAGGTAATCCCCGCACAGCGCGTTGCATATGGCGCACAGGATCATGCCCTGATGGTGCGCCATATGGCTGTATACCAGCGTTTCCTGCGCGCCCGCGGTGAAATCCGCCGCCTCGTAAAAGCCCTGATCGCCGTACCAGCCGCGCTGCTGCATGCGCAGCAGCGCCTCGCACGCCGCCTGGGGCGCACAGCGCAGAGCCAGCGCTGCCGCATAGGGGGCGATCACGTCGCCCTCACAGCGGCTGTCCAGCGCAAGCTCGCGCAGGCCGAAGGCCTGATAGCGGTAGTTGAGCTCCTGATCGTACTGCGCATAGCCGCTTTCAGACACGCCAAATACGCCCTCGCGTCCATGCTTTTGCTGCGCGCGCACGCAGGCGTGCTGCGCGGCGGACAGCGTGGAACCGGGGTAGCTGGGCAGCAGCAGCGCGCCCATCAGATATTCAAACATCGTGCCGCTCCAGGAAAGCAGCGCCTTCTGCGGCAGCGCCGTCCACGCGCGGCCCAGATACCACCAGTGCTTTTCGGGCGCTTCCCCTGCCATGATAGCAGCAAAGGACAGCATCACCGATTCGCTGGCCAATAGATCGTAATGCCCTTCGCTCATGCGGGCGTTCGCGCCGTCGTAGCCGATAAAGAACAGATGGCGGCGCGCATCATAGAGCCTGCGCAGCTGCATGCGGCCGCGCAGCGCGTCCAGCCGCACGGGCACACTGCGGTATTCTTCCCGTGCCTGACGCAGCTGCATGCGCGCGCACTGAGCGCATACAGTCAGCGCCAGCGCCAGATTGCCCGCGTCCACGGCGGATACAAATTCGCCGGGCATGGGGCGCAAGGTGGTGAGATCATACCAATTATAGGGCACGCCGTGCCAGGTGCGCAGGCGTTCCAGGGTATTCAAGGTATCGGACAGGCGGGTGAACAGCGTGTCCGCATCCAGCAGCCCAAGCTCCCGCACCGCGCACAGCGACAATAGATACATGCCGATGTTGGTGGGCGATGTGCGCATGGCAGCCCCGCGCGGGGGCGACAGCTGGACATTGTCCGGCGGCAGATGATGCGTGCGCGCGTTTACGTTTTCCAGGAAAAATTGCAGGGTATCGGCGGCGATGCGGCGCAGCGCGGCCTCCTGCCCGCTGCTGAGCGCCGCCTGCTGCGCGCGGGGACGATCCAGCCAGCGGGCCAGCAGCGGCTGAGCAAGCCAGATCGCCCCCAGCGCGAACCCCGGCCAGAATACGCGCCCCGCCGCGGCAAAGAGCATGAGCGCGCCGGGCAGCATGGCGGCAAAATCCAGCCGCAGCGCGCGCAGATCGCTTTGCTCGGCCTGGGCGGCGGTGGTCCATTGCAGCAGTCGTTTATGGCTGACGCGCATACGCCACAGCGCGAGCAGGATTGCATCCAGCCGGGTGACGGCCATCATGGGCAGCAAAAGCAGCGCGCCCAGCTCGGCGGGCGCGCGCAGCGGCAGCAGCGCCAGGATAAAGGGCAGCCACGCGCCCTGCATGGCGCAGAGAATCAGGGTAATCAAGCGCGCTGCCGGCACAAGCGAGCGGCGCAGGTTATCCAAAATCTTAAGCCTGGATAGAAGATCGAGCCGCTTGTCCTTCAAAAACGGCAATAGCTGCCAGTCGCCGCGCGTCCAGCGGTGCGCGCGCCGCAGAAAACCGTTTACCCTTGCCGGGTGTCCGTCATAACAGGCGATATCCTCGCAAAGCTGGGCATGGCAAAGCTCACCCTCCAACAGATCGTGGCTGAGCACGGCGTTTTCGGGCAGTGTGCGGCTGACGGCCAGCAGCGCGGCGGGATCGTAAATGCCCTTACCCATAAAGGAGCCGCGGCCGAATACATCCTGATAGAATTCCTGCGCGGCGGCGCAGTAGCCGTCTGCCCCGCTCATGCCGCCAAGCAGCGCCTGCGCGTGCGTTTTCACATGCATGGGCAGCGTTTGCATGCGCGGCTGGAGGATGCCCGTACGGCCTTTTTGCAGGGGATGCAGCATCGCGCCCAGCAGACGCTCAGCCGCCCCGGCGGGCAGAATGGTGTCCGCATCCAGGGTGATTACATAGGCGTAACGGCCATGCAGGCCTTCGGGCGGCGTGCTGGCATAGGCCAGGGTATCCGGGCACGCTTCCCCGCACAGCAGGCAGCCCAGCATTTCCAGCGCGCCGCGCTTGCGCTCCCGGCCGATATAGCAGCCCTCGGCGCGGTTTCGGCTGCGGGCACGGTGCAGGCAGTAAAAGCGCGGGCCGTAGCTTTGATTGAGCGCGCGAACGCCGCCTGTTAGCGCGCTGAGAATGCGCTCGTCGCCCTCCGCGTGGGCGGCCTGAGCATCGGTAAAATCGCTCAGCAGCAGAAAATCCAGCGGCATATCGGCGTTGGCCAGGTATAGGATCGACAGTTTGCGGCACATTTGCAGGGCGTGCTTTTCATCCATCAGCACCGTTGGCAAGGCGACCAGCACGCGAAGCTCCTGGGAAAAGCACGCGCGCTTGATGCGCGGCAGCAATCGCGGCGGGAGCAGGCGCGCGGCGGCGCGCTGGGCGAAGCGGTGCGTAAGGGAGGTTGCGGTGAGCGTAAAGAAGGGCACGGCATACCAGGGCAGGCAAAACGCGCCCAGCACCGCGAAGGCCGCTGCACTGATAAGCAGATAACCAAGATAAATTGCGGCTTTTTTGCTGCGCAAACGCTCCCCAAGCGGCGGCTTTTTATGCAGGTATTCGCAGATTTTGCCGCGCTGCTCCAGCAGGTAGTACCCGGCCTCGGCCTCCAGCCCCTGCTTGCCTTCGCCCAAGGCCAGCGCGGCCTTGCACACGGCTTCCTCGGATACCCGCAGGCTACGTGCCAGGCGCGATGCATGCGTCAGGTACAGCGCGCGGCTGTCGCCGGTCATGCGGCGGAAGGTAGGATCGGCCTGCAGAATCAGGCAGGCGCGGCTGCTTTTTTCGATGACGCGGGCGAAATTGATCTGCGGCAGCGACAGGATCATGGTGATCAGCCCGCCTGCGCGCTCGGCGGTGGATAACAGCTGGGCGCGTGCCTGATGGGCGGCGGACTTCGGAATTTGATTGCCTGCACGCAGATGCGCATCTAACTTGCGCGCGGCCTCGATATTGCCGGACTGAGACAGCACCTCCTGCGCGCGGCGAAGCGCCACGGGGCTTTGCGGCCAGCGCGCGGGAGCGCTATGCCCCAGCGCGGCGGCCAGGGCTTCCCCCGTGCGGTAATCCTGGCACTCCTGCACCAGCGTGGGCAGCAGCGCAAGCAGCGCGGCAAACAGCCGCGCGCGCAGCATGCCGTGCAGGGCGCGCAGCTCCTGCACGGTAAAAAGCGTATCCTTTTGCGCCTGCCGCAGGGCGCGCAGCAGCGCGCCCTCGTCGATGCGCCCGCTTGGTGGGGCGATGAGGGCATCGCAGAAATCACGCAGGCGGCGGAACGCGCGCCGCCCTAAATAGCGGGCTTCCTGCTGGGTCTGCGCGGCCTGGCCGTAGAGCGCGCGGGCGTTATCGCGCAGCCATTGCGCGGCGGGGGGCAGATCCTCGCGCGGGCTTTGGCAAAGCAGACGCTCTGCGCGTCGAATGGGGGAGATGATGGATACATTGCTGCGCGGGCTGCCGATCATGCGCGCCTCCGAAAAATCGCATGGAACCATGCGTTATTGCTGCGGTTTTACAGCGTTTATTGTGGCGCGCGGCGGCAAATTCCATACAAAAAGCAGCCGGATGAACCGGCTGCAATGGGTAGTGAAAAAATGAAAGCTGTTTTTACTCCGCTGGCTTTTCGGCCTTTTTGGCGCGTGGCTTGCGGGCGGGCTTTTCAGCACCCGCGTCCGCGGCTTTCTTTGCGCGGGTTTTGGGGGCGGGCTTTTCAGCGCCCGCGTCCGCAGGCTTCTTGGCGCGCGGCTTGCGCGCAGGCTTGGCGGGCTTTTCCGTGATTTCCTCTTTTTCCAGCGCCGGCATTTCCTCCGCAGCCTGCTCGGCCTGCACGGCGACGGGCGTGGGCATTTCCACGGGCAGCGCGTTCTGCGCGCCGGGCAGAATGCTCATGTACAGGGACAGGTAGGTTTCGGCCGAGGCGTTCCAGCTGTAATCGCCGTTCATGCCGCGGCTCTGCAGCTCGCGCCAGACGTCGGGATGCTCGTGATAATAGCGCAGCGCACGGCGGATGGTAAAGAGCATATCATGCGCGTTGTAGTTAAAGAACGTGAAGCCGTTGCCCGCGTTGTTGTAGTGGTTATAGCTCAGCACCGTATCGCGCAGGCCGCCGGTTTCGCGCACGATGGGCACGCAGCCATAGCGCAGGGCGATCATCTGCGACAGGCCGCAGGGCTCAAACTGCGAGGGCATCAGGAACATATCCGCGCCGGCATAGATGCGGTGCGCCAGCTGGTGATCCATCTGGAAGCGCGCGGCCACGCGGCCCGGATACTGCTGCTCCGCCCAGCTGAACAGGTTGACATAGCGACTTTCGCCCATGCCCAGTACCACCAGCTGTACGTTTTCTTCCATGATTTGGCCGATCACATGATCCACCAGATCCAGGCCCTTCTGCGAGGACAGGCGGCCCACCATGCCGATGATGGGCACGCTGGGATCAACCGTCAGGCCCAGACTTTGCTGCAGGGCGGCCTTGCACTGGGCGCGGCCGGACAGATCCTGGGCGCTGTAATGGGCGGGGATCAGGGGATCGGCTGCCGGATCATACTCCTGCATATCGATGCCGTTGAGCACGCCCGAGAGCGAATTGCGCCGCGCGCGCAGCAGGCCGTCCAGGCGTTCGCCGTAATAGGCGGTCTGGATTTCCTCGGCGTAGCTGGGGCTGACGGTGGTGATCTCATCCGCATAGACCAGCGCGGCTTTCATGAAGTTGGCGCAGCCGAAGCACTCCAGCTTGTCGTTGGTAAAGACGTCGTCGGGCAGCTCCAGCACGTCCTTGACCTGCTCGATGCCGAACACGCCCTGATATTGCAGGTTATGGATGGTAAACACCGTGCGGATATTATGGTAAAAATCCGCCTGGTCATACTGGATGCGCAGCAGCGCGGGTACCATGCCGCTTTGCCAGTCGTGGGCGTGGATGACGTCGGGCTGGAAATCCAGCCGGGGCAGCGCGTCCAGCACGGCGCGGCAGAAGAAGCCAAAGCGCTCATATTCGTCCCCGCCCAGGCCGTAGATGTAATTGCGCTTGAAGTAATACTCGTTATCTACAAAGTAGAAGGTAACGCCCTGGCGCTCCAGCGCCTCGATGCCGCAGTACTGATGCCGCCAGCCCAGCTTGACGTAGAAGTCGGTTACATGGCGCAGCTGCTGGCGATATTCCTCGGCCATCATGCCGTACTTGGGCAGGATGACGCGCACATCGTGCCCCTTGCGGGCAAGCACGGGCGCAAGCGCGCCCACCACGTCGGCCAATCCGCCGGTTTTGATGAAGGGAACGCATTCGCTGGCAGCAAATAATATTTTCATGGCTACAGGCTCCTTTTTTGTTTTTGATTTTCAATGAGGGGGTGCGACTGCCCTTATTTTACCATAAACAGAGCCGCACTGCAACCATGCGGAAGAAAAAGACAAAACAGGGTAAAATCTGTGCGCAATGTCAATAAAAAATCCGACCAAGCAGCGTTTGGCGCTGCTTGGCCGGCGGATAAAGCGAATTGTTCGATGGGATTATTTCACGTTGATCAGGCAGGCCTTGGCGTTTTTCCAGGCCTTTTCAATTGCGCCCAGAATATCGCCGTGGCCGTCGCGCAGAGACATGGTCGCGCCGCTCAGCGCATCCACTTCGGCCTGCTGTTCGCTGGTCAGGGCGTTCCACTTGGTTACGTCGGCTTCCTTATCGGAGGTGCCGCGCAGGATGCGGCCGTTTACATCGGAGCCGTAGGCGGTGAAGAACGCGCTGATTTCATCGGCCGTCTTGCCGGTAAAGTAGGCTTCAAAGGTCTCCATTTCCTGCTTCCAGGTGCCGGAGTTCATCTTATACTTGTCGCCCAGGGAACGCTTGGTGGTGTAACCCTTGATCTGCTCCACAAAGGTATCCTCGGTCTGCGCCAGCACGCCGTCTACCTTGCCGTCCGCATCCGCGTCGTTGTTGTAGGATTGTCCAGGCCAACCGGTGAACACGTTGTCATCCGCGCCATCATGGTTGGGGGTAATGATTTCCAGTACATCCGCAGCCAGCGCCACGGTCTTGCCCTCCGCGTCGTAGCAGCTGCCAGCCATGACTACATTGAAGGAATACACGGGCACGCCCTGATCATCCTTGCCGGGGCCCAGACGAGGGGTGACGACGACGCCAAGCCCCATGCTGGCGATATCGCTGTCCACGGTGATGGGCTGCTGATTGTTGATCGCGTTTTCGATGGCGGCGATGATATCGCCGTGCGCATCGTTTACGGACATGGTGGCGGCGGATACCGCGTCGATGGCCGCCTTTTCTTCATCAGTCAGGGCGTTCCATTTGGTTACGTCGGCTTCCTTGGTCACGGTGCTGTGCAGCGCGCGGCCGTTCAGATCGGAGCAGTACTTGGCTACCCAATCCTTCACCTCGGAGATGGTCATGCCCTTGAAGATGCTTTCATAGGCGTCCATTTCCTGCTCCCAGGTGCCGGAATTCATCTTATAAGCGTCGCCTTTGTCGCGCTTGGTGGCCCAGTTGGTCAGGTTATTTACAAAGGTTTCGGCCGTTTCTTCGATTACACCGTCCACCTTGCTGTCCGCATCGTGATCGTCATTATAGGTGCTGCCCGGCCAACCGGCGATGTAGTTGTCGTCTGCTGCGTCGTGGTTGGGGGTGATGATCTCAAGGATGTCCACTTCCAGATCCACAATGCGCTGCTCTGCATCGGTGATCACATAGGCAACCACTTCGTTAAAGGAATAGACGGGCATGCCCTGATCATCCTTGCCGGGGCCCAGGCGCGGGGTGGAGGCCAGGCCCAGACCATGGCTCAGCCCCGTGGCGGAAACAGCCTCGGCGGCTGTCTGAGCGGATTCTTCCTCAACGCCCATGGCCTTTTTGATGGCGGCAAAGGCGCCCTTGCTGGTCCAGGTAGCGCCGGTCACAACGTCCACGCCTTCCAGCGTACCACTGGCCAGGATGGCCTCGGTCAGCTTTTCCAGCGCAACGCCGCCCAGCGAGGGGGTTTCCTTATCGCCGGTCAGCTTCAGGGCTACAATTTTGTCGCCGTCCAGGGTGACTTCAGCCTGGATGGGGCCGCCATAGCCGTCAGCTTCGCCAGTGAGCGGCTCAGCCAGGGCAAAGGATGCGGTGCATAGCATAGCCATGCACAGAAGGATAGCAAGCAGTTTTTTCATGTGTGTTGCTCCTTTCGCAGATAGAATGGGATAACATTATTGTTATACCACCGAGAATATAGAATGAAACAGGGCGTTCGCCAATAAACAAATTTTAGGCTTTGCCTATCTGGCATCACAAAGCGTTTGTGCGATGGTTTGCTCGTCCTTAAGCGCTGGGGAGGAGGTGAAGGCGTTGACCAGCTTGCCCTCGCGCAATGCCTGTTGGGCGGCGAGCAGGATGGGCTGATCCGCGCCGTACAGGGTGAATCCCTCGCGGGCGGGCAGCAGGCCGCGTGCGGCAAGCGCCTGCTGAGCGGACGCTGAAAGCAGAAAATCAAGCAAACCTTCGGCAGCGGGCTGCGCGCTTTGCGGAATCGCGCCGAAAACCACGCGGTCGGTGATATCCGCCGCAGCCAGCAATTGAAGCCCCTGACCGGCGGTCAGGCATTGCCGTGCCTGGGTAAGCGTCAATAGCGCGCCTTCCGCCTGTCCGGACAGCAGGGCGGCGGGCACCTGCGCGGCGGGTAGCCATGCGATTGATCCCGATACCCCCAGGCGATCCATTGCTACCGCGCCGAAAGCGTCGTCCGCGATCAGTCGCTCGGGCCAGTTTTCGCGCGGCAGGGCGGTTGCTTGCGGCAGCGCATGCGCATCAGGCGTGGGCGCTGCGCCGAACAGGCTGGTGGGGGCGGGCGTGGCGACGACTTCTCGCGCAGGGCAAACCAGCGCATAGCCGTCCAGGCACAGCGGTACGGCTAACTGTTGGCCCTCTGCCTGTCCTGCGGTGCGATAGGCTGCGCAAAGGCCATCGGCGGACAGGGCGCGCAGACAGTCCGCCGGGATATCCAGCCCTGGCGCAAACAGAATCAGATCGGGCGCGCCGTCCATATTTTCGCAGAGCGCTTGCAAATCCTCCCGCGCGGCAGTGCGTATCCACACGCGTACTCCCTTGTGAGTCTTGGCATAGGCGGCGGCCTGTGCGCGCACCCAGGGCGCGGCGTTTAAGCAATCGCCCGCCAGCCATACGGTAAGCAGCTGCCGCCGGGCCGCGTTTACGCCGGGCGGGGCGCTGGGGGCGGCAGCGGACAGGCGGGCGGAAAACGCGGGATAGGCCAAAATCAGCGCGCAGGTAAGCAGAATACACAGTAGACATCCCAGCGCTTTGCCGGGTTTTAAACGCTTCAATGCGGATCCCCCCTTGTTGTTACAAGAATATGCTTGCAAACGGCGCGGTTATTTCATATAATTAAGTTGGAAATTTAAGGGGGTATGTAGCATGGCTGATATGAATTATCGCGCTGTATACACGCAGTGGCTGCACGATTTTGCCAATGACGACGCGCTGGTGGCGGAGCTTTCCGCCCTGACGGATGAAAAACAGATTGAAGATCGTTTTTATACTGAGCTGGCTTTTGGCACGGCGGGCATGCGCGGCGTGCTGGGCTATGGCACCAACCGCATGAACGTGTATGTGGTGCGCCGCGCTACGCGCGGGCTGGCCGCCTATATTCATACGTTCCCCGGCGGGGCGGAGCGTGGCGTAGCCATTGCCTATGACAGCCGCCACATGAGCGCGGAGTTTGCCCGCGAGACGGCGCTGACGCTGTGCGCGGCGGGGGTCAAGGCGTATCTGTTTGATTCGCTGCGTCCCGTGCCCATGCTCAGCTATGCCGTGCGCCACCTGGGATGCATCGCAGGCGTGGTGATTACCGCCAGCCATAATCCGCCGCAGTATAACGGCTACAAGGCTTACTGGGAGGACGGCGCGCAGCTGTCGCCCGAGGCGGCCGAGGCTGTAACCGGTTATATCCGTCCGCTGCCCTATGCGGGCGCGCCTGTGATGGCGGAGGACGAAGCCAAGCAAAAGGGTCTGTTGCAGATCATTGGCGCCAAGGAAGTGGATGATGATTACATCGCCATGATTCGTTCTCTGTCCGTATGTCCCGAGCTTTTGCAGGCCGAGGGCAAGAACCTGCGCATCGTCTACACCCCGCTGCATGGCTCGGGCAATCTGCCGGTGCGCCGCATGCTGCGAGAGGTAGGCATCACCCATGTGAACGTTGTGGCCGAGCAGGAAGCGCCCGACGGTGATTTCCCCACCGTCACCGCGCCCAACCCTGAGGATCCCGCTGCGTTCAAATACGCCATTCCGCTGGCCGAGCAGGTGGGGGCGACGGTGGTATTTGGCACCGATCCCGACTGCGACCGTATGGGCGTGGCTGTGCGCGACGGCCAGGGGACTTTCCACACCCTGACGGGCAACCAGATTGGCTGCCTGCTGCTGTATCATGTGCTGTCCCAGCGCCAGGCGCACGGCACGCTGCCGTGCAACGGCGCGATTTGCAAGAGCATCGTATCCACTGAGATGGCGCGCGCCATCGCGGCTAGCTTTGATATCGCGTGCATCGATACGCTGACGGGCTTCAAATTCATCGGCGAGAAGATCCAGCAGTTCGAGGAGACGGGCGCGCATACCTTCCTGTTTGGCTTTGAGGAAAGCTACGGCTTCCTCAGCGGTACGCAGGTGCGCGATAAGGACGGCGTAAACGCCTCGCTGCTGCTGTGTGAGGCGGCGTGCGTGTGCATGCAGGAGGGCATCACCCTGTATGATCGCCTGCAGCAGCTCTACGCCCGTTACGGCGCATACAGCGACCGCGTGACCAGCCGCACGCTGCCCGGCAAGGACGGCGTAAGCCGCATGCGCGCCATCATGCGCGGGCTGCGCGAAAACCCCCCGCAAGCGTTTGGCAACATTCGCGTGACGGCGGTGCGCGATTACCTGACGGGCGTGCGTACGCAGGAGGGTAAGACGGGCAAGATCGATCTGCCGGCCTCCGATGTGCTGTACTTTGAGCTGGAGGGCGGCAGCTGGCTATGCGTGCGTCCCAGCGGCACGGAGCCAAAGATCAAGCTCTATGTCAGCGCCCGGGCGGAGACGCTTGCCCTGTCTGATGCGATGGCGGAGGCGCTTTGCGCTTGCGCGGCGGAAAAACTGAACTAAATAGTTGATAAAACTACCCTAAATGTTTCATATTCTACTTGACTTTGTAATAAAAACGTAATACAATGCAGGTGGAAGATTCTGCGCAAGGGCGCATTACGAGGTGGGCTATGAACAGAAACACGAACACACATCATGCCATGCGGATTCGGGTATTGAGCCTGCTGGCTGCGCTGATGCTGGCGCTGGGCGTTTTGCCCGCTGCGCTGGCCGAAGACGGGCAGTACGGCTATGTCAATTTTGACAATGTGCGTTTCCGCAAGCAGGCCAACGATACCGTGGTGTGGGACAAGCTCAACAACGGTTGGGTATGCAAAATCCTGGGCACCAAGTCGGCCGGCGGCGTGAATTATTACTATGTATCCACCAATCTGCCCGCGTATTTGGATCGTGAGTATTACGGCTATATCAGCCAGCAGTACATCACCCTGATGAGCGAGGCCGAGGCGGACGCCTGGCAGAAGCAGGGCGGCAATGCCACCGTGCTTGGCGGCAGCACGTCCTCTTCCGGCGACAGCGGCACGGATACCGCCAACAATGTGACGGCGCTGACCAACTATGCCCGTCCCAATAACGCCAGCACCAATTATTATCATTATGAGGGCGGCGTGCTTACCAGCCTGGGCCTGCTTTCTGCGGGCGAGGCCTATTATGTGACCGGCACAGCCACCATCAACAGCACGATTTATTACATCATCACCGTCAACGGCGCGGATTGCTATGTGCGCGGCAGCAACATGACCATGTTGAGCAGCGATACCACCACCGCGCCCGCGCCGACTACTGCGCCCTCCGGCGGCAATGATCCGGTGGGCACCATCGTGATTACTCCCGAGGGCAATACCAACCTGCGCAAGTCTGCCGCGATCCTGGATAACAACAGCATCGCCAAGCTGCCTCAGGGCACCGAGCTGCCTTACTATTACACCGTGCAGAGCGGCGGAAGCACCTGGTATTATTGCTACAGCGCGGATAACAACGCCTTTGGCTATATCATCGCCACCTGCGCCACGGTGAAATCCACCGCCGGCACTACGACCACCCTGCCTACCACCACCAACGATCCTTCCAGCATTCTGGGCTATGTAAAGATGAATGTGAAGGGCCGCACCAACATCCGCAGCCAGGCCAAGGCCGGCACGGGCAACCGCGTGGGCTATGCCGAGGAGGGTCAGGTGCTGCCCTACTATGCGGTCAAGATCGTCAGCGGCGCTACCTGGTATTATGTGTATAGCAGCACCGAGGATGTGTTTGGCTATGTGCTGGGCACCTGCTGCTTTAAGAGCGACGCGTCGGGCAATCCCATCGCCGCCGCCCCCACCGCGCCCAACGTCACCGCCGCGCCCAGCGGCGCGCAGGGCTACATCAAAACCACCGATTCCGTCAACGTGCGCAAGAGCGCCAGCATCACCTCCGCCCGCATTGCCAAGCTGGATAAGGGCGTTGTGGCGCCCTACAGCGCGGCTGTGTCCGTGGGCGGCACCACCTGGTACAAGATCGTATACAACTTTGAAACCGGCTATGTGATGGGCGATTACTGCGCGCCCTGCGACGCCTATGGCAATACCTCCACCAAGCCCCAGAACGTCACCTCCGGCTATCTGATGACCACGCGCGACAAGGTGTATCTGCGCAGAGCCGCCAGCGCCTCCGCGGGCGTGTATGGGCAGGTGCCCGCGCAGGGTACCGTTCTGCAAATCGTGGGCAAGGCCCGCTATGCCAACGGCTACTACTGGTACAATGTCGCCTATAATGGCGATATCGGCTATATGCGCGGGGACTGCATCAGCGTGATGTCCCCCGAGCAGGTATCGGCTTACCTGAGCGGCAAGCCCATGCCCACCGCCACGCCCACCCCCACCCCTGTGCCCAAGGCGACCAAGTATATCCAGACCACCCTGGACAAGGTGTGGCTGCGCCAGTCGCCCTCCAGCAAGGCGGGCACCATCGGCCAGGCTGCGCTGGGCGCGGTATTCAAGTTTGATTCCAAGGTCAAGGTCAGCGGCGTGGAGTGGTACAAGCTCACCGTCGGCGGCAACGAGTGCTACATCCGCGGCAACTGCGCCAAGGTGATGAACGACGCTGAATACAGAGATTATCTGAACAACCAGCCCACGGCCAAGCCCACCGCTACGCCCACGGCTGTGCCCGATCTGTCCAAGCTGAGCACCACCTTCATCACCACCAAGGAAAAGGTGGTCGTCCGCGCCGAGGGCAATCCCAGCGCGCGTCAGGTGGGTCTGATCTACACCCAGGGTACGGGTGGCAAGATCAGCGGCGCCACCAACGTGGTGGACGGCGTAACCTGGTATGGCGTAACCATCAGCGGCGTGACCGGCTGGATCCGCGGCGACCTGGTGCGCATCCTGACCAAGACGGAAGAAGCCGAGTATATCAAGAGCGGCGATCCCGACTCCAAGCCTGAAGCCAGCTACACCACCCTGCAGCTGGGCTCCACCGGTGAGGCGGTGCGCAAGGTACAGGTTCGTCTGGCTGAGCTGGGCTACATGAGCAACAGCCAGATCAACAGCGTATTTGACAGCAACACTGCCAGCGCCATCAGCCGCTATCAGGAAGATCATGACCTGGTTGTGGACGGCATCGCTACCTCCCTGACCCAGCACTCGCTGTTTGGCACCAGGGAAAAGAGTGAAACCACCAATGGCTCCTCCACCACCGTCACCCTGCATATGCCGAAGCTGATTGACTGGTATACCGGCGGTATCCAGAGCATCTTCTACAAGGGCAGCACGGCCGTTGTGACCGATGTGAACACGGGCATCTCCTTCCGCGTAAAGCGCTGGAGCGGCGGCGCGCATGCCGACGTGGAGCCCTTGACCGCTGCCGATACTGCGGCCATGTGTAAGATCTACAAGGTAAAGACTGCGCAGGAAATCAGCGATAAGAACCTGTATCAGCGCCATCCTGTCCTGGTAACCATCGGTGATAATAGCTATGCAGCCTCCATGTACGGCGTGCCGCATAACTACCCGGCCGGCGATACCATCCCGGATAACGACTTCTATGGCCAGTTCTGTATCCACTTTGTCAACAGCAAGACCCATGGCTCAGGCATTGTGGATGTGGGCAACTCCAAGAACGGCTGGTACGGCCATCAGGACGCTATCATGGATGCGTACAGAAACGCGGCCAAGAAGCTGAACATCAAAAACTGATGAATAATAAATCGATTCTTATTCTCGGCGGCGGGGCGTCTGGCCTCGCCGCCGCTGTGCAAGCAGGGCAAATGGGCGCGCGCGTGACGATTCTGGAGCGCAGCGACCGCGTGGGTAAAAAGCTGCTGGCTACCGGCAACGGACGCTGTAACCTGGCTAACATGGATGAGCCTTGCTATTTTGGCGATACGGATTTTGCCCGCCGGGTGCTGCAAAGCATGCCCGTGGCCGATGTGCTGGGTTTTTTTGACTCCCTGGGCTTACCCACGCGCGAGGATGCCAGCGGCAGGGTGTATCCTGCCTGCAACCAGGCGGCGGCGGTGCTGGATGTGCTGCGGCTGCACTTGGAGCGCGTGCATGCGCGGGTGATTATCGGCGCGCAGGCACAGGCCATCCTGCCTGAAAAGGACGGTTATTGCGTGCGCACGGCGGACGCGGCCTATCATGCTGATTGCGTGCTGGTGTGCTGCGGCGGGCTGGCTGCGCCCAAGCTGGGCGCTGTCAACGCCTATGGCCTGCTGACGGCGCTGGGCTGCAAGCTGGCGGCTCCCGCTCCGGCGCTGGCTCCCATTGAAACCGAAAAAGCGCCGCTGCGTGGGCTGAGCGGCCTGCGTTTGCCTGCCACGCTGACGCTGTGCGATGGTGACCAGCCCATTGCTCGCACGCAGGGCGAGGTGCTGTTTGCCGATTACGGCGTCAGCGGTGTATGCGCTATGCAGCTGGCGCGCGACGCGCAGCGGCTGCTGTCCGCGCGTCGTCAGCCTATGCTATATCTGGATTTCTCCCCGACGATGGGCATTGGTGCATATCGCATGGCGCGCCTTGAGCCTGGGCGGCTCGATGACAATCTGCCTGCCGTGCGCGCCTTTCTGAAGCGCCGGGCGCAGATATTGCCCAACGATGCGCTGCTGCTGGGTGCGCTGCCAAGGCTGCTGCGCGAGCGCATGGCGGCCTATCAGGGCGAGGAGCTTGCGCGCATGCTGTGCGCCTATCCGCTGCGCGTGACTGGCGTGCGCGGCTATGATCAGGCGCAGGTGACGCAGGGCGGTATCGATCCCGCGGACTTTGATCCTGCCACCATGGCGTGCAAAAAGCATCCCGGCCTGTATGCCTGCGGCGAAATCCTCAATGTGGATGGCGATTGCGGCGGCTATAACCTGCAGTTTGCCTTTGCCACCGGATTGCTCGCGGCCAGGGATGCGGCGAAGTGAATAACAAAAAAGAGCTGTCTTGCTTAGGCAGCTCTTTTATCATGCGAAGCTTTTATCCAATCACCGCTACCAGCGCGATCATGGCGGCGGTAATCAGCGTGGCGACGGCGTCGGCACGGGTCAGCTTCAGGATGCGCAGGCGCGTGCGGCCCTCGCCGCCGTGATAGCAGCGGGCCTCCATGGCCATGGCCAGATCGCCCGCGCGGCGGAACGCGCTAATAAACAGCGGCACCAGCAGCGGCACCATGGCCTTGGCGCGCTGAATGATATTGCCCGATTCAAAATCCGCGCCGCGGGCCATCTGCGCCTTCATGATCTTGTCGGCCTCTTCCAGCAGCGTGGGGATAAAGCGCAGGGCGATGGTCATCATCATGGCCAGCTCGTGGGCGGGAAAGCCGATCTTGGCAAAGGGGCTGAGCAGCCGCTCCAGGCCGTCGGTCAGCACCACGGGCGGGGTGGTCAGCGTCAGCAGGCTGGCGCCTGTCACCAGAAAGATCAGCCGGGCGGAGAAGCGCAGCGCCGTCAGCAGGCCTTCCAGCGTGATCTGAATGCGCCACACATGCACAAGCACCGTATCGCCGGGGCTAAAGAACAGGTTGAGCAGGAAGGTGAAAATCAGGATGAACCGCAGGGGCTTTAGCCCCTTGGCCAGCAGCTTTAACGGCAGATGCGAGGCATAGGCGGCCAGCACGATAAAGGCGATGACGGGCAGGAAGCCCAGCAGGCTTTTGGCCAGGAATACGCCCACGATAAACGCGATGGTCAGCAGGATCTTGACGCGCGGGTCCAGACGGTGCACCGGGCTTTCAACCGGGTAGTACTGGCCCAGGGTGATATCCTTAAGCATGGGAGGCCGCCTCCTTTCCCAGCGCGCGGCAGATCGCGTCGCACAGTTCCTCATTGGTCAGGCAGTCGGGCACATCCATACCGCCCGCGCGCAAGGCCTGGCACAGCTGCACGGTCTGCGGAACATCCAGACCCATGGCGGCCAGCTCATCTCCACGGGAGAAAATTTCCCGCGGCGTGCCAAGCATGGCCAGGCGGCCCTTGTGCAGCACGGCGGCGCGCGTGGCGATGCGCGCCACATCGTCCATGTTATGGCTGATGATGACCATCGTTACGCCGTCCTGATGGAGCTCGTTGATGATCTCGGTCAGCTCGTCGCGGCCGCGCGGATCAAGCCCCGCGATGGGCTCGTCCAGCACCAGCACGCGCGGATGCATGGCAATTACGCCTGCCAGCGCCACGCGGCGCATCTGACCGCCGGAAAGGTCAAAGGGGGATTTTTGCAGCGCATCCTCGGGCAGATGCACGCGGGCAAAGGCCTCGCGCACGCGGGCGTCCAGCTCGTCGCCGGTTAATCCTTGATTTTTGGGGCCGAAGGCGATGTCCTTGTATACCGTTTCCTCAAACAACTGGTATTCGGCGTATTGGAACAGCAGCCCTACCCGCTGGCGCAGCGCGCGGCGGTTAGCGCCCTTCTGGTTGATATCCTCGCCGTCCACCAGCACGCGGCCCGAGGTGGGGGTAAGCAGCCCGTTCAGGTGCTGCGCCAGGGTGGATTTGCCGCTGCCGGTGTGGCCGATCAGCGCCAGCAGCTCGCCATCCTCGATGGTAAAATCAATATCCTGCAGCGCGTCGGATTGGAAGGGGCTGCCGGGCTGGTAAACATGGGACAAGTGTTCAATCTTTATCGGCATTTCAGCACCTCCTGAGCCATGGCGCTTACATCCATGGCCTCATGCGCGATGGGCAGGCCGCGCGCGCGCAGCAGATCACCCAGCGCCACCATAGGCGGCACATCCAGGCGCATGGCGCGCAGACGCTCCGCCTGGCTGAACACGGCCTTGGGCGTGTCGTCCATCACCACCTGGCCGTCGTCCATCACGACCACGCGGTCGCAGCGCGCGGCCTCTTCCATAAAGTGGGTAATCCATACTACCGTGATTCCCTGCTCACGGTTGAGGCGGTTGACGGTATCAAATACCTCGCGGCGGCCGCGGGGATCGAGCATGGCGGTGGATTCATCCAGAATCAGCGCTTTGGGCTGCATGGCTAGGATGCCCGCAATGGCGATGCGCTGCTTCTGACCGCCCGACAGGGTGTGGGGGGCGCGATCGATGAATGGGAGCATCTCCACCTGGCGCAGCGCGGTTTCGATGCGCGCGGGCATCTGGGCGGAGGGCACGCCGATGTTTTCCAGGCCGAAGGCCACATCATCGCGCACGATGGAGGCTACCAGCTGGTTATCGGGATTTTGAAACACCATGCCCGCGCTGCGGCGAATATCCCAGGTGTGCTCATCCTCCTGGGTATCCATGCCGCACACGGTAACATGACCCTCGGTGGGAATATACAGCCCGTTAAGCAGCTTTGCCAGCGTGGATTTGCCGCTGCCATTGTGCCCAAGTACGGCTGTCATTTCGCCCGCGCGGAAGCCCAGGGTCACGCCGCGAACGGCCATACCCTCGCTGTCCTCATAGGCGTAGCTTACATTGTCTGCGCGTAGAATCAAATCTTCCATGAATCCTCCGGGTGACATAAAAATACAGCCTATTATAGCACGAAGATGCGCGGCGCACAACGGGCGGAAATGAAAGAAACGAGGCTGGGGCTATCAAAAATTCTTTTTGGCAGCCTGCAGATGAACTAAGATAGGAAGCAACCCGATGGCTGCTCTTTGTGCCGTACACGCATTGCGTGGATTAAAAATGAAGGGGTTATACCCCTTCATTGGCTCTTGGATAAGATAGCGAAGCGTGCTGAAAACAAAGAATCGTTTTATCAGCTTTGCGCTTGCAAAGCGCTTACGAGCGCTGCTTTTTTTCGCGCTTGGTTTTATACAGCTCCGCGTCTGCGGCGCGGATGAAATCGGGAATGGTTACGCAGCCGGGATGCTGGATGGCGCAGCCAATGCTGACGTCCAGCTGATAGGGCACCAGCGCGTCGGCGTTTGCCTGCTGAAGGGCAAGGTGGATTTGCTGACACAGGGAACGAATCTGCGCGGGGGTGGCTGCGTTGCCGATGACGACAAACTCATCCCCGCCATAACGGCCCACAAAGGCGTTGCGCGGCGCGGTACGCCGCAGCGTTTCGGCAATGCGGATCAGCGCTGAATCGCCCTCTATATGGCCGTAGCGGTCGTTGATGTGTTTAAAATTGTCCGCGTCCAGCATCAGCAAAAACAGCGAGGAATCCTCCCCCGCGCTGCGCAGCTTGTGGGAAAGATAGCGCACCATTTGCTCACGGTTATACACCTGGGTGAGCGGGTCGATGGTGATGCGCTGATCAAGGATGTTCAGGTAAACCACCAGCAGGGTCACGGTATAGCCCATGCACAGGGTGGGCACTTGCCCCAGATAAATCACCTGCAAGAGCACAAAGCCCAATGGCAGCAGCATGAACGCGGCCAGGGACAGCAGCTCCATGCGGCGCTCAAAGTGTTTTTTCTGAAAAGCCTTGCACAGCGCCTTGGCCGATGTGAGCAGCACATAGGCAAAGGACAGCCCCAACTGCCACAGATGCAGCGGGCCGCGCAGATAGCGATTATTTTCGTCAATGCTGAATACCCAGCCGGTGCGGCAGGAGGCAATGGTAATGCCGATGAGCCCCAGCGCGGGCAGCAGGACAAGCCA
>ERZ825384.1589-NODE-1589-length-26300-cov-6.523757_pt1 | contig 26300 bp, 19 predicted proteins | sample MGYA00519931_ERZ825384 | MGnify/ENA primary metagenome ERZ825384 (study PRJEB31778, sample SAMEA3449200) | human gut metagenome | biome: human gut; feature: human-associated habitat; material: faeces | place: United Kingdom | collected 2010/2012 ...
AGATGCTGACGCGCATCTACGGCATCTCGTTCCCCAAGAAGTCGATGCTCGACGAGTACCTCGCCCTGATGGAAGAGGCCAAGAAGCGCGACCACCGCAAGCTGGGCAAGGAGCTGGAACTCTTCGCCTTCTCGCAGCGCGTGGGAGCGGGTCTGCCGCTGTGGCTGCCCAAGGGCGCCGCGCTGCGCGACCGGCTGGAACAGTTCCTGCGCTCGGTGCAGAAGGAGTACGGCTACCAGCAGGTCATCACGCCCCATATCGGCAACAAGGAGCTGTACGTCACGTCGGGCCACTACGCCAAATACGGCAAGGATTCGTTCCAGCCGATCCATACCCCCGTCGAGGGCGAGGAGTACCTGCTCAAACCGATGAACTGTCCCCACCACTGCGAGATCTACAAGGTCAAACCCCGCTCGTACAAGGATCTGCCGATCCGTCTGGCGGAGTTCGGCACGGTCTACCGCTACGAGCAGACGGGCGAGCTACACGGCCTGACGCGCGTGCGCGGCTTCACGCAGGACGACGCCCACATGTTCGTGCGCCCCGACCAGCTGCTCGAAGAGTTCGAGAAGGTGATCGACATCATCCTCTACATCTTCCGCACGCTGAAATTCGACAACTACACCGCCCAGATTTCGCTGCGCGACAAAACGAACCGCGAAAAGTACATCGGTACGGACGAAAACTGGGAGAAGGCCGAGCAGGCGATCATCCGTGCCACGGAGGAGAAGGGATTGAAAACCACGATCGAATACGGCGAAGCGGCCTTCTACGGTCCGAAGCTCGACTTCATGGTGCGCGACGCCATCGGCCGCAAGTGGCAGTTGGGAACCATCCAGGTGGACTACAACCTGCCCGAACGGTTCGACCTGACCTACAAGGGCGCCGATGACAAGCTGCACCGTCCGATCATGATCCACCGCGCACCGTTCGGTTCGATGGAGCGTTTCGTGGCAGTATTGTTGGAGCATACGGGGGGCAAATTCCCGCTGTGGCTCTCGCCCGACCAAGTGGTCGTGCTGCCGATCTCGGAGAAGTTCAACGACTATGCCCGCAAGGTGGCCGACTACCTCAACCGCTACGACGTGCGTGCGCAGGTCGACGACCGCAACGAGAAGATCGGCCGCAAGATCCGCGACAACGAGCTCAAACGCATCCCCTATCTGGTGATCGTGGGCGAGAAGGAGGAGGCCGAAGGCAAAGTCTCGATCCGCGTGCAGGGCGAAGGCGACAAGGGCCAGATGACGCTCGAGGAGTACAAGGATTACATGGTCGGACTGGTGAAGGCCGAGATGGAAGCCAACAAGATCGAAAAATAAACCGTTTTCGCCGAGCCTCGGAGCCGCGTTTGCGCGAACTCCGCCGAGGCGGGAAAACGACCGTTGAAAACGAACTTTTATTAACCAAATTAGGAGGACACTGCTATAAACACGACACGTCCATTCACTCCGAGACCCGCTGGCTCGGGGAATAATCAAGGGAACGGGAATCGTCCTTCGGGGCCGCGCGGTCTGCGCCGTCCGCCGCAGAAGGAGAATCCCCATCGCATCAACCACGAGATCACGGCACCGCAGGTGCGTTTGGTGGGCGACAACATCGAGCAACCGATCGTCATGCCCACCCGCGATGCATTGCGTATGGCCGACGAGATGGAACTCGACCTGATCGAGATTTCGCCCAAGGCCGATCCCCCCGTCTGCCGCATCGCAGACTACCAGAAGTTCCTGTACCAGCAGAAGAAAAAGGCCAAGGAGATCAAGGCCAAGCAGGTGAAGGTGGTCATCAAGGAGATCCGTTTCGGCCCCCAGACCGACGATCACGACTACAACTTCAAGCTCAAACACGCTCAGAATTTTCTGAAAGAGGGCGCCAAGGTCAAGGCTTACGTCTTCTTCCGTGGCCGTTCGATCGTCTTCAAGGAGCAGGGCGAAATTCTGCTGCTGCGCTTCGCCACCGACCTCGAAGAGCTCGCCAAGGTGGAGATGATGCCCAAGCTCGACGGCAAGAAGATGAACATGATCCTCGCGCCCAAAAACACCAAGAAGTAGCGCGGGACGCGAGCGCATACGGGCCGTCCGACCCGACTCCGGCAACGACTTACGGAACGGCACACCCGTTCGGTAAGTCGTTGTTTTGGATTTTCCGTCCGGTAGCGCGACGTGTCCGGGGCATCCGCGGCTTCCGGCCGAAACGGTAAAAACGCCGATCCACACCCGAAATGGGATACCGAATCGGGAATAAATATGTACCTTTGCCCTGAATGAGACCCTTCGAAGAGATACTGGCGATCGATTCCGCCGCGGCATTCGACTGCGCGGCGCTCGAATTGTTCCGCTTCCAGGCCGAGCGGTGCGGTGTCTACCGCGAATACCTCGCCGAGATCGGCATCGATCCGGCGGCCGTGCGGCGCGTCGACGAAATCCCGATGCTGCCGATCGAATTCTTCAAGTGGCGCGACGTCTACTGCGGCGACACGGAACCGCAGATCGTCTTCACGTCGAGCAACACGGGACAGAGCGTCGCGTCGCATCACATGATGGCCTCGACGGCGCTCTACGAGGCAGCGTTCACCGCCGCGTTCGAACGTTTCTACGGCAATCCGGCGCGGTGGAGCCTCTATGGCCTGCTGCCCAACTACCTGCAACGCGAAGGGTCGTCGCTGGTCTACATGGTCGACCGCCTGATCGGACGGTGCGGTTCGGGCGGGTTCTACCTCGACGACTACGAACGCCTGCTGGCGGACATGGCAGCCGATCCGAAACCGAAAATCCTGCTGGGCGTGAGCTATGCGTTGTGGGACCTGGCCGAACGGTACGCCCCGAAGCTGCGCGATACGATCGTCATGGAGACCGGCGGCATGAAGGGCCGCCGCGAGGAGCTGCCCAAAGAGGAGTTCCACCGCATCCTGTGCGAAGCGTTCGGCGTCGACAGGGTCCACTCCGAATACGGCATGGCCGAACTCACGTCGCAGGCCTACTCCGACGGCGGCGGCCGTTTCCGCACGCCGGGCTGGATGCGTGTCGCGGTGCGCGACGTCAACGACCCCTTCTGCCGCCTGCTGCCCGACCAGCGGGGCGGCGTCGACATCATCGACCTGGCAAACCGTTTCTCGTGCGCCTTCATTCAGACGCAGGACGTGGGGCGCGTCTCGGCCGACGGATCGTTCCGCATCGAAGGACGTATCGACCACAGCGACATCCGGGGCTGCAACCTGTTGGTACAATAACCGTAAAATCCGTATGAAAGTCGTCGCATTCGTTCCCATCCGTCTCAACAGCCAGCGCGTCGAAGGCAAAAACCTCCGCCTGCTCGGCGGCGAACCGCTGCTGTGCCACATCCTGCGCACGCTGCTCGAAGTCGAGGCGATCGACGAGGTTTACGTCTATTGCAGCGACCCGGCCGTGCGCCCCTACCTGCCCGACGGCGTGCGGTTCCTGCGCCGCAGCCCGCAGCTCGACCGCAACGAGACGCTCGGTCGCGAAATCTACGACGCCTTCACCGCCGAAGTCGTAGCCGACGTCTACCTGCTGGCGCACGCCACTTCGCCCTTCATCCGTCCCGCGACGATCGCGGCGGCCCTGCACAAGGTCACCGACGAGGGCTACGATTCGGCTTTCAGCGCCGAGCGGATGCAGACCTTCGCCTGGTACCGGGGCGAGCCGCTCAACTATGCGCTCGACGCGATTCCCCGTACGCAGGAGATCGAACCGGTCTTCGTCGAGACCAGCGCGTTCTTCATCTTCCGCCGCGAAATATGGTGCGACCTGCATCAGCGCATCGGCCGGCACCCCTACGTCGCCGTCGTAGACCGCATCGAGGGGATCGACATCGACTATCCCGAAGATTTCGCGCTGGCCGAGGTGATCGCAAAACTGCCGAACAGATAATCGTCGCGGGCCGAAGGTCTGCGAAAATCCGAATAACATTCATAGCCGATGCAACGCATCTGAGACCGGCATCTCCATAGCGGCCGCCGGACAAAATGACGCACTGCGGCAGCCGACCGGCGGCGACGCGTGACATCGTGTCCTTTCGGGATGCCATTCTATCGGCCGGATGCGACAAAATGTCGCCGTCGGCGGGTTGGCAGGGCTTTTGCGTGGAAGAAGGCAGAAACAAAAAACAAAAGATACGACTATGAATGTAAACAGTTTAACGATCAAGGCACAGGAGGCGTTGCAGGCAGCCTATACGCTGGCGCAGCAACGCGGGCAGCAGGCCATCGAGCCGCTGCACATGCTCTCGGTGCTCATCCGCGACGACGACGCGCTCTGCACGTTCCTGCTGGGGCGCGTAGGCGTCAACGTGCGCGGCCTGCGCGACGAGGCCGACCGCGCCGTGGGTTCGCTGCCGCAGGTGACGGGCGGAAACGGCGAACAGTATTTCTCGCAGGACGCCTCGCGCGTCATCCAGCGTGCGGTGGACTTCACAAAGACTTTCGGCGACAAGTATGCGTCGGTCGAACATCTGCTGCTCGGCCTGATCGCCGAACGCGGTGCGGCGGCCGACCTGCTGAAACGTGCGGGCGCTACCGAGAAGGAGCTCATCGAGGCGATCCGCACCTTCCGCAAGGGGGCGACCGTCGATTCGCAGACCGCGTCGCAGGAGTTCAACGCATTGGGTAAATACGCCGTCAACCTCAACGAACAGGCGCGTTCGGGCAAGCTCGATCCGGTGATCGGCCGCGACGAGGAGATCCGGCGCGTATTGCAGATTCTCTCGCGCCGCACCAAGAACAACCCGATTCTCGTGGGCGAGGCGGGCGTCGGCAAAACGGCGATCGCCGAGGGTATCGCCCACCGGATCGTCGACGGCGACGTGCCGGAGAACCTGAAATCGAAGGTGATCTTCTCGCTCGACATGGGTGCGCTGATCGCCGGTGCGAAGTATCAGGGCGAATTCGAAGAGCGTCTGAAAGCCGTCGTGCAGGAGGTGATCGCCTCGGAAGGCGAAATCCTGCTCTTCATCGACGAGATACACACGCTCGTAGGCGCCGGCAAGTCGTCGGGGGCGATGGATGCGGCCAACATCCTCAAACCGGCCCTCGCGCGCGGCGAGCTGCGCACGATCGGCGCCACGACGCTCGACGAGTTCCAGAAATACTTCGAGCAGGACAAGGCGCTCGAACGCCGTTTCCAGAAGGTGATGGTCGACGAACCGACCACCGACGACGCCGTGTCGATCCTGCGCGGGTTGAAGGAGCGTTACGAAAACCACCACCAGGTGCGCATCAAGGACGAGGCGATCGTCGCTGCCGTCGAGTTGTCGCACCGGTACATCACCTCGCGTTTCCTGCCCGACAAGGCGATCGACCTGATCGACGAGGCGGCGTCGCGGCTGCGGTTGGAGATGAACTCCGTACCCGAAGAGATCGACAACCTCGACCGCCGTATCCGACAACTGGAGATCGAACGTGAAGCGATCCGCCGCGAAAACGACGAGGAACGCGTCGCAGCGCTGACCAAGGAGATTGAGGAGCTGCGTTCGCGCGACGCCGAGAAGCGCGCCAAGTGGCAGGGGCAGCGCGACTTGCTGACCAAGATCCAGCGCCAGAAGGACGACATCGAACGCTACAAGGTCGAGGCGCAGCAGGCCGAACGCCAGGGCGACTACGGCCGCGTGGCGGAGTTGCGCTACGGCAAGATCGTCGAGGCGCAGAAACAGATCGAGGCCTTGCAGACCGAGTTTCAGACGGCTGCCGGCAACGACGCCCTCATCAAAGAGGAGGTCGACGCGCAGGACGTGGCCGAGGTCGTATCGCGCTGGACGGGCATTCCCGTGACGCGGATGCTCGCCTCGGAGCGCGAGAAGCTGCTCCACATGGAGGAGGAGCTGCACAAGCGCGTGGTGGGGCAGGAGCAGGCCATCGCCGCGATCTCGGACGCCGTGCGCCGTTCGCGCGCCGGGCTGAACGACCCGCGCAAGCCGATCGGATCGTTCATCTTCCTCGGTACGACGGGCGTGGGCAAAACCGAGCTGGCGAAGGCGCTGGCCGAGTTCCTCTTCAACGACGACTCGATGCTGACGCGCATCGACATGAGCGAATATCAGGAGCGCCACAGCGTGTCGCGGCTCGTGGGGGCGCCTCCGGGATACGTCGGTTACGACGAAGGCGGCCAACTCACCGAAGCCGTACGGCGCAAGCCCTACTCGGTGGTGCTGCTCGACGAGATCGAGAAGGCGCACCCCGATGTCTTCAACATCCTGTTGCAGGTGCTCGACGACGGTCGCCTGACCGACAACAAGGGGCGGACGGTGGATTTCCGCAACACGATCATCATCATGACCTCGAACATGGGTTCGCAGCTCATTCAGGAGAATTTCGCCGCCGCCTTCAACGGCGAGAAGTTGCCCGACGATACGGTCGAGCGGACACGCCTGGCGGTCATCGACCTGTTGAAGCAGCAGCTCAAGCCCGAGTTCCTGAACCGCATCGACGAGATCGTGATGTTCGAACCGCTCACGCGCAAGGATATCGAGAAGATCGTCGACATCCAGTTGGGTATCGTGCGGCGCATGTTGGCCGAGAACGGTCTGGAACTGAACTATACGCCGGCGGCGCGGGCGTGGATCGCCGAAGCGGGTTACGATCCGATGTACGGCGCACGACCCGTCAAGCGGACGATCCAGCGCGAAGTCGTCAACGACCTTTCGAAGCGGATTCTGGCGGGCGAGGTCGACCGCTCGCGCCCGATCTCGATCGACGTCGAAGGGGGCAGGCTCCTCTTCCGCAACTAAGATTGCCGTATGTGACGAATGCGGACGACTCCTGCGGGAATCGTCCGCATTTTTCTTTTTCTTTGGCTGCGCCGAAGATACTCCGTCTCGGCATAATCAAGCTAACGCTTGCTTCTGCGCCCGACTTTTCGTATCTTTACCCGACAAAAAAAACTATTCCCCAAAACGATTCATCGAACAATGAAACTTTTCAGACGATTCACCGCTCTCATGCTGGCGGTTACGCTGTCGCTGACGACCTTCGCGGCCGCAGCCAGGGATTGGGCCGCCGTCGAGGTGGCCGACAAGGCCGGCGCAACGGTCAAGGGCATCGTTTACGCCGGCGACGAACCGCTGCGCGGCGTAGCCGTATCGGACGGCGCCGAGATCGTATTCACCGATGCCGAAGGCCGTTACTGGCTGCCGACCGACAAGCGCAGCGGCTCGGTCTTCATCACGATTCCGTCGGGATACGAGGTCTCGGCCGACGGGGTGTTCCCCCGCTTCTGGGCTGCGCTCGAAGCACCTGCGAAGGAGGTCGAACGGCATGATTTCGCCCTGACGAAGGTCGACAACGACCGCCATGTGATGCTGGCCGTGACCGATATCCACCTCTCGAACCAGAACAGCGACATCGAACAGTTCTGCACCCGCTTCATCCCCGACGTCCGCGCCGTGGCGGAGAGTTTCGGCGACACGCCCGTCTACTCGCTCAACATGGGCGATTCGGCGTGGGACGGCTACTGGTACACCAACCGCTATTCGCTCAAAGACTTCCGCCGCACCATGAATATCGTGGGCTACCCCGCGCAGATGTTCTGCGCGATGGGCAACCACGACAACGACGGTGCGACGATCCACTCCGACTCGGTCGACTGGGCGGCTTCGGCGCCCTACCGCCGCATCATCGGGCCGCGCTACTACTCGTTCAACATCGGCAAGGTACACTACGTCGTACTCGACAACCTGATCTATGTCAACTCGCCCAAGAAGAACAGCAAAGACGGGATCGCCGGCAAACGCGACTACGTCCGCCGCGTGGATTCCCTCCAACTCGACTGGCTGCGGCGCGATCTGGCGACGGTCGAGGACAAGTCGGCGCCCGTCGTAGTGGCGATGCACGCCGCGACCTACCGTTACAACAAGTTCAACGACAAGGTGACGGCCGGTCTGAGCGATCCGGCTTACAGCGCCGAACTGAAAGCCTGTTTCGACGGATTCGAGGAGGTGCACTACGTGTCGGGGCACATCCACAAAAATCTGCTGGCGCGCGTAGACGACCGCCTGATCGAGCACAACATAGGCGCCGTGTGCGGTTCATGGTGGCGCACGGGAGCCAACCACTTCCAGATGCTGGGACCGGATGCCGGACCGAACGGCTATGCGATCTTCACGATCGACGGCAAGCGGATGCAGTGGACCTACCGCAGCATCGAGGACGGCGACAAGCAGTTCCGCGCATACGACATGAACGAGGTGGCGCGTTATTACACCGCGTCGGAGGATGTGGCCGAGTTCCTCGCTCACTACCCCGAGCGGCACGACTTCCGCGAGGAGGCGGGCGGCAACCGCGTCTTCATCAACGTCTGGTGCTGGGAACCCGCATGGAAGATCCGCGTAACCGAAAACGGGCGCGAACTGCCCGTGCGGCGCGAGCAGACCGAAGATCCGCTCTACGTCATCTCGTACGACATCCCGCAGTCGGTATGGAAGGGCAAGTACCCCGTCGACTACGGCAAGCGCGGCAAGCAGCATACGCTCTTCACGGTCGACGCTTCGGGGCCTGCGACGACGCTCGAAATCGAGGTGACCGACTCCTTCGGCAAGGTCTACCGCGAGACGATGGTACGCCCCAAGGCGTTCGGCCCGCAGATGAAATAGGCGGCAGGGACGGATGAATCCGTTTCAGGATCGCGGCGTTTGCACGATCCGTGCAGAGGCATGTGAAACGACGATATAAAAAATTATGGAGAATTTCATTTTTCAGAACCCCACGAAGCTGGTCTTCGGCAAGGAGACGATCGCCCGGCTCGGCGAGTTGATTCCAGCCGGCAAGCGCGTGATGGTGACTTTCGGCGGCGGCTCGGTCCGGCGCAACGGCGTCTACGACGAGGTGTGCGCCGCCCTCGCGGGCCGCGACACGGTCGAGTTCTGGGGCATCGAACCCAACCCGTCGATCGAAACGCTGCGCGAGGCGATCGCACTGGGCAAGGAGCGCGAAGTCGATTTCCTGCTGGCCGTGGGCGGCGGTTCGGTCATCGACGGCACGAAACTCATCGCGGCAGGACTGCTCTACGACGGCGATGCATGGGAACTGGTGCGCAAGGGCGCTTCGCAGCGCACCGTACCGCTGGGTACGGTGCTGACGATCCCGGCCACAGGCTCGGAGATGAACAACGGCGCCGTCATCTCGCGTCGGGAAACGAAGGAGAAATATCCTTTCTACGGCAACTACCCGCTCTTTTCGATACTCGATCCCGAAAAGACCTTCACGCTGCCCCAGCGGCAGGTGGCCTGCGGACTGGCCGATACCTTCGTGCACGTCATGGAGCAGTATATGACCGTCGCGGGGCAGTCGCGGGTGATGGATCGTTGGGCCGAAGGCATTTTGCAGACGCTCGTCGAGATCGCACCCGAAATCCGCAAGAACCAGCACGACTACGACCTGATGGCCGATTTCATGCTCTCGGCGACGATGGGACTCAACGGCTTCATCGCGATGGGCGTGGCGCAGGACTGGGCGACGCACATGATCGGCCACGAACTGACGGCGCTGCACGGACTGACGCACGGGGCGACGCTGGCCATCGTACTGCCGGGTACGCTGCGCGTGCTGAGCGCGCAGAAAGGCGACAAACTGCTTCAATACGGCGAGCGCGTGTGGGGCATCACGACCGGCGAGCGCGACGAGCGCATCCGGCTGGCGATCGAACGCACCGAAGGATTCTTCCGGTCGCTGGGGCTTTCCACCCGTCTGTCGGAGGAGGGGATCGGCGAGGAGACGATCGCCGAGATCGAACGGCGGTTCGACGCGCGGGGCGCCCGTTACGGCGAGGCCCGCAACGTCGACGGCGCCATGGCGCGCCGCATCCTCGAAGCGTGTCGTTGACAACGGTCGGAAATCGCATGAAAAACCGGAGACCTCTGGCTGAGGTCTCCGGTTTCGTTTTCAGAGGGCGTTGACCGCCGCCGCAACGGCACGCACCAGCGGCAGCCGTTCGGTGCGCAGCGCAGCGGCGTAGAGCCGCTGCGCAAGACCGATCGGGGCGTCGTCCGATGTGAAAAGCCGCGTACGGTAGTCCGACGGCGAAAACCCGCGCATGAGAATCCACTTGGCGACGTTCAGCTTGCCGAGCGTCAGTGCCGGGCGCCAGCGCTCGAAATCGGGCTGCGCGCGGAAAAAATCGGTCACGACGCGGTTGGCCTCGACGTAGGCGTCGGCCGAACGGCGCGTAAGCGTGTTCATGCAGGAGCCTGCGTTGGCGGTGCGGTAGGCGTAGAAGGGACGGTCGACCGCCGCGATGCGCGCCGCACGATAGACGAGCTGCGACAGCAGGACGTAGTCCTCGGCGAAGTTCAGCCCCGCGGCAGGCCACACGCCGTAGCGCGTGTGGAGCGCACGGCGGATGAGGATACCCCAGAGGCGGTTGGACGTGCGGTAATCCTGTCGGAGCAGGCTGCGCAGCACGCGGTCGCGGTCGGGCCGAGGCGTGTGAATCCGCCGGCGGCCCGCAGGCGACACCTCGCAGTAGCCGCCGAAGATCAGGTCGGCGTCGGTACGACGCGCCTCCTCCGACAGTTGCGCCAGCGCACGGTCGTCGCTCAGCGCATCGTCCGAATCGACGAAGCAGATGTAGGTGCCGCGCGCGGCCTCGATCGCCGTGCGCCGTGCGGCGCCTACTCCCCGGTTGTGCGCGTGCCGCAGGATGCGTACCCGTTCCCCGACGGCGGGATATTCGGCCATGACTTCGTGCAGACGGTCGACGCTGCCGTCGGGCGAAGCATCGTCGACGAAGACGAACTCCGCGTCGACGTCGCGCTGCGCGAACAACGAACGGGCGCAGTCGGCGATATAGCGCTCCACTCCGTAGACGGGAACGAGCACCGAGAGGTCGGGCACATGTCGCGGGTTTGCTTCCATATCCTTGCAAATGTAGCGAACTTTCGGTAGCTTTGCAACAATCAAAATCCAATGCGGTGCGACTTTCCCAAAAAATAACCGGATTTCTGCACAACGGCGTCTCGACGCTCTGGTACTTCGCGGTGATGGCCGTCAAGGAGAACTTCCGCAACTACGTGGGACGCGCCGGACGTACGGAGGGCGCCCTCTCCGACGAACTGGCACTGCTGGCCAACGGCCCGTCGCTGGCGGACGAACTGCCGCGCCTGCTGGCCGGAGCGCGCGCGGGCTGCGATTTTCTGGCGGTGAACTACTTCGCCGAACACGAAGCTTTCGAGCGTCTGCGGCCAGCCTACTACGTCCTCTCCGATCCGCAGTTCTTCCGCGCAAGCGCGCAACGCGACCGCGTGGCAGCACTCTACCGCACGCTCGCGCGCAAGGTGACATGGCCCATGACGCTCTACGTGCAGTATTACAATCCCGAACGGTTCGATTACCGCGCCGCGCTGCCCAACGGGCTGATCCGCATCGTACCGTTTCACACGCAGCCTTACCGCGGTTTCCGGAGGTTGGAGTTCTGGCTCTACCGCCACGGGCTGGGAAGCGCCAATTTCGGCACGGTGATCCAGCACGGCGAGTACGTCGGGCTGTTGCTGGGCTACCGCACGCTGCATCTCTACGGCGTCGACCACACGCTCACCGAAGGGCTGACGGTCGACCGGCGCAATCGTCTGTGCCGCATCGACCGCCATTTCTACGACGACGGCCGTCCGGCCGAGGCCCATCCGATGTATGTCAACGCCACCTGCCCGCCCGTCCCCTATACGATGGCCTCCTACATGGCCGAACTGGCCGAGCTGTTCCGCGGCCACGAGGTGCTGCGCGACTATGCCGCCTCGCTCGGCGCACGGATCGTCAACCATACGCGCACGTCGATGATCGACGCCTACGAACGGGCTGCGGACGACCGGCCCTCAACATGACGCACGGCCGCGAATTTTCGGCCCGCGATTTCTATTCTTAACGAAAAGTTCTTACCTTTGTACGGTTATGGAGAACTTTATCGTCAGCGCCCGCAAATACCGTCCCGCGACCTTCGCATCGGTCGTCGGACAGAAGCACATCACCTCGACGCTCAAAAACGCCATCGAGCGCGGGCAGCTGGCGCACGCCTACCTCTTCTGCGGCCCGCGCGGCGTGGGCAAGACCACCTGCGCGCGCATCTTCGCCAAGGCGATCAACTGCCTGCATCCCGAAGGGGCCGAGGCGTGCAACGACTGCGAGTCGTGCCGCTCGTTCAACGAGAATCGTTCGCTCAACATCCACGAACTGGACGCCGCGTCGAACAACTCGGTGGACGACATCCGCAACCTGATCGAACAGGTGCGCATCCTGCCGCAGGGCGGCCGCTACTCGGTCTTCATCATCGACGAGGTGCACATGCTCTCGGCCGCGGCGTTCAACGCCTTTCTCAAAACGCTCGAAGAGCCGCCCGCACACGCCGTCTTCATTCTGGCCACCACCGAGAAACACAAGATCATCCCCACGATCCTCTCGCGCTGCCAGATCTACGATTTCAACCGCATCAAGGTCGAGGACTCGGTCGAGTACCTCAAATATATCGCAGGGCAGGAGGGCGTCGGCTACGACGAGGAGTCGCTGAACCTCATCGCGCAGAAAGCCGACGGCGGTATGCGCGACGCACTGTCGATGTTCGACAAGGCCGTGTCGTTCTGCGGCGCGCGACTCGAATACAAGTCCGTCGCGCAGACGCTCAACGTGCTGGACTACGACACCTATTTCAACGTCACCGACATGCTGCTCGGCGGCGACTACCTCTCGGCGCTGCGGCTGTTCGACGAGGTGCTCGCCAAAGGATTCTCCGGCCAGACCTTCATGGCCGGTCTGGCGCAGCACATGCGCGACCTGCTCGTGGCGCGCGACGCCGCTTCGGTGTCGCTCATCGAACTGACGGGCACCCTGCTGGAGCGATACCGCGCCCAGGCAGGGCGTTGTACAATCGAATTTCTTTTCGGGGCGATCTCGCTGCTGACCGAAGCCGACGGACGAATCCGGCAATCGTCGAACCAACGGCTGCTGGTCGAACTGGGACTGATGAAAATAGCCGGTCTCGGTCAAAAAAAAAATGACGGCGTAGCACTCGGCACGAGCTATCCCCTACCGCCGCTCACGGGGCAGAACGCCCCGGCGGCAAATCCCCGACATACGACTTCCGGACCGAGTGCGGCTCCGACATCCGCCACGACCGCCGCGACTGCGACAGGAACTCCTTCGACGGCAGCTCCGGCACCCGCGGCTGGAAACGCAGGGGCGGCGCCCGCCGCGGCTGCCATCGCGCCCGAGGCGGCTCCCGTCCCGCAGGGAACGGCCGCCGTCGCACCGGCCGCCGAACCGCCCGCAACGGCACCCATGCCGGCAAGGGCCCCGGCTCCGCAGGCGTCCCGACCTGCCGCGGCGACAAGCGCCGCATCGCTTATCGGCGGCGCATCGCTGTCGTCACTGCTGAGCCAGGCACGGCGGGGAACCGCACCGGAGACGGCGCCGGAGGCTGCCGAGCAACCGCAGCCTGCCGTCACGATCGACCCGGCGAGCGGACAGAAGCTGGAAAGCGGCCGCACGGCGATCCTCGACTACATCCGGCAGGAACGTCCCCGTCTCTACGCCTTCTTCGAGCAGCTGCGCATCGAAGGACACACGCTGCGGCTGGCCGTACCGACCGAGGCACTGCGCGAGGAGATCCTGCGCAGCAAGCTGGAGATGCTCACCCGCATCGCCGCGATCGCCGGCGTGGAGGGGGCGCTCGAATTGGAGGTGACGATCAACGAGCAGATCAGGGCCGTGCGCCCCATCAAACTCGAAGACCGGCTCCGCCACATGAACGAGAAGAATCCGCTGCTGGCCGAACTGCGCAGGGAGCTCGATCTGGAAGTGGAATAACCGAAAACACGAAAAAATAAGAACAAAAACAATATGGCAATCAAAAACTTCATCGAGGAACTGGAATGGCGCGGCATGATCCACACGATCATGCCGGGTGCAAAGGAACAACTTGAAAAAGAGATGACGACGGCCTATCTGGGTATCGATCCCACGGCTGACTCGCTGCATATCGGACATCTGGTGGGAGTGATGATTCTCAAACATTTCCAGATGTGCGGCCACCGTCCCATCGCACTGGTCGGCGGCGCAACGGGCATGATCGGCGATCCGTCGGGCAAGTCGCAGGAGCGCAACCTGCTCGACGAGGAGACGCTGCGCCGCAATCAGGAGGCGATCAAGCGGCAGCTGGCCAAACTCATCGACTTCGACTCCGACGCCCCCAACGCCGCGCTGATGGTCAACAACTACGACTGGATGAAGGGGATCGGCTTCCTCGACTTCATCCGTGACATCGGCAAGCTGATCACGGTCAACTACATGATGGCCAAGGATTCGGTCAAGAAGCGTTTCAACGGCGAGGGCGACGGCATGTCATTCACCGAATTCTCCTACCAGCTGGTGCAGGGTTTCGATTTCATGCACCTCTACGAGAAATACGGCTGCAAGGTGCAGTTGGGCGGATCCGACCAGTGGGGCAACATCACCACCGGCACCGAGCTGATCCGCCGCAAGCTGGGCGCCGAAGCCTATGCGATCACCTGCCCGCTCATCACGAAGGCCGACGGCACCAAGTTCGGCAAGACCGAGAGCGGCAACGTGTGGCTCGATCCGCGCTATACGTCGCCCTACAAGTTCTACCAGTTCTGGCTCAACGTGAGCGACGACGACGCCAAACGCTACATCAAGATCTTCACCCTGCTCGACCGTGCGACGATCGACGCACTCGTCGCCGAACACGACGCAGCGCCCCACCTGCGCACGTTGCAGAAGCGGCTGGCCGAGGAGATCACCGTGATGATCCACTCGCGCGAGGAGTACGAGAAGGCGGTCGAAGCGTCGCAGATCCTCTTCGGCGGCGCGACCTCCGAGGCGTTGCGCCGGCTCGACGAACAGACGTTGTTGCAGGTCTTCGAAGGGGTGCCGCAGTTCACCGTGGCACGCGCCGAACTGGGGTTGCCGTTCGTCGACCTCTGCGCTGCGGCGACGCAGATCTTCCCCTCGAAGGGCGAATGCCGCAAGATGGTGCAGGGCGGCGGCGTGGCACTCAACAAGGAGAAGGTCGCCGATGCGATGCGCCCCGTCACCGAAGCCGATCTGATCGCCGGCAAATACCTGCTCGTGCAGCGCGGCAAGAAGAACTACTATCTCGTGACCGTCGAATAAGTTTCATCGCAATCGGGAAGGCTCCGTAAAGGAATCTTCCCGATTGCGCATACTGCATACGCCTATGCTCTACACGATCGATCTTCAAGGCATGGAGTTCCACGCCTTTCACGGCTGTTACGACCTCGAACAGCGCGTCGGAAACCGTTTCGAGGTGACGCTCTCGATTACGACCGAACTGGGCGGCATCGCCGCGCACGACGCCGTGGAGGAGGCCGTCAACTACCTGACCGTCTACGAAATCGTCCGCGAACGCATGGCCGTCACGCAGCGCACGATCGAGCGTGTGGCCACGAATATCATCGAAGCGTTGCACGCGCGCTTTCCCGCAGTGCGGCACGTGCGTTGCACGGTAGCCAAACTCGCCCCCCCGCTGGGCGGCAAGATCGCCCGCGTTTCGGTGACGCTGGAAGGATAGCCCCGAAACGACGCGGGCGATCGCCGTCGCGGCGTTGCCGGCCCACATGCACGGGACACGCCCGCCCGAAACAGGGCGCATACTGCGAACAGACGGGAGACCGGCCCGAACGCCGCCCTCTCCCGACGAAGATAGGTGCACCTTTTCCCGCTGCGGCATAGACGGAACAAGTTCTGCGCTGTGCGCGGCTTAACGAAAACGTCAAGCTATGAAGACAACTCATCGGGCCACATTCGGCGGCCGGCTGAGCGCCGTGCTCGTCACGGCGGGCAGCGCCGTCGGATTGGGCAACATCTGGCGTTTCCCCTATGTCGCAGGGGAGAACGGCGGCGGCGCGTTCCTGCTGATCTACATCCTCAGCGTCCTGCTGCTCGGCGTGCCGATCATGCTTTCGGAATTCGCCATCGGACGCAATACCCACCGCAACGCCGTGGGCGCCTACCGCACCCTTTCGAGCCGCTGGTCGATCCTGGGCTACAACAGTATTCTGGCTCCGCTGCTCATCATGGGCTTCTATCTGGTGGTTTCGGGCTGGACGCTGGAATACATGATCCACTCGCTCACGGGCGAATTCACACGCATCAGTACCCCCGAAGCCTACGAATCGCTCTTCAACGCCTTCACGCAGAACCCGTGGAAACCGTTGCTCTACACCGTCGTCTTCACCCTGCTGACGCACGGCGTCATCGCGCTGGGCGTCCAGAAAGGGATCGAACGCTCGGCACGCATCATGATGCCGCTGCTGCTGTTGATCCTCGTGGTGCTGGCCGTCCACTCCATCCTGCTGCCTGGCGGCACCGAAGGCGTGAAATTCCTCTTCGCTCCCGACTTCTCGAAGGTGACGCCCTCGACGGTGCTCACCGCGCTCGGACAGGCCTTCTTCTCGCTGTCGATCGGTCTGGGCTGCCTGGTGACCTACGCCTCCTATTTCAAGAACGACACCAACATCACGCACACCGCCCTGCAAGTCGCCTTCATCGATACGCTCGTGGCGGTGTTGGCGGGGCTGGTGATCTTTCCGGCCGTTTTCAGCGTCGGCATCGAACCCACGGCCGGCCCCTCGCTGGTCTTCGTCACCCTGCCCGCGATCTTCAATACGCTTCCGCTGAGCATGGTATGGTCGACGATCTTCTTCCTGCTGCTGGTCATCGCAGCCCTCACCTCCACGATCTCGCTGCACGAGGTGCTGACCGTCTACGTGCAGGAGGAGTGGCATCTGAGCCGCCGTGCGGCGGCATGGATCGTCACCGGCGCCTGCATCGTACTGGGTGCGGCCGCTTCGTTGTCGCTCGGCGCATGGCAATGGTTGCAGCTCGGCGGGAAATCGTTCTTCGACCTGCTGGACTTCGTGACGGCCAACATCATGCTGCCCGCAGGCGGTTTCTTCATCTGCATCTTCACGGGTTGGGTACTCGACCGGCGGTTCATGCCGGCGGAACTGACCAACCACGGCGCACTGCGCCTGCACCTCTGGCCGCTGCTCGGCATGCTGCTGCGCTGGGTTTGTCCGGTGGTGATCCTGCTGATCTTCCTGGATAACCTGGGAGTGCTCTGATTCGCGACAGCGGTCATACACTTTAAATTTGTCCCTCGGAAAGTCGACTTTTTATTCAGAAAAGTCGACCTTTTCGTATTTTTTCCTATATTTGCAACCGGAGCGGGTTTTCCCATGCGTCCGCATATCAACGGTTTGCGTTCGGGAAGCGGTTCCGCCCCCCCCGAAACGGCTATCGCCCGATGAAGACGAAAAGCGGGCAGGGAAAACGGAAGTTGAAAATGAAAAAAGACATTTACTGCTTTACATAATTCCAATTTCTAATCTAAATCGATTTTATGAAGAAACTCGTACTGCTCATTTTCACCGTCTGCATGGGGGGGGGGAATCGCCGCATCGGCGCAGGAAGTCTCGCAGCAGAAACTGGACTCGCTGAATCAGGCGCTCAGTGACATTTCGGCCCGCGTAAAGGAGACCGAAGCAGCGGAAAGCAACCGCGCGATCTGGAAAGACCGTTCCAAGTATTTCAACCTGAATTACGTCAACCAGAAACTCTCTCCCGACATCGACGGGTGGGACAAACTCGGCGGCGGCGAATTGAAAAGCGACTTCGGTGCGGCGATCGTCTGGGGTAAAACCTACTACCTGCACAAGAAGCCGCTGGCCGGCATGATCAAGTTCGGCATCGACTGGTCGTGGATGGACCTCAACTACGCACAATACAAGGTCGAGGCATACGACTACGACACGGACGAGCTCTACTCCGAAAAGGCCCACCAGCTCGAATACGGTATGCAGATCGGCCCGTCGGTGACGATCAATCCGGTGCACCACCTCAAAGTGAGCGCCTACTTCCGCGTAACGCCCTCCTACTCGATGATGTACCTCAACGACGAGTTCTACCACCACTATGCGACCTTCTGCAACACGGGTTTCGCCGTAGCCTGGAAGGTACTCTCGGTCGGCTGCGAATGGCGTTGGGGCAAAGCGTCGTACGACGGTCTGGGTCTCAACCTCGACGATCTGGAAGGCGATTACTCCGACGGCGATTTCAGCGGCGACATCCCCTCGGCGGACGACGTGCTGACCGACTTGCAGGATTTGAAGCTCAAAACCAAATCGTTCCGCGTCTATTTCAGTTTCCGTTTCTAAACGGACACAGGCAACCGGAGACGAGCCGAAAAATCTCCGGAAATGAAATTCACCCCTGCCGCGTGCTGCGGCAGGGGTGAATGCGTTGAAAACGGAACGGCAGGCGCTCTTTTCGACCGGCATGTACGCTACTCCACGGCACGCCGGTTGAGCAACGCATGGGTCAGCGTCAGTTCGTCGACGTATTCCAGCTCGTCGCCGAACCCGATGCCGCGTGCGATGGAGGTGACTTTCAGGTCGGGGAACTCCCGCAAACGGTTCATCAGGTAGAAGAGCGTCGTCTCGCCCTCGACCGAGGTGGAGATCGCCAGAATCACCTCGCCCACGCCGCCCCGGCGAATGCGCTCGACCAGCAGGTCGATTTTCAGGTCGGAGGGCGCGATTCCCTGCATGGGCGAGATGACGCCGCCCAGCACATGATAAAGCCCCCGGTACTGCTGCGTATGTTCGATCGAGAGGACGTCGGCCACCTGCTCCACGACGCAGATCGTCGAACGGTCGCGTTTCGGATCTTCGCAGATCGGGCAGACATCGGTGTCCGACAGATTGTTGCACTCCCTGCAATAACGGATTTCGCGGCGGAACCGGTCGATGCTCCGCGTCATGCCCGCCACGATCGACGGCTCCATGCGCAACAGGTGCATGGCCAGCCGCAACGCCGTGCGGCGGCCGATTCCGGGGAGTTTGGACAACTCCTCCACCACGTCGGTCAGTAATTGAGACATTCGAGAATGAATATCCGCGGCGGCGACCTGAACCGGTCGCCGCCGCGATGCGTTTTCGTTAAATCGTTTCGATCGTGCGGGCCTCGACCCACCCCTTCTTGCCGTCGGCGATGACGATCTCGCGCCAGTCGCCCAGCTCGCTCACCGTGCGGACCTTCGTCCCCTCGTGCAACACGAACAGATCGGTCGACGCCTTGTCGGGCGAACTCTTGACCGAGACCGACGAACTCATCACGACGGCCTCCGTACTGTCGAGCAGCTCGCGCCGCTCGGTCACGGCGAACGAAGTGGAGGCGACGAAGACCAGCAGCATCGCCAGCGTACCGTAGAAACCCGCCTTGCGCCACGCCAGCCTTCCGGCCAGCAGGTAAAGCAGCACGAGCGCGAAGAGCAGCGCCAGCGCCGCCAGCGAGACGACGCTCCACGCAGTGCACCCGAGCGACATGCGCACCGAGCGCACCCAGCCTTTGAGGAAAAACTCCGGCACGACGGCGATCTTGTCCTTGGTGAAGGTATTGGCCACGTCGAGATTGTAGCGGATGTCCGCATCGCCCGGAGCGAGCCGCAGCGCGCGGTTGTAGTAGAGAATCGCCTTGCCGTAACGCCCCACCTTGAAGTAGGCGTTGGCCAGATTGTAGTAGAGTTTGTCGGACGCATAGCCCCGCAGGATCAACTGCCGGTAGGCATCGATCGCCCGATGATAGTCCGAATTGATATAGGCCGTATTGGCGGCGTCCCACACCTGCTCGACGGCAGCCAGCGAGTTGCCGCCGGCCGTCTGCACGGTCAGCGGATCGGTCGTCGCGGCAGCGAGCGAATCGCGGTCGCCCTGCGCCCGCGCAGCAGCGGTAAGACTCAGGAACAGGAGCAGCAGGCTCCAAAATATCCGGCTGGTTCTCATAGCCTCCTATTTTTTAATCACCGATTCGAGTTTCGAAATAAAATCCACCCCTGCGTTGTAGACGTCGCTCATGCGCGCCCCGGCCAACGGCGAGTACTGCGCCTCGTCGCACTGCGAGATGATCTCCGAGAAGCTCTGCGACAACTCCTGCGAAACGCCCCGTTTATTGAGCTCCTCGCGCACGTTCTCCTTCGTCAGATTGGCCACCGGAATGTTGAACTTGTCGCTCATGTAGCCCCACAACGCCCGCAGCATCTCCTCGTAAAAGGCATGGCGGTTCTCCTCCTGCATGAATTTCGCCGCAGCGCGGAACCGCTGTACGGCCACCTTGTTGGCTCGCTTGCCGCGCATGAGCACCGCATTCTGACGGTCGCGGATCCGTTTGCGCAGCGCGACGTATGCCGCCGCGAAGAGTCCCACGATCGCCGCCAGCAGCACGAAATAGAGCGTCCCGCCCATGAACGGCCGCCCCTGCAAATGCAGGTTTCCGCGTCCGAGTTTGATGAAACGGATGTCCTGCCCCAGCAGCTTCACATCCTCCTTCGAAAGACCCGTGACCACCTGCGCCGCTGCGCCGCCGCCCGCATCGGGCGCGACGTTGATCGGCAGACGCGCCGTCGAAAGCGTGATATACTGCTTCTTCGCGGGATCGAAATAGGTGAACTCCACCGGTGCGATCTCGTACTCGCCTTCGGCGCGGGCGATGAACGGGTATTCGAACTGACGGTAGCCGGTCGTACCGGCCGCCGTGGTCTTCATCGACTCGGTCGTCTTGACGTTGTACTGCTCGAACGAACTGGGGAGCGTCAGTTTGGGCGCCTGTACGAACGACAGGTTGCCCGTACCCGAAATCTTGATCGTATAGGTCGCCGCCGAGTTGGCCGCCAGCTCCGTCGAAGGAACGTCGGAGGCCATCGTGAACTTGCCGACGGCACCGCTGAAACTTGCCGGAGCGCCCGCGGGCAGGTCGCGCACCGTCACCTTGACCGGTGCCGTGCGCAGCGAACGGCGCACGTCGTAGACCTCGTGGCCGCCGCCGAAGAAGGGATCGGGATTGGCGCTCTGCACCAACACCTGCGCCACGACGTTCAGCTCGGCGGGTTCGACGGTCAGTTCGCCCGACTGCTGCGGGTAGAGCAGATACTCCTTGATGACCTGCGTCTCGTAGACCTTGCCGTTGTAGCGTTCGCGCTGGGGCTGTGCGTCCTGCTCGATCTCCTGTGCCCAGAAGCCGTTGAACGACGGGAACTTGCTGCCGTTGTCGCCCCGCAGGTTGACGCGGTAGTAGAGTTTGAGCGTCGCACGGATCGGCTCGCCCTTGAAAGCGGTCGTGCGCGACAGGATCATGCGCAGCAGGATGTCGTCCTTCGAGACCTGCTGCACGTCGTCGGCCGACTGGCCGCCCTGCACCGCCTGCTGGCCGCCGCTGCTCTCCGGCGTCTCCTCCACCACCTCGATCGGCAGCGCCTTGGTCTTGTACTGGCTCTTGCCGACCCGCACGGAGGCCGCACCGATGGTGAAGTTGCCCTCCTGCTGCGGCAAAAGCACGTAGGTGATCGTGTAGTTGCTGCTGCGGGTCATCTGCCCGTTAACGATCTGAATCGAACTGCCCTGCGAAAAGGCCGGTCCTGCGATCACGTCGAACCCCTCGAACGACGGGGCCGTGAAGGAACCTTCGTCGGGAGAGGCGTTGAGCGAGAATTCGACGCGCACGGCTTCGCCTTTGGCCACCACCATCGGCGCCTTCACCTCGAAGGAGACCTTTTCGTCGGCCGACGCGACCGTTGCGCCGAATACCGTCAGCAAGGTCAGCATCCACGTATAAACGGTTCGTTTCATTCCGTAATATCGATTGACTGTTGTACTATCTTGGACGTAACGAAAAACAGGCCGTTTTATTGCCTGCGGCACAAAACACACCACAGCCGGCTCCGAAGAGCCGATTGTGGTGCGTATCAGACCTTTTCAGGCATCAGTGCTTGAAGTCGGCGAAGAAGTCGTTGCCCTTGTCGTCCACGATGACGAAGGCGGGGAAATCCTCGACGTAGATCTTGCGGACGGCCTCCATGCCCAGCTCGGGGAAGTCGACCACCTCGACCGACTTGATCGAGTTCTTGGCCAGAATCGCCGCCGGCCCGCCGATCGACCCCAGATAGAACCCGCCGTGCTTCCGGCAGGCATCGGTGACGGCCTGCGAGCGGTTGCCCTTGGCCACCATCACCATCGAACCGCCGTGCGACTGGAACAGGTCGACGTAGGGATCCATACGGCCGGCCGTCGTGGGGCCGAACGAACCCGAAGCCATCCCCTCGGGAGTCTTCGCGGGACCGGCGTAGTAGACCGGATGCTTCTTGAAATAGTCGGGCATCGGCTTGCCTTCGTCGAGCATCTGCTTGATGCGGGCGTGGGCGATGTCGCGTGCCACGATGAGCGTTCCGCGCAGGTTCAGGCGCGTCTTGATCGGATACTTCGTCAGAATCTCGCGCACCTTGTCCATCCCCTCGTCCAGATCGATGTCGACGGCCGGCGACATGGCAGGCGCCTGCTTCGGAAGGAACCGGGCGGGATTCTTCTCCAACTGCTCCAGGAAGATGCCTTCGGGGGTGATCTTCGCCTTGATATTGCGGTCGGCCGAGCAGCTCACGCCGATGGCCACGGGGCACGAAGCGGCATGACGCGGCGCACGGATCACGCGCACGTCGTGCACGAGGTACTTGCCGCCGAACTGAGCGCCCACGCCGCTCTCCTGGCAGATTTTGAGCACCTTCTCCTCCCATTCCAGATCGCGGAAGCAGCGGCCCCCCTCGTTGCCCGACGTGGGCAGCGCGTCGAGATAACCCGCCGAGGCCTTCTTCACGGTCGAGAGGCACATTTCGGCCGACGTTCCGCCGATGCAGATCGCCAGATGGTAGGGCGGGCAGGCCGAAGTGCCCAGATCCTTGATGTGGGTACGGATGAACTCGGTGAGCGTCTTCTCGTTGAGCAGCGCCTTGGTCTGCTGGTAGAGGAAGGTCTTGTTGGCCGAACCGCCGCCCTTGGTGATGAAGAGGAACTCGTACTCCATGCCGGGGTGGCCTCCGTAGATGTCGATCTGCGCCGGAAGGTTCGTGCCCGAATTCTTCTCGTCGGTCATCGTGAAGGGAACCACCTGCGAATAGCGCAGGTTGCGCTCCTTGTAGGTCTCGTAGACGCCGCGCGCGATATGCTCGGCGTCGTCGGCGCCCGTATAGACGTCCTCGCCCTTGTGGCCGATACAGATCGCCGTACCCGTGTCCTGACAGGTGGGCAGTTCGCCTTCGGCTGCGACGCACTGGTTCAGCAGCATGGTGTAGGCCACGAAGCGGTCGTTGTCGGAGGCTTCGGAATCTTCGAGGATGTTGCGCAGTTTCTGCAAGTGCGAAGCACGCAGGTAGAACGACACGTCGGAATAGGCGGCCTTCGACAACTCCTCCAACCCCTTGGGGTCGACTTTCAAAATCTTGCGGCCGTCGCACTCCACGACTTTCACGTAATCCTTGGTCAACAGACGGTACTCCGTGGTGTCCTCGCCCACGGGGAACGGCTCCTGATAGATGAATTCTGGCATAATTCGCGTTATTTTTTAGATCGTTAAATGTTGAATTCCTTTCCTCGTTTTCTCGCCTCGGCATAGCTCGAACTGCGTTCGGCTCTGCACTCGGCTTAACGAAAATGTTCCTTAACATTACAATCGCACCGGCATTCTTCCCGAAGGAAATCCGCTCTCCGCTTCCCGGCCGCGATGCACGGCACGACGGCGCAAAGCGCCCTCCGCCGGTCTGCGATTTACAGAGGCCAAAGATACGAAAAGTCGAGCGCAGAAGCAAACATTTATGTTTGATTATGCCGAGACAGAATATCTAAGACGTCGTCGAAGATACGAAATTCTTGCGAAATATCCGCCCGCGCCGCACGCTTTTCAATTTATTAAAAAATATTCCGAATTCCCGCGCGGCGGTTTCTGAATTTTGTTGTATCTTTGCATGAACTCCCATAGAGATTCATTTCGTATCAAATAACTAAAATTTAACGGTTATGGTATCTTACAAAGAACTCGGACTGGTGAATACGCGCGAGATGTTCGCCAAGGCCATCAAGGGCGGTTATGCCATTCCTGCATTCAACTTCAACAACATGGAGCAGTTGCAGGCGATCATTTCGGCGTGCGTCGAGGCCAATTCGCCCGTTATCCTGCAAGTGTCGGCCGGCGCCCGCAAATACGCCAACCAGACGTTGCTGCGCTACATGGCACAGGGCGCCGTGGAGTATGCCAAGGAGCTCAACGGCGGCAAGGGTATTCCGATTACGCTGCACCTCGACCACGGCAATTCGTTCGAACTGTGCAAGAGCTGCATCGACATGGGCTTCTCGTCGGTGATGATCGACGGTTCGTCGCTCCCCTACGATGAGAACGTAGCCCTCACGAAAAAGGTCGTCGAGTATGCTCACCAGCACGACGTGACGGTCGAAGGCGAGCTGGGCGTACTGGCCGGCGTCGAAGACGAGGTAGCTTCGGAGGTCGCGCACTACACCAAGCCCGAAGAGGTGATCGATTTCGTGACGAAGACCGGCGTCGACTCGCTGGCCATCTCGATCGGCACGTCGCACGGCGCCAACAAGTTCAAGCCCGAACAGTGCACCCGCAACGCCGAGGGCATCCTCGTTCCGCCCGAACTGCGTTTCGACATTCTGGCCGAGATCGAGAAGGAGCTTCCGGGCTTCCCCATCGTGCTGCACGGATCGTCGTCGGTTCCGCAGGAGTACGTGAAGATCATCAACACGCACGGCGGCAAGCTCAAAGATGCCGTCGGCATTCCCGAGGAGCAGCTCCGCAAGGCAGCCAAGAGCGCCGTATGCAAGATCAACATCGACTCCGACGGCCGTCTGGCGATGACCGCCGCCGTACGCAAGGTCTTCATCGACAACCCCGCCGAGTTCGACCCCCGCAAATACCTGGGTCCGGCCCGCGACGAGTTGAAGAAGCTCTACATGCACAAATGCGAGAACGTGCTGGGTTCGGCAGGCAAGGCTTAGTCCCGTACACGAGACCCTTTATACGAAAAACGTCCGGTTTTCTCTCCGGACGTTTTCTTTTTATTTGCTTTTTCGACATAAAAAACATATATTTACGACCGAAAACGAAACGTTTCGGCCACGGGTCAAAACGGATAAATCATGAACCGATAAACAACCCATCCTAATTATGAGCGAAAAACATTCAATACATTGTCCGGCACGCGACATCCCCGTCCGCGCCGAGGCGGACGTTCTGGTCGTGGGCGGCGGCCCCGCCGGCATCATGGCCGCCGAGGCGGCTGCGGGCGACGGCCTGCGCGTAATGCTCGTCGAGAGCCGCGGTTTTCTGGGCGGCAACCTTACGATCGGCCTGCCTGTACTCGGATTCCTGGGACACAAGGGAACGCAGATCATCAAGGGCCTGCCCCAGAACTTCATCGACCGGCTGCGTGCACGCGGCGCAGCGAGCGAACACCGTCCCTGCGCCCTGCACATGAGTCTGACGATCATCGACCCCGAAGAGGCCAAGCGCACGGCACTCGAAATCATGGAGGAGAAGGGCGTCGAGGTACTGCTCTACGTCTTCTGCACCGACGTAATCAAGGAGGGCGACGACGTGAAGGGCGTCATCATCGAGAGCAAGGCGGGCCGCGAAGCGATCTTGGCCCGCACCGTCATCGACTGCACGGGCGACGGCGACGTGGCCTTCCGCGCGGGCGTGGAGTGCCGCAAGGGCGACGCCGAAGGCGGCATGCAGCCCCCGACGCTGATGTTCTGCATGAAGGGCGTCGACGTGCAGCGGCTGCGCGACGCGATCGTCCAGCATCCCGACGTCTACGACATGGACACCATGCCGGCCGAGCAGTTCCGTACGGGCAAGTTCATCACCGTCGGCTTGCGCAACCAAATCGAGCAGGCGCGCGCCAAGGGTATCCACATCCCCGTAGCACGCACGATCCTCATCACGGGGCTTGCCGACGACGAGATCTGGGTCAACATGACGCGCGTGAACGGCGTCGACTCGACCCGTCCCGAGAGCTACACGCACGGCGAGATCGAGGGGCGCAAGCAGGTCTACGAGGTGGAACGTTACCTGCGCGAATTCGTGCCGGGCTTCGCCGGAGCGCATCTGGAAAAAATCGCACCCTTCATGGGTATCCGCGAAAGCCGCGTGATCGTAGGCAAATACGTCCTCACGGCAGAAGATATTCTCGAAGACCGTCGTTTCGACGATGCCATCGCCGTGGCGGGCTATCCGGTAGACATCCACCACGCCAAGGGCGGCGACTGCACGCTCTACTGGTGCGACGACTGCTACGACATCCCCTACCGCACGCTGATTCCGGCCCATGTAGGCAATCTGCTCGTCGCGGGCCGCTGCTCGTCGATGAACCACGAAGCGATGGCTTCGACGCGCGTCATGTCGACCTGCATGGCGTTGGGCGAAGCGGCCG
>ERZ825384.1604-NODE-1604-length-26055-cov-9.611192_pt1 | contig 26055 bp, 18 predicted proteins | sample MGYA00519931_ERZ825384 | MGnify/ENA primary metagenome ERZ825384 (study PRJEB31778, sample SAMEA3449200) | human gut metagenome | biome: human gut; feature: human-associated habitat; material: faeces | place: United Kingdom | collected 2010/2012 ...
ACTCCGTCTACTTCATAACGTACGATTGCACGTGCGGAATCCAGACTTAATTCCCGGTAATAGTTAGAATAACGTGTATGTCCGGGAAAAGCGATTCGTAAATCTCCGAAACTTTGATATGGCATTCCTGAATTCGTCTTTGCCATCACCTTTTCTGTAGCGAGAGTTTGTGCTTCCAGATATTTTCCGGCAAAAACAAGTTCACGCACTTTGGGAATATACTCCAGTGCATTCGGATTAGCGTTATTATTGGGATGTCCCGCCCAAATGGTTTCTTCGTTTAGTTGTATTTGTTCTGTGCCCGGTGTTCCATATACCATGGCCCCCAAACGACCATTTCCAAGGGGTAATGCCTCGGTCCATACCTGCGCGGGACAGTCATACCATAGCTTGTATTCGGGTACAGATAACTTTTTCTCCTGTGCATGAATACAACCTACAGATACTATTACCAACAGATATCCGATTAATCTCTTTTTATTCATTTCTTTCTATTGCTTTTATTCTTATATAAACCTGTTGTTTACATACTTTTATAAAAGAGACGATTGAAAGTTCTTTTTGTACCCATTGCACAAGCAATAAGAAATAGGAATAATTAAAAGTTATCGGGTATAAAAAAAACGAACTTCAATATCCGGCTAAAAAGAACTTACTTTGCATCTGTAAAAATACTCCTGAAAAGTATAATTTCAGATATAGACTTATGTATTTACTATTAAACAGGTATATGAATATGTATAATTTAATCATTAGGCCGTTATTATTTTGCATTGATCCGGAAAAAGTGCACCGGATGCTTTTAAGCTGGTTGAAGTTTTATCGCTATTTGTTTCCGGTCCGAGCTTGCGTGAGAGGCTACAGCAGAGTTTCTGATCCATTTTCGTATGGGCATTTGCAATTTAAGAACCGAATTGGACTGTCTGCCGGGTTTGATAAGAATGCAGAGGCTTTTGATGAGTTGGCAGACTTTGGTTTCGGCTTTCTGGAAGTAGGTACAGTAACTCCTGACAGCCAATCAGGAAATCCTTCCCCACGTATTTTTAGATTGGTGGATGATGAATCGTTGATTTCACGTACGGGCTTCAATAATTGTGGAGTAGATGCTGTCCGGCAACATATCAGGAAATATAGAAAGCATTCTTATGTATTAGGAGTAAATATTAATAAGAATCCGCTTTCTACAGGAGATCAAATTGTCAAAGATTTTGAGTCGACTTTCATCCATTTATATGATTGTGTGGATTATTTTACCCTAAACTGGGGTAGTATAGATAACGACCTATTTGCTATGGTTTTAGAAAAGCTCACAATATTTCGTCAGGCGGCGAACAAAAGATGTAATATTTTCATTAAACTTCCGGCAGATATAGATGAAAAAGCACTGGATACAGTCATTTCGCTTGCATATAAATACTCTATAGAGGGCTTTATAGCCACGGGACCTACAATGGATCGTTCAGGATTGCATCAGGCAGAAACAAAACAATTGGAGAAGATTGGCAACGGCGGGGTGAGTGGCCGGGGTATTGGAAAGAAATCGCAGGAAGTAGTGCGTTATTTATCCGAACATACCGATCGGCACTTTCTGATTATCGGAGCAGGAGGAATCATGACAGCCGAAGATGCAGCCGGAATGATTTCTCAAGGGGCTGACATGATACAAATCTATTCGGCTTTCATCTATTCCGGTCCGTCTATTGTTCATAAGTTAGGAAATAAACTTAAAAACGAATTGAAATGAAGAATTTAATTTGTGTAAGCCTGTACGATAATTTATCGATGAAGGCATATAACTTGTCGGAAGTGAATAATAAAGAGCTGATGGGGATAGTGGAAAATGCTCCTGAAGGAACTTTATTTGTTTTTACCAGTGAAAAATCAAATGGTAGCAGTGTTATTATGTGTCCCAGCGGCGGCTTCTTAAAGACCAATTTGGAACATGAAGGTCTTGATTTCGCCGAATGGTTCACCCAAAAGGGAATGACTTATGTGCTTTTCAAATATAGAATGCCTCATGAAAATCCTGATATTCCTAGACAGGACATCCGGTTGGCATTAGCAGTTATACGAGAAAAATTCCCGGAATTTGGCAAACGGGTAGGAGTAATGGGAGCTTCTATTGGTGGATATTTGGCCACTTGTTCGGCTACGATATTATCTGATAAGGAAAAGCCTGATTTTCAGATATTGATGTACCCGGTAGTTAGTATTGATGATCGTTTAACGCATCTTCCTGCCGTGAACGGATGTTTGGTCACTCTTATTCACCGGATAAGATGGTACAATATTCACCGATTGAACATGTCACTTCAAGTACACCCGTCGCTTTTATAGTGGCTGCCTCAGATGACAGTGTGGTCAGTCCCCAGAATGGAATACAATTTGCTGCCCAATTACAGAAATCTGGTGTTCCTATATCCTTGCATATATATCCTACAGGAGGGCATGGATTTGGTTACAATGATAGCTTTGTGTACAAACAGGAATGGCTTCAGGAACTCGATGTATGGTTGGAGAAATTAATTTATTAATTCTTTTAGTTGCCATACTTTGAAATATACTTCTTATATTTGTCAGTAGAATATTTAATAATAAGAAGTTATGAAAAATTTTAATGTTACATCTATGCTAGTAATGCTGATGTTCATGTGTATTACAAGTATGCAGGCGCAGAGTATTACTCCCAGTAAGAAGTATATCACGAAAGAACTGAATAATGTGAGTAATTTCAGTTCAATCAGGGTCCTGGGTAGCCCCGACGTTGAGTATCGTCAGAGTAGTGATTCTAAAACAACAGTTTCTATATATGGTTCGGATAACCTGGTTGACCTGTTGGAAGTATCTACGGTAAATGGAGTGCTGCAGGTAAATATAAAGAAAGGCGTTAAGATTCTTAGTGGAGAACGCCGGTTGAAAGTGATTGCCTCTTCTCCTTCATTAGATGATGTAGATATTAAAGGCTCGGCCGATGTATATCTGAAAGGTACCCTCAAAGGAGCTGATTTAAATCTGAATATAACAGGTTCCGGAGATATTGAAGCTGAGTCGAGTAGGTCAGCCCCCTTACGGGAGCTTTCCCCTCTAAGAACCGTACGTGCGAGTTTCCCCGCATACGGCTCAAGCAACATGACCGTTACCAACTTTGTTGTCGGTAAAGTCACCTCATTTTCGACTTTCATATTCATAATCTACTTTGTATTTTACGTTTACAACTGGTATGTACAAGAGCTTTTACCTTTCGTCCGCTGATTATTTGTTCAGTGATACTCCAAGGTCTTTCTTTATCAATACGCTCTCCGCATACAGGACACACCTTACTCTGTCGTTTCCAAATGTTTATCAAAGATTGCCTGCCTTTCAGCGTTTGCTTCATGTGGTAGGTTTCTCTCCATTCGTAATACGATTTGTCGGCTGGGTCGTAAGGATTGGCATAATGTCGAACCTTAACGAACTTTTCATGATGAATGGTTGGTAGATAGGTCAGTTCAAGGTAATCAATCTTATCTTTCTTGCTCATATCTGCCGCAAATCTCCACGAGCGTCCGTGTAGCGTTCTGAAATATTTGTCCTTTACCCACCCTTTACATTTCTGTGGATGTCTGCGTCTTGCCCATTGCCATATTTTCTTGAAGATTTCCCAGTCCATTCGATGGAATATCTCACCCGAAGTACCATATTTATAATAGTTTCCCCAACCTTTTATGATTGGATTCAACATCATAATCAGTGACTTCTGTTTAACACACTTGTTGGATTCTATCGTCTTACGGATTTTGTCACAAAATCTCTTTTGTGCATCCTTTGACGGTCTTGTCAGTAACGTGTTGTTACGGAACTTTCGGATATTGAAACCGAGAAAGTCGAATCCCTCGCTTATATGAGTGATTTTGGTCTTTTCATCTGATAGTGTCAGACCTCTTTCCGCAAGGAACTTGTGTACCAGTGGAAGTATGACTTGCTCTATCGTTTCCTTATCCTTTGCCGTCACAATGAAGTCGTCTGCATACCGTACAAGATGTATCTTGGGGTATATCTGTTTGTAGTTCTTTTTATACTTTTTGATACACTTTTCCAGTAGTTCTTGCAGTCCGTCAAGTGCCATGTTTGCGAGTGTCGGTGATATTATGCCGCCTTGTGGAGTTCCCTCTTCCGTCGGGAAAAGTTCACCGTTGAACACGTAGCCACTTTCAAGCCATTTGCGTAGTATCTCCTTATCCATAGGGATATTGTTGATTAGCCACTCATGGCTGATATGGTCAAAGCATCCTTTGATGTCTCCTTCGAGAATCCATTCGGGAGCTACCGAGCGAGAAAGAACGATGTAGCATTGTTCAATGGCATCATGCGTACAGCGATGTTTACGGAATCCGTAAGAATGACTGTCACCAGTAGTTTCTGCTATTGGGTCAAGAGCCATTAAATATAATGCTTGCATGGCACGGTCTTTCATCGTTGGTATTCCAAGCGGGCGTAATTTCCCGTTCTTCTTTTTGATATTCACACGTTTTAGAGGTTGTGGCTTGTAACCACGTCTTTTCAGAGTGAATATGGCTTTGGCTTTCGCCAATGGCGAAGACCATGTAACCTTGTCAACGCCGGAAGTAGATTTTCCTTTGTTAGTCGTAACTCGTTTTACAGCTAATGCTTTGGCGTAGAACGAGTGGGTAAGCATCCATTGCAAGGCTTTGACCTTGTTGTGTTTGCCTTCCCTCTGAGCCTTTACAATACGTGCTTGCAGCTTTTGGACAAAACACTCGCATTTGTTCCAGTCGATTTTCGACCAGAGTTCGTGAATGTCTATGTCTTTAGGCGCACACGCCAATTTCTTTGCGTTCATTTGCTTTCCTTTCTTTAAAAGTTCTGTAAACTATCTTGTAAAGTGTCACCATAGGCGGAAGTCTGTCCACTTTCGTGTCGGATGATGTTACCCTTATCAGCCCGTGATATTGGCTCAATCCGTATCCTCCCCATTACAGGGAGGCATTCGCTTTTTCCGCTCTCCTATACCCGCACCCCATATAGGCTTGCCTTACGGCTTGCTTACCAGTTCCGAAAAACTGGAGAGATACGGGCTTACCGTGTTTTACATAAGTGACAAATAAGCGGGTTAGGTCCTGTCTATTCCACCGGCAGTGCTAATGTCCGTGTGTCCCCAAAATTCAAGAGGACAGCCGACTGCTTACCTTTTGGTTCGAGCCTGTCAACAGCCTTTGGCTCGTTGTACTTTACGATGTTTATCGGACAGTTCGCTTTCGTTGACCATACCGCTAAGCCAAGCTCCTCGCGCTGAATGGTGTTATCAGCCGTTGATTTTCCCTCGCGGTTCAATCTTCTCCTTTCGGAAAGGCTACCTTGTCGGGACAGCTTCGCACAAAAGAATTACTCCTTATGCACGTGTCCGTAGGCTACTCCAGACGGAACTGGAGGTGTAATCTCAGTGTTACACAATCACTTACGCAACTTCACGTCGCACGAATTTACAATACACCAATCTATCTGCTTTTATAAAAGGTAGTGGAGATATTGATGTGAAGAATGTGAAGGCCACTACTGTAAAAACGATAGTTAGCGGTTCTGGTGACGTGAAGATGAAAGGTTCCACTCAAACGGCTATGTTGACTGTGAATGGTTCCGGCGATATCAGTGCCGACAAATTGACGGCTACTAATGTAGTTGCTACAGTTTCGGGTTCCGGTGATATATCTTGTTACGCTTCCAAACAGTTGGACGCAAAAGCCAGTGGTAGTGGAGATATTGAATATAAAGGAAGTCCTTCTATTGTAAATAAGCAAGGCAAGAAAGACTCAATTTCCGGCAAGTAAAAAATTAGATCCCTTACAGGAAGCGGGTAAATATGTAACATAGCACATATTTACCCGCTTTTGCTATAAACAAACATAATACATGATAATTGGGGGCATACATTTCTGGGAGAAAGGTGAAAACGAGTAGAAAAATAAGTAAGCAAACGTAAATACGGTTTTAAAGCTATTAAAATAGATGAATTCCGGCAACAAACAGATATACTGATTGTTGTGTCAATGAATCATTCGTTTTTTTTATTCACCTGAAAAAATACAGACTATGGCAAAGAATTCTCCCGATGAAGGAAAAAGTACAAAGATGGTAGAAAAGCAGGTAGATCCCTCTTTTAACAACCTCAAAGAGTACCGGGCAAAAAGACAATTCAGTGAGACTCCGGAACCGATGGCGGATACCGTGGAGACTCCAAGCCGGATACCTGTTTTTGTTGTCCAAAAGCATGAAGCCAGTCATTTTCATTTCGATTTTCGTCTGGAAGTGGATGGAGTGTTGAAAAGTTGGGTGGTACCTAAAGGCCCTTCCATGAATCCGAAAGATAAAAGACTGGCTATACAGGCAGAAGATCATCCTTTGAGTTATGCACACTTTGAGGGAGTTATACCCGAAGGCAACTATGGAGCAGGTACAGTGGAAATATGGGATAGCGGAACCTATGCTTACGTCGGTAATAATCGTAACATATCCGCTGCCATTAAAAACGGAATACTTGAATTCAAATTACATGGTCATAAGCTCAAAGGCCTGTTTACTCTTATCCATACTAATATGGACGACCAGGACAGAGACTGGTTACTAATCAAGAAAGATGATGTCTTTGCAGTCACTCATGTCTACGATGCGAAGAAAATTCCATTGTATGATGAGGTATTTCTATGATATATATGTTTCTTATGATTAAACGATACTCACTTGCATATATAATTTTCTAATTATATATGTAGCTTTATAATTCAATATACTCTATTGTTTTGATGATTCAATTAACTTTTATGATATTATGACCGTATTATTTACGATGAAAATAATTAACTAATGAGGATTGCCTGGGTAAAATGAAGGCTTGATGGTATACCCTCTTAATATTTCGGTAACAAAAGACATTGTTACCATTTTTGATAGAAAACACCCATTGTTTTTGTCGGAAACCACCTCCTGTGTATACATTGAAAAGTTTATACTTGCATCGGGTTTTAAGCACGTTAAAAGATTCTTAGGCGTGTTTTACTAAAGGTGTAAAATATTAATCAAATCCGATATTAGTATGAATGATTGTTACCTGAATTTCTTAGTAAGCTTCCGAGCTTTGTTTTCTTTAGATGTTGGAGCCAATTTAGTAAACAGTAAACAAACTATTGGCATCATTTTACCCGATTTGTCGTTGCTCGGATATGCGGTCCCTGTGGAAAGTTTCGGCATTGGGCTATTTGTGATTTTGTTTGCCTACCTTATAATAGAATACAATGTGCAGTTGTTATCACATGAAAAATTTAAGATTGCTATGAATATGCTCCATACTGCACATACACCGTTAATATTGTTGCGGAATCAATTGGAAGAACTTAAAACAGGCAATCTTCCTGAACCCCTTTCCCAACAAGTGGAAGAAGCATTGGGATATGCCGAATGTATCATATATTGTAACCGGAATATTGCAACTCTAAATAAAGTAAATAAGAGAATTCCTCCTAAAACGTCAACGGTAAATTTGGAACTTTCCACTTATGTTACTTCCATTGTCAATCAATGCCGGGCTCATGCCAATTCCCGCCAGATACGGCTGACTGTCGGTGAATGTTCGGATTGTGTCAGTTGCAGGATAAACGAAAATATAATGACTGCAGCACTTCAACATCTTATCAACAAGATGATTTTGATTTCCGAGTCAGGCTGTTGCATATCGATCAACGTAACCCACACAATGAATTCCTGGCAGTTGCAGATTAGCAATAACGAAATAGCCGGGCAAAGAGCAGGGAAAATGTTTCCCTTTATTCCTATTATATTTCCCGTGTATGGATATAGTGATTTATGGACGGTAAGAAAAATCATCCGTCTGCATGGCGGAAAAATAACCGGATGCAGACATGGTAAAGCTGCTACTTTCCAAATCGTTATTCCGACAGACTGCCATTGCCAGAATCAGTCATGCCCGGTATTGAAACATTCTTCTGCAAAAACGAAGACCCAAATAGATGATTCCTGCGAGAGTCCTAAGAGCGATAAACAAAACACTAAAGCGAGAGAAACTTCTCATATCCTATTAGTGATGGCAGATAAGTTATTCAGTGATTATTTGAAGAAAACTTTATCACGCTATTTTCAGATTTCAGTCCTTGATAATCCGGAGCTGCTAATCAATACAGCTATCAGTCAAAATCCTGATGCGATCATTATTGACGACAATGTGAATGGAATAAGCGGAGATACACTTAGTACTCAAATTAAAGAAAATAAAATGATGGGCTACATACCAATCATTCTTCTATTAAGAACCTTTGACAGCGAAAGCTATTTATCTCATTTAGAGAGTAGGGCAGACCGTCTGGAATTACGTACGGAAAGTATTTGTAAACTTAGGGCAGACATACGTATGCTTGTCGAAAACCGCATGGTCTTGCGCGAACGGATCAGGCTGTTTCTGTCAGATGCCATTTCTCCGATGATACCCTCAAAAGCCGAAATAGAAACAGAAAATGCCGACCGGAATTTTATGGATAAAGTCAATAAAATCCTGGAAAAAAAATCTCTCTACTGATAAATATACAATAGATAAATTAAGTCTTGATATAGGAATGAGCCGTACTGCTTTTTATAATAAGATAAAAGAGATTACGGGAAACCCTCCTGAAGAGTATATCAATTCATTCAAAATGGACAAAGCACTTAAATTGCTGGCTTCCCAGCAGTATCGTATTTCGGATATTGCAAGTATACTGGGCTATTGCGATGCTAAATATTTTGGAAAGAAGTTCAAAGACTTTTATCATGTATGTCCGTCCGATTATATAAAGAGCATTGTTGGATAAAAGAGTATAGAAAACGAGGGTGTCCAAAAGTGAAGTGCACCCTCGTTTCTTTATGCCTTTTTACGTTTTTTCTCTTTGACTGCAAATCTTGTTTTATACAGATGTAATAAAGTCTGCTTTATTGTATCATAGTACTTGTCCAATCCATAGATCTTTAATAACATCAGCTCAAAGTCGATTCTATCCTTTTGTTGTAATTCCTTTTCAAGAGGTAATCTGTCTCTATTGAAAATAGGTTGAAATGCTTTTATGATTTCTTTCTTTTGCGCATCAGACAGTAACTCCGGATTGAGTATCTTGAAATCCTTCTTGAATTTAGTTTCTCTAAGGTCAAGTGCTCCCAGTCCCCTGCCAAATCCGAAACTCTCAATGAAAAACATACTCAAAATATTATTCAGTAATGCAAGTAGGAAAATCTTGTTTTCATCTTTGTACTGTTCCTTTATTGAAAAGCCAATCATCCGTTGATCGAAGAAAGAACGTTTATCAAGCATGGCTATAAATAAACTTTTGTCGAAATTAATATTAACGACAAAATCTGCCATGTTTTTTGTGCTCATTTCATACCAAAACATATTTGGTTTACGTAAAGCTATAGGTAATAGCTTCTTATTTGTTTTATCCATTTGGTTTTCAAAAGATCTTATCCAATTCAGAGTCCCGGTATGATTTAAAGTTTCGAGTTCTTCGATACTTTTTGAACAACAGAAAGCCTGCGTCTGACTAGTTGCAATGAATGAAGATGCTTTCTTTAAGTTTTTTAGAACAGGCTCAATATATTCATCTTCTATTCCGTGTCCTTTTGCAGGATAAAACATACGATTACAACCTCTTCTTTCTCCACGTATAAAATCGAAAAACTTTTTAGAGTCAATAAGCTTCTCGGCTATCGTAGGCAACCAATTCAAATTAGCAAAATATCCGGACCATGGGATTCCGATATTTTCCAATTGTTTGATTTCATTTATTGAATAAGATTGAATATTGACCCAATCAGACTCTTTATTAAGAATGATTTCACTACTTAATTTCTTAATATCTGCTATGTTCTCAAGTTTCTCTTTTAATGTACAGAAAGAAATTCTCCTGTCTAAATTTACCGGATCAGAAATCTCCCTCTTGGTTGCTATTAATAATGTGGTGACAACCTTTGCATTATTGAACCATCGTCCTTTCCCGGAAATAACAACACAGTCAATATTGAAATATTTTTGAATTAACTCTAAGAATATTTCTCCATAGTCTGTTCCAAGCCATGCATTAGAAAGTATTAATCCAATTTTTCCATTGTCTGAGATAATGTCGTACAAGTAGAAAGGAATATATGCAAATATATCACTCTTTTTACTTAGTGTCTTTTTCGCTTTAGTCTGTTCCTTGATTAATTTATTGATTTCCTTTATATTCGGATTGAGCTTTTTGATCTCTTTCTCTCTTATAAAAGGAAGATTAGATATGATATAATCTACCTTAGGCAGTTGCTTTTCTACTTGATTTCCATTATTGGGATCTTTAAATACAATAGTTTGTCCTGCGTGCAACTCAATTACATCCGACCTGAAGATATGCAGAACTTTTCCAATATTGCCGGGATTGGATAAGGTCAGTGTTGATAGCTGGATAGGAAATGAATGTTTGTCCGAAGCCCAGATACTCTCAATAATTTGCTCTTGACCAATTTCATATTCTTCTTTAAGAGAATAAGCCTGCTTAATAATAGTTCCCGTTCCACAACAAGGGTCGAGGGTAATTCCATCTTTTTTATCTATCGTTAGCCTTGTTAATAAATCGGCTAGTTGAGGAGGAGTCGCAAATTGTCCGGCCACTTTTCTTTTGGCATAGGCGATGGACGATTGCAGTAAGTTTTGCAAGATTTGAATATCAACCCCTTCAATATTAAGGTTTGAAAGAAATACATTTAATTGAACTAGCTGCTTCCATGCATTATCAGATACTAATTCATTAGCGATATTATTCCCAAAAATATTCCAAAAATTACAGTGCTCCGAGATGTTGGCTATTATTTGTAGGGCTTCACTGACAGTTGTATCGAAAGTAATTGTTTCAATAATCTTTGCCTCATTGAAATGCCGTTTGATAATGTTGCCAAAAATAATCTTGAAAAACCAGTCGGTCAATATAACCTTTGATAGAGTGGGCAGTTTATGCTTAGCGTCTTTTGGGGCTTGCGAGCTAAATCCATATTCTGCTGCAGAAGAGAGCCACCAATTATCTATTTGCGCATCGAGTACTGCACTACTTTTTATATTCTCTTTTATGTTTTCTGCTGTCGAATCTATATTTTCGAGAACGATATCGATTATTTTATCAATTGCCAATATCTCGGAAGATCCACTTTCAGTTATTTCTCCATGCTCGAAATAATCATTTAAATCTTCCAGAATGGTATGTAGAAGATCTTTCCAAAGATTCTCATTTTCTTTCACCTCTGAACGCGAATGAAGGTCGATACTATTCCATGATTTCAAGATAGAATATGTATTCCCTTTCTTAACATACAAAACTGCGCTTGTCACATTCCAAAGAATAAAACTATTATTGTGCAGTATCTCTGATTTTATCTTGGCGTTATTTATTAATTCCGTGTCGGTTATAGGGGTATCAGGCATTTTGAGTTCCCATCCCTGCAAAATTATCTTTTTAGCAGAGTCTTTGAAGATAAGCACATCCGGAAATAAACTCGATTTTTCATTTCTGATTGTATTCTCTCCTCCGGCACTTTTTACATGCCAACTTTTGTTAGCCAGGTAAAGATTGATTTCGCTAATCACATCAATGGCCCAACTTCTTTCATTATAGTTGATTTGTGGCATCCGTTTCTAAATAGTTTAAGGTGTGATATTTTGTGATTGGTTTTTTGAAAAGTTTGCGAGTCGATGGAGTCACTTCTTCTCTTTTTAGTGTTTCTGAAATCCTATCCATACAAATCTTGATATAGTCGGTAGGCTGTATCCTGTGCAATAATACATCTTCATTCTTTTCTATTCCGATAAATCTTCTGTTTTCCAGAATGGCCGACAGCAGGAAACTACCGCTTCCGCAAGCATTATCCAGAATGATATCCCCCGGGTTAGAGAATGTTCTGATTAAATATCTACCCAATTCAACAGGCTTTTGTGTCGGATGATAAACTTCGCCTTCCGATTCGGCCGTTTTTACATATACAAAGTCGTCATGATCCTCCTCAAAGAATACCACATCATTGGGATAACGTTCGCCATCACTTTTTACATGCTGTGGCTTGAACTCCCCATAACTACCTGTATATTGATCTTTTCTGACCCCCTTGTCATACGCTTCCCCTTTAGTCATTTGCGGATTGTATACCGGCTGTTTTTTATAGAAAACACAAACATCTTCGTGTTTACGAAGCGGTTGTTTTTTGGCATTTAAAAAGTTGGTCGGTTTTGATTTGATCCAGGTAATCTTGTATTTGAATAATTTCTCCTTGCTTAAAATCAATTTGGCTGTAAAAATACCTTGTGCGGTTAAAACGATCGCCCCATTGTCTTTAATAATACGTTCGTATTCAGCCCAAAGAGCCTGCAAATCAATCACGGAATCCCATTTATTTTGTGTAGTACCATACGGTAAATCACAAAGTATCATATCTATGGATTTATCAGGAATGGATGGCAATATGTTCAAACAGTCGCCCTGAATGACTTTGTTTACAAAAGGTTTGATGTCTTTCTTCTGTTTTTTCTTTTTTTGTATGACTCCTTCTATCAATCGTTTATCTTTCTCTTTTATATCTTTGGATGTAGAACCCATGGTTTGCATATTAAATATTTAAATTGTCATTTTTTGTCAAAAGTAGAAATAATAGGATTATCTCCCAAATTTATTATATGAAATAATGGTATGAATGAATCTTTTTCATTTCATATTTCGAAGAGTATATATTCGATTTGATTATCTTTGTTTGATTTTTGAAACTTTGAATATAAAGATAACTACGCTTATGTTACAGAAAACATTCTTAGCACGTTGCGACAATAGGGCTTGTCTAGCTAAAACAAATATAATGAGTGGCTCACCGGAGGCTTGGCTGTCTAATGATTTATTATCCAAGTCTAATACGTTTGGTTTGACTTTCGATTTCTTTGTTGATTGGGCGATTAATCGAATTTCTCCTTATGTCTGGATTAAAAGAATACTATTGCCTACCTATACTTATGATGAATTTATCGGTAAGTTGGACTTTGAAATGGAAAAAGAATTTGGCAAAGATTATCTATGCAGACTGGGACGGTTCGCAACAGGATATGATATGCAAGTGCAATTTATTGTATTCCATGATGAGTTGGATTGGGCTAATGACAGAAGTGAACTGATAATTGTTTCTTTATCCTTCAAGGAAGGGCATTATAGCTTTTCTCCTCAAAAATATAGCTTGTCAGAATTTAAAGAGCTGATAAAGTCTCATTCCGGAGGTCCTGTTTCAATAGGTTCCAAAGGACTTATCTATGGTACCTCAAGATTAGAATGCAGTTTGTCTAAGACAGATAGTTTATATCCAGGTGATGCAGACCTTCTACTTTTGAATGAAGATAATAAAGCGGTTTGCATTCTTGAATTTAAGAAACACACATTATCCAGTCCTATCTCGGAGCAATGTTTCACAAACTATTATCCACGTCCTGACGGACGCAAGTATAAACGCTTGGCCTTATTAAGAGATTATTTGGCTTCTAAATCCAACAGTCGTATTTTATTTTTTGTTCTTTATTATCCAACTCAAACATATATTGAGCAACAATGGAAATTGGAGATAATAGAAGGTAATGCCTTTAGTTTGCGAGCAACTGATAGCTTTACCTTTGAATTACCTGCCGATAAATCAGATAATGAATACAAAAAGGTTATTGAAAAAATATCTCAGGTGATTGCTGCTCATAGCTATTCATGATGATGTAAAAGTTCGTTGCCGCGCACTGATTGTATGTGAAGGTGGGAAATAAAAACTATACAAGTTTTGATGATACTTGCTACGCAACACATGATCCCTGTACAATGGTTTATAAACTAGTACGCCTGCTTCGTGGTGAGGATAAGGAATTTAATAAGAAAATTATGAAGGGCCTGATAGAATAATATCGCAAACATAAGATTGTCTTAGAAATTCAATCATCTTATCCTCGTGTTCTTTAGCCAATTTCATTGTCCAATTTTGATAGTTAAAGTCAGCGAGTTTACACATTAAAAACATCTTAATGCTTTGCAGTGATTTGTTGCTGATTTGCTCATGGATTCGGGCAAACTTTATTTGTATATGGTCATTACTTTGTTGTGAATTGAAACTTTGAGAAATCATGGCAAGATTGCCAAATGAATGTACAGCTTCTTCCTCCCATTCTTCATTGTGTGATTCGTCTTGAGGATGCAGATGTTCAATAGAACGATTTCTCCGAAACACATAGTGCCCTACAATCTTCTGTTCTTCTTCATTGAAGAAAGTGCTGCGTTGTTCCCAAAGGTAATAGTCTAAACGCCAAAACCAGTACCTAATGTTACCGGATGCTTTATATGAAAGATCTTTTCTGGCAGGTAATACGCCGTGACGTTCATTATCTTCTTTTTTAAGGAATGCGAGCATCTCTGCACAGGACTGGAGTTCGTCTTGCTCTAATTTTCTCAAATAAGGTTTAAGCCAATTGTAGAAAGCCTCCGTTGAAACGTAAAGCATCGATTGGTATTGCTTTAATTTATCATTATCATCCTTTGGACCTTTCAGAATTAAACTGTAATTACCCTGCCCATCCTTGATATCTCTTCTAATCGTATAATAATCAAGCAGTAGCCGGTAATAAAGCATTTTTTCGTAAAATTCCCCTGCAGTGAAATGCGTTTTCAGAGCATCAAACTTCTCTATCAGTTTATCCGGTTGATAATGACTGGCTGGTTGCTCGCCACCAGTACATACATCAAGCACCAAAAGAAGAAACTCCGGAAATGATATAATACTGTTTTCGCCATCTTCATAGCTATTCTGTTTAAACTCTATTTTTTCAGGTTGGATTACATCTATAGAATACTCCTCCTCGTCATCGAGAGACGTATATCTGCACTTTTCTAAAGCTTCATGAAATCGTTTCTGACGACAAAGACTTATAGCTTCTTCATAAAATTGACGGTAACAAGCCTCGTCTTGGTTTTCTTCCTTCGCAATGATAGGATGATCCATCATGGAGGCCAGATTCCAAATATGCGTCAAGTAATCCTGTTCCTTTTCTCCCCGCATCAGTTGCACTTTGAGAATCTCATGCTGTTCTAGTCCTTTTCCTTGTGCATTCATCGCTTCAAAATATTTATTCAGCGAAGTGGTATCTGCAAGATAGCTTGATGGTAAGTAAGAAAAGAAAAATGTCAATCGTGTGAAAACCTGTTGCACAAACTCAATCCGTTCCTCCTGAGTATTAAAATTGGATTCTAAGAAACCTTTTATAGCGGCGAGTCCCTCTTCCATATTCTTATTGACATACGCTTTAGTCGGATAACCTTTGATCTTGCTCTTTATATATGCCTTATCATCGCTTCTCGCTATGAAATTAAGGCGATTACCATCCATTAAGAAACCGGACCATTTATCATCATATTCCTTAAAAATGATGGCAAAAAGAGTTATGACTGTAAATCGTTGCTGACCGTCAATTAAGTCATAATGATTTTTCATATCAATACAAGTAAGCATACCGAGATAATATGGCTCATCGGCAGGCATCTTTGCAAAATGCTCCTTAAGATCAAAAAGAAGTTTGGTAACCTCTTTCTTTTTCCATGCAAATAAACGTTGGTAAAGCGGAATAGAAAACTTAAACTGACTTGTAGCAATAAGTTCCGGCGTATATTTATTCTCCATATTCATTGTTTCTCTTTTCGATTATTGTTTTATCCGAAAAATCATTCAGCTCACAGAAGATACGTCTTAAACACCTATAGAATCGCTCTTTGATGTCACCTTCTTGCTCCAATCCACTAATCCTGATATAAGGAATGGTCTCGGCAAGAAAAAATGTAGGCGAAGATGCCTGATCTATCATCATTATAATTTCTGAATCTTTTGCGAATTCACGAATCTTATAAAAGATAGCGCGTGTGGTACTATATCTATGCTGCGCCATGATTCCAGCAATACAGAACAATGCTTCAGATAAATATTGATGTCCGAATTTTATAAAATAACCGAACATGAGGCTTTCTATAATATCAGCATATTTCCAATGAGACTCCCATTGAAGATGATTCCTTAGTAGCTGTATTTGCCTGGTACGGATAAACTCCTTGTATTTATCTACAAAAATAGAAGTGTATGCGAAGAAATGCGAACCACCTTGGATTTTCTCATAGAAATAGAATTTCTCTCCAAAAGCAGGAATACTGGACATAATGCGGGCAGCCGAAAACTCTTCCTTTACCTTTCGTGGCTGAAATTCCTCCACATTATGCTTCCGCATCCATTTTCTTAATCTGAAAAGATGTACTCCCAAAGTATGGGTAAGATAAGAATCTCCATTGTTGTCATATTCTAATGAGAGATCATTCCACCGCATAGCAAGGTGTTCTGCCTGATCCTCAATGTTTAGATAGCGTAGATGGTGCGCTTTTAGCAAATCATAGTCTGAAAGCGATACACCCTTTGAATTCTGATTTGAGAAGAATGTATATGCCAGATCAAGATTGCTGTCATTAAGAATAAGTACAGAGAAAATCAAGTGATGGGACAGACGTTCCAACATGGCTATGTCTGTATTCCTCTGATTGAGAATTCTAATCAGTGCTTTGTTATTGGCTACATGGAGACGCGCATCTTTTGATATGAATTTTTGTTTAAGCAAAGGCATCTGCCCTGTATATCCTAATTCGCGCATAATAAGCGTTAAAGTGACAAGGCGTTGTTGTCCATCAATTATGTTGTAAAGAGTGCAATCATTCACAGTTCTTCTTTGTAAGATGATAGATCCTAAATGATAGTCACTGTTGTGAGGCATTTCAAGTAAATTATCCCAAAGGTCTGTAACATTTTTATCTTCCCAGCAATAGGTTCGCTGATAATCGGGAATAACCAAATTGGAAGAAAATAAATCTTGCAAATTTTTTGTTTCCAAAACGACCTTTTCTTGAGAATTGGTAAGTTCTTTAAACTCTAATTCCCGTGTATATGGGCTGGAAATCTCATTTTTTTTGTGAAGATTGAATTTATCAATACAATCAGTCAGCAACGGATCGAAAAACGTTATCAGTTTTTGGAATGCATTCTTTATGTCCTCCCAATTATTGATTGTAATTTTAATACTGCATCGTCCTTTACATTTTCCCCATTGATGCCATGATAAATCAGGATTGGTCTCTGTCTGCTTCTGTAAATAACGTAAAAAACGCATATAGTCAGTTTGAGTATAGCGTCCTTCTATATGAAGTTCAACTAGTCCATTCCATTCATTATCTATACGATATTCATAATGAATAGAAGAGTCATTTACTGGAGTTGAGATTTGGATATATCTGTTATATTGCCAGGTTCTTGAAGGAAATACTCCATGGAATTTTTTATCTACCCAAAAACCTTTCAGATAATTATATAAGTATTGGTCTATGTTACAGTAATTAGCCATATTTATTTAATCGCTTGTTTCACAAGACTCATGATATATTCTAAATATTTAGTATCCGAGATTTTGAGTTCATAATCTCCATTACCAAAATGTCCGACAGTTGAAATATCCCTTGTTAATTGCTTACTATCTTCTAAATGTCCTTTGGCTACATTTATAGTAAGCTTTATTCCATTTTTCTGGATTTCAAGTGCACAAATATGGCTGTTGGCCTTTTTGAATGAAATATACCACTTTTGTGGTTTAACTTCAATTTCTGTATTCAAATTAAGAATTGCATTCTTATAACTCTCGTATAATTCTACTACATCATCAGATTTTCCTTTTAATAAATTTTCCTCCGAATACTCTTTAATTTTCTCTGTTACTTCTTTAAATTCCGGACTATTCTGCATCACAGTTTTAATACTTGCCGATGCGTGACTTTTACGAATAGGGGTGATGAATACACTATCATTCTCATAGCGCTTCACTTCCCATAACTCAATGGATAAATCTTTGAAGTTGACGGCCTCTCGTTGGTTAGGCGTGAATCCTTGTGAAACAAAAACGACTTTTGTCTGCGACCAGTCCACATCATTCCGTTTCAAGTTCCCTGCTTGTGTTTCATTATATTCCAGAATAAAATCAGCCTGATTTTGCAGCATTAGGCTTAGGTAAGTAAACCCTTGATCTATGACACTAGAGTTTCTTTCCCTTTTATATTCAATGATAACAAAAGACTTCGATTGAGGATCAAAGGCAAGCGTATCAATACGGCGGTCTTTAATCGTAAATTCGGACTTTATCATTTCAAGTCCCATGATTTCGGACATATTAGTTTCAAACATACGTTGAATATCTCTTTCCAATTTAAAAGGTTTTTCCTTTATTTCAGAAAAGACGCCTGAAGTATTATATTTGTAAAGTGCCATAATTTTATTTTGAATTGTTTATTGCTGTAAAGGTAAGAATTCTTTTGATATTACTATTTCATTCTTCACTACTTTCTTCTATTATACGTATTGTTATAGCATTAATCATATTGATTATAATTTTACCCGTATTTAATACTATGATACAATATTTAAAATCATAATAAAATGTGATTTAGGCTTTCTGCTTTGGGAAAATATATTTTTGCTGTAAAATCGCAATATAGTGTGAATATTGATAATCAAATAGACTCATTGCGGGATAGTATTTCGTTTGTGTATCCAATTGTTGAAGCATTTTCAATAGCTACATAAAAGGGATGTTTGCTGTTTCGATACTTTTTTTATTGCCATACTACTTTTGTTTTGATTATTAATGAAGTTTGGTGCAAAAGTAAAAGCAGGGTGTCTCATTTTATGTGACACCCTATAAAAGAATCACCTATTTTTCTCCTCTTTCATCATCTTCCTCCACCTCTGAAACGCCCTCATCAAACTTTCTTCTTCCACTAATCCTACCATATTATAATGTTCGACAAAAGTTTCCATTGATTTTTTGAACATGATGCCGTGGCAGTATTTATTTTCCAGTAGAAATTCATAAAGTTCGGCCCTCATTTCTACTTCCATTGCTTTTTCAATGATAAGTGCACTGTTATGACCTATATAATTATATACATTTGGATTTTTGCCGTTTCTGGGATGGGGGAGGGTGAAGGTAATATTTCCGGTTTCGTGCCATGAGGCGTTGGGAGGGTGGGGAATGGATAGCTGGTGGAGAAAGTGGTAGATGGGCTGGGTGTCGAGAAGATGGATCGCGGAAAGTGAGGAAGAAGAGCGGTCTGGAGGTACGTCGAGGTGATTTTTGTAGCGCATGTACATGTAAGCCGCTAGATAGGGCTTGATCTGAAAAGTAACTGTAACCATTGTTTTTAGATTTGATTTGTAAAATATTTATCAGTGGAGTACCGTGTTTGATATTGGTATCCGTTTTCTTTTGTTGAAAATTTTACTTAAAAAGAAAGGCCGGGAGGACGCTTTTGTAATGCTTTGCTTTTCAGATAGTTACATAAGTGGGTTTTGGTTTTAAACCAACGGGTCGTTCCTTTAAAAGGAACGACCCGTTGCACACCGAGAAACACCTCGTTGGTTTTAATGCAACGAGGTGCTCCTTAAAATCAAGAGATAAAGCTAGAATAAATCTCTCGAAATTTTGAAATCATGAAATAACTTGTTTGTTTTTGATGTAAATAAATAGTACTATTGTATATTTACTTGTTTTTATCTATATAAAGAAATATACAGAGTGTCATATATGAAGAAATTTTAGATGAAGTCTATTTAACATAGTTTAAATGAGCCTCTTTTATATTTCTGATTTTATTTTATGTTTGAGGGAGATTTAAAATATAATTATAATGTAACTGAAAAGTAGAATAGGAAGGAAATCCAAGTAAAATGGCTAATAGTAGCTCCTTAAAACGAAAAAGCACTAAGTTCTATCAGAACTTAGTGCTTTTTCATATTCTATTCTTATTAAAATAAATATATAGTTCTTAAAATACAAATTATATCTCTTTTTCGGATTGTATTTATTGACAGTTCCGGTTTGGTATTATATAATGGAACAAAAGTATATATTCTTTTTGCAAAAAACAACGAAAAGACATATTTTTTTTATGGAATAGTCATCTAAATTGATAGAAAAAGTAAAATCAAGCAACATTTCTTTCCAGAATTACATATTTGATGTAAAAACACTACAAAAACAATGGATTATAATTAAGTTCTGATAGAACTTATCTAAGTGTAAAAAGTGAGTTTAAATGTTTTAGGGCTATTTAATAATTTAAAAAGAGATTTATGAAGAAAAAATTAGCGCTGCTATTTGGATACCTTTTTATAGGTATCGGGCTGATAACAGCTCAAACGCAGAAAGTCACGGGGACAGTGATTTCCGATGATGACAAACAACCTGTTGTAGGGGCTTCAATTGTTGTAAAAGGCACTAACTTAGGTACAATAACAGACATAGACGGGCATTTCACATTATTGGATGTACCACATTCAGCAAAAATATTACAAATCTCTTATATCGGTATGAAAACGGAGTCGGTTTCTGTTCAGCCGACTGTTAGAGTTATCTTAAAGTCTGATACACAACTGATGGATGAAGTTGTTGTGGTAGGTTACGGATCAGCAAAGAAACTAGGGTCAGTAGTCGGTTCGGTAACAACGGTAAATAATAGCAAGATAGCCAATAGACCGGTTGCTAATGCCGGAGATGCATTACAAGGTCAAGTTGCCGGTTTACAAGTATTTACTCCCAGTGGAGAACCAAGTGGAAGTGTTGTAATGCGATTGCGTGGAGTCAGCTCGATCAATTCAAATACAGAACCTCTCTTTATTCTCGACGGTTCACCTATATCATCCGGAGCATTTACAGCATTAAATCCGAACGACATCGAAAGCATGACCGTATTGAAAGATGCTTCCTCAACAGCTATATATGGTTCTCGTGCTGCTAACGGGGTAGTAATAATGACTAGCAAGAAAGGAAAAATGGGACAGAAAGCCCGTGTTAGTATCAATGCGCAATATGGCTGGTCGAGAATGACTGGGGATAACATAGAGATGATGAATACCGAACAATGGCTTAACCTGCAGGAAATGCTGGATCCGGGAAAAGCATACGATACTACATTTCAAAAACGGAAAAAGTTCTATATAGATAATGGTATATCTACAGATTGGGCGGATGTCTTCTTCGGAGATGCAGCTCCTACCCAACAATACGATGTAAATGTGGTTGGTGGTTCCGAAGGTATCAACTACTATATTTCATTTGGACATTATGATACAGAGGGAATTATGGATGATTCCTCATTGCGCCGTGAGACTTTGCGCAGTAATGTGGAAGTAAAGGTGACCGACTGGCTGAAAGCCGGGATTAACGTGAACCTTTCCTATCAGAAATATAACACGACAACTTTCGGAACGGAAGCTAATAGCGTTTATAATAAAGCGTATGCTGCCCGTATTTATCGTCCTGACCAAACAATAAACGAGATATTGACAGACGAAGAAGGCAACTTTACAGGCTATGGAAAACGATTGGACTATTTTGACGATATGGGATATTATAATCCGTATTACTTGGCAGAACTTCAACCGAATGACCGGAGTACGGTACGTATCAATGGCAATACCTTCTTTAATATAAACCCAATAAAAGGATTGAATATACGTACCTCGCAGGCAGTAGATGCCTTTGATTATCGTAACTCCCATAAAGCCTATCCGGAAGGCCCCTTTGAAGGGGCAGGGGTGGCGTCCGAGTCTTTCGAACGTTATTATTCATTTACTTTCACCAATACGGCGGAATATAAGTTCAGTCTGTCAGACAAGCATCTTTTTACCGTGTTGGCCGGTCAGGAGTCCATTATCACAAAGAATGAGAATTTCTCGGCAACTTCTAAAAAAATGGTAGATTCACGAATGATGCTGATGGCAGCTGGAGCAGAGTCAGAAGTGCCGATACATTCGATGTATGACAAGGTTTTCAATTCTTATTTCGGCACAATCAGTTATAGTTTCGCTGATTGCTATTATGTCGATTTGGCAGCACGGCGGGACGGTTCTTCTCTGTTTGCCAAAAACAACCAGTGGGCAAACTTTTATTCTTTGGGAGCCATGTGGGATATGAGAAAAGAGAATTTCCTGCAGAACGTTTCATGGTTGAACAGTTTACAGTTGAAGGTGAGCTATGGAACAACTGGTAATTCCGGTATCAGCGCCTATAATGCGTTGGCATTGGTCGGCTCCGGTTTGCTGTATAACGGACAACCGGGTATTGCTCCTTCTACCGTCGGAAATGATAACCTGACATGGGAAAGCATGAAAACACTGAATGTAGGCATCAGTACAAGAGTGTTTGACCGCTTTTCTGTAGAACTGGAATTTTATAACCGTCAGACGGATGATATGTTGATGGGGTATCCATTGTCATATACTACCGGACACGGAAGCAGTGTGGAAAATGTAGCAAGTATGCGTAATCGTGGTTTCGATATTACTCTGGGAGTGGATATTCTGAAAACGAGAGATTTCTCATGGAGTGTCTCCGGGAATCTGAATTATAATAAGAATGAGATAACTAAACTGTTTAACGGATTGGATGAATATACCTTGCCCGATACTGGTTTAAAAATGAAGGTCGGCAAACCTTGGGGAGAATATTACTATGTAAGATGGGCAGGAGTCGATCCGCGTGACGGATATAATATGTGGTACGACAAAAATGGAAATTTGACGAAGAGTTACTCCGAAGAAGATGCAGTTTTTGTCGGCAAACAACGCTATGCGCCATGGTCCGGTGGCTTTGGTACCCAGTTCGGATGGAAAGGGATTTCTGTTAGTGCCGACTTCTCTTTTATGCTAGGCCAGTATATGTTGAATAATGAGCGCTTTTTTACAGAGAATCCCACTTTTGCAGGTTCGGACAATCAAACTGTAGAAATGCTTACCATGTGGCAGAAGCCGGGAGATATAACCAGAATTGCCACTCCCGACTCCCCGATGCAGTTTGATACGCATTTACTGGAAAATGCTTCATTTATGCGTATGAAAAACCTGACTGTCGGGTACACCCTTCCGGTCAAACTGATTCAGAAAACAGGAGTAATCAGTAACGCCAGAATCTACTTTGTAGGACGTAATTTACTCACAGTGACTAAATATAAAGGATATGACCCGGAAGTAGACAGTAATATCCAATTGGGTAACTATCCCAATACGAAACAATATTCTTTCGGAGTCGAACTAACTTTCTAAAAACATAAAGAATGGTGAATATGAAGAAAATATCTATGATAGCATTGACTATACTGACACTTGGGGTGACTTCTTGTGATATGGATAAAATGCCATACGATGCTGTTCCTACAGAAGAAGCGTTAACGACCATAGTCGGTTTTGAAGAAGCACGTGCCGGTATCTATTCCGTATATTTAGGACTGACAGGAGGAAGCTATGTATTAGCTCCGGAAGTTCAGGCAGATGCCTTTAATGCAGTGGCGGATTTCTCTAATAAATATGGTGAGTTGCACCGTTGGACTTTCGAGAGCACCAACTCTACCGTAGAAACAATCTGGTCGAACTACTATGCCGCTATCGGACGTGTCAACTTCTTTATTGACGGGGTAGGTAAGATCGATGAGAATCCGGAAATCGAATTGACTGAAACCCAGAGACAACAGATTAATGTGTATGAGGGGGAAGCGTATTTTACAAGAGCATACTGCTACTTTTATCTAGCTACTTTATTTTGCCGCGATTACGATGTAGCTACCGCAGCAAGTACTCCGGGACTGCCGCTTCAGGTAAAATATGAGCCTAAACTTTCTGCTACCCAATATCCGGGACGATCTTCATTGGAAGATACTTACAAACAGATATTGGAGGACCTCGAAGAAGCCGAAGAACGTATTGAGACTGCAAAAAATGGCATTGCTGATTATGACAGGTATATTAATGGTGCATACGTGACAGTCAACACGGCTCCCAAGAATTGTGGGAATTATATCACGGTAGATGTAGTGACTGCCTTGAAAGCACGTGTTGCCCTGCAAATGGACGACTATGAAAATGCGGCCAAATATGCAGGTGACCTGGTTAATTCGAATAGATATCCATTATCGAACACAGCAACAGATTTTGAAAGCGTATGGAAGAATGACAAGGGAACGGAAACCATCTGGCAGATTGCCATGACTAGTGCCGACGATGCCGGTGTACCTCTGGGGACTATTTTCATCGGTTATCCGACTACAAAGAAGGACTATATTCCTACACAAACACTGATTGACCTATACAATGAAAAAGATATCCGGCTAAAGACTTATTTCGGGAAATACCACTTAACCGTATCGTCAGGTAATGCGGCGGATATCTATTTCTTTAATAAATATCCGGGCAATGAATATTACAATGCATTAGGAAGCGAAACACGCTATTTGAATCAGCCGAAACCATTCCGAATTGCTGAAATGTATCTGATTGCCACTGAAGCTAATGCAAAGATTGGAACGGCAGCTGCTGTGAAAAAGGGTAATGACGCTTTGAATGCATTAAAAAAAGCGCGAATCGAGGGATGGACTGATGCAACCTACGATCAGGAAGCTTTATTAAATGAAATCATGAACGAACGGGAACGGGAGCTTGTAGGTGAGGGATACCGGTTGATGGACTTGAAACGTTGGGGGAAAGGTGTGAAGCGTGGAAAACCGCAAAGCAAAGGACTGGTGCTTTTCCCGGGACAAGCAAGTACTGACGGACTGGATAAACCTGTGGATGACCAGCGGATGCTTTGGCCTATTCCTAAAACAGAAATGGATGCCAACCCTCAATTGGCAGGTCAGCAAAATCCGGGATATTAATCAATGAATAACGTAAATTATCAAACACTTGAGTAAAATGAACTATCTGAAAATATACACCCTTCTTCTATGTGCCGTTCTGATCGCCGCCTGTTCGGACGATGAGGAACAGTTTAATTCCGGAGCGGCTACGGTAAACTTGCAGGAAACTGCAATGACGGTGAAAGAATCTGCCGGTTTGTGTACTGTGCCTGTTGTTGTGACGGGCGAACATACCGGAACTATCCGTGTGACGTTCGAATTAAAAGATCATAATGCCAAAGAGGATGAAAACTATATTGTCACAACCAAAACGTTACTTATTCCTGCCGGGCAGGAAACAATGAATTTTGAGTTTAAGACCGTTGATGACAAGCTTGTTAATGACGACCGTTCTTTTGATGTTGAAATTGCTGATGTGGAAGGGGCGTCTATTGGTGAGAACAAGCGACTGACAGTGACTATCAAAGACAATGATTCAAGCTTTTATGAAACGCTTTCAGGAACTTGGATATTTACCGGAACGGCTTCTGCCACCAATGTTTCCAATGTGCCAGTGGGATTCTCCGTTAGAGTAAATACAGCGGAAGAAGGCACGGAGGCATACGAACACTATCTGGTCTGTTCGAATAAGAATGGATTTGATCCGGATAATGATATTGAATGGGAATTTAGTTGGCGGTTGCATTATGAATATGATTCGGAGGTGCAGAAAACCTACCTGTCCATTGTGCCGGGTGAAGATGTCGCTTCTTATGGCCCGTATACTATTCGTTTCAGGAGACTGGCTTTGGACGGAAGTACTTCTGACGTATATCGCGGAGAATATGATGTTGAAACTAAAACTGTCACTTTCGAGAATGCCAATTTGATAGGCGATATGTATAAGGACGGCTTGATACAAATACAGAAATTCAGGCTATTTGGCTGTAAGATGGAACACATCAGATAAAACAAGATTATTAACATAACAAATAAAAAGAACTTATGAGAGCATTAATTGTCTGCATTACGCTGTTGTTCGCTTTTCTAACTTGTACCATGGCACAAATACCATCAGTCAAGGTTGAAAATACGAAAGGAGCACAGGTAAACACCTCCTCCCTGATTAATCACAAAACACCTATGATTATTTCTTTTTGGGCAACAACCTGTAAACCATGTATTCGTGAATTGGACGCTATAAATGAACAATTGCCCGATTGGTTGGAAGAAGCCAATTTCCGTGTAGTAGCTG
>ERZ825384.1615-NODE-1615-length-25916-cov-4.133251_pt1 | contig 25916 bp, 16 predicted proteins | sample MGYA00519931_ERZ825384 | MGnify/ENA primary metagenome ERZ825384 (study PRJEB31778, sample SAMEA3449200) | human gut metagenome | biome: human gut; feature: human-associated habitat; material: faeces | place: United Kingdom | collected 2010/2012 ...
TTCCTCGACCTGAACGGCAATGTCGTCGGCACCCACCGCGGCATTATCCACTATACCGTCGGCCAGCGCCGGGGCCTGCGGATGCCGTCGGACGGCAAAATTTATGTCGTGAAGATCCTGCCGGAGCGGAACGCCGTCGTCGTCGGCCCGAACGAGGCGCTGTTTACAAGAGAATGCCTCGTGCCCGGTATGCACTGGATCTCCGGCGAAGCGCCCGCGCTTCCGTTCCGGTGCAGCGCAAAAACGCGCTACCGCCAGCCGGAGCAGCCCTGCACGGTCTATCCGGCAGGGGAGGCAGGCGTCCGCCTCGTCTTCGACGAGCCGCTGCGCGCCATCACGCCCGGCCAGTCCGCCGTGCTCTATGATGGCGATACCGTCCTTGGCGGCGGCATCATCGCAAGGGAGGAATCCGTATGCTGATCTCATCCATGGGCCGCTACGCGGTTCTGATCCTGCTGGATCTGGCGGAGCATCGCGGCGGCTTTGTCCCCGTGCGGCAGATCGCCGAGCGGCAGGAGCTGTCGCAGAAGTATCTTGAGCGCATCCTGCGCACGCTGGCAGAGCACGGACTGGTCGAGGGAACGCACGGTAAGGGCGGCGGCTACCGCCTGACGCGCGAACCGTCCGACTATTCCATCGGCGAGATCATCCGCGCGGCGGACGGCTCCCTGTCCTGCCTCGGCACGAACGTACAGCTGACGCGCTGCGAGGTATCCTCCGGCCTGTCCACCGTCTGGAACCGGCTCGACAAACAAATCGCCGCCTGTCTCGACGCCATCCCCCTCTCCACCCTGGCCACCGCCGACGCAGCGGATGAATATGTGATCTGACTGATTTTAGCGCAGCACCCAGCGGCCTCTCCACCGGGAAGCCGCTGGTGCATACGTTTTCTGCTTCTTAACAGGCCCTTAACATATCGGCTGTTTTCTTTTATGCTATTATATACTGGGTGAGGATCGATGGATATGACACGAAATACAAAGGATCAGACCTTACGCGGGCGGCTGCGGCAGATATTCCTGTTTTCCTGGCGCGACTGTGCCGTGTGCGTCGGCATTCTGGCAGCGGCGGCGCTGCTGTGCGCGCTGCTGCGGATGATCGACTCGTCCGACGTCTTCGTCGCTCTGATCTTTGAGTGCGCAGTCGTCCTCGTCTCGCGCTTTACCGACGGCTACCTGTTCGGCCTGCTGGCCTCGTTCCTCGGCGTCTTCGGCGTCAACTGGATCTTTACCTACCCCTACATGCAGCTGAACTTCACCATCTCCGGCTACCCCCTGACGTTCCTCGTCATGCTGGCCGTCTCCGTCGTGGTCAGCGCGCTGACCACCCAGATCAAGCAGCAGGAAAAGCTCCGCGCCGAAGCCGAGAAGGAAAAAATGCGCGGCAATCTCCTGCGCGCCGTCTCCCACGACATCCGCACGCCCCTGACCGCCATCGTCGGCGGCATCGACGCGATCCTCGAAAACGGCGAAAAGCTCTCGCCCGAGACCCGCACGAGCCTGCTCGAAAACATGCGCGACGAATCCAACTGGCTCATCGGCGTGGTCGAAAACCTGCTCTCCGTCACGCGCATGTCCGGCGCGTCGAACATCAAAAAGGAGCTCGAGGCCGGCGAAGAGGTCCTCAGCGCCGCGGCCATGAAATTCCAGCGCCATTACCCCGCCACCCGCGTCGAGATCTCCGCCCCCGACACCCTCCTGATGATCCCCATGGACATCATCCTGATCGAGCAGGTCCTCATCAACCTCATGGAAAACGCCGTCCAGCACGGCAAGACCACCACGCAGATCTCCCTGCGCCTGACGCGCAGCGAAGATCTCGCCGTCTTCGAGGTCTCCGACGACGGGCAGGGGATCGCCCCCGCCCTGCTCCCGCACCTGTTCGACGGCTACCTCACCCGCGACCAGGAGGCCATCTCCGACAAGCGCCGCAACATGGGCATCGGCCTTTCCGTCTGCAAATCGATCGTCCAGGCCCACGGCGGCGCCATGCGCGCCAGCAACCGCCCCACCGGCGGCGCACTTCTGCAATTCACACTACCACTGGAGGAAACGAGCCATGAAGATCAAAGAGAAAATACTTCTGATTGAGGACGAGCGCACCATCCGCGGCTTCATGCAGGCCATCCTCACCGCCAACGGCTACGACGTCCTCATGGCCGGCACCGGCGCGATGGCCAACACCATGATCTCCTCGCACTGTCCCGACCTCATCATCCTCGACCTCGGCCTGCCCGACATGGACGGCATGACCATCCTCCGCAGCGTCCGCGAATGGTCCAAGGTCCCCATCCTTGTCGTCTCCGCCCGCAGCCACGAGCGCGATAAGGTCGAGGCCCTCGATGCCGGCGCCGACGACTACCTCACCAAGCCCTTCGGCACCGAGGAGCTCCTCGCGCGCATCCGCGCCGCCATCCGCCACACGCGCACGCCAGACGGCGCAGCCGCCGTGGCCAATTCCGGCGTCTTCACCGCGGGCGACCTCACCATCGACTACGGCAAGCACCGCGTCTACATCGCCGGCCGCGACGCCGGCCTCACCCAGAACGAGTACAAGCTCGTCGCCCTCCTCGGCCTGCACGCGGGCAAAGTCCTGACCTACGACTACCTCATCAAAGAGCTCTGGGGCCCCAGCGCCCGCAGCGACAACCAGATCCTCCGCGTCAACATGGCCAACATCCGCCGCAAGATCGAAAAAAACCCCGCCCAGCCCGCCTACATCTTCACCGAATCCGGCGTCGGCTACCGCATGATCGAAGGCGATTAAAAACCGCAGGCGGCCCCGCCCGGGCCGCCTGTAATTTTTTTCGACATTCCTGAAAAAAATCATAAATCTTGTGAACCTATTGCATTTTTCCCAAAAATGTGCTATAATGGCTCATACACCATGGCTCATATACCATGAGAAATCAAAAAATGTTAAATTCCAGTAAAACTTCTTGCGCTTGACAGCCAACTGTGCTAGAATAAACGCGCAGGTAGTATTTGCTACATCATCCGCCCCATGAACTGCCAAAAGAGGGTACCCTCTTTTTTCCTTCTGCAGGAACTGCAGAAGGAAATTCCTGTAAGCCCCTTGGCTCCCCTTGCGAAGGGGAGCTGTCGCCGCAGGCGACTGAGAGGTCGTCCCCCGATTGCACCCGTCCCCCTAAACCCCGGCCCCCCCGGCCGTTGCACATAGAAAAACGAAAGAAGAAAACAAAAAAATTGAACCATACATAAGGAGAGAAGAAAAAATGATGAAACGAATCATAGCCCTGTTGTTGGCGCTGATCCTGACCGTCGGCCTGCTCCCGACGGTAGCGCTGGCGGCAGAAGGGGACGGCGAGACCTCGTCGACGAATGCCGAAGTCGTGATCGGTAAATACAACGACAAGGACCAGTGGGAGCCGGGCACTCCGACTTCGACGTTGCCCGATGGCGTCAAAACTGTCTCCAAGACCGCGAAACCGACTACGAACGATAACGAGTACGAAGTCACGCTTCAGGTCGTCCTGCAGCAGACCGAGGAGAACTCCGGCAAAGCCGCGACCGTCCTGGTGCTCGACACCTCCGGCTCGATGGCATATTGCGCGGAGTGCGGCGCAGAACCAGAAGATGACTGTGTGCATAACTATGTAAAGTTTAACGGTACACCGAACAGCTCGGAATATTATTATAAAACCACAGACAAGAATGGAAGAGAAAAGTTCGAACGTGCCTATTATTGTGATGGAAATCACAAGGGAAAAAACCATAATGCGGGCTGGTTTAATAGCAACAAAGCTAAAAATCACACGGCCAACAACCGACTCAAAGACGATAATATTTACGTCAAAACCACACGTACCTCCCGTCTGAATGCCGCGAAGGTTGCTGCGGAGAATTTCCTGAAAACCTACAGCGGCCTGACGTTCAAGACAGACGGTACGCCTGCAGATAATCAGAATAACCGTAACCTTGGCCGTTACGTCTCTGTTGTCTCCTTTGCGTCGGGTGCTGCGCTTAGGCATAATTGGATCGACGTATCGAATGCGAATAATTATCAGAGCGTCTTGAACAAAATCAAAACCTTGAATCCGGATGGCGGTACGAACCTGGATGCTGGCTTGACCTATGCGGAGTATCTGCTGAAACAAACAACTGTCAAAGACGCGGTCAAGAACGTGATCGCCCTGACGGATGGTCAGCCAACGTACTGCCTGAAGAAAAACTGCAACAACTTGCTCCATGTTCTTAAAGACAAATTGACGATCGGCAACACGACGTATTGTGTTCATGGTAATGGTCAGCAGTGCACCGATGAGATATACAATAGTACGGTTGACACTGCGACAAGGGTTAAGAACGTTCCGTCCAAGCTCTACACGGTCTGCTTTGATGCAGGTGAAACAATTGATGTTCCGGACAGTCAGAAAAAGATTTCCGTCAGTGAATATCTGAGAACTAAAATTGCGACGCAGCCAAAAGCAGGTGAGAAATTTGCCTATGATGCGAGCAATGCAGAGCAGCTGTACGCAGAATTTGCAAAAATCACCCAGTCTATCGTCTCCGGCCTGAACACCGGCACCGTCAAGGATACCCTGCCCACCGGCATCACGTCTGCAGCCTTTGGCGAAGACAACGTGAAAGAATGGAAACTGAATGAGGCACCGTTTACCAAAAATGAAACGACCAACACGGTAGGCGGAAAGCAAGTAACCACCTATACCTATACCTACACCTACACCGTCACGATCAACCCGCTGACGGTCGCAAAGACGGAGATCGACGGTGCATACTACGCCCCCCTCAACGGCGATACCACCCTCACCGTCAAGAGCGGCGACACCGACGTAGAAATCCCCTTCCCCATCCCCGCCGGTAAAGTCACCATGCCGAGCTATACCGTCACGTGGAAGTCGCAGGATGGTATTACCACGCTCGAGACGGATAACAACGTAGAATACAACACACAGCCAAGCTTTGATCGGGCCGACCCGACGAAAGCAGATGATGCGCAGTACACGTACACCTTCGTTGGCTGGGCAACCGAGGCCAATAAGGAGACCGGCACGCTTGAAGCAGACCTCCCGCCTGTCACCGACGATGTGACCTACTATGCAGCATTCAGCAAAACAGCGCGGACATACACCGTCACGTGGATGCCGCAGGACGGCCAAGGCAATGCTTACGAAACAGATACGGGTGTAGCGTATAACGCCCGTCCGAGCTATGACAGTGAAGTGCCCACCAAAGCGGCCGATGCCGAACATACCTACACCTTCGTCGGCTGGGCAACCACTCCGAACCAGACGAGCGGTAGCGCTGTTGTTGACCTTCCGAACGTTACAGCGGATGTAACGTACTATGCGGCATTCAGCGCAACAAAGCAGACCTACACCATCAGATTTGAAACCGAAGCTGGCGGTACGCTGACAGGCACAACGGAATGTACGGGCCTCAGCCACGGCGCCGATTTCCCGGCTGCTCCGACAACGACCTCCAATGTCGGCTACTACTTCGACGGCTGGTACAAGGACAATACCAAGGTCACATCTTTCCCTGAGAAAGTCACCGAAAACGCAACTTACACTGCAAAGTGGCTTTCCTATAACTCGATCAACCTTGATCTCACAGGCAAGATCCAGAAGACCCTGAACTCCGACGTTGCGCTGACCAATGAAATCTTCACAATCAACCTGACGCTGAATGGTGCCGAAGTGCCTTCTGCAACTGCCACCGCGACTGTCTCTGCCACTACCGCCAGCGGCACAGGCTACACCGGCTCGGCTCCGTTCCAAACGGCAACCGACGAATTCAAGCTGACCTTCACAGCCCCCGGCACTTATATCTATTCCATCGTCGAAGAAGCTCCCACGCGCTCCGGCATGACCTATGATGTCAACAAATACAACGCCACTGGCCACACCATGACCGTCGTGGTTGAGGAAGATGCCGCGCATGCGCTGAGCGTCACCCGCGTCACCGTCGACGGCACCGCCGACACAGACGCCACTTGGCTCACCATCACGAACAACTACGTCGAGCCGAAGGACGCTCAGGTCACCAACAAGGAAGTCGTTGTTACGCAGCCGGAGGGTGCCCTCAAGACTGCAGTTTACGATTTTGAGATCACCAGCGGGCCCACAGTGCTCTACCCGACAGGCAACGGCACCACGAGCAATACGTTGGAAGTCTCGTACGGCACAACGGAAGCCACCCTGCTCTACAAGATCACTGTCTATGCTGGTACGGAGAGTAGCTACACGTTTGAAGACAAGGACGCAAGTTTTGTCTATGCAGAGAACGCAAAAACCGTAACTAAGAATGGCGATTACTTCACGGTCACTTTTGAGGATGGCGCGGAATACGCATACGTCTATGTCGCGGTCACTCATGCGATTAGCTACGATGCAGATGGTGAATACAAAGCCCGCAACTTCATAGGATCGCAGGGAGCCGAGACCACCGTCACCGAAAAAGACCCCAACAAGCTCACCATCAATTTTGCCGACTTCGTAAAGAAGGAACTCACCGCCACCGGCAGTAAGACCGCTAACGACGTGAAGTTCCGCGTCATTGTGAATGGCATGGAAAGCCCGTACATGATGTACAATGTGGGCGAGGAAGAAGTCAGTACCTATGCCGCGTTCGACCCGAAGTATAGCACCGTCCTCAATGTGAATTTTGCCAGCATCACCGGCGGCAACACGGAAACCGAGTGGTTCATCGCCGACAACAGCATCGTAATTGACCAGGCTGGTATTTATTACTTCGAACTGAACGAGGAAGACGGCAAGCGCACCGGCGTCACCTACGATGACTCGATCTACAAGGTCCTTGTCTATGTCGAACGTAAGGATGACAAGCTTGTAGTTAAGAGTTTCGACATCATGAAGGATAATGTGTATGTTGATGGCGACACTATCACCTTCCACAACACCATCGACACCGGCAAGGATGAATACTATCCCATCATCATCCCCACCATCATCAACAAGGACACCGGGATGCTGAACAAGACCGACCACTTCGCCTACGTCATCGGCTATCCGGACGGCACCGTCCATCCCAACGGCCAGATCACCCGTGCCGAAGTCGCCACCATCTTCTTCCGCCTCCTGCGTGACGAAGTCCGCGACGGCGCCTTCACCACCTCCAACACCTACTCCGACGTTGCCTACGGCAAGTGGTACAACAACCCCATCTCCACCATGTCCGCCCTCGGCATCATCACCGGCTACCCCGACGGCACCTTCAAGCCCAACAAGCCCATCACCCGTGCCGAGTTCGCCGCCATCGCCGCCCGCTTTGACGAGACCCAGTCCGGCAAGTCCGCCACCTTCTCCGACGTCATCGGCCACTGGGCCGCCAAGGAGATCGGCATCGCCTACTACAACGACTGGATCAAGGGCTACCCCGACGGCACCTTCAAGCCCGACCAGAACATCACCCGCGCCGAAGCCATGACCCTCATCAACCGTGTCCTTGAGCGCAAGCCCGAGTCCCCGGCCGACCTGCTCACCAACATGAACAAGTGGACCGACAACATGGATACCTCCAAGTGGTACTACCTCGACGTCCAGGAAGCCACCAACAGCCACGGCTACACCCGCAAAACCTTCAACTACGAGCTCTGGCGCCAGATGCTCCCCGACCCCGACTGGTCCCGCTACGAACGCTGACCCAATCCAAAGCCCCCGGGCATCCGCCCGGGGGCTTTCCCCCCATAAAAAAGCCTTCCCTACCAGGGAAGGCTTTTTTGTGCAGGGCATTCACCCCACCTGATTCACGATCCCCGCGAACAGCGGCAGGCCGACGGCGCCGGTGATGGCGAAGAGGAACGGCTCGTCGAGCTTGAACTCCACGATCTCCTCCGGCGGCATCGCGGCAGTCTCGCAGACCGAGAGGATGGTGTACGCCGCGGCCTCGCAGCCGTCCTCGTCGATCTTCACGCGCGCCGCGTGCTTGGCCTCGGTCAGGGCCAGCGGCAGCTGGTTCGCGGTCGTGAGCGGCGTGAAATCCGCCGCACCGGGCGTCTGCACGTCCGTCATGCCGAGCTGCGCCAGCGCGTCCAGCAGGTCCAGATCCGATGAAACGTCAAATTTCGGCAGGCTGAGGTCGACCTCGGCCTGCTGCGTCTGCGACCAGCTGCCGTTTGCCAGCAGGAAGCCCACCGCGTCCTCACTTTGCAGCAGATCTTCCGGCGTCACGCCCGCGTCCGGCTTCAAAAGCCACATCGACCCGCTGCTGCGCAGCGGAAGCTCCGTCGCCATGAACCCGTCGCCGTAGTACACTGTCCCGGACCGGCTGCTGTGCAGGAACGTCGCGGTCTCGTCGCCCGTGGGCGCGTGGAAGGTCTCCTCCGTGTTCGCGCCCTCGTAAAACTGGTCGCTCCACTGCGCGCTGTAGTAGATCGTCGACACCAGCGCGAGCACGGTCTCGGGCCGCAGCTGCACGCTGCCCGCCTGCTCGGTCAGCAGCCCGCCGGTGTTGTCGTTGAGCCAGCTCTGCAGCTGCTTGTTATAGTCCTCCGAGCCCATTTCCCCGGAAAAGGCCGAGGCGAAAAATTCCTCACCCAGCTTTTTGAGCGTGTCCTCGTTGTATTCGTACCCGTCCTGCAGCCAGATGGAGTTTGCAAGCAGGCTCGTGACCAGCCCGTCGTTCCAGCTGTTCTCCTGCCAGAGCAGCGCGGCGCGCGTCTGCAGCTCATCCAGCGAATCCGCGCCTAGCGCGTCCAGGATCTGCCCCTGCGTCTGCCCGTCTGTCACCGCCGCCAGCATGGCGAGTGCCATGTAGACGTTCAGCGGCGAGCACACGCGGTTTTCATCTCCCGCGCCCTGCAGCAGCACCGGGATGCTGCTGGTGAACCAGTGTGCCACGTCGGCTGGATCCACCATGGTCTGCAGCTTCTCCTGCCAGGCTTCCAGCCAGGCATCATACTCTTTGTCGTAGGCGTCATAGTCGACCGTTCCGTTCTTGACATAGTCCGTTTCCTTCGGATACGGCACCGACGTCACCTCCGGCGGCGCAGCCAGCTGCCCGTCGGCCATCGATGCCTCCGGCAGCGTGATGATGCCGCCCGTCTTCGCCGCGCACGCCGCCATCGATACCGCGCACGCCGCCGCCAACACGATCGCAAGAAGTTTTTTCATGTCTGTCGCTCCTTTTTCATTCAGAATTTGTAAGGTCAAGAGAAGGCACAGTCCAAAGGCTCCCTTGCAGGGGAGCTGTCAGCCGCAGGCTGACGGAGAGGTCGTATCTTCCCGGCACAACCTCTCCGTCACGGCTTCGCCGCGCCACCTCCCCTGAGAGGGGAGGCAGGGGCATATGCCCCAACCAGTCCCTTCCTCTCTACAGACGCAGAAAAACAATAGAAGTTGCGCCCTCTGATTTTATTCAATTTGCCGACTTGCCTTTTTCCATGATTTGTGTAAAATACGAAGTAGAATGAAACCAAAAGGAGGCCGTTTTATGGCTGTCGATACGAAAAAATCCCTGCGCAATCAGGTCCTGTATTCCATCTACGTCCGCAATTACTCCAAAGAGGGCACCTTCGCCGCCGTGCAGGCCGACCTTGACCGCATCAAGGCCCTCGGCACGGATATCATCTGGCTGCTGCCTATCCATCCCACCGGCGAGAAAAACCGCAAGGGGAGCCTCGGCAGCCCATATGCCATCCGTGACTACCGCGCCGTCAACCCCGAGTTCGGCACGCTCGACGATTTCCGCCATCTGGTCGACGCCATCCACGCCCGCGGCATGAAGTGCATCATCGACGTCGTCTATAACCACACCTCGCCCGACTCCTGGCTGGCCGAAAACCACCCCGAATGGTTCTACCACAAGCCCGACGGCTCGCTCGGCAACCGCTTCGGCGACTGGTGGGACGTGGCGGATCTGGACTACAGCCACCCAGAGCTCTGGGACTACCAGATCGAAACGCTCAAGACCTGGGCCCGCCTCGTCGACGGCTTCCGCTGCGATGTCGCGCCGCTCGTCCCGCTGGAGTTCTGGAAGCGCGCCCGCGCAGAGGTCGCGACCGTCCGGCCCGGCTGCTTCTGGCTGTGCGAATCGGTTGAGCGCGGCTTCCATGTCGCCGCCCGCGCACAGGGCTTTGCGAGCCTGTCCGACGCCGAGCTCTATCAGGCGTTCGATGCCGCCTATGACTACGACGTCTACCCCTACTTCCGGGACTACCTCGAAGGCACCATCACCCTCGTGCAGTACGCCGACCGGCTGGACGCCCAGGAATGGCTCTATCCCGACAACTATGTCAAGCTCCGCTTCCTTGAAAATCATGACCGCGCCCGCGCGGCCCACATCCTCCCGGAGGAGACCGTGCGCCGCAACTGGACGGCCTTCAACTACTTCCAGCGCGGCCTGACCCTCGTCTACGCCGGGCAGGAGGTCGACGATCCGCACGTGCCGTCCCTGTTTGACAAGGACCCGGTCCACTGGCAGACCGGCCGCGACCAGTCCGACTTCCTCATCCGCCTCGCCGCGATCAAGCGCGACCCCATCTTCGCCGAGGGCAGCTACACCCTCACGGCCCTGCCGCACGACGTGCTGCTGGCCGTCTATGAGCAGAATGGCCGCCGCGTTGCGGGTCTGTTCAGCCTCCGCGGCGCGTCTGCGCTCGTCCGCTTCCCGGCGCCGAACGGCGTTTACCATGACAGCATCACCGGCCGCCCCGTCGAGATCTACGAAAACCAGCTCGCGACCGACGGCCAGCCGCTGATCCTGGAGCTCTGATCCGGATTTCCCGGAACAAACCGGAAAACTCAACGTCTAAATCCATATCAATGAATCAATGAAATGAAATGGAGGAACTTCTGATGAAGAAACTGTATAAAAGCAACAATCGTATGATCTGCGGCGTCTGCGCCGGCGTGGCCGAGTATTTCGGCATCGACCCGACGATCGTCCGCCTGATCTGGGCGGCCTTGGCCCTGAGCGGCACAGGCATTCTCCTGTATATCGTCGCCGCCATCGTCATGCCCGAAAACCTGGACGTGATGTAAGCGAGAAAAACAAACCCCGCCCGCTGCAAACGCAGCGGGCGGGGGATTTCTTTTCTCAGGGCAGCGTCCGGATGCAGTCTTTCAGGATCTGCATGAATTTCTCGCGGTCGAGGTGCAGGAGCACGAGGGCGTTCTGCACACCGAATTTTTTGTCGCTTTGCAGGTCGGTGACGGTCTTGCCGAGCGTGACTGCGCCCTGCGTCTCGACGAACACGCCAGCCATCCGGCCTTCGAACAGCTCCGGGTGCGCCAGATACATCACGGGGCAGGAGTCATGCTGCGCCACGCCGGTGAGTCCGACGGTCTGGATCGTCTTCCACGCGCAGGCGAACAGCTCCTTGACGAGTCCGCCGCAGCGGTTGCCATATCCGGCCATCTCGTCCCAGTCCGCAGGGCGGAGCTCAGCCTGCATCGTCACATCCAGCCCACACATGACGAGCGGTACGCCGGATTTGAACACGATCTGCGCCGCATCCGGGTCGTCGTAGATGTTGAACTCCGCCGCGGGCGTCACATTGCCGCCGACGGCCGCGCCGCCCATCAGGGCGATGGAGTGCAGAAGTCCATGCAGGTCCGGATACTTGGTCAGCGCAATGGCTACGTTGGTCAGCGGGCCCGTGGCGACGAGCCGCAGCTCGCCCGGCATCCGCTTTGCCGCGGCGTACAGTGCGTCCCATGCGGGCGTCTGCTCCGGGGCCGTGTCGGGCAGAGGCAGCTGCACGTTTCCGAGGCCGTTTTCACCGTGGAACGCGCCTGCCACATGCGGCTCGCGCACGAGCGGCCGCTCCGCGCCGGGGTAGACGGGGTAGTCCGCCCCCAGCAGATGCACCACGCGCCGCGTGTTCGGGAACGTGTTGCACAGCAGGCTGTTGCCCGCCACGGCGGACAGGCCGATGATCTGCAGCTCCGGCAGCGCATGCGCCAGCATGATGGCGACGGTATCGTCCGTACCGGTGTCGCAGTCGATCCAGATGGGAATTTGTTTCGTTGTCATGCCTTTGCCTCCCCATAGAATCCGATGGCCTCGACCAGCAGATCCGCAAAGCGGCCGCGGTCCACGTCCATCAGCACGTCGGCGTTCGGCGCGTGGCCGGAGAAGCCGAGCAGATCGCCCACGGTCGTCCCGCGGCAGTATTCGCCGCCGGTCTCGACCTGGACATACATGGGCCGGATCGTGAAGATCTCCGGATGGATGAGCGCCATGACGGCGCACGGGTCATGCATCGGGGCCCCGGCGTAGCCGATGGACCGGTGGAACTTGTAGAAGAACTCCAGCCACTGCGCCACGATATCGCTCACCGGGTTGCCGAGCGCACGCACGCGCTCAAAGTCCTCCGGCAGGATCAGCGCCTTTTCCGTCACGTCCAGCCCCGCCATCGTGATGGGGACGCCGGAGGTGAAGACGATCTTCGCCGCCTCCGGGTCGACCAGAATGTTGAATTCCGCGGCAGGGGTCCAGTTGCCGGTGGCGATGCCGCCGCCCATGAGGCTGATGCGGGCGATCTTGCCCTTCAGCTCCGGATGCGCCAGCAGCAGCGCCGCGACGTTCGTCTGCGGGCCGGTGGCGACGATGGTGACGGGCTCTTTGGCCTCGCGCAGGACCTTCGCCATCAGCTCCGGCGCGGGAAGGTGCGACGGGGCGAAGGACGGCTCCGGCAGCGCCGGGCCGTCGAGACCCGATTCGCCGTGGACCGAGGGCGCGTTCATCACGTCGTTCAGCAGCGGATGCGGGCAGCCCTTGCCGACCGGTGCGTCCAGCCCGATGAGCGTGCAGACGCGCAGGGCGTTGTAGGTGGTTTTTTCGATCGTCTGATTGCCGCAGCACGAGGTCACGGCGAGAATGTCGAGCTCCCGGCTCGCCCGGGCCAGGACCCACGCGATGGCGTCGTCATGGCCGGGGTCGCCGTCGAGGATGACGGGGATCTTTTTCAGTTCGGACATACAAAGCTCCTTACTTGAGCGCCGCGGCGGAATGCAGCTTTTTGGCCCGGCTGCGCCGCACGAGCGAGAAGATGACAAGGCCGATGATCGTCACGGCGTAAGGGATGGGGGAGGCGAGGTTCGAGTCCAGGCCGACAGCCGAGAACTTGATGCCGAGCGCCTGCGCAAAGCCGAACACGAGCGAAGACAGCATGCCGCCCAAACATTCGCCGCCGCCCATGGCCTGCGCGGCCAGCGCGATGAAGCCGCGGCCCGCGACCATGTCCAGCGACCAGCCGGCCGCGTAGTACATCGACATGAATGCCCCGCCGAAGCCGCACATGAGGCCCGAGAAGCCGATGGCGATGTACTTGATCTTCAGCACCGACACGCCGACCGAGGAGGCCGCGTTCGGGTTTTCGCCCACCGCGCGGATGTTGAGGCCGAGGCTCGTCTTATAGAGCATCACGCTCGTCAGCGCGCAGCAGGCAAATGCGATCCACGTCAGCAGATTGTGGCCCGAGAGGATGTCGCCCAAAAACGGGATCTTGCTGATGAGCGGAAGATTGATGTTTGGGATGAGCAGGTTGGAGTTAATCAGGCCCGTGGACGAGGCCATGGCCGTGCCCTCGGTCAGGTTTGTGATGACCTTGCAGAGGAACAGCGTGCCGCCCGAGCCCATCATATTGACGGCGATGCCGACGAGCGTGATATCCGTCTTCAGCTGGAAGGCGAAGAAGCCCATCATCAGGCTCATGAGCACGCCGATGGCCAGCGCCGCAAGCAGACCCCAGACCCAGCTGTGCGCGTAATACGACACCAGCGAGCCCGTCAGCGCGGAGAACATCATGAGGCCCTCAAGACCGATGTTGCAGAAGCCAGCCTTTTCGACCACGATGGCCGCCAGCGTCGCAAACAGGATCGGCGCGGAGATGCGGATGATGGAGAAGAAAAACTCCGGCGTCAGCAGCAGCTTCAGAAAATTAAGCATGTTCCGCGCCTCCTTTCTGCGCTTCGAGCGCGGCCTTGGCGGCCAGCTCCTCCTGCGCGGTCTTGACGACCAGCTTCTGGCGGTAGCCGGACAGGAACTGCTCAGCCGCGAAGAACAGGAAGATGACGCCCTGGATGATATCGATCAGCTGCGAGGGCACATTGGCGTAGGTCGCCATCAGCTCGCAGCCCTTCGTGAGATACGCCATGAAGAACGAGGCGAACGGCACGAACCACGGGTTGTTGCCCGCGAGAATGGCGATCGTGATGCCTGTCCAGCCGTAGCCCGGCAGCGAGCTCCACGAGAAGGTCGGGTAGCGGCCGAGCATCTCGATACCGCCGCCGATGCCCGCGAGGAAGCCGCCCAGCACCTGCGACAGAACGATGACCGTCGCGACCTTCATGCCGGAATACTTGGCGAACGCCTGGTTGATGCCGATCATGCGGATGGTGTAGCCCCAGCGGGTATTGTATATGAAAAGCCCGATGAGCACGACGCACGCGATGGCGACGACGAAGCCCCAGGAGAGCTTCGAGCCGTTGTCGATGAGAGGCGCGATCTTGGACGTTTCGAGGAATTCATACGACTGGATCTGGCCCTTGGTCTTGTCGGCCAGGTATGTATTCATCAGGTACTTGATGAAGTACATGACGATGTAGTTGAGCATCAGCGAGCAGACCATCTCGCTCACGTCGAGCTTGGTCTTGAGCAGCGCCGGCAGCAGCATCATCACCGCCACGGCCAGACCGCCCGCCAGCACGCCGACGATCGGGTGGATGGCGGCCGCCATCGGCACATAGACCGCGACCATGGCCGTCGAGAACGCGCCGAGCATGATGCCGCCCTCGGAGCCGAGGTTAAACTGGTTGGCCGAGAACATCACGCAGACGGACAGGCCCGTAAAGATGATCGGGATCATCGAGGCGAGGATGTCGGTCAGGCGCTTGAAGTCGAATTTCGTGCCGCTGCGGCCCATGCGGAACAGCGGGCCGACCAGCAGCTGCTTGAGCGCGCCGCCCGTGGCCGCGAGCTTTTCGGCAAAGCTATCGCCGTCGGCAGACAGGAAGATCAGCAGCGTCGCCACCAGCAGTGCGATCAGAATGGCGAGCAGACCGCGGATCACCGAAAACAGGATCTGACGTTTCTTAGTCATGGCAAACCCTCCGGATCTCTTCGTCGCTCTGGTGCTTGAGCCCGAGCATGTATTCGCCCATCACATCGTCGGTGAGGGTGGAGGTATCTTCAAAATAGGCCGCGATCTTACCGCCGTGCATGACGATCAGACTGTCGGACAGCTCCATGACCTCGGCCAGATCCGCCGAGATCAGCAGCACCGCGATGCCGGACCGCGACAGCTCGACGAGCTTCTTGCGGATGAACTCCGTCGCGCCGACGTCGATGCCGCGCGTCGGCTGGTCAGCAAGGATGAGCACCGGATCGCCGGAGAACTCACGCGCGACGACGACCTTCTGGATATTGCCGCCCGAGAGCATCCCGACCTGCTGCTTGCGCGACTTGCAAAGGACCGTATAGTCCTCGATGAGCCGGTCGGCCTCCTCGTGGATGGCCTTCATGTTAAAGAGAGGCCCGTGGTTCAGCCTTTTTTCCGCCGAGCGGTCGGAGATGAGGTTTTCCTCGATCGAGGCGGAGGCGGCGATGCCGTAGAGCATCCGGTCCTCCGGCACGAGCGAGATGCCCTTGCTGCGCAGCTTCTGCTGCGGCAGGCCGAGGATGTTCTCCTCCTGCACCGTGACGCTGCCCGCGTTCGGCGTCAGGAAGCCGAAGAGCATGTCGACCAGCTCCTTCTGGCCGTTGCCCTCGACGCCCGCGATGCCGAGGATCTCGCCCCGGCGCACGTCGAAGGAGATCTTGTCGAGCATTTTCTTGTGCCACTCGTTGACGTATTCCACGTCCCGCACGCGCAGCACCACGTCCGTCGGCTGCGCCTTGTCCTTCTGCACGTTCAGAATGACGTCGCGGCCGACCATCAGCCGGGAGATCTCCTCTTTTGTCACATCGCAGGTGTTGTACACGCCCATCGAGCGGCCGCCGCGCATGATGGTCAGTCGGTCGGTGATCTCCATGATCTCGTTGAGTTTGTGGGAGATGAAGACGATCGTGTAGCCCTGCTCCTTCAGATTCCGCAGCTCCTTGAACAGCTCGACCGTCTCCTGTGTGGTCAGAACGGCCGTCGGCTCGTCGAGGATGAGGATCTTCGCGCCGCGGACCAGCGCCTTGAGGATCTCGACCTTCTGCTTCATGCCGACCGGGATGTCCATGACCTTGGCCTCCGGCTCGACGTGCAGGTTGTATTTTTCCGCGTATTCCTTCGTGATGGCGACGGCCTTCGCGTGGTCAATGAAAAGACCCTTGCGCGGCGCCATGCCGAGCACCATGTTCTCCGCCACGGTCAGGCTTGGCACGAGCATGAAGTGCTGGTGCACCATGCCGATCCCGTGGGAGATGGCGACGGTAGGGGAGGTGAGCGACAGCTTTTCGCCGTTCACCCAGATCTCGCCGCTCGTCGGCTGCTCCAGACCAAAGAGCATCTTCATGAGCGTCGATTTGCCGGCACCGTTTTCGCCCATCAGCGCGTGGATCTCGCCTCTGCGGAGGAAGAAGTCCACGCCCTGGTTGGCCGCGACACCGTTGGGATACACCTTGGTGATCCCTTTCATCTGGACGACATACTGCTCGTCCGGACGGCCGGTTTTTTCGTCTGGCATACGATATGTTCCTCTCTTTCTTCAGAAAAAGTTGTGCGCATAAAAAGCAATAAGTAATAGTGAATCCTGAAGAAGCGACAAAATTGCCGCGCTGAATGCGCCACGTCGCTTGTTCCTTATTCACTATTACTTTTTACCGCATGTTCCGGGGAGACTCAGAGAGTCTCCCCGGAAAGAACCGAAATTACGGTCTGACAGAGTCGCGCAGCGCGGCGACGTCAAAGTTGGCGTCGAACGCGGTGTCGACCTTGGTGCTGCCGTCCATGATACCGGCCTGTGCAGCCTCAACGGCGGCCTTGGTCTCGGCGGAAGCGTACTTGTCGTAGTTCTTGTCGGTCACGATGCCGACGCCGCCCTCGGCCAGGCCGAGCTGGACTTCGGTGCCCCAGTAGGTCTTACCGGCATCCCACTGGTCGAAGATCCAGATGATGGAGTTGCCGATGTTCTTGAGGCCGGAGGTCAGCGTCAGCGCTGCAAGGTCGGAGGAGAAGGTCAGCTCCTGGTCGGAGTCGACGCCGATGAACCATGCCTTGCCGGTCTCCAGAGCAGCCTCAGCCGCGCCGTTGCCCGCGTTGCCGGCAACGCCCCAGATGATGTCGCACTTGTTGTCGTTGATCATGGAGTAGCCGAACTCCTTGGCGATGGCGGTGTCAACGTAGTCGTTGGTGTAGCGGGTGTCGACCTTGATGTCGGGGTTGACGGCCAGAGCGCCCTCAATGAAGCCGGTCAGGAAGTCGTTGATGACCGGGGAGTCAACGCCGCCGACGAAGCCGATGACTGCGTCCTCGTTGATCTTGTCGAGGTTCGTATCAGTGGTCATGCAGGCGGCGTAGGTGCCGACCAGATAACCCATGTCGTTCTGCTTGTAGGTGATGTTGACAACGTTGGAGTTGTTGCCGGCATAGGTGTTGTCGTCGAAGATCAGGTAAAGCTGATCGGGATACTGCGTAGCGACTTCCTTCAGGTAGTCGGGCATCTGGTAGGTGCCGCAGATGACGAGGTCATACTCGCCGGACTCGGAAACGTCGTACAGCGTGGACAGCCACTTCGGCTGGTCTTCGTCCAGACCGCCAAGCTCGATGGTGTCGCAGGTGATGCGGCCGTCGTCGATCAGCTTGTTGATGCCGGCCTGCGCGGAGTCGAAGAAGGACTTGTCGCCCAGGTTGCCGTTGACGATGTAGACCACGTGCTTCACGTCGTCCGCAGCGGGAGCTTCTTCCTCAGCGGCCGGGGTCTCTTCCGCGGCAGCGGGGGTCTCTTCAGTGGTTTCCGCCGGTTCCGCTGCAGGCTCTGCAGTGGCGGTATCGGCGGCGGGCTCCGTCTTGGATGCGCAGGCAGCCAGACCGAGCACCATGATCGCTGCAAGCAGCAATGCGATGATCTTTTTCATGTTTGTTCCTCCATCATGTTCAATCTGTATGATTGTGGGGATAAAAATCCCACTGTCATTGTACAGGACTTACGAAGACCTGTCAATATGTCTCTCGGCAGCAGACAAAATTTTTTTTTGCGCCGGCTGAAAGATTTTTGCACGCCGCCCGGCTCAGTCGTCGACCTTCTCCGAGTCGATGATGGGCCCGCCCATATACATGTGCAGCTTCTGCCGCGCCTCGCGCACGCGCTTGGAGAACGCGAGCGTCGCAATGAGGTCGAACACGCCGTCGACGATCAGCGAGATCCCGGCCAGCAGCATGATCGAGTCGAACTTGCCGAACAGGATCACGCACCCGAGCGCGATCGTGATGACGGCCAGCGCCGCCAGCACCCACCAGCCGCCGAGCTTTGCTCGCGCGCAGTCAATGCCGTCCTGCAGCGTGACCATGCCGTCGATGACCAGAAACACGCCAAAAATGACGGTCAGCAGCCCCTGGATGACCTCCGGCCGCAGCAGGCAGAACACGCCGCACACCAGCAGCACGATGCCAGACACCAGTGCGTACGACCCGAACAGCCGCCCCGAGGCCAGATAGCTCACCACCGCCGCAATGCCGGAGGCCAGCAGCAGAATGCCCGCCACATAGCAGATGACGTCCGCCGACGTCTGCGGCGTCAGAATAAACAGCAGCCCGATCAAAATCGCGCTGAACGCGATGATCAGACTGCGCCACTTCAGGCACTTGAAATAACTCCGGATGGATCCCATAAAAAAGCTTCCTTTCATTCTTTATAATAATATTATGCCGCGTCCCGCCCCAAAAAACAACAGTCATTTTCCCACCCCTGCCCGACCACCACCCAAAGGCTCCCTTGTGTAAAGGGAGCTGTCAGCTGTCAGACTGACTGATGAGGTGGGGCACGCCCAGATCTGTGCCGCACCCCGCATTTCCACCCCTTTTCTTTCCCCGCCCGACATGTTAAAATAAGAAAAAACCCAAAGGAGGCGCGTCCATGCTGCAGATCCTCTGCGGGCCGGACCGGACGGCCAATTCCATGCGGATCCTCGATCAGATCTGCGAAAACGCCAGGGCCGGCGTCGCCGGCCAGATCCTCATCGTCCCCGAGCAGTATTCCCACGAGACCGAGCGCGCGCTCTGCGCCCGCGGCGGCGATACCATCAGTCGCTATGCGGAGGTTTTGAGCTTCACGCGGCTGGCTGCGCGGGTGTTTTCCGTCTGCGGCGGCGTTTGCGAGGAATATCTGGACGAAAACGGCCGCGTGCTGACCCTCTATCTTGCCGCCCAGCAGGTACGCGAGCAGCTGAAATTCTATGCCGCCGTCATGACCCGGCCGGATTTTCTCCGCCAGCTCGGCACGCTCATGGAGGAGCTGCTGACCTCCTGCATCCCGCCCGACGCCCTGCACGCCGCCGCTGCGCGGCTCGAAGGGCGGCTCGCGCAGAAGGTGACGGAGCTGGCCCTGCTGTACGAGAGCTATCTTGCCGTCTGCAAAACCGGCCGCGGCGACCCCGTCACGCGCCAGATGCGCCTGCGCGATCTGCTGGACGAGACGGATTTTCTGGACGGCCGCACCGTCTTCCTCGACGGCTTCTCCGACTTTACCGCCCTGCAGCAGCAGATCCTCGCCGCCATCCTCGCCCACGCGGAAGCCGTCCACGTCAGCGTCCTGACCAGCGGCGGTGAACAGGCTGCCTGCCAGACCGGCAACGAGACGAAAAAGCGCCTGCAGCAGCTGGCTGCCCGGCAGGGCGTCGAAGCCGCTGTCTGCCGCGTGACCACCCGGGCCCCCCGCGACCTGGCGGTGCAGTCCTGGCTGGATGGCCTGTTTTTCGGCGGCCCGGCAGAGTCCGGTGCGCCGCAGAATATTTCGCTCGTCCAGGCCGGCAGCTGGCAGGCCGCCTGCGCCTATGCCGCGCGGCAGATCCGCACCGGAGCGGCCTCCGGCCTGCGCTACCGCGATTTTACCGTCTGTATGACCGATGAAGCCGCCTGCGCGCTTCCCATGCAGACGCTTCTCTCCCGCGCCGGCATCCCCGTCTACAGCGCGGCGAACGCGCCGCTGCTCAAAAAGCCGCTCGTCGCGGCTCTCCTGAGCGCCCTGCAGGCGATCCTGCGCTATGAGCAGGGGCCGATGCTCTCCTTCCTCAAATCCGGCTTTTCGCCCGTCAGCGAAGACGAATGCGACCGGCTCGAGCGCTATGTCCACTACTGGAACATCCGCGGTCAGCTCTGGGAAAAGCCGTGGCAGATGCACCCGCGCGGCCTCGGCCTTCCCATGACGCCGGAGGACACACAGGCGCTCGAAGAGCTGGACCGCATCCGCGAACAGGCCGTCGCGCCCCTGCGGCGGCTGCGCCTCGCCTTTGCCAAGGCTCCCGACACCGACGCGCGCCTGCGCGCCATCGCGAGCTTCTGGGAGGAGCTGGACGTCGCCGGCCGCCTGCAGGCGCAGAGCGAAGCGCTCGCCGCCGCCGGACAGGCCCAGCAGGCGCAGGAGTGCGGCCAGCTCTATGAGGCCCTGATCTCGACGCTCGAGCAGATGGACCGTGTGCTCGGCAGTACATCTCTGGAGCCGGAGCTGTTCGTGCAGCTGTTTTCCATGCTGATCGCCAACGCCGCGGTCGGCACCATCCCCTCCGTCTGTGACGCCGTCCAGCTCACCACGCTCCCCATGCTCCGCCACCGCCGCAGCCGCGTGCTGATCGTCCTCGGCGCGGACGACGGGCTGCTGCCCGCGTTCTCCGACCCCGGCGGTCTGCTTGCCGATCCCGAGCGGCAGAAGCTCCGCAGCCTCGGCGTGGACCTGAGCCCCGGCCGCGAGACGGCTGTCGACCGCGAGATGAGCTGGGTCTGCGCCGCGCTCAGCGCCGCGGAAGACCGTGTCTGCCTCGTCACCACCGCCGCGCAGCCCTCTTTCCTCTATACCAGAACGCAGACGATCTTCCCCGCGCTGCAGGTCCTTCGCGCGGAGGATGAACCCTTCCTGCCGGACTGCGCCGCCGCAGCCGGCGCCGCCCTGCGCCAGCCTTCGCTGCCGCCCTGGCTCCCGGACGCCATCCGGGCCGAGGCTGAAAGCCTCTCGGCGCGCAGCAGCTATCATTTTGCGGATATGGCCCCCGCCGCCGTGGAGGCGCTCTATGGAAAGACGCTCCCCCTGTCCGCCTCGAAGCTCGACTGCTTCGCCGGCTGCCGCTACGCCTTCTTCCTGCAGTACGGCCTGCGGGCGCTTCCCTGGAAGCAGGCGGAATTTGACGCGCCGCTGTTCGGCTCCTTCGTCCATGACGTTCTCGAGCACGTCGTGCGCGAGGCCCAGGCGCAGGGCGGCTTTGCCGCCCTCACCGACGCGCAGGTCGCGGCGCTCACCGAGCGCTGCATGGACGCGTGTATGCAGACCTACCTCCCGCAGGGTGACGCCCGCGCCAGCCGCGAGGGCTATCTCTCCACCCGCAACCGGCAGGAGGCTGCCGCCGTCGTGCTGGACGTGGCCCGCGAGCTGCGTCTGTCGCAGTTCACCCCCGCGGCGGAGGAGCTGACCTTCGCCCCCGGCGCCCAGATGCCGCCCATCGTCTACCATGCCTCCCGCGGCGACGGTCTGCTCACCGGCAAGATCGACCGCGTGGATACCTACGAAAAGGACGGCACGACCTACTTCCGCATCGTCGACTACAAGACCGGCCGCAAGGATTTCTCCTATACCGACCTGCTTTACGGCAAGGACCTGCAGATGCTCCTGTATCTGTTTGCCCTGCAGGAGAACCAGAAAAAGGCCGGCCATCCCATGCAGCCGGCCGGGGCGCTCTATGTGCCGGGCCGCTGCGATATGATCCGGCTCGAGCCCGGCGAAGACGTCGGTGAGGCCGACGCCGAGCGCCGCAAGCAGCTGCGCCGCAAGGGCCTCGTTTTGCAGGACGAGGCGATCCTGCAGGCGATGGAGCATTATGACGGCGAGCCGCAGTACCTGCCCGTGCAGCTTAAAAAAGACGGCCTGACCGGCGATCTTGCCACGCCCGCGCAGCTGGCCGCGCTCGAACGTTTCGTGACCGGCCAGGTCGCAGCCATGATCGACGAGATCCTCTCCGGCAAGACCCAGCCGAACCCCGTCGACCGCGGCCCGGCGGATTCCGCCTGCCGCTGGTGCGACTATTCTTCCGCCTGCCACAAGGATGTCTGCGCCGTCTCCCCGCGCCGCTTCGCGGCGGTGAAGGCGGACGAGTTCTGGCAGGAGATCGAAAGGAGGCAGCGTCATGGCTGAATGGAAAGCCACTCCCGAGCAGCAGGCCGCCGCGCAGGACCGGGGCGGCGCGCTGCTCGTCGCCGCGGCCGCAGGCTCCGGCAAGACCAAGGTGCTCGTCGACCGCCTGATGGGCTACCTGACCGACCCGGACGACCCGGCGGATCTGGACGAATTTCTGATCATCACCTATACCCGCGCCGCTGCCGCCGAGCTGCGCGGCAAGATCGCCGCGCGCCTCGGTGAGATGCTGGCCGAAGCCCCCGACAACAAGCACCTCCAGCGCCAGCTCACGCGCGTCTATCTCGCGCAGATCTCCACCGTCCACGCCTTCTGCCAGACCGTCCTGCGCCAGTACGCGGCGGAGGTGGACCTGCCCGCGGATTTCCGCGTGGCCGACGAGCAGCAGGCCGCCGCCCTGCGCGCCGAAGCGCTGCAGGATACGCTTGCGGAGCTCTATGCCGGTCTCGACGCGAACCCCGACTTTGCCGCCATGATCGATACCCTCGGCTACGGCCGCGACGACCGCCGTCTGCTCGCCCTTGCCGAGGAGAGCTACGGCGTCATGTGCTGCCAGGTCGACCCCGCGGCCTGGACGCGCCGCTGCCTGCAGGCTTATGACCTGCCGGAGGACGCGGAAGCGGAGCAGACGCTCTGGGGCGCGTGGTTTTTGCAGGAGCGCACGCGCGTGCTGGAAAACGCCGACGCGCTGCTCCGGCAGGCGGAAGATCTCTGCCGGCGGGAGCCGAAGCTCGAGGAAAAATGCCCCCCCGTTCTGGAAAAAAACCGCGCCGCCATCCGGGATCTTCTCGCCGAGACGACCTGGGACGGCTGCATGGAAAAAAAGATCGCGTCCTTCGGAGCCATGCGCCCGCCCAAGGACGCCGAAGCCGTCGAGCAGGTCAAGGCCCTGCGCAAAGAGGCCTGGGAGATGGTCAAGGACATCCAGCGCTGCTTCTACGCCCCGTCCCGGCAGGTCACGGACGACCTGCGCCGGACCGTCCCGGCCCTGCGCGGCCTGCTCGCGCTGCTCAAAGCCTTTGACGAGCGCTTCACGCAGGAAAAACGCCGCCGCCATCTTCTCGATTTCTCCGACCTCGAGCACTGTATGATCCGCCTGCTGACGAAAAAGGACACCGGCGCGCCCACCGCCGCCGCACGGAGCCTCGCGCAGACCTACCGCGAGATCCTGATCGACGAATATCAGGACTCCAACGCCGTGCAGGAGTGTATTTTCCAGGCCGTCAGCCGGGAAGGGAAGAACCTTTTCCTCGTCGGCGACGTCAAGCAGTCGATCTACCGCTTCCGTCTGGCCGACCCCACGATCTTCCTGCAGAAATACGCCGCCTATCCCATGCGCGGCACACAGGCCCCCGGCGAGCCGCGCAAGCTCCTGCTGTCGAAGAATTTCCGCTCCCGCGCAGAGATCCTGGAGGCTGCCAACGACGTCTTTTCCCTCGTCATGAAAAAAGAGGCGGGCGAGCTCGACTATACGCAGGCCGAAGCCCTCGTCCCCGGCGCGAGCTTCCCGGAGGAGGGGAGCCCCAAGGTCGAGCTGCACTGCCTTGACCTGACCGCCGCGGACGACGATACCGGCGACAAGACCGGCGCGGAGGCCGAGTTCGTCGCCGCGCGCATCGCGGAGCTTCTGAACGGCGGCACGTTTGTAACGGAGAACGGCGCGCTGCGCCCCGCGCGCGCGTCTGATATTGTCATCCTCATGCGCTCGCCCGGCATGACCGCGGGCGTGTACCAGGCTGCGCTGCAAAAGCGCGGCATCGCCTGCGACGCGGGCGCGGGCGGCGATCTGCTGCAGACCGCCGAGGTCGAGATCCTCCTGCAGCTGCTGCAGATCATCGACAATCCTCACCGCGATATCCCGCTGGCCGCCGCCATGGCCAGCCCCGTCTTCGGCTTTGCCCCGGAGGAGATGGCCCGCATCCGCGCAGTGGATAAGTCCGCCGACCTCTACACCTGCATCTGCGCCCAGCCGGAGCCGACCGCCCATCTGCAGCGCTTCACCGCGTGGCTGACCGCCATGCGGCGGCAGAGCCGCCTTGTGGACGTGCCGGAGCTGCTGCAGACCGTCATCCGCACCTCTGGGCTGGAGGATGTTTTTGCCGCCCTGCCGGACGCTGAGCGCAGGCAGGCGGATCTTGCCGCCTTCTCCGCCTTCGTGACGCAGAGCGCGCAGACCGACGTCCACAGCCTTTCGGAGCTCGTGCAGCTGTGCGGGCAGCTGCTGGAAAGGGGCGCTTCGCTGCCCGCCCAGCAGACGCCCGCCCGGCAGGACGCGGTGCGCATCATGAGCATCCACAAGTCCAAGGGTCTGGAATTCCCCATCGTCATCCTCGCGGACCTCGCCCGCAAATTCAACCTGCAGGACAGCCAGTCCGCCGTCCTCACCGACGAAGAGCTGCTGCTCGGCGGCAACGTGGTCGACCTCGCGAGCCGCTCGTTCTATCCCGGTCTTGCCCGCATGGCGATCATGCGCCGCAAGACGAGCCAGACCGTCTCCGAGGAGCTGCGCGTGCTCTATGTTGCCATGACCCGCGCAAAAGAGCGCCTCATCATGACCAGCTGCGCGGCCCGGTATGAGAGCCGCCTGCAAAAGCTGCGCCTGCTGCTGTCCGACCCGCTGCAGCCCTGCGTGAGCGCGGCCGCCCGGCGTCCGGACGACTGGATCCTGATGGCGGCCCTCTGCCGCACGGAATCCGGTGCACTCTTCGCGGCCTCCGGCCCCTGTGACTGCAGCCGCGTGCGCGCGCTGCCGTGGCGCGTGACGCTGCAGCAGACCGCGCCCGCCGACCCCGCCGCCCGCGGCGCCAGCCCCGAGCAGCCCGCGCAGATCCCGCCGCTCGACCGCGCGCAGGTCGAGCAGAGCGCCAGCTTCCATTACGCCCACGAGGCCGCGACGCGCCTGCCCTCCAAGCTGACCGCGACCCAGCTCAAGGGCCGCTTCCTCGACGCCGAGGCCGCCGAGCAGGCGCCCGCGGAGCCGCAGCGCCGCCCCTGGCGCACGCCGCAGTTTTTGCAGGACCGGCCGCTGACCGGCCGCGAAAAGGGGAGCGCGACGCATCTTTTCATGCAGTTCGTGCGCTACGAGGCCTGCACCGACGAGCCCGGCGTCCGCGCGGAGCTGCAGCGCCTGCAGGCGCAGAAATTCCTGACGCCCCGGCAGGCGGAGGCCGTGGATGTACAAAAGATCCTGCGGCTGTTTTCCTCGCCGCTCGGCAAAACGCTCCTGTCGGCGAAAACGCTCCGCCGCGAATTCAAATTCTCCATCCTGACCGACGCCGAAGCCTACAGCCCGGAGGCGGCAGGGGAGCAGGTCATGCTGCAGGGCGTGGTCGACTGCTTCTGGCAGGAGCCGGACGGCATCGTCATCCTCGATTTCAAGACCGACTACATAGACGGCGATCTGCAGCAGAAGGCTGAGCGCTACGCCCCCCAGCTCCACGCCTACGCCGCCGCCCTCTCCCGCATCTTCCAGACCCCCGTCAAAAAAACCATCCTCTACTTCTTCTCCGCCAACCAACCCATCGAGATCTGACATAACCCAAGGCTCCCCTCCCAGGGGAGCTGGCTCGGCGAAGCCGAGACTGAGAGGTTGTCACAGATTTGCATAGAAAAACCCAAACCGCAAATTCAGTTTGCGGTTTGGAAA
>ERZ825384.1634-NODE-1634-length-25748-cov-4.035379_pt1 | contig 25748 bp, 29 predicted proteins | sample MGYA00519931_ERZ825384 | MGnify/ENA primary metagenome ERZ825384 (study PRJEB31778, sample SAMEA3449200) | human gut metagenome | biome: human gut; feature: human-associated habitat; material: faeces | place: United Kingdom | collected 2010/2012 ...
GCCGGAGAAAATGATTAACACTCTATTTGCGCCTGCGGGCGCAAACTCTGCGAGGTTTCTTTGGCAGGTTGAGCAGCCCCGTCCGGGCGCGTACCGGGCGGGGCTGCTTTGTGCTCAAGCGTGCGGCGGAAAGGGAAATCGCTCTTGCCATGCGCGGGCGCAAAATATATAATGGAAAGCGTATATCCCGCATAGAAAAAGATGGGGGATAGGATGCCGCTTTGAAGAAAGTTTTTGCTCTGTTTGCTGTGCTGCGGCGAGCCGCTCAACGTGAACGCGAGCGCGCGGTGCCCGTACTTGCGGCACGGTGATCCGGCAGCAGGCGCAAAACTGGGCCATCAGCGCCATTCGCGGCATCCGGCAGGAGACCGTATAAAACCGCCGCGGCACAGACCGCGAAAGCGAGGGGAAAACCATGCTTGACGTTGCTGCGCTGGGCGAGCTGCTGATCGACTTTACGTGCCTTTCGACCGACGAAAATGGCTATCCGACCATGGCGGCGCATCCCGGCGGCGCTCCGGCAAACTTTCTCGCGGCGCTGGCAAAGTACGGCGCAAAGACCGCGATGCTCGGCAAAGTGGGGGACGATACCTTTGGGCATCTCCTACTCGATACGCTGCGGCGCGCGGGCATTGAGACGCGCGGCATGATCGCCGCGCCCGATGTGTTCACAACGCTGGCCTTCGTCACGCTGGACGCGCGGGGCGAGCGCGAGTTCGCCTTTGCCCGGAAGCCCGGCGCGGACACCTGCCTCTCGTTCCCGGAGATCGATCTTTCTCTCATCGATGAGGCGAGGGTCTTTCACTTCGGCTCGCTGTCGCTGACCGATGAGCCGTCACGCTCCGCGACGCGGCAGGCCGTCGCCTACGCGAGAGCGAAGGGAAAGCTCGTCACCTATGACCCGAATCTGCGTCCGCCGCTCTGGAAGGATCTCGCGGAGGCAAAAGAGCAGCTCCTCTGGGGGCTGGGGCAGGCGGATGTGGTGAAGATCAGCGAGGAAGAGGTGCGCTTTCTTTTCGGACTGGAGTCGGAAGCGGGCGCGGAGCATATCTGCCATACCTTCCCCGTGAAGCTGGTGTTCGTCACCTGCGGCGCGGACGGATGCTATTTCAAAAACTCGCGCGCCGCGGGCCGCAAACCGGCGCTGCCGGGGCTGAGGATCGCCGATACCACCGGCGCGGGCGATATTTTCGGCGGGAGCGCGGTTTGGAAGCTATTGCAATATGGCGCTGCGCCCGAAGAGCTGGGAGAAGATGAGCTGCGAGATATCGTTTCCTTTGCCTGCGCTGCCGCGGGACTTTCCGCGACAAGGCCGGGCGGCATTTCGAGCATCCCGGAGTATGACGAAGTCCTGCGGGCGCTGAACCGATAAAATTGAACCAGAGAAACAAAAGGCATTCCCACCGTCCGACAGGACGGCGGGAATGCCTTCTTTTGTAAAAAAGAAGACCACCGGCTTGCGCCGGCGGTCTTGCCTTCCGAGGAGCGGATCAGCAGTAGTACTCCATCGGGTAGGTGAGGTATTCGACCGGCTCGAGCTGGTCGCAGGTGACGTATCCGGCGGGAGCGCGGAGCAGGGACGGGATGCGGTTGACGACCGTGGCGCAGGTGTGCTCGACGGTCGCGGGCTTCACGACATGGAACTCGGTCTTGGGCTCGCCGAAGATCTCCCAATCGCACATATCGCCGTCGTCCGGGCCGTAGACCTTGCCGATGGTCTCTTCCTCGACGGTGATACCCTGCATGGTCTCGATGGTGACGACCGCGGACATGCCGATGGCGTGGCCGGCCTTGATGTCCTTGCCGAGCGTTTCGCTGTAAATGTCCTTGTCGATGATGCAGGGAACGTGCTTCTGGGAAATGCTCTTGATGGTGAGGCCGAGCTTATTGCAGATGGCTTCGGAGGCGTTCCAGGCGTAGGACGGCTCAAAGTCGGTCGGGTGAGCGATCTTCGCTTCAAACTCTTCCGGCGTCAGGCCGCAGCCGTGGGCCTCGGCGAGCGCGATGCCGTACTCGTCCACGTTGTAGCTGTAAGCGCCCTTGATCTTCGTGATGTTGTGGCAGCCCGCCGCAACGAGACCGACCATGTTGATCCAGAAGATATCCTGCATGCCGCTGCCGGTGATGGTGCAGCCGTTTTCCTTCGCGAGAGCGTCGAGCTTGTTGATCATGGCCGCGGAGGTCGTCCAGGGGTAAATGGCCTCTTCGCAGGTCGTGATGACGTTGATGCCGCGGGTAACGCACTGCTCGATGGCTTCGTAAATGTCGCCGATGAAGCTGCGGGTCGTGATGATGGCGACGTCGGCGTCGCACTCGTCGAGGACCTTCTCCGCGTTATCGGAAATGATGACGCCCGTCTTGACGCCGAGCTCCGCCCAGTCGCCGATGTCCTGGCCGACGGACGCGCCGTGGCCGATGCCGCCGACGATCTGCGCGCCATGCTCATACGCATAGCGAAGGGTGTACTTGCTCATCTTTCCGCAACCATACTGCACAATCTTAATTTTATCCATTATAATAGCTCCTTTCTGTGCCATAAAATACTATAATGGAGTATACAGTCTGTTGCAGGTAGAGAGTCAAGAGTTTTGTTAATTAATTTTTTTTGAAGATCACGGGGACCTGCAGACGCAGGAACATGTTGCGCTTCTTATTATCGAAAAGATTCAGCTCCGTCATCTCCTCACAGATATAGTCGCCGTTCAAAATATAGTGGTTGGCGCGGCAGTATGCAAGAAGGCGCTCCGCGCCCTCGGCCTCCTCGTCGAAGTCGTCGAGATAGGCGCAGGCGAACATGCCGCTTTCGATGACCTCGATGCTGTCACCGTAATCGCGCAGGTGCTTGTCGCCGAAGATGAAGATCTTGTCCGCGATGAGCGCGCCGTGTGCGAAATCGTCCTGTTTCACGCTCGTTCCGAGACTATACGACAAAAGCTGCGGCAGATTGCGCCCCATCAGCTCCCGGCGCAGCGCGAGGACGGCCTTTTCGTAGGCGACGATGCCCTGCTCGTAGAAGTTTTCGGCGCACGGAATGTACAGAATGTGACGCTGATCGATGAATTCCAGCGAGATCGTCCCGCTGACCGGCGACTTCCGGTAGCGCTCAATGGACTGGATCGTCCGCTCCACGGCCTCGTGCATCGCCTTGAGATCGCGCATCTGCTGGTGGATCTGGTTGTTTTTCTCAATGAGCTTCTGCTCGATGAGCATGATGTCCTCTTTCTCAAGCAGCGTCTGGATATCGGTGAGGCTCATGTTGAGATTCCGCATGTACCGGATGATATCGAGCCGCGAGGTCTGGCGGATGTCGTAGTAGCGGTAATTCGTCTCCTCGTCCCGGTAGCTCGGCTGCAAAAGTCCCATCCGGTCGTAGAGTCTGAGCGTGGCGATCGAAACGCGGTTCGCCTCCGCCATTTCGCCGATAGACAGCAGATGCGCGCGTTTTTCGTGGTCCATTTTCGTCCCTCCGTATGGCAAAAAACTCTAATCCAACTGTAGACTTTTGTACCCGAAAACGGCGCGTTTGTAAAGCCCCTTTTTGCTTTCGACAGAGAAAAGCCGGAGCCGGAGAGATTGTCTCTCCGGCTCCGGCGTATAAATAATACTATGTATCAGGGCGCGTCCCCGGTGAGGACGGCGAGCTCGGCGCGCAGCGCGTCGTAAAACTTTGCGATATGGCTGCCGTCGGCGAGCGCGTGGTGGACGAGCAGCGTCACCGGCATTTGCAGGCGGCCCTCGGCGTCTGGCGCAAACGCGCCCCAGGTGATACGCGGGTTGGATTCCTCGCCGCCCGCCACGGGCTGGATGAGCGCGCTGTAATGCAGCCACGGGAGCGTGGAGATAAAATACATGCTCTCCACGTTCGCGTCCTCGCGCAGCGAGCCGTCCAGACGGCGGCGCTGCCGCTCGGTCTCGGCATAGGCGATGTATTCCGCAAAGGGCTTATCGTGGTGCAGCGTGCAGTAGCAGTATGTCCCGTCTGCGCAAAGCTCCGTGTGCGACGTCGGACAGGTATCGTATTCGATGATGACGCCGTCATGGATGCGCCGCCGCAGCTCCGGCACGCGGTCGGCGGCCTTCGCCGCGGCGTGCAGAAACGTGAGATAAAACGAATACCCGCGCGCCTTGCAGAAGGATACGATATCCGTTACATCAATATCGACCGTCACGCCGGCATAGGGGTACGGCATCGAGAGAAAGTACCGGAAATGCTCGATGCGCTCATAATGCTCCATGTCCAGATAACGAAAGCTCATACCTTCTCCTTCCGCGCCCGAAGGCGCAGCAGCGCGCGTCCGGCGGGCTTTTCCACAAGATATGTGAGCGCCGCGGAGAGCAGGAACGCGGCGGCAAAGCAGAGCAGCGTGTATTTCGTCTGCCAGGCGCGCCCCTCACTCATCTGCGGGAACTCGGAAACATACGCCGGAATGTGAAACTCCTTGAGCTTCACGGCGAGAAACTGGTGCCAGATATAAAAGTTATAGGATATGGCGCTCAAAAACCGGACGGCGCGGTTTCCGAAAACACGGTCCAGACGCTCCGGCGCGCGGCCGGAAAAATAGAGAAACGCCGCGCCGCACACGCCGAGCGGCAGCCGCCAGAGAAGCTGCGCCATTTTGATCTCCGCGTCCCCCGCCGCGTTCTGCCGCCAGAGGACGGCAAACGCGCCGAAGAGCGCGAGAAGCGCGAGCGGGAAGAACACCCACCGGCGCGGCGCGTCCGCACGTTTTTCGAGAAGGTGCGCCGCGAGCATGCCGAGGGCATAGAGATCGAGCATACAGGGAAGCTGATTCAGCCAGAGCGACAGCTCGTGCGCGCGCAGCGCAACGAGAGCGCGGCTTGCGAGCGCCGCGAGCGTCATAAGCGAGAATGTGAGCGCCGGACGCTTTCCGAACGCGCGGGCGAGCAGCGGGAAGATGAGATAAAACTGCATCTCCACCGCAACGGTCCAGAGCGCGGCGTTGAGGCTCGTCCAGTAATACGTGTCCATCGAGAACGTGTGCGTGAACGTGAGATGCGTGAGAAGATCGCGCCAGAGCGGAGCGCTCCCAACGGCGCGGCCGCGCGCGAGCGCAAACGCCGCCGCAACGAGCACCGCGAGCAGATAGCACGGCAATATCCGGCAGAGCCGCCGGTAATAAAACCCCTTCACGTCCGCGATCCGTCCGCCCGCGCGGACGAGCGGACGGTAGAGCAGAAAGCCGGTGAGCAGCAGCGTGAGATCCACGAGCATGTACCCGCGCCGCACGATGCGCTGAAGATCGAAATAGTGTCCGGCGATCCGGAACGACGGATCGAGCCACGACTGCTGCCAGATGTGGAACCACGCTACGGTGAAGATGCAAAGAATGCGGAGAACGTCCGCCGCGGCGAAGTACCGGCGGCCGGCGTTTACAGGGAGAGAATCTCGCATTTGAACTCCGTTCCTTTCACGGTGATCATGCCGTAGGTCTGTCGGCCCATGCCGGCGGAGCCGGGGTTAAAAAGCGTTACATCGCCCATGCGGAGGAAGTCCGCCTCGTGCGTGTGGCCGAAGAGCGCGAGCTGCGCGCCCGAAAAGTGCGCGGCGTTCGCCAGGCTCTCATACCCGAGCTTTACGTTGTACCGGTGGCCGTGGGTCATAAAGATGCGCACGCCGTCGGCGTTGAAGAGAAGATTCTCCTCCGCGTCGCTGTGGGAATAGGCGTCGCAGTTGCCGCGCACATACCGCAGGTCGAGCGACGGGAAATACGCCGCGATCGCCTCCGCGTCGCGCACATAGTCGCCGAGATGGAGCACCATATCGGGCTTTTGTTCCTCAATGGCGGCGAGCATCGGCTCCTTCACGCCGTGGGAGTCGGAAAAAACGGCAATACGCATAAAGCACTCTCTTTCTCCCCGCTGCATATACTCCTTACAGGGGGTGGAACGGATGATGGATATGGAAAAGCTGGGCGCGGAGCTGCTCTCCGGGCGGCAGGGCGGCGCGATCCGCGATATGGCCAACTCGCCCGAGGCGAAAAAGCTCGGCGCGGCGATCGATCCCGCCGCGGCGGAGCGGGCAGTGCGCAGCGGCGACGCCGCGCAGCTCAAGGCGCTCCTCACGCAGATCCTCTCGACGAACGAGGGCAAAGCCCTGGCCGAAAAGCTCTCGCGCTTCGAAAACGGAAAATGAGCGAGCTGGAAGAGCGGCTCAACGCCGTGCTCTCCAATCCCGAGGAGATGAGCCGCATCGCGGCCATGGCGCAGAAGCTCATGGGAGAGCTTCCCTCGGAGAGCGCCGCGGCGTCTTCTGCGCCGGAAGCGGCGGGCGGCGGGCTGCTCGGCAGTCTCGCCGGGAGCCTGCCGGGGCTTTTGTCCCGCCTCACATCGGGACAGAGCGGAAACGGGAAAAAACAATTGGCCGACGCGCTCGCGCCGTATCTGAGCGCGGAACGGGCGCGCCGTCTCTCCCGGGCGCTGCGCATTGCGGGCGCGGCGCGCATCGCGGGGGCGGCCTTTTCGGAATGGGGGCGCGGCGATGGCCTATAACCGCTATAACGGCAGCACCGGCGAGCGCACGCGCGTGGAAGAGCCTTTGCCGCCGGAAAAGGCGCAGAGCGGCTCACCGCTGCCGCGCGAGAGCGCGCCGGAGCGTTCCCCACCGCCGCCGGAGAACGAAAAAACGCCGCCCTCGCCGCTGCTGTCTCTTCGCAGCGGGCTGGACGGCATCTTCGAGCGGCTCGACCCAAAGCGGCTGGAGACCGAGGACCTTCTGGTGCTGGCGATCTTGTGGCTGCTCTACCGGGAGAGCGGCGATTGGGAATTGCTCATCGCGCTTGGCGCGTACTATTTTGATCTGTAGGGACGGCTCACGGTTTCGTGCTGCCGTCCTCTTTTTTGTCCTTCTCCGGCGCCTTCGCCGAAGGGGCGGACGGGAAATGATGGCCCGCGAAAACATACAGCCATATGCCGAGCGCAAGCGCCACCGCACCGAGCAGCAGCCAGAAGCGCTTTGCGGCGTTCGCCGCAAGCAGCACTGCCGCCGCGCCGAGAATGCCGCTGGCGGCATAGAGCACGGCGACCGCCTGCTTCTGCGTGAGCCCCAGCGCGAGCAGCCGGTGGTGGATGTGGCCGCGGTCGGCGTGGAACGGGCTCTCGCCGCGGCTCACGCGCCGGACAACGGCGAACACGGTGTCCGTAAGCGGCAGCGCGAGCGTGAGCACCGGCACCGCGAACGCGACAAGCGTGTACATTTTAAAAAGGCCGAGCACCGACGCCGTGGAGAGAACGTAGCCCAAAAGCAGCGAGCCGGAGTCGCCCATAAAGATCTTGGCGGGATTGATGTTGAACGGGAGAAACCCGAGACACGCGCCGCCGAGCGCGGCGACGAGCACGGAGATCTCCGTCGCCTGCGGGAGAAAGAGCGACACGGCGAGCATCGAGGCGCACCCAATGCCGCACACGCCCGCGGCGAGCCCGTCGAGCCCGTCGATGAGATTTAAGGCGTTCGTCATGCCGACGATCCAGAGAAGCGTCACCGGCACGCTCAGCGCGCCGAGCGCGATCGCCTCGGCGGAGGCGTCGCCGGGGTTCGTGAGAATGCGGATCACAACGCCGTGCCGGATGGCGACGACCGCCGCAGCGATCTGCAAAACGAGCTTGACCCAGGGGCGGAGCGAAACGAGATCGTCCACCGCGCCGGTCACGACAATGATGACGCTGCCGAGCAATATACCCTGCACCGGCTCGTCGATGCCCGTGAACGGCAACACTCCGGCGAGAAAGCCGGCAAACAGCGCCAGCCCGCCGAGCCGGGGGATCGGATGATCGTGGACGCGCCGGGACTCGCCCGGCATGTCCATCGCGCCGATCTTGCAGGCAAATTTTCGCACGGCGGGCGTGGCAAGCAGACACACCGCCGCCGCGGCGAGCAGCGCGAGCAGCACACGCACCCGCAGCCGCAGAGCCAGAGCAGGAAGCATTCCCTTCCGCCTTTCTTTTTTTCAGACACCGCCGCGCTGCGCGGCTGTGTCTGAAATTTACTGAAAATTAGATTTGGACGAAGCCGATCTTCTTATAGACCTTGCGCAGCGTGCGGTTGGCGGCATAGGCCGCCCGCTCCGCGCCGTCGCGCAGGATATCTTCGAGATACGCCTTGTCCTTCATGAGCCGTTCGGCCTCCTCGCGGATGGGGCGCAGCGTTTCCACAACGGCCTCGCCCACGGCGGGCTTGAACGCGCCGTAGCCCATGCCGTCAAATTCGGCCTCGATCTCGTCCATCGTCTTACCCGTACAGACGCTGTAGATCTGCATAAGGTTCGTTACGCCCAGCTTTTCGGGGCAGGCATACACGCAGTGGCCGGTCTCGGAGTCCGTCACGGCGCGCTTGAAGCAGCGCATAATGTCGTCCGGAGACTGCATGATATAGATGCACCCGCCGGGATCCTTGTCCGACTTGGACATTTTGTTCTCTGGGCTCGTGAGACTCATGATACGCGCGCCCGTGGGCGGGATATAGGGCTCGGGGATGGTGAACACGTCGCCGTAAATGTTATTGAAGCGCATGGCGATATCGCGGCAGATCTCCACATGCTGCTTCTGGTCGCCGCCGACGGGGACAAGGTCGGTCTGGTAGAGCAGGATGTCCGCGGCCATGAGCGCGGGGTAGGTGAAGAGACCGGCGTTGATATTATCCGCATTTTTGGAAGACTTATCCTTGAACTGCGTCATGCGGGAGAGCTCGCCGAACATGGTGTAGCAGTCGAGCACCCAGCCGAGTTGCGCGTGCGCGGGGACGTGGCTCTGGATGAACAGAGTGTTCTTCTTCGGGTCAAGACCGCAGGCGATGTACTGCGCGAGCTGCGAAAGCGCGCGGCGGCGCAGATCGGCCGGCACCTGCCGGACGGTGATGGCGTGCATGTCTACGATGCAGTAGTAGCATTCATATTCATCGGAGAGCGCCACCCAGTTTTTGATCGCCCCCATATACGAGCCGAGCGTAAGATCGCCGGAGGGCTGGATGCCGGAGAATATGATTTTTTTGCGGGCAGCTTCTTCCATGATGATTCTTTCCTTTCATAAGCATTTTAAAGATGCGGAACTATGGTTTCCGTACTTTTTAATTATGGCATTATAACACGCCGGTTTTGGCTTGACAATACAGAGCCTATCCAATAAGATGGGAAAATGACAAAAGACCTTTGGGAGGTTTATCCGTATGGACAATACATGGTTTGAGAAAATGGAAGAGCGCATTCCGCGCGGCGAGGTACGCACCCGCTTCGCGCCGAGCCCCACGGGGTATATGCACGTGGGCAATCTGCGCACGGCGCTCTACACCTGGTGCATCGCCCGCCACGCGCACGGCAAGTTCCTGCTCCGCATTGAGGACACCGACCAGTCCCGCCAGGTAGAGGGCGCGGTCGAGGTCATTTATAAAACGCTGCGCGACTGCGGTCTTGACCACGACGAAGGCCCCGACGTCGGCGGTCCGGTCGGCCCGTATGTGCAGACCGAGCGGCGCGACACCTATCTTCCCTACGCCAAGCGCCTCGTGGAGCGCGGCCACGCCTATTACTGCTTCTGCGACAAGACCGAATCCGAGGAGGATTCCGGCGACTTCACCCGCAAGGACGACCCCTGCCGCGATCTTTCCGCGGAAGAGGTGCAGCGCCGTCTTGACGCCGGTATGCCGTGGGTCATCCGCCAGAAGATCCCCCACGAGGGCGAAACGACGTTCCACGACGAGATCTTCGGCGACATCACCGCGCCGAACGCCGATCTCGACGATCAGGTGCTCATCAAGCGCGACGGGCTCCCGACCTACAACTTTGCAAACGTCATTGACGATCATCTCATGGGCATCACCCACGTCGTGCGCGGCAGTGAGTATCTCTCCAGCGCGCCGAAGTACAACCTTCTGTACGAGGGTCTCGGCTGGGACGTGCCGAGCTACGTCCACTGCTCGCCCGTCATGCGCGACGCGCACAACAAAATGTCCAAGCGCCACGGCGACCCCTCGTACGAGGATCTTGTCGCGCAGGGCTTCCTCACGGAGGCGATCGTGAACTACGTCGCGCTTCTCGGCTGGGCGCCTGGCGGCGAGCGCGAGATCTTTTCGATCAACGAGCTCGCGGAGGCGTTCGATATGTCCCGCATCTCGAAGTCCCCGGCCATTTTCGATATCGAAAAGCTCACGTACTTCAACAGCGAGTACATCAAGGCCATGTCCCCCGAGGCGTTTGCACGCGCCGCGGAGCCGTGGATCCGCAAGGCCGTCAAGACCGAAAGCTACGATCCCGCCCTCATCGCCGCCATTTTGCAGCAGCGCACCGAAAAGCTCTCGGACATTCCCGAAAAGCTCGGCTTCTTCGATACGCTGCCCGAGTACGACACCACGCTCTACGTCCACAAGAAGTCCAAGTGCGACGAGACCGTCGCGCTCGACATGCTCAAGAAAATGCGCCCGCGTCTCGCGGCCATCACCGACTGGACGGAGGAGGCCGTGCACGACTGTCTGATCGGCGCGGCGGCGGAATTCGGCTGCAAAAACGCTCTCGTCATGTGGCCGGTGCGCATCGCCGTTTCCGGCGAGGCCGTGACGCCCGGCGGCGCCGTGGAGATCTGCCACATCCTCGGCCGGGCCGAAACGCTCGCGCGCATCGACAAGGGCATCGAAAAGCTGGAAAAATGACAAAATAAGGTCGAAGAAATTCGGCAAAACAGCGCCTCTTTTCGCCATACTAAGCGAAAAGAGGTGCTGTATTATTATGAAGAAACGAACGACCATACGAATTATCTCCTTCCTCGCCGCCGCGACCGTCGCGCTCGGCGCGGCGAGCGTCATTTTCTACCGCCGCGCCGTGACCGCCGAGCGGGAGGAGCGCCACCGCGGGGAATACGCCTTTTCCGAGCTGTGCGCCGCGGCAGACGGCCTTTCCGCGGCGCTCGAAAAATCACAGTACGCCGTGAGCCCGGCCATCACCGCCTCGCTCTGCGCGGAGGTTTATTCCCGCGCGCAGACGGCGAGCGCGGCGCTCTCGTCGCTCTCCGTCCCGCTCATGGAGCTGGAGAACACGGCGTCCTTTTTCGCCAGAACCGGCGACTACGCGCTCTGGCTCCTGCGCGAGAGCAGCGGCGGCGACGATGTGAGCGAGGAAGCGCGCGAAAATCTGCGCGCGCTCGGCGACACGGCCGCGCTCCTCTCCGGCAATCTGGCGCAGCTGCGCTCGGACGTCGCCGGGGGCCTCGTGAGCACCCGCGCCGCCGCGGCGATGGACGATGCGCTCCCCTCTCTCGGCGACAGCTTTCTCGGCATGGAGCAGGAGTTTCCGGAAATGCCGACGCTCGTGTACGACGGGCCGTTTTCCGCCTCCGTTGCCGAGCGCGAGCCGCACATGATAAAAGACGCGCGCGAGGTGACGCAGGACGCCGCCGCGCTCGTCGCGGCGGGGTTTCTCGGTATGCGGAGCAATCTCGTCTCCGCCGCCGGAGAGAGCGAGGGCAAGATTCCCGTCTACCGCTTCACCGGCGGGGACTACACCGTGAGCGTCAGCCGGAAGGGCGGATACGTCGTGCGCGCCCTCTCGCAGCGCGCGCCGGTGCGCTCGGCCATCACCGTGGACGCCGCGCTTGAAAAGGCCGCGGAATTTCTCGCCGCGCACGGCTGCCGGGGCATGAAGGAGAGCTATCATATTCTCAAGGACCACGTGCTCACCGTGACGTACTGCGCCGAGCAGAACGGCGTGATGTGCTATCCGGACATGGTAAAGCTCGCCGTCGCCATGGATACCGGCGAGATGCTGCGCTTTGACGCCGAGGCCTATCTCACCTCCCACGCCGAGCGGGATCTGCCCGAACCGGCGGTGTCGGAGGAGGACGCCCGCGCCATGGCAGGGGAGGGGCTGACGGTCCAAAGCGAAAAGCTCGCCGTCATCCCGACGTCCGGCGCGGAGGAGATCTACTGCCGCGAGCTCATCTGCGAAACGGAGGACGGGCGGCATTATCTTCTCTATGTGAACGCGATGACCGGCGCGCAGGAGAAGATTTTGATCCTTCTCGAGGACGAGAGCGGCACGCTTGCACTCTGAAACCCCTCAAAACAGTGGGAAAACTTGACAGAGGCGGATTCGTATAGTAAAATACACACACTATTATGGAATAGTATAAATTCCGAAAGTATGCAGTTTTATTATACAAAGGAGGTCATCCTAATGGGCTTCATTCCGGAAACCACCTGCCGCCGCTGCGGCCAGAAATACTCCGGACTGCGCAACCGCTGCCCGAACTGCGGCACGCCCCGGCAGAATCAGCCGAACCGCGTACCGCATACGACCGCATCCGCCACGCCGAACACCGCCGCTTCCCGCCGCGCCGGCGCCGATATCCGCTGGCAGCTCATCTTCGGCGGCATTCTTCTCGTCGCCGTGATCCTCGCCGTCGTCGTGCTCATCGCGGGCGGAGGGAAGGACTCCGGCCCCAGCTCCGGCAACCGCCCGTCCGTGACGAATAACCCCGGGAGCCAGATCGTCTACAGCGCGGCCGACCTGCCGACACCCAGCCCCTCGCCCATCCCGACGCCCGAAGCCAGCCCCACCCCGGTCATTGAGTCGATGGCGATCGCGTTCCTCAACAAAAACGTCAAGGAGCACTCTCTCACGCTGACGAACGCCGGAGAGATCACGATCGATCTCGATCTGAACGTCTTCCCGAGCTCGGACGATCTGCCCGTGACGTGGAGCAGCAGCAACGAGAAGATCCTCACCGTGGACGACCGCGGCGTCGTGACCGTTGTCGGCGCCTCGCCGAATATCACCGTCCACGCGGTGATCGTCGCCGAGTGCGGCGGTCTGCAGGACTATGTGACGATCTACGTCCCGGCGTATCAGGCGGCATATCTCACGCAGAACCTGTACGATCCCGAAACCTACGAGCAGGACAATCTCGAGTGGGACAGCATCATCTACGCCAAGCCCTCGGCCAAGCCGGGCTGATCGACGCAGATTTTTCCGAAAAATAACGCAAAAAACAGTTGACAAGGGGTATTATCTTTTGTATAATACCCCTTGCCTTGAAAAATTCGGACGATTAGCTCAGCTGGTATGAGCATCCGCTTGACGTGCGGAGGGTCACAGGTTCGAGTCCTGTATCGTCCACCAGAAACATACCGCTCCTTACGGAGCGGTATGTTTCTTATATCGGGTGGCTCGAACCTGTGACCCTGCACCCGAAGGGTGCGTTGAGCGAAGCGGAATATGTGCGGACGCAGCCGCGCAGCGGCAGGCATCCGCAAGTTCGAGTCCTGTATCGTCCACCAGAAACATACCGCTCCTCACGGAGCGGTATATTTTTATATTGGAAAACAAGTCTCTTCTCATAACGCATCAGGCCGCCGGAGAAACCGGCGGCCTGATGCGTTTATTTATAGCTTCTGCGGGTCGTTTTTCTTCACCCATTCCTCGGCGAAGCGGGCGAAGCGGCGCGTGGCAGGGCCGGCGCGCCCGCCGGCCGGTACTGCCAGCGCGATCGTCCGGCTCGAGGGCGGCGTCATCTCCCGCACGGCGATGCCGTCGCGGTGGCCCTGCAGAAGAAGCTCCGGCACGATGCTCACACCGAGCCCCTGCGATACCATGGCGAGAATGGCGTAATCGTCCTTCGTTGTAAAGCGCACGTTCGGCTTCACCCCGGCGGCGTCAAGCGCGCGTCGCGCGTCATCGTCCGAGGACTCGAGCAGCGAGATGAACGGCAGCGCCGCCACCTCTTTTACCGGGCAGACGTCCTTCTTTGCCAGCGGATGGTTCTCCGGCAGTATGGCGAGAAGCCGGTCCTCCCGCAGGGGGATGCATTCGCACCGCAGCGCCGTCGGCAGCGTGATGAACCCGATGTCCACGCTTCCGTCCGTCAGCCAGCGGTCTACATCGTGATAGTCGCCGTTGAAGAGCTTGAACTCCACGTGCGGGTAGAGCGTCTGAAATTCCTGCATCATGCCCGGCAGCCAGTGCACCGCCACGCTCGTGAACGTCGCAATGCGCACCGTGCCCGCCGAAAGGCCGCGCAGCTCCGCCGCCGTCTGGTCGAGCTGCTCCTGCGAGCGGAGAATGTCCCGCAGAAACGGCATGATCTTCTCTCCCTCCGGTGTCAGACGCGCACCCGTGCGGCTGCGCGTCAGGAGCGGAAAGCCGAATTCCTCCTCGAGCGCGGCGATGATGTGGCTCACGCCCGACTGCGTCAGCCCCAGCTCCTCCGCCGCCTTCGTCAGCGAGGAGAGCTCCACCGTTTTTTCAAAAACTTCATATTTTTTCGTATCCATGAAAATTTCCTCTTGCAATTTAGCGCGTTAAGGTGTATAGTACGCCCATAACATTTTTATCAGTAATGCATTGCATTATAAAACGTAATGCGTCGATTGTCAAGGGGGAAGAAACATGAATCATTCGGAGCTTTTAATGTTTATCCTGTATCTGGTATTTATGCTGGGTATCGGCATCTGGTTTTTTGTGCGCAGCAAGAACGCCGGAGAGAAGGACTACTTCCTCGGCGGACGCGAAATGGGCGCGTGGGTGTCCGGCCTTTCGGCGGGCGCGAGCGACATGAGCGCATGGGTGCTCATGGGCATGCCGGCGTCCATCTATGCTTACGGCATGGGCAAGGCGTGGATCCCGGTGGGCCTGTTCATCGGCTATTCGCTCAGCTGGATCTTCATTGCGCCGCGGCTGCGCTCGTTCTCCATCGTGTGCGGCGACTCGATCACGATCCCGCAGTATCTGACGAACCGGTTCAAGGCAAGCTCCCGTGCGCTGCAGATCATCTGCGCGGTGATCTTCCTCGTGGCGTATACCGTTTATTCCGCGAGCAGCATCAAGGCGTGCGGCACGCTCTTTGAAACGGTGCTCGGCGTCCCGGCGCAGATCGCAATGTACGCGGCGGCGGTCATTATCGTGGGATACACGTTCCTCGGCGGCTTCAACGCCGTGTGCTGGACGGACTTTTTCCAGGGGCTGCTGATGCTCGGCTCGCTTTTCGCCGCGCCGATCGTCGCGCTGTGCATGATGCAGAAAAGCGGCACGACCGCCGGAACGCTGCCCGCGGGCTACTGGAACATGATGACCTCGTGGCAGGACATTCTCTCCGGTCTCGGCTGGGGTCTCGGCTACGCCGGTATGCCTCACATCATCATCCGGTTCATGTCCGTGAAATCGGACAAGGAACTCAAAAAGGCCGCGAAGGTCGGCATCGGCTGGACGTTCTTCATTCTCATGTTTGCGGTGCTCGTGTCAGTCGTGGCGCACCTCTTCCTCGGCGACGGGCAGGAGAGCTCCACCATCTTCATCGCCATCGTGCGCCGCATCTTCACCGGTCCGTGGCTGGGACTCATTTCGGGCCTGCTGCTCAGCGCGATCCTCGCCGGCGCGATGAGTACCGCCGATTCGCAGCTTCTCGCCGCTTCGAGCGCGTTTGCGAGCGACGTGTATAAGCCCGTGATCCGCAAGGGACAGAGCACGGATAAGGAAATGCTCTGGGTCGGGCGTATCGTGGTGCTCGTGATCGCCGCGGCGGCGCTGCTCATCGCCTCCAACCCCGGCAGCGGCACGATCATGTCGCTTGTTGAGAACGCGTGGGGCATCTTCGGCGCGTCGTTCGGGCCGGTCATCGTGCTGAGTCTCTTCTGGCGCGGCTTCACGTTCTCCGGCGCGGCGGCGGGTATCGTCGCGGGCGCGGTGGTAGATGTGCTGTGGCTCGTGCTCTTCAAGAGCACCGGCGTTTACGAGATCGTCCCCGGCTTCGCCGCCGGACTTCTCGCCGCGGTCATCGCCTCGAAGTGCTCGAGCGCGGAGAGCCGCGAGAGCGCCGCGGCGCTCTTTGATCAGTGCATCGCGTATAAGGACTGAGAGGGAAGAGCCGCGGCGAAACAGGCCGCTTGCAATTTCTTTTTAGAAACAATATAATAACAAAAGACACGAACCAGCCATCCGGAAATGTAAAACTGTCATTCCCGCGGGCGCGGCTTCGTGTCTTTTTTGCTCCGGAGTTTGCTGCCCCGACGGCGGGGCGGGGAAGATTCGGAGGACGGAGGGGGCATCAGTTTTGGAACAAAAAGAGCAAGTGGATGCATTTGTTTCCTACGGCTATACGCCCTTTCGGAAAGGACAGTGCGTCAAAAGGATCCTTTTCCTCTGGACGTTGAGCGCGGGGGTGTGCTTTATCGGGGAACGGCACGTTTGGGCCGTCGGGCTCGCGGCAGGTGCGGTCTGCGTGAGCATGTTTTTTGCGGTTCTGATCGTGCGGCATTCATCGACGAAGCGCGCAAGATTCCTCTGCGACGGCGTTTTCTCCCTGTATCTCTCCCTGCTTTTCAATTTGGCGGCCTACCGGCTTTTCGCTCTGGAGACGGGGGACAGCTGGATGATGGCTGTCGGTTTTCTGCTTCTGCTGTTCGGCTGCGTGCTGGCGTTTCTGTTTATAACGTTTCGCAATATAAAAAAAGGCGTGTTCTCCAAAGAGCCGACCGCAAAGCAGACAGCGATCCTTCCCGCGGCGGGCGGCGCGGTCGGAGTCCTTGCCGCACGGTTCCTGCTGACGGGCCAGCCGCAGCAAACGGTGTTTCGGCTGACCGGGGCGCTGCTTTTGATCCTTTCTCTTCTGATAAGCATCCCCGGCATCAACATTTTAAAGGCGGTGCTCTGCAAAGAATGAATGTCACAGCAGAAAACCGCTCTGAGAAACATAATACAGACATACGGAAAAAGGCCCCTGTAACGGTTTACAGGGGCCTTTTCGTGAACGGAGCGGCGGAATACCGACGGAGGCGTTCCTCCCGTCCGGATCAGCCGCGGATGTTGTAGTTTGCCGCGAGAAGGTTCATTGCCTTGAGAAGCTTGTGCGTGTAAATGAAGGGGCCGACGACGATCAGACTGCCGAGAACGCCCCACAGCCAGAAGGTGCTTGCGTCGAAGTCGTAGGCGATGCCGCGGCGGCGCAGCTCGTTTCCGATGCGGCTGCAGAGCTGGTGCGTCCAGATGACGGGATAAATGCCCAGCGTCAGCCACGAGAAGATGAAGAGAACCAGACAGTAGTGCATGGTCTTTCGTCCGTCATACCGGCCGGCGATGAGATTGATGTCCGAACTGATGTTGGACATCACCACGAGACCGTAAATGCCGAGCGTAAGGAAATTGAGCAGGATCAGCTTCAAAAGGCCGCGGTTCGTCTTGAGCTGACCGACCGGAGCTGCGCCCGCGGAAGGTGCTCCGTACGGACTGCCGCCGTAGGGGGCGGGACTGCCATAGGGGGGCGATCCACCGTAAGGATCTGCGCTTCCATAAGACTCCGCGCTGCCGTACGAATCGGCTCCGCCGTACGGCGAAGGGCTATAGCCGGGAGCGGCAGGAGCATCCTCCATGACCGGCGTGCTGTACGGACTCGGGCTGCCCCCGACGCTCATCCCGCAATTTGGGCAAAACGCGGAACCGTCGTTGACGGCAGTCCCGCAGTTGGAACAGTATTTCATTCTCATTCCTCCCCGGTCATCGATTTCGGCAATAAACCCGGACGCCTGCGGAGGCTTTGACGCGGCGCACAGGGCGCAAAGCACAAAATATGAATGCTGACATCATAAATATAAGCGTGTTTATCCGTGCCGTCAAGCAAATATGCGCCGTTTTTCTATTTTTATCGTGCTTTTCCGCATGCTGCACGGATGCTGCACATATCAGAGCTTTCTGTCCGCACTGCGAAGCCACAGATCGATGATCTCGTCATGGCTTTTGGCGATCTCCTTCCAGCGCTCGACCTCTCTTGTCAGATAGGCAATCTTCTGCCGGAGAGCGATGTTCTGGTTGACGAGCTTCTGCCCCTCTTCCTCCGGTCCGTCGATGGGGAGGCCGTGGATAGTCAGACGGATGTACCGCGCGAGGGCGGCATGTACCGTCGTCCACTTGCTTGCGCAGAGGCGCTTGAACGCCTCCGCTTCGTCCTTGCGGAGGCGGCAGGACACGGTTCTCATGTTCTCCTTGTCCCATTCTTTGCTCGTGTTGCTGTTCATGTCGTTCATGCTCGCAGCTCCTTTCTTATTTACTGTCTATAGTTCACACAAAATATACGGAGCTGTCAACAGTAAAATGATCCGCTCATCACGACCGTCAACGGCCTCTCGTGGCTTCTGCTCATCGAATGGCTCCATCTGGCATAAAAAATGGGTGCGCTTGTCCCGACAGGACTGCGCACCCGATTTTTGCTTTTTGAAGTAATATAACTTTTTCACTGTTCAAAGGAAAATTATCAGAATCAGTGCAATCAGACAGATCACCGCCGCGGTGATCGCAATGCCGATCCATATGTTCCGCTCCGGTTTTTCCCGTCTCCCGGAATCGCGGGACACGTTCTCCGGCATCCGCGCTTTGGGCGGTTTTCTCTCCGGAGCTGTCATCCGGTTCAGGCGCGCAAGCGGATCGTCTCCGGAAAGGATGCGTGCATGAAAATCCCCCGCTTCGGCAGCATCGGCCTCGGTGCATACCCCGTCTGTATCGAGCTCGTGCGCCATGCGGTTTCGCAGATGACGCAGCGCCTTGAGCGTGGAAAGATCCTGCTCCCACCTCGGCACAAGACGCCGCCCGCGCGGAGAACAGCGATTCATTTCGTCGATATATGCCGTTACGCCGTTCCGGCAGGAAAAGGCATCGGAACAGAGCCTGTCAAGACGTTTGTAGGCTTCAAAAAAAGCCTGATCGGTCGCCTGCATCACACACCTCCGCAGACATTCGGTTGGATCTCGGTTTCATAGTAACACAGCCATCCTTCGCCCGCAACCCTCAGATGCGCTCCTTTCCGCGGGGGACTATTATCAATATCAAAAAAAATTCAAGACCGGAAGGGCGCTGCATGGAAGCGTACTTCTTTTATGGGTATGATTTCCGTTACTATTACTATGGGTATGATTTCCGTTACTATTACTATGGAAAATGAAGGACTTATCCCATGAAACAATATACGGCCTCCTTCGCTCGAAAGGTCATATCAAAATGCCGTCGCAGTGGTCGATCTCGTGCTGGATGATCTCCGCCGTCCACCCGGTAAAGGTCTTGAACCGCGTTTGGAATCTCTCATTCTGCCACTGCACCTTGATGGTTTGGAAACGCATCGTTTTCCGCGTGCCGGCAAGAGAAAGGCAGCCCTCCGTCGCCTCGTATGCGCCGGACTTTTTGACGATGACCGGGTTGAGCATGACCATATATTCCCCCTCGTTATCGAAGACGATGATGCGCTTGTTTACGCCGATCATGTTCGCCGCCATGCCCACGCATCCGTCCCTGTGGGCGGACAGCGTGTCCAGCAGGTCCTGCGCCGTGCCGAGGTCATCCGCCGCGGCGGGTTCGGCCTTCTGCGCGAGAAAGCTCTCGTCCCTGCAGATATCACGGATCATACCATTTTCTCCTTTGTTTCTCCTTAAAGTCAGCCGCGGCAGATCGTTCTGCCGCGGCTGGTCATTTTTATACGCCCCGCACTTTCGCAGAGACTTTCAGCGTAGCTTCGCCGGTATCACTCCGCGTCCTCCTCGTCATCAAGCAGGAGCGGGAGCGTGGCTTCATACTTGGTTTCGGTGGCGCTCTTTTCCTCCGCCTGTGCGGTGTAATTGCGCACGATGGCCGCCGCCTTCTCGATCGGCAGGAGCGTACCGGCGCCCGCGACGCAGCCGCCCGGACACGCCATGCCCTCGAGCAGATACCCGTCGTACTTGCCGGCCTTGGCAAGCGTGAGCATTTTCCGGCAGTCCTTGAGCCCCTGCGCACACGCGGTTTTCACCTCGCGGTCGGGGTCGATGTGCGAGATCGCCTCGCGCACCGCTTCCGCAACGCCGCCGGAAACGGCAAAGCCGCGGCCCGCCGCCGTGCCTTCGCGCAGCGGCGCGGTCTGGGTGATCTCATTAAAGTTGATGCCCTTGGCCTCGAACATGCCCATGACCTCTTCAAACGTCAGGACAAAATCGACTTCGCTGCGCACGGTCGTGCGCATGGCTTCAAGCTTCTTTGCGCTGCACGGCCCGATGAACGCGACCTTCTCGCCCGGGTGCTGCTGCTTGCAGAGGCGCGCCGTGAGCACCATGGGCGTGAGCGCCATGGAGATGCAGTTTGCCTGCTCCGGGAAGAGCTTTTTCGCCATGACCGCCCAGCTCGGGCAGCAGGACGTCGCCATGAACGGCTGCTCGGCGGGGACCTTCTCCAGAAAGTCCTTCGCCTCGTCGAGCGTGCAGAGGTCTGCGCCGACGGCCACCTCCGCCACATGCCGGAAGCCGAGCATCTTCATCGCGGCCTTGAGCTTATCCGGCGTCATGCTCGGGCCGAGCTGCCCGACGAACGCGGGCGCGACGATCGCAATGACCTTTTCACCGCCGCGCAGTGCCTGCGTGAGCTGGAAGAGCTGACTCTTATCGGAGATCGCGCCGAACGGACAGTTCACAAGACACATGCCGCACGAGACGCACTTATCATAATCGATATCGGCGCGGCCGTGCTCGTCAGACCGAATGGCGTCCATACCGCACGCCTTGGCGCACGGGCGCTCCTGCAAAATGATCGCATTGTAGGGGCAGACATCCGCGCACTTGCCGCAGCGGATGCAGAGATCCTCCTGAATGCGGCTCACGCCGCGGTGGCTGAGCTTGACCGCCTTTTTCGGGCAGATCTCGCGGCACGGGTGCGCCAGGCAGTTCTGACAGAGGTTCGTAACGATATAGCGCTTTTCCGGACAGGCGTTGCAGGCAAATTTCAGAATATTCACCAGCGGCGGCTCGTAATATTTCTCCGGTCTCGCGCTCTCCTCCGCACCCGCGGCGAGCGGCGCGTGCTGGTCGAGCGGACGGGGGCTCAGGCCCATTGCGAGACGCAGCCGTTCGCCGACGATGGCTCTTTCCAGAAAGATGCTGCTGCGGTGCTCGGCGACCTCACCGGGGACGATCTTATACGGCAGGTCTTCAATGCGGGAATAGTCCCCACCCTCGTAGCCCATGCGGGCGACTTCGGTGAATACCTGACGGCGAATGTCGGTAATGGTGGAATAAATGCCGCGAATGCTCAATGAAAAACCTCCTTTGTTCGATTTATCTCGACGCGTTACGCAATATCTCGCTCCATGCCTCCGGCGACGCGGGGGAGAGATGCGCCGCATCTCCGTCCGCTTTCTGCCAGACGAGGCTCTCCTCTTCGACCCAGAGCCGGTATACGCTCTCCGTGCCGTCCGGCGCGTCGAGCGTGATCGTATAGTCGCAGTCCCGCTCCGGCATGGGCGTTTCGCCCTCGTCGAGCAGGAGATACCCGGCGAAAAATCCGTCGTCCGGCAGCGTGACCGCGTCGTCCGATGCGCCGTTTTCCGCGGTGACAGTGACCGTAACGCTGCCGTCCGCCGCGGCGCTATCCGGCGCGGCGGCCATCATCCTGCCGCCTGCGGGCGCTACCGGTGCTTCCGCCGGGGTTTCCGTTTCGGCACTGTCCTCCGCCGCGCTGTACATGGCGATCTCCGACTCTTCCCTCGCCGTGCTGCTCGCGCCCTTCGCGGCGAAAGTGCCGGAAAAGGTCACTCCCGCCCAGATCGCCACGGCAGCCGCCGCGGCAAGCGCGCCATAGCGCGTCACAAGGCGCGCGATGCCCGCCTTTTTCTTCGCCGGCTTTTCCGCCGGGGCAGCGGTCTCGCGGACGCGCGCCATCACGTTCGCCGTGAAGTCCTCCGGTACATCGCCGAGCGCATCGTCCGTGCCGGATATCGCCTGCATCGCCTCATAAAAGCTCCGGCAGGTCTCGCAGCTTTCCAGATGGGCACGAAGCTCCTTGTCCTCTTCGGCGGTGATCTCGCCGTCGAGCGCTGCGCCGATCAGCTCTTCATAGTATTCACAGTTTTTCACGCTTCACACCCCTTCCCTTGTTTGGACGGGAAACGGTCGGAAAAGTTCCCGCTTTTGAGAAGCGCTATGCAGAGCTTTTTCCGCGCGCGGTTGAGCCGCGATTTGACCGTGCCGACCTCCAGCGAGAGCGCCGCGGCGATCTCGTCGTAGCTCAGCCCCGCGCTCTCGCGCAGGGCGAGAATTTCGCGGCAGTCATCCGGCAGCGCGGCGAGCGCCGCGCGCACGGCGTCCCGGTCGGCGGCGCGCTCGGCCAGCCTCTCGGGGGAATACCGCTCGTCGGGAATGGCGATCTCGGTCTTTTCGCCGTCGTCGTCTTCCGTCTGGAGCGACACGATAACGGCACGCTTATTTTTGCGCAGCATATCGATGCATATGTTGTTCGTCAGCCGGTAGAGCCACACGGAAAACCGGCTGTCGCCGCGAAAATCCGCAAGCGAGGTGTACGCCTTGAGAAACGCCTCCTGCGCGGCGTCCTCGGCGTCGGCCTCGTTTTTCAGTATGCGCAGCGCGAGACGGTATACCTTTGTCTGGTTTTCCGTCACGAGCGGCTCATAGGCGCTCTCGTCTCCGGCGAGAACGCGCTCGATATATCCTTTTTCCTCGTCTTTTGTCATGCTGTCACCTCAGATCGCGCTGTATGCCGCGGACGATCTTCTCCGCGTCGGCGAGCGTATTCATCGATACGATCTGCTGCTTATAATATCCCGCATGGGACACCCCGCGCAGATACCAGCAAAGCTGCTTGCGCGCTTCCAGAATGGCGATCTTCTCGCCCTTGAGCGAGCACGCCGTCGTGATCTGGCCGAGGGCTTCCTCCATCCGCGCGCGCAGCGGCGGGAGCGGCGGGACTTTCTCCCCGGCAAGAAGGGCGTTGCCCTGCGCAAAGAGCCACGGGTTGCCGAAGCTGCCGCGCCCGATGAGCGCCGCGTCCGCGCCGGTGTAGCGCAAAATGTGTTCGGCGTCCTCCGCGGTCCATACATCGCCGTTGGCAAACACCGGGATGCGTACCGCGCGCTTTACGTCGCGGATGATGTCCCAGTCGGCCTGCCCCGCATACATCTGCGCTCTCGTGCGGCCATGCACCGCGATCGCCGCGGCGCCCGCGCTCTCGCACATTTCGGCAAACGGCACGGCGTTGATATTGCCCTTATCGAAGCCTTTGCGGAACTTGACCGTCACCGGCACATCCACCGCATGGACGACCGATTCGATGATCTTCGCCGCGAGATCGGGCGTTTTCATAAGCGCGCTCCCGTCGCCGGACTTTACGACCTTCCCGACGGGACAGCCCATGTTGATGTCGATGATCTCGGGGCGGCAAAGGTCTATCACCTTGCACGCGGCCTCCGCCATGCACGAGGGGTCGCTCCCGAAGATCTGCACGGCGAGGGGCGTATCCCCCTCGGGCCGGACGAGCAGCGTTTTCGTCTTGCCGTCCTGATACATGAGCGCCTTGGAGGAGATCATTTCGCTCGTGGCGAGCGCTGCGCCGTGTTTCCGGCAGAGGAGCCGGAATGAGGCGTCCGTCACACCGGCCATCGGCGCGAGAAAGAGCCGCCCGGCGAGCTCCACGTTTCCGATTTTTACCATATGGTCTTATGGGCGCGTCGCCACAACGCGGTGGATGGGAAGACCCATCTCGGTGAAGCGCGCTTCGTAATCGGTCATGGGCGTGCCCTCCGGCATATCGGCAAGCGCCCAGCCGCAGCCGCGGAACGATTCGAGCGACCAGTCGAAAAGCGGCCCGTTGTCGGTCTTGAACCAGACCGCCCCGCCCTCCGGCAGCAGTGCGCGGTACTTATCGAGGAACTCCGGCGCGGTCAGACGGCGCTTGAACTGCTTCTTCTTCGGCCACGGGTCAGGGAAATTGATGTACAGGCGGGAAATCTCACCCGGGGCGAACATCTCGGGCAGAAGCTCGGCGTCCCGGTCGAGAAAGCGGACGTTCGGTATGCCCTGCTCCACAACGCGCTCCATCGCCACGACCATCGCGTCCGGCACCTTTTCGAGCGCGAGCAGCAGCACGTCCGGCTCGCGGAGCGCCTGTTCGCAGGTGAAGCGGCCCTTGCCGCAGCCGAGCTCCAGACGGATCTCGCGGTACTGCGAAAACTCCTCCGCCCAGCGGCCTTTATGGTCTTCCGGCGTCCGGATCTGCACCGCGGCGCAGCGCTCCATCCGGGGGATCAGGTTCGGTTTTTTCCGCATTCTCATAAGGTTCACACTCCTGTTTCTTTCACACGCCATCATATCATAGCGACGAAAAAACATCAATCCGAAAAACCTTGCATGGAGCGGTTGTGTTTGGTATAATATCACGGCGAAAGCGCACGACCGGGTATAGCGAAGATGGTATCGCGCCTGCTTTGGGAGCAGGAGACCGCGCGTTCGAGCCGCGCTACTCGGACCAAAAGCCCCTTGGGATCCATGATCTCAAGGGGCTTCTCTTATTCTATATTGAACGTTTCTGGAATGAAATAGTGTCGGTTTTCCTTTTAGTGTGCTATAAATAACCGCAAAAGGTTGGGCAGGGGTTCGGCTTGTTTTTTACTGCGCTTTCAGAGCACGCTCCCACTCGGCCTCTTTAAATCCGACGAGGACAAGATCGTCCCCGACCAGAAGCGGGCGTTTGACCAGCATCCCGTCCGCAGCAAGAAGCCGCAGCATCTCCTCTTCGCTCATGCCGGGCAGCTTGTCCTTGAGTTCCATGGACTTGTAGAGCAGACCGCTGGTATTGAAAAATTTCTTCAGCGGCAGGCCGCTGCGCTCGTGCCACGCCGCCAGCTCGTCGCAGGCGGGATTCGCCGTCTTGATGTCGCGGAGCTCGTAGGCGATTTTGTGCTCGTCCAGCCACTTTCGCGCCTTCTGGCAGGTCGTACACTTGGGGTAACAGATAAATACCATAGTCTTTCGCTCCATTTCTGTGTTTGGGTTTTTATGATAGCACATTCCGTAAAAACGGGCAAGAAACAGGATAAAAAAGCCTCCCGTCCGACGCCGGCGCATGTCCACCGGAAACCGAACGGGAAGCGTTTTGGAGTATTATAGATTTGCGCTCTTAAAACGAAGCGCTATATGCTCGGCAAGCAGGGCGATGAATTCGCCGTTTGTCGGTTTTCCTTTGGCTCCGGAGATGGTGCCGCGGAAGATTTTTTGCTGCATCTCGAAGTCGCCGCGGTTCCATGCGATCTCGATCGCATGGCGCATTGCCCGCTCTACGCAGGCAGGCGTCGCAGAAAACCTTTTGGCGATCTCCGGATACAGCACCTTCGTTATTCCGGCGACGGAGCCCGTACCGCGGATCGTAAAAAGGATCCCTGCACGCAGGTATTGAAAGCCTTTAATATGCGCCGGTACGCCCATCTCGTGGAGAAGGTTGGTGACGGCGCTTTCCAGTTGTGCGGGCGCGGGAGCCGGCACCTTCGGCGCGGGGGCCAGTCCGGGGACGGCGGCGGGCGGTCTCGTTTCCGCCTTCGCGTACTGCCGCAGGCACTGCAGAAGCGCTCCGGGGTCGCAGGGCTTGGGGATAAAATATGCCGCGCCAAGCCTTGCGCACTCGGCAACAATGGCGGCGTTGACAAATCCGGTGAGAACGACTACCGGCGGCGCGCTCTCCGCTTCGGCGAGCCGGCGCAGCACGCTCAGCCCGTCGAGCCGCGGCTGAACGAGCTCCAGCAGCACCACATCCGGCCGCAGCGACTGGATTTGAGAAAGGGTCTCCGTCCCGCCGGACGAAAAGCCTGCCGCTTCCATATCTCTCTCCTGAGAAAGCGCAGCCGTTATCGTTCGTTGGAGATCCGGATCCGGGTCGGCGATCAGCACGCGAAGTTTCATAATATCGCCTCCATATCGATTTTTTCCTTCAGCTGATCTACTACACGGATAAAATAGCATATTTTAT
>ERZ825384.1636-NODE-1636-length-25732-cov-3.188418_pt1 | contig 25732 bp, 20 predicted proteins | sample MGYA00519931_ERZ825384 | MGnify/ENA primary metagenome ERZ825384 (study PRJEB31778, sample SAMEA3449200) | human gut metagenome | biome: human gut; feature: human-associated habitat; material: faeces | place: United Kingdom | collected 2010/2012 ...
GTTTGGCAACCACAGAATATCAAAAGGAGGACTGTCAAATGAATGACAATCATGGTTTATCACATCCAAAGAGAAATTGCAAGTATCTTATAGTATTCGCACCGAAATATCGGAGGCGAGTAGTATACGGGCGTTAGAAGCGTACAGCGAGGAAAAGATATAATTGACAGCCCAAAGAGCAGGTAAATCCACCTGATTTTTTTATTTTGCAATAAAAAATTATTGAAAAACAATAAAAATCTATTGACAAACGAGAATGTTAGTGCTATAATTCAAAAAAACAAAGGCAGTGCCTTATGAAAGGATATGATTTTTTGAACAAAAAGAATTTTTCGGTTACTTTATCTCTCGTGCTTGTCAGGATAGTATTCGTGCTTATAATCGTCTGCTGTATATTTGCACCTTTAATTGTCCGGGTCTACGATAACGGTATCATTGCACTGACAGGAAGCTCGGTGTATCTGCCTATGATAATCACTCTTTATCTTGCGGCGGCGGTAGCACTTGTGATAGTTACGGCGCTTGACCGTTTGCTTTCAAACATAAGGCACGACAAGGTGTTCATACCCGCCAATGTGAAAATATTACGGCTTATATCGTATTGCTGTTTTGCCGTAAGCGTTATCTTTATCTATTTCAGCTTTATAAGACCGTTTGCGTGGCTTGTGGTTATAGCGGCGGCATTTTTCGGACTGATACTGCGTGTTATAAAGAACGTTTTTGAACAGGCAATCGTAATAAAGGAAGAGAACGACTTTACTATCTGAGCTGTGAGGTACTGATATGGCAATTGAAATAAATCTTGATGTAATGATGGCAAAGCGGAAAATTTCATCCAACGAGCTTGCCGCCGCAATAGGAATAACACCTGCAAATCTGTCGGTGCTGAAAACGGGCAAGGCAAAGGCGATAAGATTTTCAACGCTTGAAAAGATATGTGAGGTGCTGCAGTGTCAGCCCGGAGATATTCTGTGTTATAAAGGCGGTGGAGAAGATGAATGAATACTATAATTATGCGGAAAATGCGGAGCAGTGCGGTAACGTTCCGCCGGTGAATGTATACGGCAGAGCGGACGGGCAGTTTGTACAGCCTCAAAGGCAGCTGCAAGGTCCGCCCGAAGCGAAGAAAGTATACGGCATCCGTGACTTCATATTCGCTGTGATGACCGTTATAATCGGCTTTATAACACTGAAGCTGTTCTTTACCGAGGGAGAAATATTCCCGTTTGCAGAGGTTATAGCATCGGGCTGGTATCACGTTATAGTGGCGACCCTTGCGGTTATGGCAGTAATATATATCGGCAAAAAGCCGACCGCTTCACAATGGGCAATTTTCGGCTGTGTGATGCTGTTTTGCACAGTTCCTGTGTTTTCATCGACAGGGCTTGTACGATTTTTGTCGTGGGTATATGCCGCAATACTGCTCTGTTACTTTGCTTACAGCTTTATAACCTCAAAACCGCTGTTTTCGGACGGATTCTTAAGGGAAATATGCGAGGCTGTATTCGCAGTGCCGTTTGCAAACTTTGCAGCAGCACCAAAGTGCGTGGCTGTTCCCTTTACAAATAAGGAAAAAGGAGAAAAAAGCAAAACAGCGTTATATATTCTGCTTGGAGTGCTTTGCTCGATTCCTGCCGTGATTATAGCGTGTACGGCCCTTTCGAGCGCCGATGATAATTTCGGAAGATTGTTATCAGGTATAACAGGTGGATTTTTCGACAACTTTTTCACTAACGTTATAATTTTTGCGGTAAGCATACCGCTGTCGTTCCTGCTGTTCGGAGCAATGAGCGGTGCGAAAGGCAGAAAGCGTAAAATGACAGGCGACCTGGGGAGAGCGGCAAAGGTGCCTGCTGTCGCAATATGTTCTGCGCTGACACCGCTTATACTTATCTATCTTTTGTTCTTTGCCTGCCAGCTGCCGTACTATCTGAGCGCATTCGGCGGAGTTCTTCCCGACGGCTACAGCTACAGCGAATATGCAAGACAAGGCTTTTTTGAGCTGTGCGGAGTGGCAGTGCTTGACCTAATGGTTATATTTCTTGCGGGTGTTCTTGCAAAGAGAAACGAAAACGGCAGAAAGCCCGTTGCTGTAAGAATATATTCGGCGGTTTTCAGCCTGATTACGATACTGCTTATCTGCAGTGCAATGTCAAAGATGATAATGTATATCGGTGAATATGGGCTTACAGGGCTTAGATTCTATACATCGTGGTTTATGATACTTCTCGGCATAGTTTTCCTTGTGCTGATATTGCACGAGATATTCCCCGGTATGAAAACAGTGGCAACGCTTTTTATATCGTTTACCGTAATGCTCGGTGTGCTGTGCTTTTGCGACCCCGATGCAAGAATAGCTCAGTACAATGTCGAAAGCTATCTAAGCGGTGAAATTGCTGAAACAGATACAGGAAGCCTTGCTATGCTGTCGGAAGGAGCCGCTCCTTATGTAGAGCGTCTGAAAGATAGCGACAGTGCCTATTACAACTGCTGTAACCGTGTATTGATAACAATGAAGGAGAGCCGGACTTCCGGAGTATACTTCCCTTTGTCATTTACTTCTTTAAAAGCAGATGAAATATATGACAGGATATAAAATTTTTTTTGCGGGTAGCGATTTTTCGCATTAAAATGCCGATTTAGCTATTGACTAATTTTCAGCGTTATGTTATACTAATGTGAGAAAGATTATCAGTTTATCCACGGAGGTGTAATATGACGATATTCTATGAGTTTGAAGGTAAGCTTTATGCTAATATAACAAACAGATGTCCGTGTTCGTGCGTTTTCTGCATAAGAAAGAACGGCGACAGCGTTGCGGATAATGACAGCCTGTGGCTTGAGCACGAGCCGAGCTATGAAGAAATTATCAAGGCTTTCGACGATTTTGATAAGACGGGACTTCACGAGCTTGTTTTCTGCGGTTACGGCGAGCCTATGGAGCGTGCCGATGTTCTGCTTGAGGTCGCAAAGTATGTAAAGCAGACTACCGATATGAAGATTCGTATCAACACAAACGGACTTGTTGATTTTATCAACCCTGCGTTTGATTCATACAAGATGAGATATATAATAGATTGTATTTCCATAAGCCTTAACGCTCCCGACCCTGAGAGCTATCTTGAGGTCTCACGTCCTAAGTTCGGGCTTCCGTCATTCAATTCTATGCTTAATTTTGCCGCAACGGTAAAAACTATCGTTCCTGAGGTTATGTTTACCGTGGTAGATATAATAAAGCCTGAGCAGATTGAGCAGTGCAAGGAGCTTGCAGAGGGGCTTGGTATTCCTCTGAGAGTTCGCCATTGGGTTACGGATAACGAGAGCTATACCTGACAGGAGGGCAGTATGAATTATTCTCAACAGAGAAATTGCATAATGAATATCGTTGTTTCAAATCCTGTCCACCCTACCGCCGAGCAGGTCTACGATATAGCCAGACGCAGTTATCCTAAAATCAGCCTCGGTACAGTTTACCGTAATCTCAATCAGCTTGCGGAACATGGCATACTGAAGAAAATATGCAGCTCTTACGGAAGCGTGCGTTTTGACGGCAGGACAGATCCGCATTTTCATATGATATGCAGCTGCTGTGAAAAGGTCTTTGATGTGGAACTTGGTGAAATGATGTGTCTTAACGATAAGATACACACAAAGTATGACTTTGATGTAACCGAGTACGAGATAAGCATCAAGGGTATATGCAGTGAATGCAGAGAGAAGCAGGGTAAAAGCGAATCGGCGTGAATTATCTCGAAGATTATATAATTAAAGTGGGCAATTTTGTATTTGCTCACTTTATTTTTATCTGAAAAAACAGGGAAACGCTTTCAATCTATTGCTTTTTTATCCGAATAAGGCTATAATAAATAGGATAACTTAAAAAGGAACGTGATACAATGCTTATAAGAATAGCAGGTACGGTCAGCGAGTCTATTGTAGACGGACCGGGAATAAGATATACAATATTTACACAGGGCTGTCCGCATCACTGCGAGGGCTGTCACAATCCCGAAACGCACGATTTCAGCGGCGGCAGGCTTGCGGATACCGACAAGATATATAATCACATTGCGGAAAACCCTCTGCTGAAGGGTGTTACTTTTTCGGGAGGAGAGCCGTTCTGCCAGCCTGCACCGTTATATGACCTTGCAAAGAGGATAAAGGAAAATACAAAGCTCGATATAATGGCATATACCGGGTTTACCTTTGAACAGCTTGTTGAAAAATCAAAGACGGATGAGGACGTTAAAAATCTGCTGTCGGTAGTGGATATACTGGTCGACGGCAAATTTATACTTGCCCAGAGAAGCCTCGAACTGCATTTCAAAGGAAGCCGTAATCAGAGGATAATTGATTGCAAAAAATCACTGGAAACGGGTAATGTTGTAATTAAGGAGTTGTGATGAAGAAAAGAACGACAATTCGCATTTCTGCGTTTTTGCTGTGCTTATGCTGTGCTTTTTTCACCTCGTGTAAAGAGGATGACGGCAAGGGATATGTGTTCGGATATGATATATCGTCAAATCCCGGAAGCCTTGACCCTCAATACGCTTCTGACAGGGAATCATATCTTATAATCGGCTCGGTGTTCGAGGGCTTGTTCAGGATCGGAGCGGACGGCAATGCGGAAAAAGCGATGGCTGAAAGCTATACCGTTTCAGATGACGGGCTTACATATAACTTCAAACTGAAGCAGGACAGATACTGGACAGACGTAAACGGCTACAGCAAGAAGGTCACAGCCGCCGATTTTGTTTTCGGCTTCAGAAGATTATTCCTGCCGGAAACCAGAGCGCCGAAGGCGTCGGAATATTTCTGCGTAAAAAATTCCGATAAGATAAACAGCGGAGAAATTACCGACCTGTCACAGCTCGGAGTTACGGCGCAGGGGGATTATTCGCTTACAATAGAACTGCAATATACCGAGCCGTCATTAGCGATGCTTCTTGCTATGCCGGCGGCTATGCCGTGCAACGAGGAATACTTTATCAAGGCACAGGGCAAATACGGTCTCGACGCAGAGCGAACTCCATCAAACGGTCCGTTTTATGTAAAGACGTGGAATTATGACGCATGGAGCAACAATAACAATAACCTCGTTCTTCGTTACAGCGACAAGTATAATGAGCACGATGAGGTAACTCCGCTCGGACTTAACTTCTTCATCGAAGATAATCATATTACGGATTTCACCGACGGAACATCGCAGAGCATCGTTCTTTCGGGCAGTAAGGCAAAGAGCTATCTTAACAAGAATTATATCTATGACGAATTCTCGACCGCCGTTTACGGCATTACAATGAACACTTCAAATTCGATATTCAAGAGCGATAAGCTCCGCTACGCCTTACTGTATGCGACTGACACCGCAGAGCTCGAAATGCCTTTCGGATATACCGTTGCGGATGGTGCGGTACCTCCGTCCGTTAAAAATTCGCTCGGAAGCTACCGTGATGCTGTGGGCGGCAAGGCAGTGGTAAAGCCCGATGAGATCAAGGCATATACGGCATATCAGAGTGCGTGTGCCAATATCGACAAGGCGGATTTGTACAGCGTCAATATAATTGCTGTAGAAAACCGTGACGAAGAAATAGGCGAATCGGTAAAGGGCATTTTACAGCAGTGGCAGGCAAAGCTCGGAATGTATTGCAGTATCTCATATATAAGCGAAAGCGAATATGACGAGAAGCTGAAAAACGGCGATTATACTCTGGCACTGACACGTCTTAACGGCAGTTATAATTGCCCTGAGGCGTATCTTAACAGCTTTACGGGTAACGTGAACAAATACAGTGCTATGAACAGCGATTATTCCGGACTGCTCGAAAAAGCGTCACAGGCGAAGGATGAGAAGGAGGAATATGAGCTGTGCAGACAGGCGGAAAAACAGCTTATATCCGACGGCAGATTCATTCCCGTTGCATATGTTACTGAATATTTTATCAGTACAAAAAACTGCGAAAATATAATTTATGACGCATTTACAGGACAAATCGACTATCGCAATGCGCTCTATTTTGACTGATAATATGACAGTAAAGAGAAAAACCGATAAAAATTGCGGGTATTGATTGACTTTTTATTATAGGTATGATAAAATCAATGTAAGCGATTACAAAGGCAAAGGAGGCAAATTTGTATGGAAAATAGAACAGAATTACAGCCGTACAGCGTCCTTATGTCGGTATACAGCGGAGAAAATCCCGAGTTTTTCGCTCAGAGCCTTGAAAGCCTGTATACACAGACTTATCCTGCGGATGAGATAGTTGTTGTATGCGACGGCGAGCTGAATGAACAGCTTGACGGAGTGCTTGAGCAATACAGCGAAAAGTTCGGCGGTAAGCTGAAGATACATCGCCTTGAAAGTCACGGCGGCACTGCAAAATGTGCTAACACAGGACTTGCTATTTGTAAGAATGAATATATAATGAAGATGGATTCTGACGATATATGCCTTGAAAACAGGGCGGAGAAGCAGATGGCTTATCTGTCCCTGCATCCTGAGATTTCGATACTCGGCAGTTTTATCTGTGAGTTCAACAGCGATACAGGTGAAGATATCGCCGTAAGAAGACCTCCGACAGAAAACGACGAGATAAGAAAATTTGCAAAACGCAGAGCGCCGTTCAATAACCAGACGCTCGTATATAAAAAGTCGCTTGCACAGTCTATCGGCGGATACTGCGAGGAGCTTGAACGCTGTGAAGATTATGACTTTATGGTGCGTATGCTGATTGGCGGTGCAATAGCGGCAAACATTCCCGAAGTGCTTGTACGCTACAGGGTAACGGCGGGAAATCTGAACCGCAGACGCAATTGGCGTAATACAAAGAGCTTTATTGCGGTCAGAAAAAAGATAAGAAAGATGGGCTTTTCCGGTTTTATGGATTTCCTTATTCCTTGTGCAAGCCAGATAGTTCTGTTTATCGTACCCGGCTGTGTGACCGGATTTATCTATAAAAAACTGCTCAGAAAATAAGAATGACCTTTGCAAAAGCAGAGGTCATTCTTATTTTCTGATATACAAATCCCCCGATTTTGAAAATCGGGGGATGCATTTTACTCAGCGGTAGTTACCGCCGCTCTTACATAGTCGCTGTAATTCGTTGAACTGCCTGAGGTCTTATATGCTCTGATTCTGAACGTATAAGTAGTGTTTGCCTTAAGTCCTTTTGCAGTGCAGGTAAGTGTACTGTTGCTTGTTGTCTTTGCTATCTGAGTCCACTTGCCGCCCTTGTACTGTTCGACAATGTAGCCTGTAGCGGTTGTGTTTTTGTTCCACTTCAGAGTAGCGGTAGTTTGGGTAACAGATTCCTTTGTAAAGCCTGTTACATTCGTAACGCTCGGTGCGGATGTTCTCGCAGCAAGTCTTATATAAGCGGTTTCGGTGGTTTTACCGTTTACCGTCTTGTACGTTTTGATGCGGAATGTGTAAGTTGTGCTTGCTTTCAGGTTCTTCGCAGTGTACGAAGTATTGGTGTTTGACGCTGTTTTTGTAAGCTGTACCCACTTTCCGCCTGTGTACTGTTCAAGCACATATCCTGTAGCGCGTGAATTCCTGTTCCATTTTACAGTAATGCTTGAATCTGTAGAGGATTGTTTTGCAAAGCCCGTAACATTTGCAAGTGTGGTGGTACCTGCAACATTCGAATATAATCCGGTCAACACAGTGTCACCGTATCGGTATGCTCTGATTCTGAATGAGTAGGTCGTTCCGTTTATAAGGCCTTTCTCAGTATAGCTTGTCGTGTCAACAGGAAGCTCTGCTATATTGCACCACGATCCGTTCTTGTATCGTTCAACGAAGTAACCGACTTCACCTTCACATTTATCCCACTGTAACGTAACTGAATTTGTTGTAGCTGATTTTACCTTGAAGTTAGTAACATTTTTAACGACCAGCTTGGAAGTCCTTGCCGCAAAGCGTACATAATCGCTGTAGGCATAGATTCCCTTTTGGGTTTTATACGCCCTTATCCTTAATGTGTAAACCGTATCCGGTTTCAGATTGTATAAATCGACCGCAGGATATTCACTGTCATTTATCTGTACCCACTTACCGCCTTTGTACTGTTCGGTAATATATCCATCGGCGTCTTCAACTTTATCCCAATTGATGAAAATTTCCGTGGTGGTTGTATGCCTTGCTTTGCAATTGGTGACACTTGCGGGAGGCGTCAGCTTTTCGGGTATCTGTTCCTTCTTGCCGTACTTGATTACAGCATCAACAAAAGCCTTATCATACCAGCCGAGCGTTGAACGGTTGAGGTGACCGTGGCATTCGCCCTTGTCACTGCCATTGAACGCATTGTTATCCCACAGCATACAAGGCACGCCGTATTCGGCGGATTTGCCCATATAATACTGTGCCCACTTTACACGTTCAGCTGCATTGTTTTTGTTGGAGGCACTGGTTTCACCGATTATTGCAGGGACACCTTTATCAATGAAATGCGATTTTATTGTGCTGTACAGATAATCCACTTCATTTTTCAGATCATTCGTAAATTCAGCTGTGCCGTTTGCGTTAAGAGCAAAATTATAAGGTGTATATGCGTGTACCGATACGATAAGACGATTGGGCGTAGAATCATCCGGTAATTTGAAAGTTGATGTTGTACAGCCGTCTATGGATGCATCGTATCCGGGAACCATTATACATCTGTCGGTATTTTTACCGCCTGCCGCACGGATAGCATCAACCGCTGTCTGATTGAGTGTGTTTATTGCACTGATTGAATCACGGACAGCATTATTCGGATAGTTTACGTCAAACCACCATTCATCGCCTGTGCCAGCAAGTCTTGGCTCGTTGAGCGTTTCAAATATCAGCTTCTGGTCGTAATCCTTGAAATATTTTGCTACCTGCGTCCATATTGATGTTACGAATTTCACCGACTGTTCTTTGTATTCAGATGAAGGGTAGTAGTACTGTGTGGATGTGTCGTGGTGAATGTTCAGGATAACGTACATATCGTTATCAATGCAGTAGTCTACAACTTCTTTTACTCTTGCAAGCCACTTAGAGTCGATAGTGAAGTTGTCGCCGGTCGTGTGGTTGCCCCACGATACAGGTACTCTTACTGCGCTGAAGCCTTGTGCTTTTACGGCGTCTATCATCGCCTTTGTTGTTTTCGGATTTCCCCATGACGTTTCGCTGGAAAGGCTGTTTCCGCCTCCTATTGCGTCAAGGGTGTTTCCTAAGTTCCAGCCTGTGCCGATGAAGCTTACAAGCTCTGTTGCTGTGTTACCGTTCATCTCTGCCGCTGATGCGACCTGCGTAACACACATTGTCATCAAAGCCGCAATTGCAAAAATTGCTACGGCTGTAATGACAGAAAGGGTTTTCTTTGCTGTTGACATTTTTTCTCTTCTTTCCTGGTAATTTGCCATTATAACATTCCTATTATAATATTCTTTATATCAGAAAGCGGAGCCTGTTTTATGACTGCGCCTTCTTCAAAAGCAACACACGGCATACCATATACAACGCAGGAATTTTTGTCCTGACCTATCGTATATGCGCCTGATTTTCTCATTTCGGCAAGACCTGAAGCACCGTCACGTCCCATGCCTGTGAGAATTATACCTATAGTTCCTTTTCCCGTGACCTTTGCTACAGAGCTGAACAAAAAATCAACAAGGGCAGTGCCCCGAAACCTTTTCACCGGGCTTGGAGGTAACATATAATCCAACTGAGTCCCTGTGTACCTCAAGCTGTTCCGAGCCGTGTCCGAGTATTATAAGACCCTGTTGCAGTCTGTCGCCGTTTTCAGCTTCTTTAGCGTTCATCTTGCATATGCGGTCAAGGCGGTCGGCGTACATTTTCGTGAATCCGACAGGCATATGCTGTACTATTACGATAGGCGGAGTATCCGCAGGAAGATCCTGCACAACTTCTATTATGGCGTCTGTACCGCCTGTGCTTGCGCCTATCGCTATCATTTCAATCTTACCGCTGTTGCTGTAAGGTCTGATTATATCGCTCCGCTTGTTTTTCTGCGGCGCTGTCGCTTTTTTGAAAAGAACAGCAGGATCGCTGCCGTCGGGCGATTGCATGATTTTATCAAAATGCAGTTTATCGGCAGATTTACGCTCGAGCGTATTATGAGTGCTGTTATTGATGATAGCTATCAGCTCTTTTTCAAAAGCAACAAGACCCGCCGCACCGCCGCTTGTGTTTTTGATTGCACCAAAAAGCCCGAATCGCTTCGGGTCATTCAGTATTCTGTCATTATTGGTTATGAGCACTGACGGAACATCGTTCAGCGCCGACGGCAGACGATAATATACATCCGCCATCAGATCGTTTATAACGGCAAAATCATAGTCTGTTTTTTTGGCAGAAAGAGAAAGCTGTTTATAGTCAACTATTTCAGATTTACAGTTATGCAGACTGCGGTCGATGATTGTTTTGGTGACCTGGCTTACAGCTGCACTGGTTCCTGTTATAAGTATGTGTAGAGGCAAAACCTCACCTCCGTCTGCGGCATTATGCCGCCATATTGTGCAAAGCCGTTATTTAAGCGGTCTGCGGTAAATAGCAGGTTTAATATATTCATAATCGGTTGAATCTCTCGGAATACTTTCTGCGTGACCGATGAACAGGTATCCGCCCGGTCTTAACACATCGTAAAACCGCTTTACTAAAGCCAGTTTTGTTTCCATTTCAAAATAAATCATTACGTTACGGCAGAAAATCAGATCAAACGGAGCTTTTTTAAAGGGTATCGGCTCCATCAGATTGAACGTGCGGAAAATCACTTCGTTGCGAAGCGCCGGCTTTACCTTACATTTTTCGCCGTCTATCCTGTCAAAATACTTCTCAAGCCAGCCGGGTGGCAGATCCGTAAGTCCGCTTTCCAGATATACGCCGTTCTGAGCGCCTGCAAGCGTTTTCAGCGAAATATCGGTAGCGAGTATCCTTGTATCCCACGAGGATTTTTCGCTGCCCAGAAATTCGCTTATGTGCATAGCCGTAGTGTACGCTTCTTCTCCGCTTGAACAGCCTGCGCTCCATATACGCATTGTTTTGCTTTTTGCGTTGGCCTGCTTTATAAACGGAAGAACGGTGCTTGTAAGGTAAGTAAAATGCTCCGGTTCACGCATAAAATAAGTATGATTTGTGGTCAGCTTTATAAGCAGACCGTCAAGCTCTTTACCGCTTCTGTCATTCATACAGCAGTCAAGATACTCGTCATAGTTTTTGAATCCTCGCTCAACGAGCATATTACCGAGTCTGCCCTCGATAAGTGTGCGTTTGTGAGAAAGGTTTATACCGTAGCGCTCTCTCATGAATGATACCAGACGGTTGAATTCATTATCTGTTATTTTAAGCATTACGGCTCACCTGCCTTACTTCATTTCTTCGCTTGCGTGTTCGTCTATCAGTTTTGAAACGTCAAGGACGAGCTTTATTCCATCGTTCATTTCAAGAATGGACTTGATGAATTTATTCGAGTTTACACCTGTAAGCTCCGGTGTCTTTGATATATGCTGTTCGGTTACGGGAATAACGTCCGCAACGCTGTCAACGATAAGTCCGACCGATACATCATCACCTGTCGAAACGATTATTATGCAGGTGCGGTCATTGAAAGGAATCTCTTCCTTGCCGAATCTGCTTCTTATGTTCACAACAGGAACAATCTTACTGCGGACATTGATTATACCCTTGATATAAGACGGTACACCGGGTACGGCGGTTATGGGCGGCACTTCAATGATTTCGATGACATCGGGTATTTCAATGCCGTATACCTGCTCGCCGATATAGAAGGTCAGTACCTTAGTTATTTCTGTATTCTGAGGATCTTTCTTTGCGTCCTCCATTGCCTTCTGCGTGTTCAGAAGTTCCTGTAATTTATCATTATAATTCTCTGACAAAGTAAAGCCTCCGTTTCCTTAGCCGATAAGATTATTTACATCTATTATGAGCGATATTGTGCCGTCGCCCATTACGGTACAGCCCGACAGACCCTCCGCCTTGATATTGTACTGGCTGAGGTATTTCGGGAACGGTTTTACAACCACGGGCTGTTCGCCTATCAGCTTATCTGCAAACAGGCAGACATTCTTTCCGCCGACATCGACAAGAAGCAGGATACCGTCCTCAAGCTTTGTGACCTCTGTAGGCATATTGAACTTTTCGTGCAGACGAAGGATAGGATAGCACACGCCTCTTATCATTATCATTTCGCCCTGCTTTGTATCGTTGAGCAGCTGGTTGTTTGCAACCATAAGGCTTTCCTTTATAGATGAAATCGGCACTGTAAAGATAGTAGAGCCGACTTTCAGCTTCATACCCTCGACAATGGCAAGAGTAAGCGGAATTCTGATGATGAAGCTGGAGCCTTTGCCTTCTTCGCTTTCAACGGTAAGTGTACCGCCGCACTGTTCGATATTACTGCGTACAACGTCCATACCTACGCCTCTGCCGCTGTATTCCGTAACCGTATCATTGGTCGAGAAGCCGGGCAGGAGAATCATGTTCTGGATTTCCTTCGTTGTATATTCGCTTTCGGGCTTTGTAAGAAGTCCGCTTTCCTTTGCCTTTTCAAGAACCTTTTCGCAGTTGATGCCTGCACCGTCATCTGAAACGGTGATGATAACTTCACCTGCCGAGTGCTTTGCAGACAGCTTTACAGTACCCTTTTCGGGCTTACCCTCGGCAATGCGGACATTTATATCGTCCTCTATGCCGTGATCCATACAGTTTCTTACAAGGTGCATAAGAGGATCGTTCAGGTTATCTACTATGCTCTTGTCAACCTCGGTCGTTTCACCTTCAAGAACAAGCTCTGCTTCCTTGTTCAGCTTTATCTTCATATCACGGACAATTCTGCCCATCTTCTGAAATACGCCTGCAAGCGGTACCATTCTGATAGACATTACGGTATCCTGAAGCTCGTCTGTCAGCTTTCTGAGCTGTCTTGCAGCCTTTGAGAAGCTCTCAAGCTCAAGACCCTCAAGATCCGGGTTTGCTATTACCATTGACTCGGTCGTTATGATTTCACCGACAATATCATGCAGTGTGTCAAGCTTTGACAGGTTTACGCTGATAAGGCTATGCTTCTGACCGCCGTTAGCCTTTTTAATGTCCTCCTGAGCCTTTGTGACCGCACTCTTTGCGGCAGGCTTTGCAGGAGTAGGCTGAGCCTGCGGCTTTTCCTCCGTCTTTGCAGGGGCGGCAACGGGAGCAGCCTCTTTAACCGGTGCGGGAGCAGGCTTTTCTTCGGCAGGTGCCGCAGACGGTGTGTCTATTATCTCATAAGACTCAACGTTGACTGCACCTTCTATGGCTTTAATTACCGTATCATTGTCTCCGTCGAAGCCCTTGAAGGTTACAAGGAAGCCGTTCTCGACAATATCCTTTGCCGTATCCGCATTGGATTCAACATCTGGAGGAGTACAGCTGATAACTTCGGCAACTTCCTTTATCTTTGTCAGCAGAAGGAAAGCACGGAGGTTTTCCATCTTACAGCCGTCCTCGAAGAATACACGGACGGTCATGCTTCCCTCAACGTTGCTTCCTGAAGGAGCGGCAGATGCTTCCTGCTTTGCCGCAGGAGCGCTTTCAGCAGGAGCGCTTTCAGCAGGAGCGCTTTCAGCAGGAGCGGCACCGCTTTCCATTGCCTTTAATCTTTCCGTTGCGTCTTCGAGCTTTTTGAACGTTTCCGAGAAGTCGGTAGGCGTATAGTCATCATCCCCCGAATTCTGTATATACTCGATTTCAGCCTTATATAGATCGGAAACCTCAAATATAAGTTCATATACAAAATGTGCGTCCTTCGCAATTTCGGGCTTCTCCCTTATTACAAAGAACATATCCTCGCCCTTGTGCGCAAGATGCTGGAGATTTTCGAATCCCATCATCGCAGACGAGCCTTTGATTGTGTGCATTATTCTGAATATCTCGTTGATGTCCTCCTGCGAGAATACATTTGCATCCTCTGTTCTGAGAAGAATTTCATCGAGCTGTTCAAGCAACGTATTGGTTTCAAATATGTACATTTCGAGCATGGATTCCATGCCGGGTTCAACCTTTGCCATATAGAAAACCGCCTTTCCCTGATTTTTTTTATTATGCAATCGTAAGATTGATATTGATAAATCCCTTGAAATGTGCTAAACTTAAAGTCAAGCAATGCGATGCACGGCTTTAAAATGTGCATCTGAAAGGAAATATATATGCCCAACATTCCACAGATTACGGCTCCTGTTTCCAACAGTAAGAGCTATTCGTTCACAAACCGGCAGTATGACGGTAATATAGAACCGTTTGATATGGTCGAGCTTGCTCAGCCTATCAAAGCATCTACGGCGCAGGATAACGATTCCGCCGCCGCTATGATGATGGGCAGAAAGAATCTCGCTCCGCTTACTGTTCAGATAAAAGATCCCACTATGGCGGTCGAAACGCTCAAGAACCTGTTAAGTTCGGATCTGCTCGAGCAGACGATGATCAACGGTTACACAGAGCTTTACGACGATATGGATGAGCTTATCAAGAGCTTTTATCTTGCTCCCGAAAAGCTGGTCCGTGAGATTCAGAACCAGGAAAAGCAGAACACGATGTTCAGCGGTGATGAGTTTTACAAGCTGCTCCACGGTATCCTGAAGACCACCACAAGCCCCGATATAAAAGAAAGTATCGGTCAGCTACTGAAAGCACTCAACTATTCGTCAAACAAGCAGGAGATACTTAATGCACTCGGTGCGAATCTCAAATTCCTGTCCGAATATTTTTCACCTAACGAGTCGCTCTCCCGTAAGCTCTCCGATTTGTCTTCACAATGGAAGAGCAGTAGTGCGGCTGATATGTTCGAGCCGCTCAAGAGTGAAACGCTCGCACTGCTGAAGGACGTTTCCGCAAGTCTTCTGAACGATGAAAGAACACAGACGTTCATTCCGCTCATAATACATAATCTTTCACGCTACAACACCAACAACAGTATGCTCAAGGAGAGCTTTGCAAATCTCCTTGCATATATTCCGTCGGATGATATGCGTAGGGAACTGTCTGTTGCATTTGGAAATCTTCTTAAAAAGATTTTCAGCAAAAAACAGCTCAGCGAGATGTCGGATATTCCTGATAGTTATAATAATACACTAAATCAGTCTGAAAATCAAGACTATTTAAGCATTTTTGACAATAAAGCTGAAAAATTAACTCTGTCTTTGTTCATTAAGTCGCATTTATCCGATGAAAGCTATCTTTCGGAGCTGGATTTGTCCAGAGATAAACTGGAGTTTCTGACATCGCCGTTTGATGAAGGAAAACAATCCGGATTGCAGACACTTAAGAATATAATAATGGCAATGCTCACAGGCACTGACAGCCGACAGATTATTCCTGCAGTGCATCGTGATTTTCAGGGGATCAAGGATATGGCGGCACTTGTCGATTATCTCAACGAGATTCTCCGTGAAATGCCGGATATACCTCAGCGTGACACGCTTTTTGAGTTTTTCACCAATATAGTAAACGAGATGGCACAGCGTAAGGAGCTGCCGCCTTCGAGCAATATCCCTTCCGCACCGTCTACTCTTGATAAGCTGACCGATTTTATCGGTAAGAATATAAATCACGAGGCTATTCAGTCGCTGGATGATTTCAATGCGTCAAATCTTCTGCAGAGCCTTCTGAATGCGCCGGGTGTATTCACTCCTCTTGCACACTATATCCTGCCGTTGCAGATTGAGGATACAAAGGCGTTTGGCGAGCTGTGGGTCGATAATGACGAGAACAACCCCAACAACACGCCTGTAGGACAGAAGAATTACCACTTGTTCCTGACATTTGACGTTGAATCTATAGGACGTTTTGAGGTAGATATGTACGCACTGGGTGAAAACATCAATCTGTCGCTTCTTTATCCAGAAAAGTTCGGCTTCAAGATAAAAAAGCTGACCGATAAGATTGACCTTATAATAAGGAATATCGGCTATAAGCCCGCAAAATTTGAAACTGCGGTGCTGAGAAAGCCTCATGTGCTGACAGAGGTTTTCCCGAAAATAATTGACAGGAGGAAGGGTCTTAATGTCCAAGCGTAATTTAGGAAAGCAGGCTGCGGCGGCGCTTAAGTACAATCCCGACCTTAACTATGCTCCGGTCGTGGTAGCGTCCGGCCTTGGCGAGCTTGCGAAGAAGATTATAAATATCGCAGACGAGAACGGCGTTCCCGTTTACCGTGACGACAGCACGGCGGCGCTTCTTGTAATGCTCAACAGCGGTGAAACGATACCGGTCGAGCTGTACAGAATTATTGCGGCTATCTATGCGGAGGTCGTTTACTCCGCCAATGATATGAAAAAAGGCAAATAAGCCAAATACAAAAGAAAGAAGATAAAAGAAATGGTAAAGACAAAAAATCTCACATTAATGGTTACGGCGGCTGTGCTTGCCGCACTTACCTGTGTTGCGACAATGGTGGTACAGATACCTATGCCGCTTACAAAGGGCTATGTAAATCTCGGTGATGTAATGGTACTTACATCGGTATGGCTTATCGGCTCGCCGTGGGGAGTTGCGGCGGCAGGCATAGGCTCTGCGATGGCGGATCTGCTTACAGGTTATGCTTATTATGCGCCTGCAACGCTGATAATCAAGGCACTTATGGCAGTAGCGGCATTCTACATTGCAAAGTGCTTTATGAACGGCTCTTATTTCAAGTCGCTTGTCGGCAAGGTAATCGGCGGTGCTGTGGCAGAAATAATTATGGTAGCAGGCTACTTCGTTTATGCTATTATACTTTACGGTAATGTGGCAACAGCGGCGGCAGGCATTTTCGGAAACGCAATACAGGGCGCTGTAGGGCTTATAGCAGGCGTGCTTCTGACAGTTGCGCTTGAAAAAGCAGGAACGAAGAAATTGCTCGGTTTTGATAAGTAATCATTCTTTATAGTCAGGCGGCGAAGGTAATTTTACCATTCGCCGCCATTTTTTGACCGTTCGTGCCATATTTGTTGAAATTCTCTTTATGGAATGTTACAATTGTATGATAGATAAGTAATGCATATCATTATTTAAAATTTCTCGGATAAGGAGAGACAAATGAAAAGAAAATTTTCAACCAGAATCATAGCCGGCATAGCAACATCTGCCGTGCTTGCAGTCGGATCGCTGTCCTTTACGGCGATAAACGCAATTGCCGATGAAGCGGTGAGCTATTACGGACTGTCCGCAGACGGTACGGTTATAAGCGGAACGGTAACTGATTATACAAAGATAGCTTCATACGATACCGCATGGGGCATTGCCGGTAAAGAAACGTGGTATGTGGCTGACGGTATCTTTAATATCTATACAATAAATCCTCTGAATCTCAAAGGAAATGTAAATGTCATACTCAAGAACGGCGCAGAGGTAATTGTAAGCCATGGTATTGCCGGCACAGACGCAACAATAACTTTTTATAGTGAGAGTGAAAGCGCAAGCGGTGTTATTGGCTTTATCGGAGCCACAGGCGATGATGGCAGATGGGGTATGACGGATAGCGGTCCCGATATGACTAAAGGAGAAAACGGTGAGGACGGCAAAGATGCGGTAAATGTTTCGTCGTTCACGGTTGCAGGCGGCACTGTAACTGTTATCGGCGGCGATGGCGGTAAAGGCGGCGATGCAGGTTATGGCACTGACCACTTTACAAATGAAAAGTATTACGGCATTGGCGGTAACGGCGGTAACGGCGGTGCGGCTATAACCGATAATACAAAGGTGTATCTTAATGGCGGCAGACTTAACGTTACAGCCGGAAGAGGCGGAAACCCCGGTACAAATACCCATGTACCGTCTGAACAGCAGGATAATTATAATGGCAAGCCGGGAAATCACGGAACATCGGTAAGCGGAATATACGCCGTAAACGGTATTCTCAATGTCAATAAGTTCGATGATTCCGATGCCGCTGATACTTCGGGCGATTTTGAACTTCTTTCTGTGAACGGTTACGAAAACGCAAAGCTTGATATAATCGGTAAAGGAACGGCGAAGGTAGCTGACGGCACTGTTATTGAAACCTACGGCGATATTTCCGTAGCAGGCACTCTGTCTGTCGATAACGGTACGATACTCACAAACGGCAGTATCACAAAAGCCGGCAGTGCGGCACAGATAACAAAGACGAACGGCGGCATTATCCGCAGGTTGACACCTGCTTACGGTACCGGATATACGCTGGATTTAGCAGGCGGTAAGTGCATGGCGGAAACCGGCTATAAAATAAAGCTGTCGGGCGGAAATGCTTTAACCGATGTTGCCGATCCCGACACAATATTATCGGAATCAAACAGACTTAATATTGTCCGCATCGGTGACGGTGAAATAATAGATGACAGCGAGCCGTGCACAAATGTAATGCCCTATTGCATAAAGGCAAATAATACGAATGAAACAACCGTAACGGACGGAAATGTCTTTGCTATGAGAGGAGTTTCTTCAAGGCTTGTATTTGCTCTGAACAATCCCGATGAATACCGTTTCTCAGGCGTTACGGTAACAGATGCTGACGGTAATGCGGTACCTGATGATATGTACACGTTTGACAGCACGACAGGCGAGTTCATCGCACTTTCGGTTGACCGCAACCTTATTGTAACCGCAGACGCAAGTCTTAAAGATGTTGAAATATCTGTAACAGACAGTGAAAACAATCCTGTGTCAACTGTTAACTTCGGTACAGATTTTGATAACGGCAGTACGGCAACGCCTTTGATGTTTAAGCTGAAAGTCACAGAGGGCGGTTCTATAGCAAAGTACAGAGTAGTAAAGGAATCCGACCTTAATAAAGCAAGCGGTGCCATAACTGATACTTCTTCGTTCACAGTATCATACACTGCCGGCAATGAATGGGGTACAGCCGATGACGGCTCTTCAAAGCTTGCAAAGGGCGCAGCGGCAACATTCACAGTTAAGCCCGACAGCAATTTAGCCGCAGGAACTTATACAGAAGATTTCATCGTTATAACAGACAGAACCGCTTATGCTGATGCGTCTGCAGGCACTCAGGATAAGGCTCTGGCACGTTTCACGCTGACTTATAAGGTTGAACACGAGAGTGACGGTAAACTGTATTATTCCGATCTTACCGGACACTATAATCTTTGTAAGAACTGTCAGGCAAAAATCAATAAAGTAAATCATATATTTGATGTAAAGACCGTAAATGAGGATACGCTTGCCGCCCCTGCGGATTGCTTAACTCCTGCCAGGTATTTCTATTCGTGCGAATGCGGAGCGCATACAAATGATACAATGCTTGTATTTGAAAACGGCGATTTGGGCGATCACACATTAGGAGAGTGGACAGTATCAAAAGACTCTACCTGTGTTGCAGGCGGTCAGAAGACAAGAAAATGTGAGATCTGCGGATACACTGAATATGAAGATACCGATATAGATTCGGACGCTCACGAGTGGGAAGAGGATTACACAATAGATAAGGAACCTACCTGCACGGCAGCAGGCTCTGAATCAATTCATTGTTCACTCTGTGACGCAAGGAAGGATATAAAGGAGATTTCTCCGAAGGGACACGACTGGTCCGAGTGGAAAACTCTCGTTGAGCCGACAATCACATCTGAGGGTAAAGCAAACAGATCCTGTAACGTTTGCGGCATCAAGGAGGAGAAAGCACTTTCTAAGCTCAGCGGTAAGAAGGAATGGAAACACGATGAGAATAAGCACTGGCACGTTGATGACAACGGCAATATAATCGATCTTGACGATCACGAGTTCAAGTGGGTGGTAGATAAAGAGCCTACCGCCACAGAGCCGGGTATAGGCCATTATGAGTGTATAGCTTGTTCGTTTGAAAAAGCTCCCGAAGAATTCGGAAAGAGAAACCCCGAAACAGGTGCATCGTCACTTGCCGCCTGGATTGCGGTAGCGGCTGTTGCCGGCGGAGCAGTTCCTGTAACGTATAAGGCAAGAAAAAGAAAGAATAAGTAAGTAAAAGCATTGCAGAGCAGACGAAAGTCTGCTCTGTATTTTTGCACACAAAAATGCCCTGCAACGTTCTAAATACGTTGCAGGGCAGGTTTTATGCGGTTTTAATGTTAAATTCTGAAGTAGTCAACGCCGCCCTTGAACAGAAGCTGTTCCTTGTTGCCGTCAACATTAACGCAGGTATCCGAGCTTATACGCTCTGTATGACCCATCTTACCGAGTACACGGCCGTCAGGAGAAATGATACCCTCGATAGCGCACATCGAGCTGTTGGGATTGTATGCAAGATCCATTGTAGGCTCGCCGTTAAGGTCAACATACTGAGTAGCAATCTGACCGTTTTCGATGAGCTTAGCGATAACCTCATCACTTGCTACAAAACGTCCTTCGCCGTGCGAAATCGGTATGTTGTAAACCTCGCCCACCTTGCAGTGCATAAGCCACGGTGACTTGTTGGTGCAAATCTTAGTAAGAGCAAGCTGTGACTGGTGTCTGCCTATGGTGTTATATGTAAGCGTGGGGCTTTCGCTTGACAGAGGAACTATCTTGCCGAAAGGCACAAGACCGAGCTTGATAAGAGCCTGGAAGCCGTTGCATATACCAATCATAAGACCGTCACGGGCATAGAGCATATTCTCTACAGCGTCCTTGATCTTAGGATTGCGGAAGAATGCGTTGATAAACTTAGCCGAGCCTTCGGGTTCGTCACCGCCTGAGAAACCGCCGGGAACAGCTATCATCTGGCTGTCCTCGATTCTCTTTGCAAATTCGTTTACGCTGTCTTCCATATTCTTTGCAGAAAGGTTTCTGATAACGAATATTTCAGCTTCACCGCCGTATCTGTTGAATGCGGCAGCCATATCGTATTCGCAGTTAGTACCGGGGAATACGGGGATAAGTACCTTAGGCTTTGCAATAGTGCCGGGAGCCTTGTTTGTGAGAAGATCACAGCCCTTGTCATAAGCAACCGATACGGGCCTCGGCATTTCGGGGAGCGAATTCTTGAAGATAGGCTCAAGAACAGCGTCATACTTCTTCTCAAGATCTGCAATGTCGAGCTTGACATCGCCTGCCGTAATCGTGTAGTCGCTCACCGTTTCACCGATAAGCTCTGCGCCTTCTATTGCGCCCTTAGCCTCGATGATGAATGCACCGTAGTGCAGACCGAACAGCTTTTCATCGTCCATAGCTTTAAGCTTTGCACCGATTCTGTTACCGAGCGACATCTTGAAGATGCCTTCTGCAATACCGCCGTGAGCTAAAGTCCATACTGACAGGGCAGTGCCGTCGGCAATTGCCTTTTCTACTGTAGCAAATACCTTCTTGACGCTGTCAAAGTCAGGCATACCGTTTTCATCGTATGCAGGTTCAATGTAGTAAATGTCACTGCAGGGGAGCTTGAATTCAGCGGAAATTATCTTGTCTGACTTTGCGGTTGAAACTGCGAAAGAAACGAGCGTGGGCGGAACATCTATATGCTCAAATGTACCCGACATTGAGTCCTTGCCGCCTATAGCACCGCTTGAGAGTGCAATCTGAGCCTTATATGCACCGAGAAGTGCGGCAAAAGGCTTGCCCCAACGTTCAGGATCGCCCTGTGTACGTTCAAAATATTCCTGGAATGTGAGCCAGCACTTTTCGCTCTTACCGCCTGCGGCAACTACCTTTGCCATACTCTCGACTACTGCAAGAGCGGCTGCGTGATAGGGCGACTGACGGCTTACGAAAGGATCGAAGCCCCATGCCATTATGGAAGCTGTCTTTGTGTTGCCCGAAAGTACGGGGAGCTTTGCCGCCATAGCCTGTACGGGTGTCTGCTGTGTCTTGCCAGAATAAGGCATAAGTACTGTACCTGCACCGATTGTTGAGTCAAAGCGCTGTACAAGACCCTTCTGTGAGCATACGTTAAGGTCGGTAACGAGCTTTTCCCATTCTTCCTTAGTGTTGTGTCTGCCTGTAGAGTAGCTGACAGCAGGAGCGGGAACATATATATCTGTGTGCTTTTCCGCACCGTTTGAATTTAAGAATTCTCTTGAAATGTCGCAGATAGTCTTGCCGTTCCAGTTCATCTTGAGTCTGGGGTTTTCGGTAACTATCGCAACGGGAGTAGCCTCAAGGTTTTCCTTGCCTGCAAGAGCAATGAACTTGTCAACATCGTTCTTGTCAACTACAACTGCCATTCTTTCCTGTGATTCTGAAATAGCAAGCTCTGTGCCGTCAAGACCGTCGTACTTCTTGGGAACTGCGTTGAGGTTGATTTCAAGACCGTCCGCAAGCTCGCCTATGGCTACGGAAACACCGCCTGCACCAAAGTCGTTGCAACGCTTTATCAGCTTTGTTGCGTTCTTGTCACGGAATAATCTCTGGAGCTTTCTTTCTTCGGGAGCGTTACCCTTCTGAACCTCAGCACCGCAGGTTTCGAGCGATTCAACGCTGTGCGACTTTGATGAGCCTGTAGCACCGCCGCAACCGTCACGGCCTGTTCTGCCGCCGAGCAGGATGATTATGTCACCGGGGACGGGGCGTTCACGGACAACGTTCTCAGCAGGAGCGGCACCGATTACAGCGCCTATCTCCATACGCTTAGCCATATATCCGGGGTCATAGATTTCGGCAACGTGACCTGTTGCAAGACCAATCTGGTTACCGTATGACGAATAGCCCTGTGCGGCTGTTGTTGTTATCTTTCTCGGAGGGAGCTTGCCGGGGATCGTCTTATCAACAGGGAGCAGGGGATCCGAAGCACCCGTTACACGCATAGCCTGATAAACGTAAGAACGACCCGAAAGCGGATCTCTTATAGCGCCGCCGAGGCAGGTTGCCGCACCACCGAAAGGTTCAATCTCAGTGGGGTGGTTATGTGTTTCGTTCTTGAACATAAGAAGCCACTGCTCGTCCTTGCCGTCAACGTCAACGGTTATTTTTACGGAGCAGGCATTTATTTCTTCACTCTCGTCAAGGTCGGGGAGAAGACCGTCTTTTTTCAGCTTTCTTACTGCGGCGGTCGCAATATCCATAAGGCAGACAGGCTTTGCGCTTCTGCCAAGCTCCTCCTTGTCGAGCTTATATTCCTTATAAGTTTCGGCAATGTAGGGAGCGTCAATCTTCGCATTGTCGATTATTGTTCCGAATGTTGTATGACGGCAGTGATCCGACCAGTATGTATCTATCATTCTGATTTCGGTAAGGGTAGGATCTCTCTGCTCCTTCTTGAAATATTCCTGACAGAACTTTATATCGCCAAGATCCATAGCAAGTGCGTACTTCTTGATAAACTCGGCAAGCTCGTCTTCGGAAAGACCGATAAATCCGTCAAGCACAGCTACGTCCTTCGGAATATCATACTTTACATCAAGCGTTTCATACTGCTCAAAGCCGCATTCTCTTGCTTCAACGGCATTAATGAGATAGTGCTTTATCTTAGTGAAATCCTCATCTGAAATATCGCCCTTAAGGATATACAGCTTTGCGTATTTAACTGTGGGACGCTCGCCCTGGCACAGCATCTGTATACACTGAGCGGCTGAGTCTGCTCTCTGATCGAACTGACCGGGTAAAAACTCGGTTGCGAACATCTTTTCATCAGCCTCAATCTCAGGCAGTGAATAATAAACATCGTCAACAGGCGGTTCTGAGAATACGGTGGGAGTAGCTTTTTCAAAATTCTCCTTTGTGATACCCTCTGCATCGTAACGGTTTACGATACGCACATCCTTGATACCTTTAATCTGAAGTGCGGTTTTAAGGTCTGAGAGAACAGCTTTTCCCTCAACGGCAAACTGCGGTTTCTTTTCCACATAAATGCGATAAACTGACATAAACTTCCTCCGTCGTTTTTTGTGATAGTGCCACAGGCTTTTGCAAGCGTGTAAAGGCACAAAACTATCAATACCTTTTAATTATACTACAATATCTGCCCGATTACAAGCATTTTATTTCTTCTCCGACACAAAAATCACTGCCCGATGCTCCTGTAATTTGTACAGTAATTATATCCTGCCTGTTAGCGTCACTGCCGTATATGCGCACGGGAACGTACTGCGGGGTAAGGCCGTTTGCGTATTCTTCGCTTTCCCTGCGCTGAATAAGCACCTTTTCCGTTTTTCCCACGCACGAGCGGAAATATTCTTCTTTCAGCTTTTTTGCAAGGCTGCTCATAGTGTGGTATCTCTTTACGGCAATATCGTGTGCAACGTGGTCTGTGCGTCTTGCCGCCGCTGTACCCTCTCTGATCGAATAGGTAAAAACGTGCATTGCCGCAAAACCGACTTTTTTGGCAAATTCGCAGGATTCTTTGAATTCTTCGTCGGTTTCCCCTGCAAACCCTACCATAATATCGGTGGTTATCGCACAATCCGGAAAGGCTTTTCTGAGCCTTTGGACTATGTCATAGTATTCATCGGGCGTATAATGCCTGTTCATACGCTTCAATGTAGCACTGCTTCCGGACTGGAGCGACAGGTGAAAATGCGGACAGAGCTTCTTTTGCGCCGCCATTCTTGCTATATCCTCATCTGTCAGCAGCTCCGGCTCAAGCGATGACAAACGTACACGCTCTACACCGTCCACCGAGCATACCGCCTCTATTGCGTCCGCAAGCCTCAGCCCGATTTCCTGACCGTAGCAGGAAAGGTTGATGCCGACAAGCACCATCTCCTTATGACCGCACGATACCTGAAACTTTACTTCCTCGGTTATATCCTGCAAGGAACGTGACCTTACAGAGCCTCTGGCGGTAGGTATTATGCAGTAACTGCAGAATCTGTCACAGCCGTCCTCAATCTTTATAAACGCTCTCGTCTTGCCCATATCGGCGTTTTTCTGCTTTTCGTATTGCTTTTTGACGGGTCTTGGCGGTATGGCTACCTGCTTTACCTTGTTGCCGGTAAAAACGTCTATCATATCAGCAATGCTGTCTTTATGCTCGGTACCCGTTACTATATCGGCTGACAGCTTTGAAGCCGTTTCGGGAAAAGCCTGCGGAAAACAGCCCGTAAGCACGACTATCTTCATAGGGTTGCTGCTTTTTATCCTGTTTATAAGCTGTTTCGCTTTTTTGTCGCTGTTTTCCGTCACCGAACAGCTGTTTATTATAACAATATCCGCCGTAAAAATATCGTCTGTTTTCTCGTATCCGTGTTCGTCCATAGCCTTTGCTACCGAAGCGCTTTCATATTGGTTGACCTTGCACCCGAAGGTCTGTACGGTATATCTGATAATATCACTTCCATAATAAATTGTGGTGAGTTTCACCAAAACTAAACTCCCGACAGCCTAATTATACTTTATTATTCCGAAATTTGCAAGCTGTGACGAATTTTTGATAATAATACTCTTGACCGTATCGTGAAATGTGTTATTATATAGCTGTAAGGAGCGATAAGCACTTACAGTGATAAGGCGGAAACGGGAAATCAGGCTAACGGTTATCTCTCCGATTGAAAAAATTAAGTAAAATCAGTTAAAAGCAATTGACAACCGCCTTACATTTTGGTAAAATGAAATCAATCGGTCAGGAGCCGAAATTTGACCTGAAATATGAAAGGTAGGTTTTTTGTATGAAAACAGCTAATATCAGAATCAATACTATTGAAGACGTTAAGAATTTCGTAACAACAGTTACAAAGTGCAACTACGAAGTTGACATCGTAAGCGGCAGATATGCAATTGACGCAAAGTCAATAATGGGTATCTTCAGCCTGGATCTTTCAAAGCCCCTCGAGCTTCGTGTTCACAGCGATGATTGCGATGAGCTTATGGCTGAACTTGACAAGTATATCGTTA
>ERZ825384.1648-NODE-1648-length-25563-cov-3.257919_pt1 | contig 25563 bp, 40 predicted proteins | sample MGYA00519931_ERZ825384 | MGnify/ENA primary metagenome ERZ825384 (study PRJEB31778, sample SAMEA3449200) | human gut metagenome | biome: human gut; feature: human-associated habitat; material: faeces | place: United Kingdom | collected 2010/2012 ...
ATCCGGCTGGAGCAGCTCTTTTTTAATCTGCTGGGGAACGCGGTCAAGTTCACGCCGGAGGGGGGAGAGATCTCCTTTCGGGTATGCAATTATGCAGTTCACAGCGGTACTTTTTCTGCGGATTATGTTGTCGCGGACACCGGAATCGGCATGAGCAGGGAGTTTCAGAAACTGCTGTTTGAGCCGTTTACGCAGGAAAGACGGGATGAGGCGGAACGGCGGCACGGCAGCGGACTGGGGCTGGCAATTACACAGAATATTGTGGTATCTACAAGCTGACTTGTAAGCGTTGACGCATTGTTCCATATCCAGCGACCGCCTTTTGTGCTACCGTGCTTCTTTATGTATGCGTCTCTTATTTTGTGAAATACCGAAACGTCTAAGCTCTGGCTGATGAGATATGCGGTCAGGCTTCCGAGTGTAAATATCCAGTTCTGCCCTAACAGCATATCATAGGCTTTCTGCGTTTCTGCCGAAACTGTAGGCATATACTGCGTCACCATTATGATGAACGTTGCGAGCAGCTGTGCGGCAAGCCCTGTCCACACTATGCGATTAGCTGATTTCTTGCCCCATTTTTCGCCTACAATATCTGTTATCAGATATGTTAAAGGGTAACAGAGCACAGCTCCGGGGATTGTTATTACGCTTCCGAACAGGTATATGCCTGTGTCGATTACCTTGCAGGCCACCACGTTCGATATGACAAGGCAGGCACAAAACAGTGCTGTCATTATATTTAATTTTTTTTCGCTCTTTATCATTTATATGTTCTCCTATCATCTATCAAGGTACTGTTGAAATCTTATCCATTGCTTGAGATTATGTGCGTCCAACACCTTATAATCTTTCAGCCGTGTGTTTGCTGGTCTGCCTACCTGTGTCATTCTGCCGTCCTTGAACAGATATATTCTTGCATATCGTGAGCCTATCGTCCACGACGAACTATCAACACTGTAGAAGTCATATTTTTCTACGTCGGCAGGCGTAAACCCTAAGCCGTGTACTTTGGTGTTATGCGCTCTTGCATAGCTCAGCAGAGAGTGTATGTATTTATATTCCGCAGGCTTTATGTCCTTGATTGCGAAGCCGCCTATTGCGATATATGAGTATTCGGCACACAGATTTTTAAATTCTTCTATACCTCGGCTCTTGTGCCATACCGGTATAGCTTGTTTCTGTGTCTGACATTCAATTCGTTTGCGGTATTCTTTTACTTTGTCATATCCGACAAGGCAGTCAATATCCAACTCGAAAAAATATTGAATGTCATTTTCGTTGATAAAGCGTATGTACTGCGATATGTAATCGTTCCAGTCGGGCATAGCGCCTTTGGCGTTTGACATAAATGTAAATGCCCCCGAATCGAGCAGAAACATATCGGTGCTCTTTATCAACTTTCTTTGCCACTCTCGGTAATAGAAAAAAGCCGTCAGCAAATAACGGCTTTTCATCAATTCGTCTTTTAAATACTGCTTTCCCTCTGAGCTTGCAAGGAACAGTTTCACGGCGTAAAAGCGTGGCCACATTCAGGGCAGATCACGCTTTTGTCTTTTTTGTCCTTTTCCTCATCATCGCTATTTTCGGGCTTTTTCTCCTCAAAAATGTCCTCAAGGTCATCAAGGCTGTCATTGCATATCAGAGATTCATCAAAACCCGTAATGCTGACATCGAAATTACGCCCGCAAAGCTCCTCAATTTCGCTTACAACGGCATTCATATCAAAATAGGATAAATCACTCATGCGATTGTCCGTAATGATATACGCTCGTTTCTGCTCGTCTGTGAGCCCTGTAAGGATAAAGCAGGGGATTGATTTAAGGTTTTCGGCTTTTGCGGCAAGCACTGCTCCGTGTCCTGCGAGTATGGTGTAATCCTCGTCAACTATAACAGGTTTTGCAAAACCAAACTCCCGTATGCTTCTCTGTAGCTTTTCTATCTGCTTTTCAGAGTGTATACGGGAGTTTTTTGGGTGTGGTTTGAGCATATCCGGCGAGATATACTCAACATTTCTTTGATTTTTCATAGGACCTCCTTAATACTTGAGCATGTCCGGCGAGATATGCCGCTTCTTTGCTACTAAGGAGAAACTACATATAGGATTTTACGATAACATTGTATCACGGACCGTTTGAAGTGTCAATGAAGACTTTTTGAAATCACACATTAAGAAACATATCGATTCCAAAGAATAGGGTAGACAACTTACTTACTGTCGCTTCGATGTCAAGATATACGGTTCTTGGCTCTATGCTTTCTTCACGAGCGATTTCTTCTATCGTGAGCTGTTCGTCAGAAATGTATCTGGCGGTGATTACTCTGCAACGCCGTTTTTCCAACTCATCGTTAGATTTCTCAACGAGGCTGTTGTATACGTCAAGCATTGTATCAATATGCGATACGATTACCATAGTACGCACCGCACTGCGCTTTATGCTGTCAATCACAAGTTCTCTGCGGTCGTCATCCTTTATCCACAAAGCTTCGAGTATATCAATAGCGTGCGGTGATGTTTCGGCATTATAGACTGCATTTGCAGAATACGCCTTAAACTCACGGTAATGCTCCAGCAACAGTTTAGTGTTACGAAGCCGCTTTGAGTGTTTTTTCTTTTCAAGTTCTTTCTTTTTTTCAGCTTCTTTTTGAATAGCGGCTTCGGCACCTGCTTTGGCTGCTATTCTGATGATCTCATCTTCTAAGTAAGTAGGCATAAGCTCCCCCTTTGGCTTTAAGTCCGAAATCTTCTGTTGTAGCAGCACTGTATAATTTATTTCTATCTGTATTCTTTTCCTGTCACTTTGTGCTTGAGGGCTATTCGTCCGACAACTTCAAAACCTGCAAGCTCTGCAACCCTCTTGATTGTCTTGACGAGGTTGCCGAGGATTTCAAGCGTTTCCGCTTCTTTTCTACGTTCCTCACGACAGATATTTTCATACGCCTTGCCTGCCGTCGGATCTCGATAGCCCTCGGAATTGATGTCCATACGGTTCGTTTCCAACATTACACCTCCCTTAACATTTAATTGTTATCTTCAGCTGTCTGCCATTTTCTCATTCCTCCTTATTATCCATTTTTTGCACCGCAATACTTGCAATACATAGCGTCTTCCATACAGTTATCCATGCAGTTAATAACCCTCAGGCACTCCGAGCATGCAACGCAATCAGAAGTCAAATACGGTTGTTTTTCAAGCGGTACTCCTTTTTCGTTCAATAGTTTGTAAAATTCAACCTCATCGGTTATCCAGTGTCCATGCTTGCCCAATTGTTCGGCTGTCATTATCGATATATCTTCAGGGAAGCGTACCACATCTCCGTTTTTAACAGAAAATGCTGCTGTCGTTATCTTTGGCTTGCCATCTTCTTTGCAAGTTCCGAAGGTTGTTAAAGACACAACCTCGTCACATTCATCAGCGATTATTAGTGTTACCGTTTTCATTCTGTCTCCTTGTCCGTTTTTTCACATTCCAGCTGTGTATAAGCCATTTCATAACCGACTGCCCATAGATACACACGCATATCTATACTCCTTCCGCAGTCATACAGCCACTCATAATACTCATAGTACAGTTCTTGTAAAAAGTCTGTCATATCTGTCGAATAATGCGGTTTGGTATCCGAAAACCAATTCTCATCTATATCCGATTTTACAGCGTCCCAGAGTTCTTCTTCTGTATCAACGGAATACCATAAATGCTTTCTGCAGGCATTCAACAGTTCTTCGAGTTCTAATTTCATGTAGTCTTTCAGTTGGTATTTGATGTCTTCGAAAGCACTGTCCGGATCGTAGATATATTTATCGGTCGAACACTGAAATTTGCTTGTGAAGTAATGAACATCTTTGAGATAGCTTCTCATTTGTCTGGGACTGACCGCATTGTACCACGTTGCAATGCAATCTCCCAAGTCGCCGCTTATTATCAGACTTCCTCTTTTTTTGTCGAGAATGTAATTAACGTAATAGTCGATACTTCCATCGGCTTTGCGCCAATCAATAATCATATAGCGGTCAGTGTCCTGTATTAAAGTTGCCTTATGAGCAGCAAACCTTTCCCTACATTCGTTCAAGATTTCTTCTTCAATCATTTGTCGTACTCCTTTCTCTCAAAACACAGCTTCTCGCCAACAAAGGTATGCTCATAGTCACATCTGTCTGCGTTCTTGCAGTAATTCGCTTTAGGACACATTTTCTCAAACATTTTGCGTAATCTTCTGGAACGTCTTGTGCTGTTATAGCGTTTATTGTTATAATACCTCATGTGTTGCACCTTGCTTAATGCTCACAGGCGTCTTTTATAGCCGCTTTGACTTCCTCAAGGCTCTGACCGTGCTTAACGCCTACAAAGATTGACGGCGGTGCAGGCATTTTCTCGTTGATAGGTCGCCAAAGATGTAAACAGTTCGGTAGGTTGTTTACATACTCGTTTTTCGCAGGGTGGTACTGCACTACCGTTTCATCGCTATAGAAGAACATATCTTTCAGCTTGCACATTTCGCCCCATGTCGGCGTATACGAACGCTTAAACGGGCTAATACTGACGTGTTCCCACCCGCCGCCGTTGCTCCATACGACAGTTGCGAAGCTTTTGCCGGCTTTGAATAACACTCCGAGTCCTCCGTCTACAGTGATATGCTGTATCATCAGGTTAGGTAGCTCTTTTATTTCATTCAGGGTTTTCATTGGTTACTCTCCTTACTTTTTCATTCGTATGGGCTGTAACAAGCCTATAAAACCGCCTGCACTCTTGACTATAATCGGCCTTCCGCTGCCTGTTACAGTCAGTGTTGTTGACGGATTATCCGTGCCTGCGGCGTGAAGCATCTCGCACATATAATCACCGTTAAATGCTACACTCACCGTTTTATCGACAGTGTTTTCTATCTCGATTTCTTCCGAAAACGATTCAAGGGAATCGGTCGTTTTAATCATCACCGTATTCATGCTTTCTTCAAGTGTCATCACAATCGCCGAACGTTTTGCACCCTCGCATATTTTTGCCCTCTGAAGTGCATTAAGAAGCGATACGCTGTTGATTTTCAGCTCATTTTCGCTACTGGGGCTTGCAAGCTCCAGTAGTGGCTTGTAGTTAAAGAAATTATTTTCCAACAGCTGAACAAACAGCGTGTATTCTCCTGTTTCAAACGCCAGCTGATTTGTACTGCTTGTCTTTTTTAGTGTGATACCGTTGCCGCTTGAAATCGACAAAAGCTTTTTAAATGCAGCTTTAGGTATTACCGCTCTGATCTCACCGTTGTAATCAACCGAGTTTGCGGCTAGCTTAACTCCGTCGCTTGCGATTATATTCAGCTTTCCATTTTCGTCGCTGTCAAGCAATACACCCATCTGCGCCGGTCGTGTATCAATAACGCTACAAGCGTATGTTACGCTGTTGGCCGCCAGCAGAAAATCGTCATCTGCAAACGCCAGAAGTGTGTCATTCACTTCCGGCTCGCTTACATGATAGATTGACGGTGCAACTGTAGCGAATGTTCCCTTGTTGCGCTTGCCCTTGACAACAATTTTGTTTTTGCTCGGCTGAAGTTCGATTTCTTCATCAACCATATTTTCGATGAAACTGATAGCTGTTGTCGGCAGTGCAAATTCTTCGGCGTTACCGCAGTCAAAATCAACAGATAAAGCGAACGCAGGATTGCTCGCTATGATTTTCCCGTCACGGAAAAGCGCACCTGAGTCTTTCATGATTACATCCTTGAGCTTTTTAAGCTTATCCGAAAGTTCTTTTCTATTAGCCATCATCTTTTAATCCTCCAAGTTTATTTTTATCGTCGGGTATTTTTCGTGTAAGCTTTTCATTTTGAGCTTAAACACTGGTGTCTGAATGCCCTTGACATCTACAATGCGATACGTTCCGTCGTTGTGAAATTCGATGAAATCAGCAACATATTCTACGCAACGTGTATTATTATCGCCCTCGGTTATAACAAAACGTGGTTGACGGCAGAAACCGGCGATTTTTTTAGCCTTTACAAGCATTCTAAGCTTGTAGTAGTAATTTGCTTCTGCTGTACTTTGAAACGTTATACCGTCGATTTTACAGGCTTTTGAGCGATATTTATTCGGCTTCTCGCTCTCTGGAATTGATATTCCGAGAGCTTTCAGCTGTTTTTTTGTGAGATTAAGCGCCATTGCGCACCTCTTCGTATTCGATGAAGTAGGTATATGTGCTACCGCCGTTCATTTTTTCTTTGCCGATCCTCACTTTATATCCGGCTTTTATCAGCAGTCGTGCGAGGTCCAGTCTGTCATTTTCGTTCAGAGCACCGCCTCTCTGAGGATATATTCTTATCATACGCTCACCTTTTCGCTTTCGTCTGTATTTTCCATTAAGTCCTCACGAAGCACCGTAACAAGTAAATGTCCTTGCAACGCTCCGTTGCGGATTTGTGCCTTTGTGCGTTCAAGCTCTTCAAACTCCTCGTTCCTCAGTTTCTTGCTTTTGCTTGCGAGTTTCATATCTTCGGAGCTAAGTCGCTTTGATATGATTTTCTGCCATTTGCGCAGAAACGTTTTTGCATCCTCTATGTCGGGGTTCTGCCTGTCAAATTCCGTCCGCTTTTGCCGTACTGTGCCGTTTGGCTCGACCTCAAGGGTATAATACGGCTTGTCCTTTTCGGCCGTTCGGCGCAGGAACATCAGATACGACTCCTGTACATTTATGCGGTCAAAATATCTGTCTGTTTTGTCTATACAGTGGTGCAGTGCCGCTCCTTCAGCGAGAATGTCCTCTATTTTTCCCGGTATGAGTATTGAGTACGTTTCGTCTTCATACTCGTATTTTGGCTTTATTTTTTGCAAAACCGTTTCTATGTTAGGATATTTCTTGCTGATTTCAGCCGCTCTTAACGCACGTTCTTTGTCATCAACCTCTTTTACCAGTTCGTCGTGACGCTGCTTGAGCTTTTTCGCTCGGTACACGATAGGATCAGATGTATTCATTTTCAGCCGTTCGGCCATACCAAGATAATCGCTCCACATCTGTATTACACCTCTGCTTGTCATACTGTTTTCGGACATCTGACGGCATATATAGTTTTTTATCTGCTGAACACTCATTCTGTCGGATATAAAATCCAGCATATCAGGTCTGATATGCTGAGCGACCAACCACTGTATAGTTCTGTCGTCGTAGACTGTATCTTTTGTTTTCTCATTTCTGAGCCATTCGAGATATACAAGCCCGCCATTGTTTGCAATAAGCCTTTTGGTACGGAAGTTATCAATTAACAGCATTTTGGCTAATTTTCCATCGCTGAACTCACAACTCTCGTCATAGCGATATTCATACATACAGTCATTTATAAGACGTGGCAGTCCAACCTTTGCAAGCTTTTCGATTTCGGGAGATCTTTTCAACTTTGTGATGAACACTCTCGGATCACATTCGTCGTTGCCTTTGATATACTCGATAAGTCCCGTTCTGCTCAATCGTTCTGCAATTTTTCCGGAAAAATTTCTCTTGTAAACTGTTCCGAATGAGCTGTTATAGTAATCCGGGTTTACCCTTCCGAAGCAACACCAACGCACTTCACGCTGTTTGTACAACTCGTAGCTGTATCCGGTTGCAGAATTGTCGCTATCGTATATGTAGCGGTAACGCTCGCATGAATACGCTTCAGCTATTCTGCGAATGCCGCCCATTTTGTGCTTTTCGTATCTGCAACGTGCCTCGAAAAGTCTGATTATAAAATCATCACCATAAGGCTGTATTAAATATGCGGCAAAATTATTAGTATAAAAGCTTCCGGATTTTCCTGACGCTTTGTAGGTTATTTTATGACCGCAGTGGGGACAACGACCTTGTGCATTATGCTTAGGATTTTTTACTTTTACGCCATTCTCGCACCAAGTACAGTAACCGTCTTTTTCGGATTTTCTGCTGTACTCGTAAAAAATGTACTGATCTTTGATGACCGACTTAGCAATAAACTTATCCCAGTCGTTCGGGACCTGCGTTACCTTGTTCATTGCCTCATCCCATTTATCCGTCTCCTTCTTATGCCTTGCGAGCAGCTGACGTTCTCGGACTCTCTGCTGAAACTTCAGAATACCGTAATAGTCACCACAACTATTGTCTTCCTCGATTTTCAAGTTAATTTTCAGAAGTGCTCTGTCTTTGACCGACATATACTTTTTTTCTTTTGCTTCGGACCACCAGTAAAAGCTTGTGTCAAGCTTTTCTATCGTTGCATTGCTCCAACGGTTTGCACTGTAGTCGTAAGTAACAAAATCATCGTTTTTGTAATCGATGAATATCTCATATGCCGGCATCGTTGCTCCGAGCCGCAAGTTCTTTGTATAGAACAAAGCAACTTTGATTATGTCACCATATATTCGGCATTTTGCATACTCCCTTGTTTCATATCTGTACTCGGTCAAACCGTATTTTTTTATCATACGGGGAGTATCTTTTCCTGCCTTTTCAACGAACGACTTTGGTGCAGTGATTTTCGGAAGCTTACTCAGCTCTTTTAATTTCATGAAGGGCCTCCATTTCTGCCTCTGTCACTATATCGCCGTATTCGTTGTACGGCACACCTGCCAACATTGATTTACCGTCAACCTTAAAAATCGAATACCACAGTATTTCTTTGCTATACTGGCTTTCTTTGAGCATACACACTACGGTGTCTTTCTGTGCGCTTACTGCCATTGTTTTTCCACGAACGATAAGGAACTTATCGCCTTCTTTGCCACAAGCCATATCGTTATGTACATGGTGATTCTGTTCACGGTATGGGTGCAGCGTGATGTATTTTGCCGCCGCCTTTACAAAATCAAGCACATCAAGCTTTTTGCGGAGCGTGAGAACAGTACAGCTTATCTTGCTATCTATATCATCCTCATCAACATCGCCTGTTGCATCTACCTCGTAAATCACGCAGTTATCAAAGCGGTAGTATGATAAGCAGTCAAGCGGATTTTCGGCGCAGTGGAATCCATTTTCCCTGCAATTTGCCTTATCTGTGTAGTTAGGCTCATTTTCCTTGAATTTGTACTTACGGCAGGTCAGATCTTCGTTGAAAGCTTTATATGCTATCATCTTCTGTTTCCTCCATATCGAACAGTGAGGACTGTTCTAATTCTTCTTTTTCCTCGGCAGGCTTTGTTTTCTTAGGTTTATCCGCTATTTTCTTCTTAGTCGTTTCAGCCTTTTCGACAGGTGCAGGCTTCGGCCTTTCTGCTTCAAGCTTTTTCTTCAGTTCATCATCAGAAAGCGTGTAGTATTCGTCTGTGAGTGCAAATATCTCCTCAGAAGACATTCCTATCATTATTCCGCCCCGCTTGTCTGTATTGCTCATTTTACGGGCTTTTTCGTACGCTATATCCGATATGTACTGATAGCACTTGCTAAGCGTCTTGCCCTCGGCTATCACTTTTTCGGCGTAAATGGCATCGCTCATTATGCGTTGAGCAACATGATCTCTGATAGCGATTGCCGGCACATTGTAGCCGCTAACTGTAGCAGCTTCGTTGTTTAATTTGGTCATAGCACTTTCTTTATTTTCCATTGTATTATCCCTTCCTGCGATAATCAGCCCAAGCCATTGTTACTCGCTTGTAGCTTTCAACAAATCGGCTGATTATTGCCGCAGCTGTTTCTGTGTCGCCCTTTGCAGATAACTTTTCTGCAAGAGCAGTTGTGTTGTAATTCGTTGTGATTATTGTCGGCAACAAGGCTTCGTAGCGTTCGTTCAGAATGCTATACAGCACGGGCACCGACCATTCTGTCACTTGCTCCTTTCCAAGATCATCTATTATCAGCAAGTCAACAGTCTTGTATGCTTCGAGGACTTCCTCTTCCGTTACTTCGCTGTTGCGCTCGTAGCAACGTTTTATATCGCCGAGAATGTCTATTGACGTTTTGCAGATAACCGGAACTCCTGTATTGATGATTGCAAGCGCAATTGCAATCGCCAAGTGCGTTTTACCTGTTCCGCACGGACCTTCCAAATATAGCCCTTTGCCCTGAGTGAAGTATTCTCTGAAATTCTTGATATAATCAGTCGCCACTTCAAACGACTTTTTGTTCTCAGCGGTAACGGAAAAGCTATTTATCGTCCGTGATAGGTAACGTTTCTTTATTCCCGACTTGCCGAGTATGCTTTCAATTTTCTGCTTTCTGAGCTCTTGTTCTTCGGCAAGCTCTTTTTCTTTTTTGATTTTTTCCTGTTTAGCATCCCAGCCTTTCCAAAACGCAACCGCTTTTTCACAATCGCAACGTGGCTTTTCAAGATTCCAGATCATCGCCTGCCCCATAAGTACAACGCACTCGTAGTACAACGTTTTCCCACAGTATTTGCACTTTTCCGGTTTTGGAACAGGTTGCGTACTCGGTATTCCCAATTCTTCGACTTCTTTGCTTGTATAGATAGGACCGTGAGCATTACCAATCGCTTGGCTTGAAAGGTTTTTCATTTCTTCCATTGTTCACGCCGCCTTTCTCTTTTAGCTCATACACACTTTGCCAGGAGTGTTCAACAGATCGTTCAAGAATCTTTTTTTGCGTTACCGTATCACCGGGCGCAAGAGTTTCAAGCTTTTTGATTATCAGCTCCTTTGCATAATCCGTCATCGGCTTGCGTATTTTCTTTCGCATTTCAATGAATGACTGCCACGCCAATTCAAGCTCCGGAGCAACTGCGATAGCTGTTGCGGTTTTATTTTTATTTATTTTATTTTTATTTTCTTTTATTTTATTTTCTTTTGTGGGGTTTTTCTCGGATTTATCGGGGTTTTTCTCGGATTTACTGGGGTTTTTCTCGGAAAAACTCCCTTTTGGGTGCACTTTAATAAACCCTAACGTCGCTTCTTCGTTTAAAATCCAAACGCTGGGTTCCACAAACACGTCTCTTTTTGTGGATTTTTTTGCTTCTTGATAACGTGTCTGTATCGATGTAGCAGTAAGTAAGTTGTCCGCCGCAAACCGTGTGTTATCAAACAGTGACTTGCTTGCGAGGAGCTGTACTATCTGCCTTGTCTTGCCCTCCGGCACTCCTGTGTCTGCACTTGCACAGCACACCAAATCGTCATCGTATGCGATGTAGTACCCCTTGCCTTTGTATATCTCGCAAAGCAGGTAAATGTAAATTATTATCGCATCAGTGCCATATTCCGAGCCTCGTATAATCTTGATTTTTCTATCCGAAAAAAAGTCCACATCAAAAGGAAAGTACGACAAACCGTCGCATTGAGGTCTTGCCATCGCTACCTCCTTGACTTTGTGTTAAGCCTGAGCTTTTTACATAAGTATTCGTCAAGCTTTATACCGTAGATGTAGTTTTCTTCAAACAGTTCTTTTTCTCTGATATGCGCTTCCATGTGATGCTCGTGACATAGAGCAATCGCTTTCATTCCTATGTGGACTGTTTCCTCACGATCTCCGCCTATGCCTATGCGGTCTACATGGTGTACTTCCGCTCGTGCATTGCATATAGCACATTTGCGGTGTTCAAGGCACATATACAGATATTTACCTATATCGTCTGTTTCGTGAAGCAGCGTGTCTTTCGTCGGCACGTCCCAATGAAAACAGAACTCTATCAGGTGTGTTATAAAGTCCTTTGCCGTTGTCATATCGACATCGGACAGCGAAAACCATTCGCCGTCGTGACGCTTGATGTAGTCCCACGTCATATATGCCCTGATAAATTCAGGCTCATGCCCGCTCCACAATGCAATGTCACGAACGATAGCGAATATCTTTCTTCTTTGTTCGGCGGAGATCCTGCGACCGTCATTCAGCCGCAGTTCTACACTGCCGATATGCTTTTGTATCAATTCCCGTTCAACGTTTTCGGGAAGTTCCAGCAACAGCTTATTGCCGTGCTTGTCAAATTTAAGTATCTTTCCGGTCGTTATCATCTGTATTACGCTCCCTGTGAGTGTGCATATACACATATACGCCGTTAGGACCTATGTTTCTGTAAATAAAGTCATCGCATTTTTCTTTAGACAGATGATTTTTCTCTGCCTGAATTTCGTAGGCGTATTCGCCTGCAATTTTCTTTTTTGCGATGCGTTCCTTGATGTCGGCTTCTGTGTGATTAGCCTCTATCATATAGAGGTCGTAATTGCGAGCTGTAACGCCGTTAAGATTGTTTGTGTCGGTGGCATATATCATCTTGCCCTTGTCACCAAAATGCAACTTGTAGCCGCAGTTTGGCACGTTGTGCTTTAGCGGTACAGGGATTATATTGCATATCCCGTAACCGTACATCTTGCCGTACTCGAAAACATCAATTCGGCGTTTGGATATACCCATATCTAAAAGCACAGGAACAAGCCAACCGCAACAACCGAAACGCAGTAACGGTCTGTCCCTTGCAAGACTTCGTATCGAAGATTTGTTGAAATGGTCTGAGTGAATGTGTGTAAGCAATACAAGCTTCAGCTTGTCCGCATACGGACGTATAAACTTATAGCTTACACCGCAGTCAATCAGAATGTTATCCTCGATAACCGCCGCATTGCCCTGTGAGCCGGTGGAGATTATCTCGTACTTAATCATAAGTCTTCAAGGTTTATATTCTCTACAACATCAGCAACTTCGGGCTGTGTTACTTCGTTATTACTTACAAGGTGCGGTTCTGCGGGCAGCATTACGTCCGCTTCGGTTGCGATATTTTCAAAGCCGTCAGAACTACGCTGAAGAACGTTGTTATCGTGTTCAAGCGCTACTCTCAGCGGTTCTACCGCCATTCCGCCCCACTTGCTGATCAGCTGACGTATCATAGTCTTTTTCGCCATATCATCAAAGCTTTTGTACCAAAACGATGAGTATTTCCACATCTCGTTTGCCGGGATTTCGTTGTTTATCAGCTTTGCATACGCATCTTTACTAAATGCAGGGCTGTACTTGTCTGCATACACAAGCATTTTATCCTTGCTCCAGTACAGCGTTTTTCTGAATCCGTCAACGTACTCAAACATTGCGTAATATCCGATAGTGTCTGTCTTATCACGCTTTTCTTCGTTTTCGATGAAGCTCGCTTCAAATTCTTCCATCAGCGGATCCCAGCGTATCAGTTCACCGTCCTTGATTTCGTGGACGATGATTTTGCGGTACATACCGCTGCGAACAGCAAGCTGTATGTAACCTTTGTAGCCAAGAACAAACTGTGCGTTGACGCATTCGGGCGAAATCAGATTACGATTACGGTCATACTTCGCTTTCTGTTTAAACGGCACTAAATAGAACTGACCAAGCTGTGGTGACGGCGAAAGATTAAGGCTTTCGCCGAGGAGTGCGCCTGCTACAATTGTAGATGTTTCGCACTCCTGCAACTGCGGATTGACCGCTACCGCAGATGTGATTGACGCAATAAAGCGTTTTGCCCTTTCGGGATCGGCAAGCGTGTTGCGTATCAGATTCTGATACGTTGGTGTGCTTATCGCCACCGAAAATTTAGGCTTCTTCTCGACCGGTGCATTATAACTGCTCATACTTGTAACCTCCGTTTACCAAGAAATTCTTTAACGCTTTTATTTCTTCAAGCGTTCCATTAACAGCGAATGCAACACGGTACAGCTTTGCAGGCTGTTCCTGTGCTTCGGCAACAGTAGGCGGTGCAATCGCTTCCTGCTGTTCTTCGCCGTAACTTTCAACTGCCTCATCGACACGAGCCTCAGCCGCTTCATAGATTGTCTGCTGTTCCGCCTGCTGTCTGGCTCTCTCTGCTTCTTCTTCGATAGCCTTTTTACGTTCAATCACCGTCTGAATGGAATACGCAACATTGACTGTCCGCTTGTATTCAACAAGGATTTCCGGCTGTAAGTCCTGAGGCTGAGTGGCGATAAGCTTCAGCTCGTCCGCTATTCTGTCAAGATATGCGGCAGCCTGTTCCTTGAGCTTTTTTGCACTCGCTGAAAGCGTTACCGTGATACCGCTTTTTTCGTAGGGAACAAAGTCGATACCCAGACTTTCTGCATACTCGTCATAGTATGCTCTGATTTCCTTTTCCTTGTTAGCTTTGATTGCGTTCTCAACAATCGCTATACGCCCCTTGAGGATTGCGTCCGTCTGCTTGTATATGTTGGTTACGCATTCGGTATACACTTCCTCAAATCTTTCATACGGTGACATAACCGCACGCTTGACCTCTTTGCGCTTTTCCTCGAGATCGCCGAAATCCTTGTTTAAGTCTGCTCTGAGGCTTTTGATTGCCTTGACTGTAGCGTCGTTACAGTCAAGCGCTAAAACGTGCTGTGTCTTAGCGTCGATCTCAGCTTTGATAAGCTGTAATCTTTCTTCGATTATCGGCAACTGCTTTATTGTGATAATCTGACCGTCCATTTTGTGTAGCACCTCCTAAAGTTTCTGACATCATTCTGTCTATGACTATCTGTTCTGCAATCAGCATAACAGCATAATCTATCGTTAATCTTGCTCCGCCCGCATCTCCCTCTCTTTCTATAATGCGGAAGAGCTTTGCATGAGCCTTAGGTAACGCCGCCCAGAACTCGCTGTCTGCAACAGCACCTATTCTCAACATCACTCGTGTTTTCAACGACATCGCCATATCTTGACATTCCTTTCCGAATGTGATATACTCATCACAGTAGCACTTTTATATTTATTTCTTTGGCTGTCCTTGTGACAGCCTTTTTCCTTTATACTGATTCTCTACCGACAACCTCATAGACCACTTTGTGTATGTTTGTCATACTGTAGCACGTTTCGCTTTGCGTATGTCCTTTCCTATGGAAGTGTGTTTCTGTCGCATCGAAAAGGTGTGCATTACAGCTTTCAAAAACGAACTCACACCAGTTGCCATAATCTCCGTACTCAGTACGGAAGATGTCGCCGGGCTTCATTTCTGCGGCAGTCTTGATAATCGGCTTGTCATATCTAATCATCGTCGTCTTCGTCCTCCTCGCCTTCACAGTCTGTTACATTGATATTGTTTACAACGCCGGCAAGCGCCTGAACAATTGCCATTACCTCTTTATAGGAAGTAACCGTTGTGCTAACTTTAAACTTCATCTGCTTGTCCTTTCTGCAATCTCGCTGTCTATCATCGTTTCATCGTATCCTCGGCTATGCAGAACATCTTTTGCCCACGACCGCTGTTCTTTGCTTTGGTATGCTCTTAACAGACAGTCAAGGCAGTATTTCTGACAGCCATTTGGCAGTACAGTGCCGCACGTTTTGCAATGGTATTTCTTTCTGCGCTGTTCCCGATACTTTTCGTTGCGTTTTCTTTTTTGCTCTCTTATTGCTTCGGCGTGTGTCTTTTCATACCGCTTTTTGTATACAGTCTTCCGTTTAGCTCGGCAGTCATTACTACACAAGCAATACAGCGGATTTGCCGCTAAAAACGATTTTCCGCACACGATGCAGGTCTTTTTAACTTTCATTTCCGCCTCCGTTTCTTGTTTATCATCTGGTCTTTGATAAAATCGCCGCAAACGATGTTGCTTGCAAGTATCTGAGCCGCCATTATACCTGACAAAGCGGGTGATTTTGGGAATTTCGCTATGTACATATCAAATAGCCGTTGTCGTGCTTCTATAACGTTGTCCATCTGAATATCAATACCGTAAACGCTTTTTAGAGCTATCAACCCGTCCTGCCAGTCCTTGCACAATTTAAACTTTCGTGCAAGTATTTCTGTCAAGAAGTTCCCTGTGCCGCAGGCGGGTTCAAGAAACGTTATATCTATGCTTACCCACATTTCTTCGGGCACTAAATCGCACATATCCTTGACGATGTGTGCCGGAGTAAAAACCTCGCCAAAATCACTTACACGCTGTTTACTTTTGATAAGCTTCTCAGTCATCGTGTACAAGCACCTCCGAGCGGCTTGCCATAAAAGCGTCAAGCTTTTCGTACTTACCTGATGATAAACATTTCAGCGACCATTTTCCCTTGCGCATCTCTACAAAATAGTAATAGATACTACTTATTTCGTTGTCTTCGCCCTGGAATTTCAGTGTATCATACTCGTATATTTTCTTACCGTTCTTGTCTTTCAAGCCTGTAAATCCAGGTGCAAGATTCGCACCGAGCCAGTCAAAAGCTTTCGTTCCCGACTCTTTCCACGCTTCAAGCAGTTTGCAACATTCCTCTTCGGAGCTGTTTACCAGCACATCATAGTTAGTCATCATCTCTTGTGACCCCCTATCATGCTTCTGTACCACAGCTGTGCGCAGTAGTCAAAGCCAACCCATACAGCCGCAACAACAAGGATTACAGGGATTATTTCGCCGCCAATGGCTTTATATCCACGTTCGGCAAAGGCAAGCGCTGACAGCGGAACATATACCGCTATGCCCGCAAATGCTGTCACCCATATTCGCAACAACTGCGCAACAACGAAGGCAATCACCTTTTTAATTTTCATTTCGTTTACACCTCTTTCTGCGCCAAAAGCTTAGGTATGCTTGTCCTTTTTATTGCCGCTTCAATCTCGATGATCTTATCACCGAAGATTGAAACTCTCGTCCAGGTACTTCCCGTAAGTATTGCCGCCTGATATTTTGGATATTTCGCCGGCAGTACGGTATAAAAGCGACCTTTATAAAGAAACTTGCTTGTTACAGGTCTATCCTTTACTTTCGCCATTGCACGCTATGGACGCTTTAGCTCGTAAGCCGTCCAAGGCATTTCTTGCTATGCGTTCAAGGATTTTCGGCACTTCCTCAGCTCTGCAACAGTAATCAGTTGCTATTCTGACTTTCGTGTTGCCGATCATAAATTCTTCGGCAATCTTTGGCTCTGCGCACTCCATAGCTGACACCTCCTTTCGTCATTTTATTCGCCGTGGGCTTGCCATTATGTAAACCGCCCTGTTTTTTCCGCTTTTTCGAGGTTGATGAGGTTTTCATCAGCTCTGCGGCGGAACTCTAACAGCTGTTCTTTAAGCTTCGGGATAAGAGTACGTTCATCATCGCTTAATTCGCCGTCTTCCATAAGAAGCGATAACTGCTTGATTACGTCGTCCATTTCGTAAGTTGAGTTCTGTAATCTCAGTAAGGCTCTTTCGGCAGGCATCTGAGGCGGTGTCTCTCGGCAGTCCTTGCCGAGCGGGCATTCATTAGCGCAGTACCACTGCCGCAGCTCAGGCTCGTTATAAGCGTCTGCCATAAGAGCAACAACGATGTTCGGCGGTCTGTTTATATCCAGCTCGTACTTCTTCAAGCTGTCTTCCGTCACGCCTGGGATCACCTCTGAAGCTCCTGCTCGTGTGAACAGTTTTTCGTTAAACTTTGCCGCTCTCATTCGGGCTTCAAAGTATCTGTTTCCGCAAGCTTTCGTCGCCTGTTTCGACATTTAATTTCACCCCTTTCGGTACTATAATAAATACAGAAAGTCAATCTTTTTTGTTTGCTTTCTGTTTTCCGCCGAGTGTAGCTTGTTGTTCAACTGAAATGTCAGCCTTTGGTGTCAACATTCTTACTCGGCGTTTTGCTTAGCTTGAAATTTCAAGGACGCTTGCGATTGCATTTCTCATTCGGTCGCTACTGCGTTTGTTGCACATAAAGCCGTAAAGGCTTCCAAGCGGATAACCTATCTCCTTGGCAAGTCGGTCGTACTTCCAACCTCTTATTGCAAGCTGTTTTTTCACTTCCGCTATAAACAAGCGGTTGTCACGCATTTCAACACCCCTTTTCAGACTTTTTTTGTAAGGAAACTTGACAAATGAGGTAAAAAGTAATATCATATACTTGTGAGGATATATGATATATACTTTTTACTCAATTGCTTGGTTGTAAGGGAAGAGGTCTGTCCTTTTCACTCACATATCGCTCGTCTTTCCGAGCTGTCATCACGCTCCTACCGATTTTTGCGCTTCGTTTGTGGTGAGCCAGTCAACATAATGCGCTGGGCTTGATACGCTCAAGCGGGCTTTTGAGTTGTATTTTTTCTTACAGTTTTATTATAATAAGAATTTTTCTAATAGTCAAGAAAAATTCTTATTATTGCTTAGAAAATTTCTAATTTTGTCGTTTTACACAAAGGAGATTTGCTAAAATTGGACATTTTAGATAGAATAATTATGCTTATGGGCTCTCGAGATCAAAAAGAGCTAACAAAATATCTACAGTTAAACGCCGTTGCGTTTTCAGACTGGAAAAGTGGCAAGAGTAATTCTTATAAAAAGTATTTAATCGAAATCGCTAAGTTTTTTAACGTTTCAATTGATTATTTGGTTTATGGAAAAACATCTGACAGTTCTTTAAGAACAGATGAAGAAGAACTACTCCAAAATTATAATAGTGTAGATACAGTTGCAAAAGCTCGGATAAGAGAACGAGCCGCTACCCTCGCTGAGCTTGAGGCGGCAAAGAAAAACAGCGACAGCAAAAAATAAATATCCAAAATTGCGAGGCTCTGTTTATGTACAATGCACAAACAACTAAAGAACGGATAAAAGAATTATGCAAATGCAAAAAAATAGGCATGGAGCAAATGCTTATTGACCTTTCTTTAGGCATAAATGCTATACGTCAGATTAACGACACAAAAGGTATGGCATCGTTTAGCCTTGCAAAGATTGCTGATTACTTGGACTGCTCGGTTGACTATCTGTTAGGACGCACCGACAACCCAAATTCGCACAAGGAGGCTTTATAGTTTCACTTGTTGCGCTTTTCAGAAATTAGCTTAATCGCCAGTATCAGAATTGCGATTGAGTTTAAAACCAGTGCTATGGGAGCCACTATCTCACCTCACTGCGTTTTGTAATTTTTCTTACAAACTTATTATATCGTAAAATTTTACGATTGTCAACGTAGTATCGGAAAAATTTACGACAAATAAACGAGGTATTTTTTGTGAACATTGTACAGAATATCGAGAAAATAGCGAAAGCTCAAGGCCTTACACTGACCGAAATTGAAAGAAGATGTGGTTTTTCAAAAAGCAGCATACGCAAATGGTCGGAAAATATTCCGAATGTTCAGAAAGTTATATCTGTTTCAGAAATTCTAAATGTAAGCGTTGATTATCTCTTGGGAACCGATATACGACGTGAATTCGATAATGTTGCTCAACAACTTTTAGATGAGGTTCGTTCTCTTTCTGATGAGGACTTAAAGAAAGTTATTGAGTATGCCGAGCTGTTAAAGCTCAAGAGCAACGATAAAAAGTGAAAGCCGTGCATTTTTGAGATATGACTATGTTTTGGGAAAGATTTTACGAGCTTTGTTGCAGAAACAACATCAAGCCCAATCCTTTAGGGAAAATCTTAGGTATTTCCTCAGGGGTAATCACAAAATGGAAATACGGCTCCCTTCCTACTGCGGAAGCGTTAGTAAAGATAGCCGACTATTTTAACGTTTCGGTAGATTATCTAATTGGTCACAGCACATCAACTGACCAATTAACTTCATTACTTGTTGAACAGGCAAGCACATTATCAGATGACGATCTGAAAAAAGTTATTGAGTATGCTGAACTGTTAAAGCTCAAGAGCAACGATAAAAGTAAAAACTGCTAAAAATTAGGAGGTGCATCGCTAATGAGTAAAATCATCAGACCGTCATTTATTATAGTCGTAGTAGGATTGATATTAGCGTTTACTGCTTTAGTTTTTGTTGCACGATCAGGTTCGGTTGCAGCAGGGTGGCTTGCATTTACTATTGTAATGGCAGTTGCGGCAGTTACAGCCTGTATAGTATCCGAAGCAGGAAAGCAGAAGAAAAATACAATGAAACGTATGGATAAAAGACGTAGGTAAAGGAGTGCTATTATGGACTTATTTCACAAAAAAGAGCTTGCATCTTTGAAAAGCGAATTAACCAGGTTAAAAGGTCTAATTCCTGATGAAGCTATAGATAAAGCTGACTTTTTGCTTTCTTTAGATGATAAGATTGCTCAGAAAAATCAAGAACTTTCAAAGCTTGATGAAGCAATTGCTCTCAGAAAAGGTCAGGAACAGCAACTCGATACTACATTAGCCGAAAAGAACACGCAGATTATACAACTTGATGACGAAATACTTGTGCAATCTTTCGGTCTGTATCGTCCGACATTTGATTTTGCCAATTCAGATCAATACAAAGATAAATTGAATGAAGTAAGGCAGCGTCAAAAAGAGATGATTAAAAATAACGAGGCTACTACATTCAATAATAATTGGTCTGTTAACGGAAGCGTTGCTAAAGGACGTACTACTACCAAGAGTGTGCAAAAGTTGATACTTCGTGCATTTAACAGCGAATGTGACGAGCTTGTAGCTAAAGTAAAATACAACAATTTCGACAGCTATCTCAAACGTATCAAAAGCTCGTGTGAAACCTATTCTAAATTAGGCGACACCATAATGGATGTCCGTATAAAAGACGCTTATCTTAATCTGAAAATTGAAGAACTCAGACTTGCATTTGAGTATTCCGAAAAGAAACAGCAGGAAAAAGAAGAACAAAGAGCAATTCGTGAACAAATGCGAGAAGAAGCAAAGCTACAAAAAGAAATAGAGGAAGAACGTAAAAAGCTTGCTAAGGAGCAGGCACACTACATGAACGCTCTTGAAAAGCTCAATCAACAGATCAGCAATGCAGATGAAGCTACATTAGCCGAATTGGAAGAAAAAAAGAAGGAGCTTCTCACTAAGCTTGATGAAGTTGATAACTCTATAAAAGACGTGGACTACAGAGAAGCTAACGCAAGAGCCGGCTATGTGTACATAATCTCTAATATAGGCGCTTTTGGCGAAAACGTATATAAAATAGGTATGACAAGAAGACTTGATCCTATGGAAAGAGTAATCGAACTTGGTGATGCTTCCGTACCTTTCAATTTCGACGTTCATGCAATGATCTTCACCGAAGATGCACCTGCATTAGAAGCAGCATTGCACCGAGCATTTGAAAATAAAAAGCTTAATTTTGTTAATCAGCGCAGAGAATTTTTCAATGTTACTCTTGATGAGATCAAGAAAGTAATAAGAGATAATTTTGACAAAACCGTTGAATACGTCGATGTGCCGGCAGCTGAGCAATATAGAGTATCCTTGAAAATGAAGCAGGAACGACAAACAGTTAGCGTATAAACAAAAAACAGCCCCTAAGAGCTGTTTTACATATATTTAATTTAAAGGAGAAAATTATGTTACATTTAGACACATCTATTATTATAAAGTTATTAAAAGAAAATTCCGATATGTCTGTTATGATTGATTTTTATAAATCAACTAAACTAAACAGCACAACAGACACTATCAGAGAATATGTAACAAAGTCTACACGTCGGGCTGAATTTTGCATATCCGAAATGAACAAATTTAAAGAATTTTCAGAAAGAGTTGTTCCTGTTATCTCTTTTTTAGCTGATATTACTCCGCCAAAACAAATTGAAGCAGATGAAAAGGAACTTAGAACAACTTTTCCCATAATAGCGTTTAGAGTAAAAGCACAAGATTTTGACAATTTGTTTCCTATAATAGAAAATTTAATTAAAGAAAACGACTTATTACTATTGGATATAGAATCTTCTTCGCACACAAACCCTGTGTTTAAAAAAATATATAGAAAAATTGCCGAATCTAAAAAGGATAAAAAGTTCATTTCTGTTATTATCAATGCTCATCGTCCTGAATCGTTAACAAACAAGAGCATGGTAAACGGTGAACCCATAAGTTCTATTGACAATAGTTTAAAAGATATGTACCGTTCTTCCACGTTAAATAAATTTGATGGCTTCGGCGACTATGCAAGTATAGTAGCCTCGCTTCCTTCTTCTGGTGGTACCGTAAGTCCTGCCGGTGTGTATTATTCTAACGAAAACAACTTTTTCGTATCATACACAGGAAGAGCTCCCCAACTTTCAGAATTTCCTGATTACATTGCTCCTAACATTGTTAAATCCGAATACTGGAATGAATTTGACAATGAACATCATTCAAAGTGTCCCGGATGCAATGAGATTATCTCGATTATAAAAAAAGACAAGTCCGGTAAAAGCCAGGCTCAATGGAAAAGGATTGCGATGTCCCATTATATCTATACTCTTTACGAAACCAATGCATAAAGTTAAGCCGTTTTGCAACTGCAAAACGGCTTCTCTATTTTCGTTCATAAAGCATATCGGGATCAATGTGCGAGGAAAAGAAGGTCTGACAATCAATTGGCACAATTTTCTCAAAATTATCTTTCAAATAATTCCACTGCTCTTTATACTTGTTTTTCAAAAATTTTCTATAATGTGACCAGATGTTCTTTTTACTAGAAATATTCAGCAAAATCTCTCTATTTTCTGCTTTTTTTGTCATTGGTTTTTCTCCGAGAGATTTTAAAATTTTTACTATATCCGCACTTGATAAGCTGTTTATGCAAAACTCAATATCACAGTTATTTATAACCGCTGCCTTTCGATTAGCAAAAATCATATTAAAGTCGTTATCACTTTTATATGTGATAATTCCACATTCCAATGGAATGAAATTTTGTACTTGATCATAGTTCTTTGCAGGAACGATTACATAAACTTTTTCAAAGGCTTTCAGATAATCCGCCATTTGAGTTTTTAAACGGTCATATTTATCATACTCTGTTTTTATTTCATACGCACATAATTTACCGTTTATTCTACAAATGTCAATTCTGCTATCCCCTATTGACATTTCAAAAGCAACTATATCATGAATAGCGTCTTTGAGGTGCTTAATGAAATGATATTTGATTACTCTCTCGCAATTGTAGAAACGCATAAAAAGATAATTGATAAATTCATTTGAATTTACTTTCTCTCTTAAAATAAGCAATTCCTGGTTCGTCGTTTTGTAAAATGCATATTTTATCTTTTTCCAACGCATATTTTCTGTGTCATAAATGTTGTAATCCTTATTTAGGTACTTACATATATGCAATAGCTCATCGTTGGAATAAGCACTTAAAATCTCATCGTACATTTCAATCATCCTTGTTACGTTTGATGTAGCTGTATACATCGCACTTTTTTGTATACTTATATATTTTAGTGCATTTTTGCGTTTTCGTCAATAGCTAATTTACGATTAAGTAAAATTGTTTGACTTTTTGTTTCTTTTATGAGATAATAAAAAGCGGAAGCCCTAAAGACTTCCGCTCTATGCAAAGGAGCGCTAATTTTTTGGCTCGATTTCTTTGCGCTCAAGGTCTTCTATATAGCTTTCAAGCGCTTTGAGGCTGACAACATCTAAAGTCTTGACAAGCTCATAGAAGCGTTTTAACAACTCCTCTCGCTCCGAAATGTCCATAATCACACCACCTTCAAGTTTGATATTAACATAAAACTTGAAGAATAGGAGCATTTTGTTATTTTATATCGAAATGCGTTATATCGGAGTGATTAAATGTACAACGAGAAAACAGAAAAATCTTTGTTCTGCGGTACATTTGCCGCTAAACAGCAGAAAGTACAACATAAAATTTTGACTTCCGAATATACCTATTTTAGTCGGAGGGAAAAATGGAACAGTATTGCTTATATCTGCGAAAATCCAGATCGGACATTGAAGCCGAAAATCACGGAGAAGAGGAAACGCTCGCAAGGCACGAAAAAATCTTGCTCGAGCTTGCAAAAAAGAGAGAGTACAACGTCACTCAGATATACCGAGAAGTCGTTTCCGGCGAAACGATTGCCGCTCGCCCTGTCATGCAACAACTACTGTCAGAGGTAGAGCACGGTATGTGGAGTGGCGTTTTAGTCGTTGAGGTAGAACGTCTTGCCCGTGGTGACACTATAGACCAGGGCATTGTTGCGCAAACTTTTAAGTACAGCGACACGCAGATAATAACGCCAATGAAGACGTACAACCCGAACAACGAGTACGATGAGGAATACTTTGAGTTCGGCTTGTTTATGAGCCGGCGAGAATACAAGACTATCAACCGCCGTCTTCAGCGTGGAAGGCTCTCTTCAGTAAAAGAGGGCAAATGCGTATGCAGCATCGCTCCTTATGGGTATGATAAAGTCAAATTAAAGGGCGATAAAGGGTTTACGCTGGCACCAAACCCTAACGAAGCCGATGTAATAAAAATGATCTTTGAGTTATATACAAAAGGTGAGCTACAGCCTGACGGCACATATAAAAGAATAGGTGTTGCCTTAATAGCGAGAAAACTTAACGAAATGAAAATACCTGCAAGAAAATCGGAATATTGGGTACCTGCCAGCATAAAAGATATGTTGCGCAATCCTGTGTATGCTGGGAAAATTCGTTGGAATTGGCGATCACAGAATAAAAGAATGCAGAGCGGAAGCATAAGTATCTCACGTCCACGCTCCGAAGAGGACAACTGCATAATTGTAAATGGCTTGCACCCTGCGCTGATTACAGAAGAAACATTCGATTTAGTGCAAGAATACCTTGCCAAAAATCCACCACGACCAACAAAAAGAAATGCTCCTACCAAAAATCCTCTCGCCGGTATAGCTGTCTGTGCTTTCTGCGGAAGAAAGCTCGTTCGCAGGCCGTATACCTCCGCCTCTTGCCCTCCAACATTGATTTGTTCAGTCCCTCACTGTCCTAACGTAAGCTCATTTTTGCACCTTGTTGAAGAAAGAATACTCAAATCTCTTGAAGAATGGCTTCGAAATTATAAGTTGCAATGGAACTTATCCAACAACAAACCGTCGGAACTCATATCAGAATCCGAGATATTAAGGCAATCACTAAATGACATCAACTCACAGATAGCCAAGCTAAACAAGCAAATGATAAAAGCCCACGAATTACTTGAACAGGACATATATACAACGGATGTATTCCTCGAACGTTCACGGACCATAACAGAACGATTAAATCAGTTGTCATATGACAAGGCGGAAATTGAGAAACGTCTTGGGGTAGAAACTATACGTGAAAAAAGTATGAAAGAAATAATACCGAAAGTTGAAAAGCTGTTGGATGTATACCACGAACTGCCGTCTGCAAAAGAAAAGAACGATATGCTAAAAGATGTGTTAGAAAAGGTTGTTTATAAAAAGACGCAAAACACTCGTTGGAGCGGTTCGCCGGATGATTTTGAGATAACTATATATCCGAAGCTACCGAAATCATAAAAATATGCGAATTTTCTACCATATATTAGGCAGTCATTGACATCATAGCGGTACAGAAGAACTATCCCATCTCGAAATGATAGGCTCTATAGTATCCCAGCTCACAACAGGCGAGGGCGCAAAGAGCTTTGACCGATACGGAGTAGGCGCATATTATATGGATCACGCAAATGCGGTTTACCCATCCAATGCCGGCGGTGTGCCGTTTACCGCCGCATACATCCAGAGCAAAGCCGATCCGCTCGCCGATATTCACGAAGATCTTGCGGCGGAGCAGAAAGCCAGAGCTACCTATGACAACATCCTCAGAGTCTGCGATGATCCGGACGTAAGCAATGTGATAAAATTCCTGCGTGAACGTGAAGTAGTGCATTTTCAGAGATTCGGTGAGGTTCTCGATATACTTCAGTCGCAGATAAAGTAAATATAAAAGCTGTGGCAGCAATGAAACTGCCACAGCTTTTTCAGCATACTGCAATGCGTAAGTTTTCGCTAAAACAAAAATAAAGGACATTCGAAAATCGAATGTCCTTTACACTGGTGCGGGAAATGGG
>ERZ825384.1659-NODE-1659-length-25442-cov-6.045732_pt1 | contig 25442 bp, 33 predicted proteins | sample MGYA00519931_ERZ825384 | MGnify/ENA primary metagenome ERZ825384 (study PRJEB31778, sample SAMEA3449200) | human gut metagenome | biome: human gut; feature: human-associated habitat; material: faeces | place: United Kingdom | collected 2010/2012 ...
CCCTCTGGGAGAGGTGGCGCGGCGAAGCCGCGACGGAGAGGGAACAAATATAAAAATATTCGTTTTTATCGTTGACAAATAGAATAATATTTGTTATAATACATAATGACAGGAGGGGATGCCGTGAAAAGCTACTCTTCAAGAGAAGTCATTTCCATGCTGATTGCAGACGGATGGTATGAGGTAAACTGTGTAGGAAGCCATCACCAATTCAAGCACCCGACAAAGCCGGGACGCGTTACGGTGAAGCACCCGGACAAGGACATACCCCGCAAAACGCTTGACAGCATCGAAAGACAGTCGGGGCTCAAATTCCGTTGAGCCCCGAACCCCTCTGCTTTTGAAAGGAGTTCGCAATGAAACAACAGGACCGTTATTGTTTCCCCGCCGTGTTCACCTACGAGCCGGGGCAGGAGATCGCCGTGGTGTTCCCCGATCTTGATGTCGCCACCAGCGGCGAAACGCAGGACGACGCCTTCCGTTCGGCAAAGGAGCTTCTCGGCTGCGCGCTTTTCGGCATGGAAGAGGACGGAGAAAAGATCCCCGCGCCGTCGTCTCTCGAATCCCTGCACATGGACGCAAACGAGCGCAGCGCCCTGATCGACGTGTATATGCCCGCTGTCCGGCTGGCAAAGTCCAACAAGGCCGTAAACCGCACCGTAACGCTCCCCGCGTGGCTCAACGCCGCCGCGGCTGCCGAGTCCATCAACTTCTCCCAGCTTTTGCAGGACGCGCTCAAGGAGCGTCTGAACCTCCGCTGAACGGCTCCCCCTGCGTAAAGGCTCCCTTGTGCAAAGGGAGCTGTCAGCCGCAAGGCTGACTGAGGGATTGTGCCTCCCTCCCCGAGGGAGGTGGCAGCAAAGCTGACGGAGAGGGCGGCTCCCATGCCTCCCTTGTGTAAAGGGAGGCGGCGCGGCGAAGCCGCGGCGGAGGGATTGTGCCTCCCTCCCCGAGGGAGGTGGCAGCGGCTCCGCCGCTGACGGAAGGAGTCTCCCCCGCCATTTGAAAGTAATGTCAGAAAAGACCGGGTTCGCCGCCCGGTCTTTTCTTATGCCCTGCCGCCATTCCAGACGGAGCCTCGCATCTCCCTCCCCCGTTACCAAAGCAAAGCCCAACGCAGTGGGTTTGCTTTGGAGAGGAGGAACAGCGGAGCAAGTGAGCTTTCGGATCCATCCGGAAGCGAACGCTGCAAAGCTTGTTCCGACGAGGAGCTGCTGCTTACAGACCGCAGCTTGTCCAAGAAGAGAGAACCGCAGACAGGACGTTTCATGCCGTCCTGCCTGTACGAAAAAGAGCCGCCTCCCGGCAGCCCTTCACGCTGTCAGTATAGCACATCGGAGTGTGCCATTCCATGCCATCCTGCGCCGACGGCATTAATGTTGACAACTTGAACAACGTGAACGGCATTTTCCCAAAAACACTTAAACACCCCCTATATACCGTATATACCCTGTGCTGTACGCCTTATCTGACACTTTCTTGAAAGTAGTGTTCACACTGTTCACGCTGTCACACTTAGGTCAAAAATCCTTGAATTTCAATGGTTTCAAATCTTAGCCACGTGTGACATAGGGCGTGACAACGTGCACGCACTTTAATACGACAAAGTGACCGCCTCACAGTTTGGGCGTCCCCGAACCCCCCGGAAGCGTGACAACAAAGACAAAAAGTGTGACAACTCCATCGGGCTGTCACACTTTTTGTCTTTTGGATCTTCATTTTTCGCCGGTCTCTTTTTCGGCCTCTTCCAGCTTTTGCAGCGCCGCCGAGTGCGCCCGGTGGACCTGCCGCCAGCTGTAGGACAGGATCACGCAGATGTCCTCCCACTTGGCGCCGTCGATGTACCGCAGCCGGAAGATTTCCCGCTCCCGCGGCTCCAGCGTCTCAATGAGCCGCTCGACCTCCAGCTGTGCGGCCGTCAGCTCCTCGATGCAGCGGCGGTATTGGCCGCGCAGCTCCTCGGCCCGCGCCACAAGGCCGGTCAGCTTGTCCGGATCCTTTGACGGGCTGCCCGGCGTGCCGGTGAGCGCCTGCGCCCGCGGCGCGGTCATGCGCGCCTCCAGCTCGGCCAGCATGCGCCGGATCTGCCGCAGCTCCTGCCGGCGGTCGCCGTAGCGGCGCAGCTTCTCCTTCACCATCGCGCGGCCCCCCGCAGCTTCGCCTCGATCTCCTGCGGCGGCAGATGCCGCGCCGCCGCGTCCTTCAGGATCGCCACATACTGGCCGTAACTCACATGCGCGGCCCGCGCCGCGGCGTTTACCCCGGCAAGCGCCCGGCCCGCCGCCGTGCTGCGCCCTCTCCGTGCGGCCTGCTCCTGCGCGGCGCGGCAATATGCCTCCGTCTGATGGCGCCGCCGGTTCTCCGCGTGGCACGCGTCGCTGCACGTTTTTCGGTTTTGGCGGCTCTCAAACGCCCCGCCGCATATAACACACTCTCGGATCATCTTCCGTTGTCCTCCTTCACGATCTCCAGACGCAGCGCCTCAATGGCTGCCGCCTGTCCCTTGTCTTTGTCGGCGAGCGAGCGCAGCACCCGCTCGTCGTGCGTGCCCTTGAGGATCAGATGGTAGATCCGGCACACGCTGCGCTGCCCGGGGCGGTTGAGCCGCTCGTTGGCCTGCTGGTACAGCTCCAGACTCCATGTAAGCCCGAACCAGATAATGATGTGCCCGCCGTCCTGCAGATTCAGTCCGTGGCCGATGCTCGCCGGGTGCGCCAGCGCCACGGGGATCTCCCCCCGGTTCCATGCGTCGATGTCCTCCGGCGTGTCCAGCGCGCGGCAGGCGATGCGCTGCCGGATGCGTTCGGCGTCGTGCCGGTAGGCGTAAAGCACAAGCACGCTCTCGCCCCCGGCGGCCTCCGTAAGCTCCTCCAGCGCGTCCAGCTTGATCTCGTGCAGCGGGTGCACCTGCCCGTCCGTGTCGTAGATCGCGCCGTTGGCAAACTGCAGCAGCTTGTTCGTGAGCGCCGCCTCGGTCCCCGCCACGATCCCGCCCCCCGCGTCCAGACACTCCAGCACCTTCTCCCGCTCAAACTGCTTGTACCGCCGCAGCAGCGCCGGCGGGGCGTCCAGCTCGACGGTCTCGTAGATCTGCCCCGGCAGACGCAGCACGTCCTCCTTGCGGATGCTCATGCAGATGTCGGAGAGTCGTTCGTATACCTCCGCCTCGGCGCCGTCGCGGGGACGGTAGCTGTAAACGATGTGGCCGTTCATCTTCTCCGGCAGCAGGAAGCGCGCCCGGAAAGCGCCGAGCGTCCTTCCCAGCCGCTCGCCCTGGTCCAGCAGATAGATCTCCGGCCACAGATCCTCCAGCCCGTTCGGCCGCGGCGTGCCGGTCAGACCGATGATCCGGCGGATCCGCCCGCGCACGCGGCGCAGCGCCCGCCATCGCTTGGCGGAGGCGCTCTTGAAGCTGCTCAGCTCGTCGATCACAACGATCGGGAACGGCCAGCGCTTGCCCAGCGTGTCGGTCAGCCAGACAACGTTCTCGCGGTTGATAACGTAGATTTCGGCGAACGGCCCCTCGAATACGCTGCGGACGGCCTCCATACGCTGCCGGGCCGTGCCCATGATCCGCCGCACCCGCAGATGCCGCAGGTGCTCCCACTTGGCGGCCTCCTTGCTCCATGTGTTTTCCGCCACGCGCTTCGGCGCGATCACCAGCACCGGCCCGTCCTCCATCTCGTCAAACAGCAGCGCTTCGACGGCGGTCAGCGTCGTCACCGTCTTGCCCGTCCCCATCCCCCAGAGCAGAGCGCAGACGGGGCGGCGGAGGATCCAGTCGATGCCCGCCTGCTGATGGGGGTATGGCGTGAATTTCATGCTTCCCTTCCCCCGTCCTTCCGCTGCCCGATGGCGCTCTCGAGCGCCGCGATGTCACCGCGGTCGCGGATCACCCACACGGTGAACCCGAGCCGGCGGAGCCGCCCGTGCCACCACTCCTGCAGCTTGCGTATCTCGCCGCCCTTCGGCCGCTTGAGTTCGGCGAAGAGCACCCTCCCGCCGGGCAGCAGTACGATCCGGTCCGGCACGCCCGCCCAGCCGGGGCATACCCATTTCAGCGCCATGCCGCCGCGGCGCTTCACCGCCCCGACGAGCGCCCGCTCCATATCCTTCTCCAGCGGCGTCATGGGTTCGCCCTCCTCTCGTAAAATCGCTGCCGCCCGTAGGGGCGGATGGTTAGACGCTGGTCGCCGTGATGCCGCCAGCCGGGCATGCGCTCCATGATCTCGCGGATCTCCTTGCCGTCGTAGCGGTCCAGCCGGTCCGGGCAGCCGCCGAGCGCCTCCGCCCAGATCTCCATCGTGCAAACGGTGCGGCGCCGCACCGTGCCCTCCTGCGTGCCCTCCAGCCACAGCCGCCGCGCGGGCAGATCCATCGTGTCCCAGTCCTCCGGCAGCAGCCGCTCAAGATATTCCTGCACGATGCCCTCCCGCGGGTTCTCCTCCTCGAAGCTCTCCTGCACCCGTCTGGCGACGCTCTCCAGCTCCGGCGGCAGATACAGCGTCTCCCCGGCGTGATAAAGCTCCGCGGCCTCCGCCCAGACGCGCCGCACCGTCTCCGGCGTCAGCTCGTCCCAGAGACTGCGCCTCGGCTCGTTCGGCGTGTCCACGATCCAGAACCGCCGGTTGCCCGTGCGGTCGCGCAGAAACTGCGCTTCGTTCGTGGTGCCGATGAATATGCACTGCCGCGGGAATTCCTGCGTCCGCCGCCCGTAGGCGGGGCGGAAGCGGTCCACCTGCTTGGATATGTAAAGCTTGATGGTCTCGGCTTCCGCCCGGCGCATGCCGGCCAGCTCGCCGACCTCCATGATCCAGACGCCGAGCACCTGCTCATAGGCGTCCTTGCCCTGCAGCGTCGTGAAGCTGTCGGAGAACCATCGCCCGCCCAGCCGGGCGATCAGAGCGCTCTTGCCGATACCCTGCCGGCCCCGGAGCGTCAGCATATAGTCAAATTTGCAGCCGGGGTCATAGATGCGCGCGGCCGCTGCCGTCAGCGCCTTTCGGGTAACGGCGCGGGTGTACGGCGTGTCCTCCGCGCCGAGATAGTCCACAAGCAGCGTCTCTACGCGCGGCACGCCGTCCCAGACGCAGCCGTCCAGATACTCCCGCACCGGGTGGAATTTGTTCTGCAGCGCCACAACGTTCACCGCGTCAAAGATGCGGTCCTTGCCGGTCAGCCCGTAGGTGCGCTCGAGATAGTACCGCAGCGCCGCGTCGTCCGCGTCGGTCCATTGCCCCGCGCCGCGCACCCTCCGCCACGGGAGACTCGAAAGGCTCACGATGCTGTGCTCCATCTCGTTGAGCGCCAGCCGCCCGGCGAGCTGCGGGTCGTGCTGCAGAATGATGACGGCGTTCTCGATCGTCTGCGCGATCGCGCCCTTCTCGGTGATGCGCAGCTGCGCCTTCCAGTCCTCGCCGTCCTCCGCGCTCTCGCCGAAGTCCGCCGCAGCTTCGCTCATGCGGTCGGTGACGATCTGCGCCTTGACGCGCTTGTCCCCGCTCGCAAGCTGCGCCATGGCCCGGTAGCTCGGGCGGCTGCTCACCGGCGTGTCCGCGCCGCACTCGCCGTCCAGCTCACCGAAGCGGTGCAGCCGCACAAGATCCCAGGCGTTGCACAGCTGCCCGCTCGCCGGGTCTGTGCCGTGGTGGGAAAAGCTGAATTTGTCGTCATAGATCACAACACCGGCGGCGGTGCTGCCCTCGGTGTAGGTATAGCGCCCGGGATCGTCGCAGGCCCGGTAGGTGGGCACGAACTCGGCGATGGCCTCCCGCATGCTGTACGCCCGGCAGAACGCGCCCACGATGCCGCCCTTCTCCAGCGGGTCCTTCTGCCTGGCAGCGCTCTTTCGGACGACCTCCGCCACGCGGCTGCTCATGGGCCAGCCGGACACGTCGCGCCAGTCGTGGTAGGTGGCAAGCACCGTGTCGGGGTCAAGAAACGCCCCGTCCGTGTGCCGGAATACATACGGCGCGTCCTGGCTGCAGCTCGGCCAGTACATCATGCGCTGCGGCTGGTAGCTCGTGTCGTCAAACTTGTCGATGCCCAGCGTGGCGGCGACGCGCCGGCCGATGGCCTGATACTCGTCGCAGTCCACGCTGCGCGCGAGCGGCACCACGAGACGGTACCGCGGCTTTTCCGTTGTGTGCTTGTGCGTGGAGTAGATCGCCGCGGCGTTGCCGTACAGCAGCTCCCAGTCCGGCCACAGATTGCCGTCGGCGAAGTCCGCGTCCAGACAGAGGATCGAGCGGAAGCGGATGTCGGAGCGGCTGCCGTTGTTGCAGTAGCCGCCGACGAACCCGCCCACGTCCTTGATCCGGCTCTGCTGCTCGCGGGTCATGGCCTTGTACTCGGCCATGGTCTCCGGCGTGCGCGTAACGGCGCTCAGCCGGTCCAGCAGCTCCGACCACCGGACGGTCTTGTTCTTCCATGTCTTGGTCTTCCGGCTGTTGCCCAGGGCGATGTCCAGCGCCTTGTCATTTTGGACGTCCATAGGATCGCCCCTCCTTTGTTCAGTCCTTCTTGTAAAATGGTGTGCTGTAGCCGTCTCCGCGGAGCAGCAGCCCCGGCGCCCAGTCGATCGGGCGGCCCATGACCTCCGCCACCTGCTCCCAGCTTGTCCCGGTCGGCGCCTCGACGATGACCTCATCGTGGACATGGAAGCAGATCTTCCAGCCCTCTTCCGCCAGCCGCACCATGGCAACGGCGAGACAGTCCCGGGCGTAGGCCTGCACGATGTTCTCCACCAGCTTGCCGCCCCATGTGCCCGTCTTTTCCCACCGGCGGGTGGTCTGGTTCTGGCCCATGAAGCAGATCGAGCCGTCGGTGTCGAGCTTTGCGTCCCAATAGCTCAAAATGCGTCCGCTCGGCAGACGGCAGCGCAGGGCGTCGCCGTCCCGGCGGTACTTCACCCCGCATGGCACCGTGGTCGTCCGGCCGGGGTTGTTGATCGCGCGGACGGCGGCGCTCTCCGCGTCGCGCCAGAACCGCGGGATGGCCGGAGACGCCGCCCGCCACTGCGTGACGATGTCCTGCATCTCCTCCTCGGTCAGCCCCATCTTGTCCGCGCCGAACGCCCGGAGCGCCCCGACACCTCCGCCGTAGCCGCAGGCCAGCTCCGCGATCTTGCCCTTCTGCCGCAAATGCCCGTTGACGCCGTGCTTCACGACCGGCACCCGGAACATGGCGGAGGCGGAGCTGCAGTAGATATCCCCGCCGCTGCGGAACACGTCCATGCGCCACTTCTCCCCCGCCAGATACGCGATCACGCGCGCCTCGATGGCGGAGTAGTCGGCAACGTGGAAGATGTTCCCCTCCCCGGCCACAAACGCCGTGCGGATCAGCTGGCTGAGCACGTCCGGCACGCTGTCAAAGCACAGCTCCAGCGTCTCAAGATCGCGCTCCCGGACAAGCTCGCGGACGAGAGCGAGCCCGGCGAGATGGTTCTGCGGCAGATTCTGGACCTGGACGAGCCGCCCCGCCCATCGTCCGGTGCGGCCCGCGCCGTAATACTGCAGCAGCCCGCGCACGCGCCCGTCGGCGCACACGGCGCTCTGCATGGCCTCGTATTTGGTGACGCTGGTTTTCCCCAGCTGCTGCCGCAGCTCCAGCACGCGCCGCGTCGTGGGGTCTGTGGCCTTGTCCTTCAGCTCCAGCACCGCGGCCTTGTTCAGGCTGTCCGCGCTCATGCCGGCGGTCTCCAGCCAGTCCTTGAGCTGCGCCACGCTGTTCGGATTCTCCAGCCCCGTGAGCCGCCGCATTTCGGCCATGCGCCTTGTCGTGAATGCTTCGTTCTGCGCAATGGCAGCCGCCACAAGGCCGGTGTCGATCCTGACGCCGCGCTCGTTGATCCGCGCGTCCAGCGCCCATACCTTCCTCTCGAAGTCCGTCACGGGGAAGCTCCGCAGCCGCCGGTAGATGGCCTGCTCAACTTCCACGTCCCTCTTGCAGTAGGCCTTGAACCGCTCCCACTTGTCCGGCGCGTGCTCCGGCCGGTTCCGCGTCCGTCCGCCGTTGGCGATGGTGGGCTTGCACGGCTTGCAGAAATACGATATGAGCGCCGTGCCCTCCCGGATCTTCTGATCCCGCAGCTCCAGCGCGGCGCCGGCGGCGTCCAGACTGAGCGGCAGACCGTTCATCGCCGCCAGGATCATCGTGTCCTCCCACTCCTCCGGCGGCAGGTCGCGGCCCAGATACCGCGTCAGGCAGGCCCGCTCAAAAGCGCTGTTGTGGGCGACCTTCACCGTGTCGGGGTCGGTTATCCCGGCGACCACGGAGGCGAGCGCCGCCGCCTTTGCCGCCGTGCGCTCATCCGTCACCGGTTCCCTGCCGGTCATATCGATCACCTGCACCGGCCCGTCGTCCCAGGCGCAGGCCAGCAGCAGGATCTCAAAATCTGGGGCCTCCGCATACTTGAAGGCCCCGGTCTTGGTGATATCGGCGCTGCTGTACGTCTCCAGGTCGATGAGCAGCCGGCGCTTAGTTGAGGAAGTCATCGTCGGCCTCTGCGTCGCGGTAGCCGTCGTCAAAGTCGTCCGCGCTGCCGCGGCTGCCGCCGAGCGCCTCGCCGTCGTGCAGCTTCTGAATGCTGAGCAGCCCCGCGCTGATCCCCTTCTTGCCGTTGCTGCTGTAGCCGAAGAAGTTGATCGCCGCGCGCCCGTAGCAGCCGGAATACACCTCCAGCGGATCCGTGATCGCGTTGCGCATATTGTCCACAACGATCGGCTTCTGCCTGCTGCTCACGGTGATAACGTAGCAGCCCTTGCACTCGGAGCCGAACTCCTCCCCGCTGTCGCGCATGCCGTCGCCGTCGTGCAGCGTGTGGTTGGGTCGGGCCGGCAGGGCGTTCGCGCCGTTGCGGCTGCAGAACGCCTCGCGCGCGTCGGCAATGGCCAGCTTGATCTTGTTCAGCGTCGCGGTGTCGCTCTTCGGGATCAGCAGCGTAACGCTGTACTTGGGGTCTCCGCCGCCCTGCGGCTCCCGGGGCTCGAAGATGTTGCAGTAGGAAAAACGTACCTTTCCGGTTACGACCTTGGTGTTTGCCATTGTTTTCAATCTCCTTTATGAAATGTTTTAGTTTTCTGTGAGACGGTACGGCAGGACGAAGCCGACCAAATGCTCGCCCTCCAGCTGGGTGGTCTCGGTGATCGAGATAATGCCCACGGGCTTGTCAATAGCCTGGTACAAGGTCGGCATGTCGAAGTTTTTGAGATACTTCTCCTGGACGAACACGCTCTTGTACTCGCCGTTATATCGCCCTTTTTTGAACTCGCGAGCGATTATGCCGTCTCGGTCTATAAGGTTCTCGGTCGGCGTCAGCACCTCGGAAGCGGAGCCCGAAGGCAGATGCAAGGACGAGAGGCTGATGGACGCCTCGACCTTTTCGCAGTCGATCCAGTTGGCGTCCTCTGGGAAAATAAAGCCCAGCACGCCGTCCACGGCGAACCCTACCCGGCCGCCGGGAATAACGCAGTGCATGACCGCCTTCGGGGTTTTGGTCAGAAGGGTCAGCACGTCTTTCTGTGCCTTTGCGTATTTCATTTTTTACCCCTTTCTTATTCAAAATCTTTCATCGCTTCCGCCGCCCGGTCGAGCGGCGGGCGCTTGTCACTCGCCGGTACGATCGTCGGCGCGCCGGGCGCGCGGTCGATCAGCGTCTCCAGCAGCTCGGCGACCTTCTTCTTGCCGAGGCTCTTGTCCATGGCCGCGGGGCTGAGCAGCTTCGTCTCGGTGTACTCATCGGCGCCGTAGCCCGCGGCCTTGAGCGCCTCGGCGACCTTGAGCTCGTCGGTCCACTTGCGGTTGCCGAGCTTGCCCTCGACCACCTTGAACCCCGGGACATCGCCGCCGCCAAGCAGTGTATCCATGGCCTGCGCCTTCACGCGCTTGAGCCAGAGACTGATGAGCGGCTCCATCTCCAGCACTCCCGCCACCTCGTGCGGCGCCAGCACCGGCACGGCCACGCGCAGGCTGTGCGTCTCAACGTACTCGGTGCACGTCTTCGTGAGCTGACGGCAGCGGCCCGCGTGCGGGCAGAACCGGCACCATGCCCCGGCCTTGTATTTGCCCTTGCCCTTGGCGGCCTCGGCGGCGATTCGCTTGACGGTCTTGTCCGCCCAGTAGAGAAGATCCGCGGCCGCGGCGCTCCATGTGCTCACGTTGTTGATGCGCGGCTGGTAGATGTGCATCTCCACCGTCTCGATATCGAAGAGATCCCCCAGCAGATTGAGCGCGCCCAGCGCGTAGAGCATCATCTGGGTGTTCTCCTTCGCGTCCACCGCGACGCCCTGCCCGTACTTGTAGTCGATAACGGTGATCGTCCTGTCCTGCACGATGATGCAGTCCGCCGTGCCGAAGCCGTCCGGCACCCATGTCGAAAAATCCACGCGCTGCTCGAGCAGCACGGTGGCGCCGTCGGTCCTGATCTGCTCGTGAATATAGTCCCGGTAGCCCTCCGCGCACTCGATCATCTGCTGGTCGCACCCGTGGTGCTCGCCCAGATAGGCGTCCAGATCGAAGGGCACGCTCTTGTCCGTCCGGGCGACGTATTCCGCCACCTCGTGCGCCAGCGTCCCCTCGCGGGTAAACTCCGTCCCCTCGTTGGGGTAGGCCTCCGCCGCCACGGCCGACGGCGGACAGTTGAGCCAGCGGTGCGAGCCGGACGCGCTCAGCAGAGCGTGCGCCCGGGCGCTGTGATCATTAAGCTCTTGCATGCAGCCATTGCCTCCTTCAGTTCTTTGATGCTGCGAGCCCACGGCTTGCCGGTATACTCGCAGTAGCGGTGCTCCAGAGAAGCGCCCCGGCTCCGGGAGCTGCCGGGCAGAAACAGCACCGCGTCCGCGGCGTCGATCATCGCCAGACAGATCCGCAGGGCCTTCTCGTTCTCCATGCCGTCCGGCATGCGCGCCGGGCTGAGCGGCAGATATCCCGCGGCGGCCAGCTCGTCCTCGGCGGTCTCAAAGGCTTCCCAGTAGCGCGGCACGCCGGTGATCGGCCCCGCGATATAGATCACCTTTTTCATTCGGCGTCCCCCTTGGCCTCCCGGTCTCTCGGCTTGAACGCCCTGCGCAGCAGCTCCGGCAGCCCCGGCCGTCTCTTGGGCGTCTGCCGGAAGATCGTCCGGCGGGCGTGGCCGCTGCAGGCGGAGCGGTGCTTGGCGTAGGAGCGGCGGCTCCGGGCTCTGTGGTTCATCGCACTCGACATGCTCACCCCTCCAGTCCGGCCAGCCGGGCCATGACCTCGCCGAACTTGTCCGCCGGGATGGCGCTCACCTTCTCGGCGTAGCTCTTGACGATCTCGCGGACCTCGGCCTTCTTGCCGCTCGCGGACAGCGCCACGACCTTCTGCTGTATGTCCTCCGGCTTGTACTGCGGCGTCTCCGGCTTCGGCTGCTCAAACGGGACCGGCTCCGCCTTCGGCAGCTCCTCGAACGGCTCCGTGACCGGGTGCTGCTCCGCCGGCTTCCCGGCGAGTTCCGGCGCGGCCCGGCGCAGTACCTCGCCCATGTCGATCTTCTGGCTGCCCATGACCCGCAGTATCAGCTCGGTCAGATTTACGTTGATGTGGTCGAGCCGGGCGCGGTCCTCCGCGCACAGCTCAATGGTAATGGTAGCGCTCATATTCTTTGTCCTCCTCTCATGATTGCCGTGTCCGGCATCTGCAGCCAGCGGCAGCAGTCGTCCGCAAGGCTCGCAAAGCCGTACACCGCGAAAATGCCTTCGATGATCGTAAAGCCGAGGCCGTTTCCAAACTTCCAGACGAAGAAGATCACGGCGGCAAGCAATGTCATGATCGCCGTGGTGGCGAACGCCGCCTTTGTTTTTCTCATGGTTCTTATCTCCTTTATGTTGTTTTTGTCCGGGCGCCGAAGCGCCCGCGTTTATCGCACCATCCACTTGGCCAGCGCCACGAGGTTCACATACCACATACGCTTGAACTTCCGCATCGGAAATGAGTGGTTGGCATGCAGCGTCCGGGGGTCTACCCGGAGATACCGCGCCGCGTGTGACAGCGGGATCATGACCTTTCCGGGAAATGCCGCTTTCAGCTCCGCGAGCTGCAGCTCCAATACCGTGTTATCCATGTTCTCTTACCTCCTTGTTGATTTATGAGTTTTCTATATATGGCGAACGCCAAGCAGACGAGCAAGCGCGCCGCAACGGCTGCCTCTAAAGTTCTTCGTGACGGTCGAACGAGCAAGGCAAGCAAGACGGCGGCGGGCAGCGCTCTGTCTCAGACCCCTGGCAGAAAAAGTAAATAGTCTACCAGCTGAGCCGGTTCATGCCGGCTCAGTCTCTTTTGAAGAGATAATCGAGACTGCAATCCGGGAAATACCGGTCACGGATCCGCAGCGCCTCGTCGATGCGCAGCGAGCCGTTGAAGTTCCGCGAGAGCGTGTCGCGGGCTCTGCCGAGCTCTGCGGCCATGCCGGATATGGTCAGCCCCCGCCGGGCGATCTCCGCCAGCAGATTCGGAAAGCAGCTTTTGGGTTTCATGTCATCACCTCCCCGCTCTTATGTTCGACCCCCTGATCTGAACCAAAACTTCCGCGATGTGTGCCATGGCGTTGGAAAGGTCGACCAGTTCGCCGGGCATGCAGCATCCGTGCTTGGAGTGCTCATGGAGTAGTTGCAGCTGCTCCATGAGCATTTCTTTCAATTCGTTCATGTTCTCACCTCCTCTTGAGTTATTTCTCCTTTTCGTGATACGATGCACGAGAAGGAGGTGAATGTATGGCTGGAAACTTCTCTTTCGATGAACACGCCGCGCTGGAAAAAATTAAGGCGGCTGTTCACGCGAAAATCTTCAAGGTCAAATGCCCCAAATGCGGATTGGTTGCCGCCGTCCGCGAGGGCGTGACCCCCTGCCCGCGCTGCGGGCATCTCCTCAAGGTCGAGCTAAACATAGTCGATCCGGACCGTTAGCCCGTCCATCATCTTGGCCAACGCAGTTGCCGCTGCGTTGGCTTTTTCTACTGCCGCATACAGCTCGCGGACTTTACTCAAAGCCTCGTCCACATTCTTCGTGTTGAGCCGAAGCTCAATGCTGCCGTCTCGATCGTTCATGTTCTCACCTCCTCTTGTTTGTCTAAAATTTTAGACACTACGATCAAAAAAAAGCTCACCGACAGTTGTATCCAACGCAACTGCAATCTTTTCAAGCGTCTTGATTGAAACGTTCTTATCCGGCGCATTCTCGATGCTTGAGATTGTCTGCCGACTGACGCCGCTTTTTCGTGAAAGATCTTCCTGCGACATCCTTAGCATTTCTCGGCGCTCTTTAATTTTGCATCCCATGCTCCCCCTCCTTTCGCTGTCTAATTCTTTTGACACTTTGATGTTAGCACTCACCGCGCCGAGTGTCAAGTTCTTTTTACGAAATTGTCAAAAACTTTTGTCATTTCTCTTGACTTTACTCGCAGCAGAATGTAAAGTGTATTTTGCAATGAAAGCGAGGGCTGCTCAATGAAACTGTCCGAGATTATCAAAAAATACAGGAAAGAACACGATTTGTCCCAGCGCCAAATGGGCGCGCGGTGCGGGCTTTCTACCGGTTATATTTCTTTAATTGAAAAAGAGATCAACCCGCAAACCGGAAAGTTAATGGTTCCGTCTTTGCCCGTAATGAACAAAATTGCTAAGGGCATGAATCTCACCCTCGACGACTTGTTGGCTGTTTGTGACAACATGGACGTTAACCTATCTGACAAAGAAACCATCGTCTCAGCCCCCACCGCCGAGCGCGACATCGACCCGATCTACGACGCGCTGAATATAGCCGGGCGGCAGGCCCTCTGCGCCTATGGCCGTTTTCTCGGCTCGCAGACGGAATACCGTGCCCCCGAAGAGCCGTCCGCCGCGCCCTCGCGCATCATCCCCCTGCTGGGCGCTTCGTTCGCTGCCGGCACGCCGGAGACGCCCGGCGATCTTTTTATACAGGACTACGCCACGACCGACCCGCACGCCGAGTTCGCCATCCGCGTCAACGGCAACTCCATGGAGCCGTATCTCGCCGACGGCAGCATCGCCCTCGGCGTGAAGCGCGCGCCCCGCGACGGTGAGGTCGGCGCCTTCTGGCTCGACGGCGGCTTCCTCGTCAAGCAGGTCTGCCAGGATCACATCGGCAACACCTATCTCTTCTCCCTGAACCGCGACCGCGCCGACGCCGACGAAACCGTCTGGCACGACTCCGACCGCGACCTCCGCCTCATCGGCACCATCCTCATGTCCCAGCGCCTCCCCCTGCCCTGAGCAAAAAAAGCCCGTCCCGGAAATTCCGGAACGGGCAGCGCCATAAGAGTATATTCAACTTTGAACTTTACAGAAAAGGAATATGTGGCATGGACAATACTACGGATTTCGTATCAAAACTGCTCAGCAAATCTCAGGAGGCTTTTCTTCTCGCTATTGAGATCTACAACAAACCTTCCATTCGGTACCGTGTCGAGGGTTTCAGCTTCTTTATCTGCAACGCCTGGGAGCTCATGCTGAAAGCACGTCTTATCAAAACGCGTGGAGAATCCTCAATCTATTACAAAGACAACCCGGACCGTACAATCACATTGGAAAACTGTGTCAAGGAGATCTTCACGAACGAACGCACCCCGCTTCGGAAGAATCTCCTGCGAATCGTCGAGCTGCGGAATACGAGCACCCATCTTGTTGTGGAAGAGTACGAAATGGTCTACATTCCGTTGTTTCAGGCTTGTGTATTTAATTTTGTGGAGAAAATGCAAGAGTTTCACGGGATCGATATGACAACCGTTATCCCTTCAAATTTTCTTACCTTGACCGTTGCCATGAGCGCTCTGAATACTGAGACAATCAAGGCAAAGTACCCCGGGCAGATATCCGACAGATTATTGTCCGCCAATGAGGCCATCAATGCAGATGTCGATGCAAACAACAACGGTTTTGCTATTCGGATCCGGCACGATCATTATATCACGAAGGATAGAAATGAAGCGACAGACCTTGTGCATATCGAGCGAGACGCCCCCGCAGGTGCTACGATCATTAAAGAGGTCAAGGACGTAAACGGCCTTTATCCGTATACTGCGAAGCGATGCTGCAATCAGATCAAAGCCCAGTTGAAGCGCTTCGGCGTTGATCTAATTTGCAACGGTGAAACCAAAGAATTCAACATGAGCCACTTCAATATGTTCACGAAATATTATCAGCTGAAAGACAATCAGCGGTACTGCTACACTCACATGCAATACCAAAGTCCGTCATACAGCTATTCACTCCAAGCTATCGAATTCATTGTTGATGAAATAAAAAAGGATCCTGAACATATCATTCAGAATCTTAAAAAACAGTTAGAGAAAAAATAAAGCTAACCCCAGGAGCATGGGATTCTAAGCGAAACGCCTACCCCCATTCGGGGACCCAGCTTTATTCCTTCACAAGTTAGCTTACACATAGTATAACCAAGTCAAGCTTGATTTGTCAATGGCACTTATCACCAAAACCATACCGTCTCATTTCGTGATAACGCATGTGATCAGAAAGAAACGGTCTAAGTAAAAAGAACGTATCATTATTTTTCTTAAAGTTGAACACAGCAGATTTAAGTTAAACGCATTTTACTTAGAGGGTGTCTAAGATGCCGCTGGCCGCAAGGCGACATCCTGCGGAGTTTAACAAAGGAGGCAGCGCAAATGGTCCGCCGATCCGATGGCCGCTGGCAGCAGAGCGTCACGGACATAGACGCTTTCGGCCGGCGCAAAACAAAATACTTCTACGGCAAAACGAAGAGCGAGCTGCTGCAGAAGATCGCCGCCTACAACGCGGAGGCCGCCGGCAGGAAGCGCGGCGTGACCTTCCAGACGCTGGCAGACGGCTGGTGGGAAGAGGCCGAACCGGCGCTCGCCCCGAACACCACGAAGGGCTACAAGGCTGCCATGCGGCGCGCCGCCGGACACTTCGGCACCGCGTATGCGCAGGAGCTCCGACCGGTGGATGTGAGCCGCTTCATAAAGACGTTCTGCAAAGAGTCGAACGCCGCGGAAAAGACGGCACGGAATCAGCTCAGCGTTATCAGTCTGATCCTCAGCTGGGGCGTTGACCACGGATACCTGGATACCAACGTCGCGCGCGAAGTCAGCGTTCCGAAGGGCCTGCCGAAGCGGAAGGTCGAAATGCCGTCCTCCGAGGATATCCGGCGCGTTAAGGAAAACACGGATCTGCCGTTCGGCATGTTCGCCTACTGGGCGATGTATACCGGCCTGCGTCACGGCGAGCTGCTGGCGCTGACCTGGGAAGATGTGAACATAGAGAAGCGCACGATCACCGTCAATAAGAGCCTGTACCACGTCGGCGGGCAGAAGACGAAGGCGCCGAAAACCGAAGCCGGCACGCGGGTGCTGCCGCTGCTCGACCGCCTGGCCGAAAAGATCACGCCCGGCACAGGTCTGATCTTCCCGAACCGGCACGGCGAATATATGTCAAGCGGCACGTTCACGAAGAAGTACGACGCCTACCGCCGCGCGTCCGGCGTGACCTGCACCCCGCACCAGCTGCGCCACGCTTTCACGACCATGCTGATCGAGGCGGGTGTCGAGCCGACCGACGCGCAGGGGCTGCTCGGCCACGCGCAGCTCTCCACAACGATGGACATCTACCGCGAGATCCGCGAGATCCGCCAGGAAAAGGTGCGCGCCTCCGTCCTCGCCGTGGATATCGAATGAAAAAGTGCGGTGTCAATTTCGTGTCAAAGCGGAGAAAGCCATTGTAAAACCACGATTCAGCAACGGTTCGAATCCCTCCTTCTCCGCCACAAAAGGTAGGTAATTTTGATAGAAATTGCCTACCTTTTCATTTTGCCCGAAAGCCCTTGATTTCAGGGCTTTTTCGAGTGTTCCCGGCACCCCTCTCCCGGACAAATCGTTCTCACAGAGGGGTATTGTTCAATTTGAGGGGTATCGTTCTCATAGATGGTAATCGTTCAATTTGAGGTCTCCGGCTCTTTTTCCGCGTACTGCCAGTCATATCCGTAGGCTTTTTTCAGATATCCATATCCTGTGGTACAAGGTTTTCTCTGGCAGACCCCATTGATGCAGCAGCTTCTTGAAGAGCTGGATGTGGTGGCCGAGCTGACCAAGCGCTGTGTCGATGAGAACAGTTCGACGGCGCTGGATCAGGGCGATTACCTCGCCCGGTACAACGGGCTGGTGGGGCGCTATGACAAGGCGCAGGACCGGGTCAAGGAGCTGGAGAGGAAGCGCACAGAGCGAATGGCAAAAGCGGATGCCATTGGTGGCTTCATGTTCCGGCTCCGTGAGCTGGACCAGCCGATGGAACATTTCGATGAACGGCTCTGGCTGGATGTGATTGACCGCGTGGTGGTCCATCGGGATGGGCTGACATTCAAGTTCCAGAACGGAAAAGAAATTCGGGTGTGATCCCCGGAAAAAGCAATCGCCCACAGGCTTCATTGACGGCTTGTGGGCTTTTCTCTTTAATTTGTTGTCAATGGTCGCATATGTAACATTGTAAATGGCCCTTTTTCGGTGTATAATATTTCAACAATTATTAGCCCGACATTATTGGGAAAGGATTGAGATGAATGAGCAATTATCTTTCCGAATTGAATAGCGGCATTGCCCCGAATCCCAGCAACAATGTTTTTTCTGACATTTGGGGTGAGTATGAGCGAGTAATCCTTCATAGCCTTGTCACTTCTTTCGGGCTGGACTTCCTCGTCCACGATCAACGCGGCGGGGATGTTGATACTGTACAGGGTGTCCGAGAGACAGGGACATTTAAGAATTCTGCCTACGCGCAAAAGTATGGGGAGCGTGGTAAGTACTCCACGCACGATTATCATAGCGACGATTCATACACGACGGTTACTGCTGAGGCACGACGGCAGTACAATGAAACCGGCACTCCGATAGAAGATGTATATGCCCCCGGTAATCTCTTGATTTTCAACAAAGCGGAGGGGCCTTGGCGTAGAGCATCACTGGATCATATCATTTCAGCGCATGAAGTTCATGACGATCCCGTCAGAATGCTTGCAGATCTGGATGGCATTTCGCTTGCAAATGACCCTGAGAATCTTCGTTATACCAGCATTTCTTTAAATGCGAAAATGTCTGATATGACGATTGACGAGTTCATCGGATGGTGCGATGAGCACCCCGACAAAGTCAACTGGAACGGTGAGAAGGGTGCTCCATTGCCCGAAGAGGTAAAGCAACGCCTTAGAGAAGAAGATGCAAGGGCGCGGGAGCACTACGAGGCCAGAATTGCCAAATCCTACTATACCAGCCCTCAGTTTTATGCAGACGCTGTTACCGCAGCCGGAAAACGTGGACTGGAGATGGGTGCTCGTCAGGCTCTGGGATTTGTTTTTCTGGAGATCTACTATGCCTGCAAGGATGAGTTAGGAGCCGTACCTCCCGGCAGCAATTTCAAAGAGTGTTTTGAAGCCATCATCCGAGGTATACCAAAAGGGCTTGATAATGCTCGGCTTCGCTATAAGGACCTGATGTCTCAGTTTGCACAGGGCTTTTGGGCGGGAGCTCTTGCCAGCCTTACGACTACGCTTTGCAGCATTTTCTTTACCACTGAAAAGAACATGGTCAGGTATATCCGTCAGGGGTACGCTGCTGTAGTTCAGGCTGGAAATGTTCTGTTGATTAATCCGGATGATCTGCTGCTTGGCGATCAACTGAAAATGACAACGATTGTTCTCGGCTCTGGTGCTTCAGTTATTGCAGGGACTTATGTTGGAGATCTGATTTCCAAAACGCCTATCGCATCCGTTCCTGAAGTAGGTCCCGTAGTGACAAGGTTTGTATCTGTCCTCGTCAGCGGCCTGCTCTCCTGCACCATGTTGATTCTGCTGGATCGGAGCAAGCTGGTAAATACCCTCATTGGGAAAATGAATCAGTATGCCACCGTTGAGCACACCATTAAGGAAACCTCAAAGGCATTTGAGAATATGGCAGCTGAGATTGAAGGATACGATATAGATGACTTTTCGACTCAGTGCCTGCAGTTCCGTTTAATCGCGGCGAAAATTGGTCAGGCAACCTCTGAAGAGGAATTAAGCAGCCTGCTTATGGATGCTCTTACCTACAGCGGGATATGCTTGCCATGGGACGGAGACTTTGATGTTTTTATGAGCGATCCATCCGGTCGTCTCGTGTTTAGTTGAAGGGAGGCGGAGATTTGTGTTAGCTTTCCTTAAACTGATTTGGAATGCCATTAAACGCCTTTTTGGATTTCTTGGCGATCACGGTGACGTCATTGCAAAAGGCGCTGCCGTTGCGGGTGGCGCTGCTGCAGCCGTAGGCGCAGGCGCGGGTATTCGCGCAAACAGGGTCAATAAAAAAGCGCTTGCTATGAGGGAAGAAGCATTATCCGCCTATCAGGACAGCAATGCTCAAACCGAGGCTGTAATGGAAAAACTGGGTGATCTCCAGATTGAGATCATCGGCACCTTCGATTCCTTTGTCGAGACAATGGAAAAAATCAAACAACGCCCGGAGGGACTGAAAAACAAACTGGCAAAGGTTACACTGCCCGACTTCAAACCAGAAGATCTGAAAACTTTGTCGAATAACCTCCAGATGGCGCTGGCAGGTGCAGGAGGAGCTGTTGCGGGAATAGGCATTGGTGTCGCCGCTTTTGGAATTAATGCTCTGGCGCTTGGCCCCGGAGCTCTTGTCGGTGGAGCGGTATTATGTGTAAAGGGCGTAAGTCTATCGAAGAAAGCTACAAAAAACAAGCGCGAAGCCGTCCAGCTTAAAAAAAACGTAGAGAAAATATGCGCTTACCACGCCCAACTTCGGGGCTCGGCAGGAATGCTGTATCAGTCGATGTTGGAAGTCAGGCAACAGTATCTCTCCCATTTATCTGCTCTGAAAACCCTCGTGTCACAGAAAACAGATTGCAAAGAATACACGAAAGCAGAACGGCTGCTGGTACTGAATTCCATCCTGCTTGTTTCGCTGATGTATGATATGTGTAAGGTCACGCTCGTGCAGAAGGCTGAAAACGAGAACAGTGTGGAAACCGTAAATGAGAAAGAAGTCAAACGGATTGTTGAGTCTGCAAATCGTCGTTGCCGAAAAATTCAGCCCGTTCCAGAAGCCTTAGCTATATGAGGTAGAACAATGAAATCGGCACACTGGACGCAGCGGACGCATCTGTTCCGTGCTGATGAGTATATTTGCTCCGGATGCAAAGCTGTGTGCAACAAGCCATATAGGATATGCCCATCATGCGGAACCTCAATGAAAAAGGCCAAATATGATCCGTCATGGGTGGATGAAGCAGAAGGTCTCTCCGCACTACTGGATGATGACTGGTAAGAAACCAAACTACATAAAAGAAGGTGTCAAAACTTATGGGACTGTTCTCTCATCGGAGGTCAACTTCTTCCAGCACTCAGGAAACTCCGCCGAAAGAAAAAACGGATGAGGAGGAGGCATTTGACTATTTTGATACGGAGGAAATCCGCTGTGATTCAGAAACCGACCGGGATACGATAACTTTCATTTACAAATCCCTAAAAGTGAAAAATGGCGACACAAGTGATGCATCGGATATGAAAGAGGGACTCCAAACACTGGATAATAACGTGTATCATTTCGCGAGAGCAGTTTTTTATCAAAACTTTATGCTCATGAGGAAAATCGATGCGCTCTCCGACCGTATCCGTGCGCTGGAGGAAAAGGCAAATCAGTAATCGTTCACTTTGAACCCCCCTGTGGCAAGTGAACCCCCCTCGGACCCGGTTGAACCCATCTAAAGGGCAGGTGAACCCCCCTCCGGGAAATTCTATCAAAACGCGATACCTTTTCCATGAGTCCACCGTAATTCTAAAAGAATTACGGTGGACTTTTTATACCCGAATATGATTAAAAATGAATTGCAGACCGGCGAATCTCTGCGGGCGCAGCAAAGAAGTTCCTCCACGAAAAGAGGAAAATTTTCAGCCTCAGCGCATTCAACCGCATATCAAAAAAGGCATTCAGCTCCTTGACCTGCGAGGCAAAGCGCTGTGTCGCAGTCTCCCGAAAATCACGGGAGAGATAGGTTTCCTTCATCGTCCTGCCTCCGTCCCAGCTTTCACGAAGCCCTTCTTTTTATACCCGCAGTCGCAGTATGGGCCGCCGGAGGCGAGGGTGTACTGCCGCACAAAGTCGGTCACGCCGCCCGCCTCGCTCATGGTGTAGTCCAGACGGCACAGCGCGGGAGTGAGGTCATATAGCCCCAGCTTTTTCATCAGCACACAGATGCCGCATTTGGTGAAGCGTCCCTCATAGCCGCTGCCGTCGGGATATTCGTAAAACTCCATGTTCCACGAATATGGGTTGCGGTCGGCGGCTTTCAAGGTGGCGGTCGCCTTCATGCCGGAAATATCTTTGGGGGTAAACTTGCTCTTTCCGCTCATTCGGCAGAACCATTTCATGGGCTTTGTCATCATGGATTTTGCGTAGTAATCTGTCAGTCTGTCCACCTTTGGGCGCTCCGGCATGGAGAGAATAAACGCACCGATCATCGCGCAGTTGACGAGGTTCATCTTGAACCGGTCGCCCTTTTCAAATTCAGGCAGCTCGGAGATGATCTCCCTGTATTTCGGCTTTGCTTTTTTCGTGATGGCTTTTGCCGTATTCGTACCGTAGCCGAACACCGCTGTCAGCTGGTTTCGGAAGGACGGCGCAAACAGCGTCCACATGCCGAAAGGCATTCCGGCGTATTTCATCGTAAGTATCTCCCGGCCTCTGCCTCCAGCGCCTGCCACACGGGATAAGCCGCGCCGTTCTCATCAAAGAACCGCTTGATATCCCGATTCAGGGCGCTCATTTCGTCTATGGCGTTCATGGCGTGGTCGGAGGCACATAGTTTGCCCAGTGAGGTGGCGCACATGAGTTTAAAGAAGCGCAGACAGGTCTTGCGGTACTTTTCGCTCTCAAAGTCTGCATCCGCCTTTGGCAAAATGTCGTGTCCCGCATTGCGTATGGCACGGTAGCCTTCAATATTGGCATCAATCACCCGTCCAAGGTACACCGTATTTCTCCTAAGCTTTTTCAGGTCGCCGTCCGTCTTATAGCAGGCGAAGGCCGCAGGCATCACAAAGGCCGCATGGCAGAGCAGATAGTCCTCCATATTCGGCTCATAGACGACCTTGTATTTGGTACCGCCGAAAATCTCTCCGATCAGTTCCGCATTGGAGACCGCCCCACGCAGCTGCCCAATGGTGATTTTTTTCAGGTCGATAGAAACGACCCGGTCAGGTTCCCGATGCCCGGCAGAGAGCGCAAAGGCAAACAAGACATTTTTCTCCGGCAGTGCCGCCGCCAGCGCTCTTGCCTGCACATTGTTACCCACAAAAACAATATTTTTCGTCTGATTCGCCCGCAAGGTTTCCAGAGCAGAATCCAGCTGCGTATATCGCAGAACGACAAATATCACATCGTACCGGACATTCGGTGCCAGTTCCGTCACCACAGGAATATTGCTGACCGATGTGCGGAGGGAGAATTGATCCTTGATCCGCAGTCCGTTCTTCCTGATTTCCTCTGCCCAATTTTCCCGGGCAAGCAGGGTCACATCCTTTCCGGCGTGAAACAGATTCCTTGCCAGATTGCACCCTAAAACACCTGCACCATATACCAGAATTTTCATTGCTTGCCACCAAATCCGATCTTTACGATCTGCATCTTCATCATTCCGTCACCGACTTTGGCAAGAAAACGGAAAAATCTGCTGACAGAGGGATCTTTCAAATCATTGTAGCCCAACATATAGCCTCGGCTGGAGACCTGCAAGCGGCTGTCCCACGCGCCGATCTCTTGGGGAGCGTCCGAAACTGCGAAATACGCGCCCACATCCTTGATCTTCGCACTCTTGAGCCATGTCTTGGCAATCATCTTCACCGCCGCCCGATTCGCAGCGTCAAACACCAGCACACCGCCTGGGAAGGCGTCTGCCATACCCTGCACAAGAGCTTTGACCTGCTCGGTCAGGAAGTAATAGAACACGCCGGAGGCAAAGAATACCGCACCGTTTGAAGAGTCAATTTTTCCAAACCATTCGGTATTGTTCAAATCGCATGGGATATTTTCCTCACGCTCCCCGGCGGGCAAAAGCTCGTTACGCACGGAGATCACATCGGGAAAGTCCAGATTGTAAATTTTGCAGCTGCCGTTATCACAGCTTCTTCCAGTGCTGTCCAGCCCGCAGCCCAGATTGACCACTGCGGCGTTGGGGTGGATTTTCAAATAGTCCTTTACTTCAAAAGCCAAATCGTTCTGCCGCATGGCAACCTCCAGCGAGCCGAAGCGCTGCATCAGACTGCGGGCGTTCTTATCAGCATCCGAAAAGTCATAGTCGATTTCGTTAATCAGCCGCACCGCCGTTTCATCTTGGTAGAGATTCGGATACAGCTCTGAGCAGACCTTCCGCGCATACAGCGGAATGATCAGCGTCTCCTGTACCGTGTTTTTCTCGATTTTATATTTCATATGTAACGCTCACTTTCTGATAAATGGTAGCTCCGGCATACAGTCACGCTCGGCGATGTGGGTCAGCATTCCGGCGAACCCCTTCGGATCACAAATCTGATATTGCATGTGATCGTATCCCTCAAACACGGGATAATGGCCGCAGGGGTAGGCTTCCATCACTGCTTGACGGTATTTGAAATGCTCCTCTTTGCTGCCAAACTCGAAATAAGTATGCTCTTGCAACTTCTGGGGAAGCGGCGGAAAGGGTTTATCCTCCAGACTGTCCGAAATCTGCCGCCGCAAATCTGTATAGGTCAGATTTTTCCCTGCGGATATAAAATACGGCTTTATGGAGTCGTCGTCACACCACAGAATCTTTTTCAGTGTGCCGCCCTTCGACCAGTACAGGCTCCTGATAGCGAAATACAGAAACGGTGTCATAATGCGGCGCGTACCTTTTCCGATTTGCGCAAACTGCCCGCCGTCAAAGAAAGCGTGCTCCACGGGCAGCTTCGTCTGCGTCAGAAACGCCATGGCAAGGTCTGCACCGATGGAAGAAGCGACCACCATCGCCAGCCGCTCCACGCCCTGTCGATGCAGAAAGTCCTCCACCTGCCGTATTTCGTCCAGCTTGCTGACATATTTCTGCCCCTCGCAGTAAACGGTGGAGGTGGGCAAGATGCAGAAATATCGATCCTGCAAATACCTCGCAATCGGTTCGCTGCTCGCTCCTGTCACACCCATTGCATGAAAGAACAGCACGGCAGGATTCCTCCTGTCGCCATATGTTTGAAACAGCATTTCTATCACCTCATATTTTCATAAAAAGCATCATTTACTTCATCCCAGCGCTACATCCAGCACCATCATCACGCTAAAGCCTACCGCAAAGAACACTGTTCCAAGATTCGAGTGCCGCCCCTGCGACATTTCCGGAATCAACTCCTCTACCACCACATAGAGCATGGCACCCGCTGCAAAGCTTAGCAGATACGGCAGCGCCGGGATCACAAACTGCGCCGCGAGAAGCGTCAGCACCGCGCCGATAGGCTCGACAACGCCGGAAAGTACGCCGCCGAAAAACGCTCGGCCCTTGCGTTCCCCCTCCGCCCGGAGCGGCATGGAGATAATCGCACCCTCGGGAAAATTCTGAATGGCAATGCCTAGGGACAGCACCAGTGCGCTTGCCGCAGTAATTTGCGTATTGCCCGAAAGAAAGCCTGCATACACCACGCCGACTGCCATTCCCTCCGGAATGTTATGTAAGGTCACCGCCAGCATCATCATGGTGGTGCGCCCGAGTTTGCTTTTCGGACCCTCGGCCTGTTCACTTCCCACATGAAGATGAGGAATCAAACGGTCAAGCAGGAGTAAAAACAGCACGCCGACCCAAAATCCGATAAAGGCGGGGAGAAAGGACAGCTTTCCCATATCCTCCGACTGCTCAATGGCGGGGATCAACAAGCTCCAGATGGACGCTGCCACCATCACACCGGCGGCAAATCCGGCAAGGGCGCGCTGCACCAGATCGCCAAGAGATTTTTTCATAAAGAACACACAGGCCGCGCCCAACGTTGTACCCAAGAAAGGGATCATGATTCCAAGAAAGGTTTCCATTTGTCTCACCGCCTTTGCATTGCGTTTTTATTTGTTTCTTCTGAAGCCCGCCTCATCTCGATATTCGGGATGTTCTTTTACATACGGGTCCCGGTCGCCGCAGATGGTATAGTCGCACCGGCAGCCGTTCACACAGGTGTTAGTCCGTATAAGCCTTGCATGGAGCGGTTCCATAGACGCAAAGTCCACATTACACAGGGCGGGCATAATATCCGTAAGACCGTGCTTGATAGCAAACTCCGCCGCCGGGCACGATGTAAATTCATAATAAATAGGCTTGTCGGTTTCATAAGGCGCAACCGACATCTCGTAATCGTGCCATTTGTCGCAGCCGCTTTTCGCACGAACAAACGCCTTG
>ERZ825384.1715-NODE-1715-length-24835-cov-4.207829_pt1 | contig 24835 bp, 28 predicted proteins | sample MGYA00519931_ERZ825384 | MGnify/ENA primary metagenome ERZ825384 (study PRJEB31778, sample SAMEA3449200) | human gut metagenome | biome: human gut; feature: human-associated habitat; material: faeces | place: United Kingdom | collected 2010/2012 ...
TCACGCCCCCTGATCTGTCCCTTCAAACCTGAGAAAAGAGGAGGAAGCCATGAGCAAACCAACCACCCTCCGCGCCAGCCGGACCACCATCGTCCTCAATAAGGTCAAGACCTTCTTTTCCAAGCCGCACAACGTCATTCTGCTTCTGCTTGGTATCGTTCTGACCTTTACCACCGTCGCGCCGATCGTCGCCATCGTGCAGGATACCTTCAAGATCCACGCCGGCACCATCGACGCCCACCTGACGGGGCAGGCCTCCGGCTATACCACGGTCAACTATATTGACCTCTTCACCAGCCGCATGGCGAAGACGAACCTCTGGACGCCGCTTCTCAATACCGTCCTGCTCGCCGTCGGCACCTGCATCGTCTCCATTCTCTATGGCGGTCTGTTCGCCTTCCTGATCACGAGGACCGACCTTGCCTGGAGAAAATATCTGAGTTCCATTTTCATTTTCCCGTACATCATGCCGCAGTGGACGCTCGCCGTCGTGTGGCAGAACCTGTTCAATTCCAACGCCGTTACCGGCACGTCCAACGGCCTGCTTGCCGCTCTGTTCGGCATCAACATGCCGATATGGTGGTGCAAGGGACTGTTCCCGAGCCTGATGGTCCTTGGCCTGCACTACGCGCCGTTTGCCTATATCCTGATCGGCGGCATCTTCCGCAACATGGATGCGAACCTTGAGGAGGCTGCTACCATCCTCGATACCCCCAAGTGGAAGACCATGTTCCGCATCACGCTCCCGATGGTCAAGCCTGCGATCCTGTCGACCATCCTGCTCGTTTTCGGCAGCGCCATGGGCTCGTATCCGGTGCCGCATTATCTGGGCCTGAGCACGCTGTCGACCAAGTACGTCTCGATGAACTCCAAGTACACGGGCGAAGCGAGCATTCTTGCCATCATCATGATGGTCTTCGGCGTGGCGATCATGCTGCTCAACCAGCTGTCTCTCCGGAGCCGCAAAAACTACACCACTGTCACCGGCAAATCCGGCCAGATCTCCAAGATCACGCTCGGGAAATACGGCAAGTACATCATTGCCATCATCCTTGTCATCTTCACGTTCTTCACGAGCATTTTCCCCATCATCTCGTTCGCCTTTGAGACCTTCCTGCCGAACCCGGGCGACTATTCCTTCCTCTATACGGGCGATGCCTCGAACCTCACGACCAAGTGGTGGCTCACGAGCGAGAACGTCACCGAAAACGGCATGTACGGCCAGAAGGGCATCTTGTACAATGAGACCATCTGGAGGGCCTTCAAGGGCACGATCCTCGTCTCCGTCGCCTGCGCGCTGCTGGCCGGCACCATCGGCACGATGATCGGCTACGCCGTCTCCAAAAACCGCCGCAGCCGCTGGGCCAACTACGTCAACTCCGTCGCCTTCCTGCCCTACCTCATGCCGTCCATCGCCGTCGGCGTCGCGTTTTTTATCCTGTTCTCCACCGAGAAGCTCAACCTCTTCAACACCTACACGCTGCTGATCATCGTGGGCACGGTCAAATATATCCCGTTTGCCAGCAGAAGCTCGCTCAACTCCATGCTGCAGCTCTCCGGCGAGATCGAAGAGGCTGCCATCATCCAGGATATCCCCTGGATCCAGCGCATGACGCGGATCATCATCCCGATCCAGAAGTCCTCGATCATCTCGGGCTTCCTGCTTCCGTTCATGACCTGCCTGCGCGAGCTGTCTTTGTTCATGCTGCTGTGTGTGCAGGGCTTCATCCTCTCGACCACGCTCGATTACTTCGATGAGATGGGCCTGTACGCCTTCTCCAGCGGCATCAACCTGATTCTGATCATCACGATCCTCATCTGCAACACTCTGGTGAACAAGATCACCGGAGCAAGCCTTGACAAGGGAATAGGAGGTTAAGCACATGCCTGAAATCAAACTCGAACACGTCACCAAGCGCTGGGCCAAGTTCTACGCTGTGGAAGACCTGAATCTTACCATTGAGAATAACGCGTTCGTCACGCTGCTCGGCCCCTCCGGCTGCGGCAAGACCACGACGCTCCGCATGATCGCGGGTCTGGAGACCCCGACGTCGGGCCGCATCACGATCGGCGACAAGGTCGTCTTTGACAGCGACCTCGGCATCAACGTCCCGGCCAACAAGCGCAAGGTCGGCTTCCTGTTCCAGAACTATGCGCTCTGGCCCAACATGACGGTCTACCAGAACATCTCCTTCGGCCTCTCCAACATCAAAGAGGAGCTCCCGAAGATCGACTTTGAGGCCAAAAACGCTGCGCGTCTGGCTCAGATCCTCCAGACCCCGTCCGATGTGACCGCCGTCCTGGACGAGTGCCGCGACAAGGACGGCAAGCTGGAAGAAAAGAAGGCCGTCCTCAAGCTCATCGACGCTTTTACGCTCTCGCAGTACACGGCGAAGAAGCTCTTCGGCTATCATCTGGAGAACGGGGCCGATCGCGCCGCCGCGATCGCCGCACTGCAGGCAAAGGTCGACGCAGCCCATAAGGCCGCGAAGGACGCGGGCTGCACGCTGGACGAGGAGTTCCGCTTCTGCAGGGACGGCAGAGTCGTCAAGCAGACGAGAAAGCTCACGAAGGAGGAGATCGACCTCTCCGTCCGCCGCGTCAGCCGCATCGTCAAGATCGGCATGTTCATGGACCGGTATCCGGCCGAGCTCTCCGGCGGCCAGCAGCAGCGTGTCGCCATCGCAAGAACGCTCGCGCCGGAGCCCACGGTTTTGTTCATGGACGAACCGCTGTCGAACCTCGACGCGAAGCTGCGGCTCGAGATGCGCTATGAGCTGCAGCGCCTGCACGTGGAGACCGGCTCGACCTTCGTCTACGTCACGCACGACCAGATGGAGGCCATGACGCTCGCCACGCAGATCTGCCTCATCAATAACGGCGTTCTGCAGCAGTATGAAGCGCCGCTGGATGTCTATCATCACCCGGCGAACCTCTTTGTCGCCGACTTCGTCGGCAACCCGTCCATCAACTTTGTCGAAGCCAAGGGCAAGCAGGCGGCCGACGGCTCGCTGACCCTCACGGTCCTCGGTGGGCTGACAGCCAGATTCCGCCCGGCAAAGGCGCTCGAGCTTTCCAAGTGGTTCGCAGACCGCGACGCAGCTGCCGCCAAGAAAGCCGCCGACCTCAAGGAGAAGGCCGCGCAGAAGGGCTACGTCGAAAAGGGCAACAAGGATGAGGTCTTCCGCTATCATATCGCAAAGGTCGACGAGGAAGACGACTCCCTTGCGGAGCTTCCCGAGATCACGAACGAAGATTTTGTCCTCGGCATCCGCCCGGAGTTCCTCGACATCGCGGACGAAGGGAACCTCCGCGGCGAGATCTACGGCGCCATGCCCACCGGCATGGAGTCGACGATCAAGGTCCGCGTAGGCGGCTTCCTGCTGACCGGCGTCGTCTTCGGCAGCTCGCTCTTTACCATCGGCACCGAGGTCCCACTCTCCGTTACCGGTGACCAGATCATGCTCTTTGACCGCAAGTCCGGCCAGTGCATCACCTCTGGCACCCTGAATTTCTGATCCAACCGCAAACCGGCCGATGCACCTGCATCGGCCGGTTTTCTTGGAGCCCCACCTGGACACTATGCACAATAGGGAGGCAATTCCATGGACCTTTCCCGCTCCCGTTTTTCCGAATGGCTGGCGCAGCCGCTGCTGGACACCGATCTGAAAGAAGAACTGCTGGAAATGGCCGACAGCCCGCAGAAGATCGAAGACGCCTTTGGCTGCGAGCTGCAGTTCGGCACCGGCGGCCTGCGCGGCATTCTCGGCGCGGGCACGAACCGCATGAACATCCACGTCGTCCGCCGCGCCGCGCAGGCCACGGCGGACGTTCTGAACGCTGCCGGTCTTCCCCGGCGCGCTGCCATCGGCTATGACAGCCGCATCGGCAGCGAGCGCTTTGCCCGGGAGACCGCCTGCGTGCTGGCCGCGAACGGCATTGAGACGTATCTCTACCCGCGGCTCGAGCCGGTCCCGGCGCTGAGCTTTGCCGTGCGGGCGCTTTCCTGCGGCGTTGGCATCTGCATCACCGCCAGCCACAATCCCGCGCAGTACAACGGCTTCAAGGTCTACGGCCCGGACGGCTGCCAGCTGACGCCCGACCGAGCCGCGCAGATCGCGGAAAAGCTGCAGTCACACTCGTACTTTGACGGGCGCAAGACGGAAAGCTTTGCTTCGCTTCTCGCCGCAGGCCGGATTCGCTGGATCCCGGACGCCGTTCTGGACGCGTTCGTCGACGCGGTCCTCACCCTGCGCATGGGCAGCGGCGCGCTTTCGGACCTCAGCGTCGTCTATACGCCGCTCCACGGCTCCGGCCTGGAGTGCGTGGAGAAGCTGCTCGGAAGACTTGGCGTCGGACGGCTGACGCTCGTCGAGGCGCAGAAGGACCCGGACGGTCATTTCCCGACCTGCCCCTATCCCAACCCCGAGATCCCCGAGGCCATGGCGCTCGGCCTTGCCTGCTGCGGGCGCGTGCATCCCGATCTTCTGATCGGCACGGACCCGGACTGCGACCGCTGCGGCGTGGCCGTCCCGGACCAAACGGGCGGATACCGCCTGCTCACGGGCAACGAGATCGGCGTGCTCCTGCTCGACTATCTCTGCCGGCGGCGGCTGCAGAACGGCGCCATGCCGGAAAACCCCGTCGCCGTCACGACCATCGTCTCGACCGATATGGCCGACGCCGTGGCGCGGAAATACGGCGTGGAGCTGCGCCGCACGCTCACGGGCTTCAAGTTCATCGGCGAGCAGATCGGTCTTCTCGAGCGGGAGGGCCACCCGGAACGCTTCGTGTTCGGCTTTGAAGAAAGCTACGGCTATCTCTCTGGCACGCATGTACGCGATAAGGACGGCGTGAACGCCGTCCTCCTCGTCTGTGAGGCGGCGGACTGGTATCGCAGGCGCGGCATGACGCTGTCGGACGCCATGGACGCGCTCTACCGCGAGTTCGGCTATTACGCGTGCGCGCAGAAAAGCGTTTGCTTCTCCGGCGCGCACGCCATGCAGGAGATGGCGGCCCGGATGGCCCGCCTGCGAGAAGACCTGCCCGAGACCATCGCCGGCTTCCGCGTCGCCGGCGTCACGGACTACCTGACGCAGGCGACCGGCCTGCCGCGCGCCGACGTCCTCGAATTCCGCCTAGAGCCCCGTGCCAAGCTCATCCTCCGCCCCTCCGGCACCGAACCCAAACTCAAATGCTACCTCACCGCCCCCGCCCCCTCCGCCTCCGCCGCAAAGCCCCTCCTCTCCGCACTGGAGCAAGACTGCTCGGCCCTGCTGAAAGGGCCGTCCGACGCATAGTGTGCAGCAGAAAAACCGTAAAAAGATTCCCGTCCGCAAAGAAAACCAGCACCGGCCCACGCACGCCCCCCGTCGCGCCCAGGCCGGTGCTGGTTTTTATTCGGAATGGATAAAAGCAAAACTCCGCATCTTTCGATGCGGAGTTTGGTGGGGGAAGGTAGATTCGAAGTCTGGCAATCACGTTTTTAGAAATATTTTTCGTATAAACCTGTAATTTTACGTTCAGAATCCGTAGAATTTCGTATCAGTCAGTCTATTGTTTTATTGCCTGTCTAAGCTGTAAAGGGTCAAATTTGTGGTCAACCGAAAAACGTTCAAACGTCAAATCGGTCATACGTCCCATAGCAGTCCAAGCACAGCTTTTTGTCACCGGACAGCCGAATCCAGTTTGCGCCGGTCGTCTCACCGCAGCAATCACAGACATAGGAATCAAAAATTCTAGCCTGTTCCGGCAGCCGGATTTTTGTTTCCTTGACATCAAACATCTCATCATCTGCACAGCTATGATAATAGTCGAACGTTTCTTCCCGCGTCATGTCGCGCGGCTTTGCTTTCAAGACAAGGCGGACAGACTTTCCGGTTTTCCGATTATAGAACGAAAATGCCTGTTTGCCGCGCATATGGAACAGTAAATTGCCCTTTCCGATGCTGCATCCAAGAATCGCTTGAATCGCATCAACGCCGCAGGCATCATTTTCCGTAATACACACGACCTGTTCATCATCCGAAAACGTCAATCCCAACAGATCAATCGCATACAGCGCCGCACGGTAGCCAATCGTCAGGCCGGGGCATACATGGCCGTGAAAGGCTGCGGCCTTTTCCCAGAGCTTTTTTTCTGAATCTAATTTATGTGCCATATTGTTTCTCCCTTTTATGAACGTGTTGCGTCCTTTTCATCAACAAGGACAATACTCTGTTTTTGAACCGCTACGACCTCCGCATCTACATGGTACACATCCCGCAGCGCATCTCTGTCCAAGACTTCTTTCCCGCCGCAGGCGTAGACACCGCCCTGACGTAACAGAACGAATCGGTCACAAAACCGCAGCGCAAGGTTCAGATCGTGGATGACAACAATCGCTGTCAAATGCTGTTCATGGCAAATATCCCGCACAATCTGCAAAACCTGATACTGATTTTGAATATCCAAGCTGCTCGTCGGCTCATCGAGCAGCAGGAGCTTCGGCTGCTGCGCCAGCGCACGCGCCAGCATCACCTTTTGTCGTTCACCGCCGGACAGTTCATTGAGAAAACGCCCACGCAGCGGTTCAATCCGAAGCTGGGCCATTGCATGATGGACGATCTGATGATCGGCTTCCGTAAATCCCCATTTCATATAGGGTCTGCGTCCCAGCATAACCATATCGTGAACCGTCATTTGTGTACTTGGCACGTTCTGCGTAACAAACGCTACTCGCTGCGCAACCTGTCTGGCGTTCATTTGCAGGAGATTTTCATCATCCAGTATGATTTTCCCCTCGTCTGGTGTAAGAATTTTGTTGAAGCATTTCAGCATCGTGCTTTTTCCAACGCCGTTGTTGCCCAGAATCGCCAGAAATTCGCCTGTGTTTACATTGAAGTTCACGTCTTTGAGAACCGCCGGTCTGCCTTTGTAGTGGTAGGCAAGATTTTCAACGCTCAGCATTTCCGATCTCCTCCTTTGAACAGGAGATAGAGGAACATCGGGCCGCCAAGGAACGAGGTAATTGCGCCAATCGGCAGGATAATCGGACTGATGACAACACGCGCAAACAGATCGCCCAGCAGCAGAATGAGTGCGCCTGCCATCGCAGAGCCGGGCAGCAGATAGACGTGGTTATTGCCAACGACCAAGCGAACAATGTGCGGTGCAATCAATCCGATAAAGTTAATCAGACCGATATAGGACACGATCACCGAAGACAGCAGGCAGCAAAGTACCATGTTGGAAAGCGTAAGCCGTTTTACGTTAATTCCTAAACTGACGGCTGTTTCCTCGCCGCTCAGCAGCGCGTTATAATCCCAGCGGCGCAGGAAGAAGCAGGCAGAGACGCAAATAAGCACGACCAGCATTTTCCCAACGTCGCCCCAGCTCGTGTTGCCGAGACTGCCAAACGTCCAGAACACCAGCGTATTGAGCTGAATTTCATCTGCGAAATATTGCATCAGCGTCGTTGCACCGGAAAACATGGCGCTGATCGCCGTGCCTGCAAGGACAATTCCCTGTGTGGAAACCTGACGAAATCGGCTCAGACCCAAAATGACCAGTGCAACGGCCATACTGCCGACGAACGCGCACAGCGGAATTGCAACGCTGCCAAGGTTTCCTACCGCGCCCATGTTCAGCACGATAATCGCAAACGCCGCACCAAAGCCAGCGCCCTGTGAAACGCCCAACGTGGACGCAGATGCAAGCGGATTGCGGAGAATTGCCTGCATCACACAACCAGCAAGTCCCAGACCAGCCCCCGCAATCAGTGCCGTGCAGATCCGGGGCAACCGGTTGTTGCGAATGACAAGGTTGATTTTATCGTCGGCTGCTTTTCCAAAGATTCCTTTGACCAACTCTGCGATCGGCGTATTGTAAGAGCCTGCCCGCAAGGACAGCACAAGCGCGATCAGCAGACAGATAAACAATATTCCAAGAAAGCAGCAGCTTTTGACTTGATTTCGGCGATAGGCCGTGCCGGAATCGTTATTCGCCGATTGTGACAGGTCTGAATTCATAGCCAGCATTCTTTAGGTCCTGATAAGGGTTGCTGCCCAGCAGCATTTCAAAAATTTCTCCGGTTTTCGCTTCGACATCCACATCCGCAAACTGCTCCGGATAGAGAATGGTCGCACCATAATACGCATCGGCCAGTGCAGTTTCCAGATTCGATGCGCTGGAGCGGAACGAAATCTGCGAGTAAACATGTCCTTCTTTCACAGCCGTCAGGCTGTTATAGAAATCTGCGTTCGTTGCATAATCTTCCTTGATTAAATCCATACCGTTAAAGTCAACGAAGATCACGTCCGGGTCCCATGCAAGAACCTGTTCCGTGTCAATGTCAAACGCACCGGTCTGTCCGGTCGTATTTGCAAGGTTATTCGCGTGAATCAGCTCAAACGGGCCATAGAACGCTTCTGTACCCTCGAAACCGTGCGCGCCCTTAAAGGATACGCCGCAAACGTAGACAGAGGGTTTTTCTTCCTCTGCAACACCCTCTGTGCGCGAAGCAAGATCATCTTCAATACCATGCAGATAGGTTGTCAGGGCTTCGGCGCGATCTTCCTTGCCGTATAGCTCGCCAAGAATCCGCAGCGTTTCATACGCTTTATCATCAAGGGTCGTATCGCTGCCGGGAACCATAACAACCGGAATCCCGGTTTTGCTTTGCAGCTCGTCGGGGTCAACGTTTGCATACGAAGACATGACAATGACCTGCGGACCAACATGGATGATTTCCTCGACAAACGGTTCACCGTTCGTTCCGGTTACCGGCAACGTGCCGAACTTGTCAAAATTCACATAGTTATACAGGCGGGACATACCGGCTTTGGTTTCGTAATCCTCAACGCCGACAACCAGGTCCTGCGCCTGCATATAGCAGGAGTAGCGCAGCGCGCCGACGCCAACGCAAACAATACTTTCAACCGTCTGCGGGATTTCCACTTCGCGGCCATTCCCATCGGTGATCGTCCGAGTGGCGGCTTCTGCATCCGTGGTTTCAGCTTCGGTGCTGATTTCTTCCGTTTCTGTGGTTGAAGCTGTTTCATTTGTTGCAGCCGGTGGTTCCGTAGTTTCTGCTGGCGTTTGTTGTGCGCTGCAAGCGCACAGTCCAAGCAGCATCAGCGCAGCAAGCAGCGCCGCGAGGTAGCGAGTTGTCTTTTTCATCATCTTTCACCTTTCATTTGAACTTGCTCCCAATGGCTTGTGCTTCGTGTTTGAAGCTGCCGCAAAAAACGGCATCGCGCTACGTCTTCCCCAAGATAGCGCGATACCGTTTTTGCATTCGAGGATCGGGAGTGTATGAACTGTGCCTTTATCCTATCAAAGCATTTTTTGATTGTGAAGCTCCCCCGGGGGATGTTTTTTGAAAAATAGACAAAGTTTTTTCGTATATGAGAGCAGCCCGCCATCGGCGGGCTGCTCCTGCTTTGCGTCCTCTTGGCCGCCATCGTTCCGATGGGGGCGCACTGTCAAGGTCGGCGCAGTTTGCAAGACTGCGCCGCTCGCGCTGGATTGCCCCAGCAATCCAGCGGCCTTGACCATGTGCGCACAGCGGAATACAATCCCAACCTCTGAGGACGCAATGGGAACTACTCCTGTGCGCTCATCGAAACGCGTCTCTGACCATCATGTAAGCTTCATTTACACGAACGGCTGCTTCATGGATTTCCGCCTGTGAAGCATACCCCTTGCTGTTCGCCCAATGCACAATCTGATTGACGTTATTCCCGATTGCAGACAATTCTTGAAGCATGTCTACATACTGTTCTGGTGGCTTTTCGCAAATCCGAATGCCTTGAACCAGATTGCGGATAAACGGGTCAATACCTAATCCGCTTCGCGCCGCCTGTTGTTTTAGATGTGTATATTCCTGCTCGGTCATCCACACGCTGATGTGCTTGTTTCGTTTACGCATGAATCGCTCCTTTCTGATTTTATTACGTCTCACGGTTTTGCGTCTCACGAGGAGACGCAAATGCGCTGGGGTTTCAGGGGCCTCCCTGACAAGCGGGCATTTGTGCTACCAAATGCCATACTTGCTAATGCAAATGAATACGTTTTTTGCTCTGCTGAAATCTGCACAACACTGTGCTGCGCGTGACGACCGTGACGGCTGTGACGATGTTTTTCAGCGCACAATAAGCCGTCACGGTCGTCACGGCTGTCACCGGAGATAGGTCAAAATGATTTGTCTCCCGGCGTGTGTCCGGATTGATTCGTAACGAATGTGGTAATCCTGCTCCAGCTTCGCCGCGCGGATATTCAGCCGCATGGAAAGCGCGTTTGGCTTCATTTCCGTACCAAGCGCGGCGGCAAGCTCCGTTGAGCTACCACACCATTTTTCGTTTCCGGATTCCCGAACCTTTTGCAGCGTGTCGATAATAACAAGGTTTGTATCCGGGTGTTCCCGGCGAAAGGTCTCGATCTGCTGGTCAAGTCCGCCGCCCAGCGGCTTTGCTGCGTTTGAAAAGTAGAGCGCGGGCGCAACATCTGTACCGAACATACGATAAAGCCGCTGTTGCAGTCTCTCCTGATTGTCCTCCAAAGCCAGATAGAGAACCGTTCCCTGCTGCACCGCAAAATTCCAGAGTGGTTTTCCACTGCTGATATGAAAGGCAAGCTGCGCCATGAGAAATGACTTGCCGATTTTCGGCGCACCGGCAAACAGATATGTACCCGGATAGAGTAGATTTTGGATGATCGGCGGTTTGCTGTGAAAGATACTGCCGTAGAGTTCCGGCATGGAATAGGTCGGAAGAAATCCGGGATCGTTGATACGCTGAAAGAAATTGTCTGAAAAATCTTCGTTGTCAGGCAGCGGAAAATCTGCTATACTGGCGTCAGGTTCTTTGAAAAGCGGCTGTTCCCCATCTGTTGCAGCGGATGGATTCGGAACGGTCGTTTTTTCATCTGCTCTCTGCATGGTCACCTCCTGTGTTCCGGTCAATCCAGACGATCAAACGGTCTTTTGGCACCAGCATCCGTTTTCCGATACGAAGTGTCGGAAAGTCCTCCGTATGCAAAAGCTGGTACGCACCTGCTCTGGAAATGCCGAGCGCAGACGCTAACTGCGTTGCGTTCAAGACTGCTGGTAGGTTTTCATAGTTGTTGTTCATGTGTCCTCCTTGTAAATAAAAGTTCTTGACATAGTAGACTTAATGATATAATATAATATCACTAGGTCGTCTATGGGATAAGTATAGCAATTCAGATGATAAATGTCAATCGTCTGATTGACTACAAGTTTCGACGATAAGCCTATTAGAGAGGACGTGATGCCGTGATTCCCGGAAAACCGCACCCAACCCCCAACGAAAAAATCTGGGTGGCAGCCTATACAGACGATAGAACGGAGTATGTAGAGCTGCGTACAGCCTGCCCCGACGGAAAAGCGCCGTATCAACGCCTGTGGCACAAAGAGCAGCCGCTCGGTATGGCGATTGCCGATTTTCTCTATGTCGATCTGCAACCACTGGACGCACATATCCGGCAAATCGGGCAGTTGATAGCTCAGATCGATCGAGGGGATTGTGTGCAGGACTGCTTTGAGCGTATATTTAAAATTGCGCTGTTCTGGATGCGGAAAACGCCGCTCTTTGCGCCGCTGACCGCCGAGATGGAGCGTCTGCGTCTGCGCTATGACCGTGGAGAACCGCACGGAACAGCACCACTGCAAGCGATGGCAGAGCGATATAAAACGCTGCAACATCAGCTTCAATTTTTATCTGACCAATGCTTCGCCGTGGAAGATACTGCGGATATGACGGCGCGCTATCTGGAACTGCTTGCAGCGAATCCAGTCAAAATGCTGCCGCTGAAATATGGAACGCTGCAAGTAGAGGACGCAATAAAAGGCGGTAATATCTCTCTGCCCTACGATGATCTGTTGGAGTTCTATCTTTCGGGCGCAGAACTTGTGCTGCCGGAACAGTTTCATACCGAAGTCCTTTTGACGGAAACACTGGATGATCTGGCTGCGTTTTTGCTGGCGCGCTATGCGCGGGAAAATCTGCGCTATCGGAAGTGCAAATTCTGCGGACGCTATTTCGGCGTGGTGCGCAATTACAAATCCGAGTATTGCGACCGTTTGATTGACGGCTCTACAAAAACGTGCAAGGACAGCGGTGCGCTGCGGCTCTATGAAAAACGCAAGCTGGAAAATCCGGCAGTCAAGGAATACAAACGCTCCTACAAGGCGCACAACGCCCGTATTCGCTATGGTCTAATGACCCGTGAGGAATTTCAAGCATGGTCAAAAGAAGCGCGCCAGAATCGCGACAGGTGCGTTGCTGGGGAACTGTCCTTGGAAGAATTTGTCGCTTGGCTGGACAGCGACAGACAATAAAACAATAGTTTGGGCGCTACGTCAACAACAAGACGCTCTATATGAACTTCAAGCGTGTAATGCGATCACTGGGGTTATCAGAGCTTCGGTTCCACGATCTCAGACACACATTCGCCGTGAACAGCCTGAAAGCCGGAGAGGATATTAAAACCGTGCAGGAAAATCTGGGTCATGCAACTGCGTCATTCACACTCAGCACCTACGCACACGCCACGCCCGGCATGAAACGCGAAAGTGCAAACCGCATGGGGCAGTATCTTCGCCGCATCCGCGAAAGCACAGAAGCAGCAAAATCCAGTGTGTGACATTCTGTATCAAGTGGTCAGATTGGACTGCCTGAAACCGCCGTATAAAGGGTCAAAATAAGGGTCAGGCAGAATCAGCCGTTCGGATTCAACACTTTCCCATTTGAAATATACCGTTTTTTCTGCGAATATACGAAAATCCAGAACACTTTCGTGTTCGGGATTGGTGGGGGAAGGTGGATTCGAAGCATGATACTTTTTGCCAGAAATCGAAATTCCGTTGATATTACAGGCATTTGCTCGCGTTGCTTGTGCCTGAAAATACCGTATTTCGGTGTTCAAAATTAAAAGTGGGTACGAAAGTGGGTACGGTTATGGAAATTAACAGAAAAGCTAGTATTGACACGCAGTTTTGCGCTCTACAGGCACAACAATAAGACAGAACCGCGCCCATTGCTCGTAACAAGCAATGGGCGCGGTTTTGCACTGTTATAAAATTGCCCGGAATGCCGCATCGCTGTATGCGGCTGCGCGCTCCAAATCGCCGACCTTTCGGTGTCCATAGATGCCATCTGTGTCCATGCTTTGACTATGTCCGACAACTTTCTTCTTTAAGCCATCCGGCATATCGTCACAAACACTCACGAACGTGTGGCGGAGCTCGTAGAGCGTGATATTTTGAATGTTGTTGACCGAACAATAGCGGTTCCAGCGTTTGCGGAATGTGCTCTGCGTAAAGCATGCGCCGTGCTCGTTTGGAAACACCCATGGCGAAATGATGCCGGCTTGCCGAAGCTGCTGCCGCTGCGCTTCCAGCTCCGCCATGGCAAGACCCTGCAAGAAGATTTCGCGCTGCGAATTTTCATTTTTCCCTTCAGTAACTTCCTTGTAGTGATTCACGGAACGGTCAATGTGCAGGATATTTCCCTGAATATCCTCCCAGCGAAGCCCAATCAGCTCTCCGGGGCGCAGCCCGTTCAGGACCGAAAAACGGTATGCGTGGATGCACCAATCCGGCTGACTTTTGCCGTTCAGAACCGTATTTTCCAAAATGAACAGGTTTTGCAGCTCCTGCGCTCCCAAAATATTCTTGTGAGGACGTTTGGCGCTGCGCGGTATTTGCAAATCCATCGAAACAAGCGTCGTATACTTTCCAAGGCGACAGAAACGCAGGAAGCCGGAAATGCAGCCGCGCAGGTCCTGGAGCGTCTTCTTCGCAAGATGCTTTTCAGCGTAGGCGTCGTCGATGATTGCCTGCAAATGATTCAGTGTAAGAGATTTGATTTTCCGGTTTCCAATCGCCGGGCGGATGTAGTTCTTGATGAAGTTTTCATGCTGTTTAATGCTACTTGTTCCAGTGCCTTTTCGGACGTGCTCTAAATAGGCATCCAGTAGCTCGCCGCACTTTACATTTTCGTTTTCAATGCCGCTTTCCAGCCAGCTATCCGCCTGCTTTTCCGCAGCAATTTTACCCTTTGTGCCTTTTATAGACGAGAAAAAAGTACGGCGCACACCGTCTTTTTGCACCTTGATTTGCCAACGGTTCGCTGAGTCAAACCACTTTGCTTCATTTTTGCGCATATAATCCTTTCCGTCTTGCTTTCTGCGCAACCGTGTGGTAGACTGGTGACGCAGGAAGGAGACATTTGCTTTTCGTCGAGTTGATGTTTTTCTGCAGCCGCATGGGTGTTGGTAGCACCCATGTGGCGTTTTTTATAGTTCGTGGCTATAATAGCCGTTTTCATCGTTGTCAGGCCGATTTTCATATTGTGCTAGAATCAAACGGACTGCCTGCTGAATTTCAGGAGATGCACGGTGATAGAGCAATCCGATTTGCCGGATTTCCCGTTCCCTTAAAATCGCGTTATTTGCTGACGTTAATCGCGCTTGTGTGGAAGCCGCAATGTCTGCCTCAAACTGCATATCTGTACGCTCCATAGGCACATCGCGTCCAAGCAGCCAGTCGTTATTCACGGCAAGGACCTGCGCTAACACGTCCAGCTTCTTTGCCCTCGGAACGGTCTTTCCGGATAAATACTGGCTCAAGTCACCGCTGGCCAGCTTCGTACCAGTCTCTTTACAAATGGACGCGGCTTTCTCTAGCACATCAGCCTGCCGGTATCCGCACAAGTCCATTGCTTTTTTCAATCGCTCTGAAAAAATCGTATTCATACTGCACCTCCTTTCATTTTCTACAGCCATTATACAATTCAGTTATCCAAAAATCAAGTTATTATTTAGAATGTAATAAAAATAATCTAAATATACGCTTGACTTTTGCTTGATTCCACTTACAATAAAAGTAGAATCAAAGAAAGGAGGACACAGCATGAGTTATGATTATCTTGCAGGACGCCTGCGACAACTCAAATTGCAGCAGCGGGATTTAGCCGAAAAACTGGCGATGTCTGAATCAAGCCTTAGCCACCGAATGACCGGTCAGGTCGCTTGGCGTGTGGATGAGATGTACGATGTGCTGCGCATCATCGGTGCCACACCCGCAGAACTGCCGCTGTATTTCCCGGCAGCGTGACAGGAGAATAGGATGAAAAGAAGAGAACTCTGACCGCCGGCTGTTGTTGCAGCCGGCGGTTTTGCCATTCATTCCGGAACAGTCACAATAAAATCATTGATTGGAATTCCAAGAATCAGACTGGTGGCGTAGGCGGCTTTCAGCGGCGGCAAATTCTTGCCTTCCCGCCAGCGATGAGGCGTTTCCTGCGCACTGTACCCCAAATAGTGACACAACTCAGGCAGAGAAATCTTTCTGGCATTCAGATATTCAAAAATCCGGCTTCCGGTTGCAGCAGCATCAATCTGCGGACATTTTTTGTCTAAAAGCCATGCATGGTCATTCAGAAGCACCCGCAGCTGCACCGCAACCTCCAGACTCGTCATGCCCATCTGTTTTGCAATTCCGCACACAGGCGTGCCAGCGGCATAGGCATCTAAAAGGCGCATATCGCGGCACAGTCGTTCTTTTGCAGCATAAACATCTACGGCATTACTTTCCATCTGCTGCGACCTCTGAGAAATCCAGCGCACTGACAGGTAGAACGGTTTTAATGCGCATATATGCGGCTGTTTTAGACATTCCCGATATAGAAGCGGCGTTTCCAAAGCTCAGTCCCTTATCCAGCAGCTCCAGCAGCGTCAACGTCTGGCGCACCTGTTCGATTGCTTTCGGATAGAATGTTTTTGCCCGCTGCGTTTTGGCTTTTGTGCGGCAGGATGTGCATACACCATCATACAAATTACGCCCGGTTTCTCCGCAAGCCTTACACGGTTTGGTACAACTGAGCCGCCGGCATTGGCTGCAAATGCCGCTGAGGTGTTTTGTCATGAGCTTTCCACAACGCGTACAAATCGTTCCATTTTTCAAAGGCATAAAAACTCCTCCGTTCAAGATATACAAATGAACGCCGCAGGACGATTCCCACACGGCGTTCATTTGCACCTTGAAAAGGAGACTGTAAAAGGGTATACTAACCTTAAGGTGCAGGATAACTGCTGTGCAGGCGGAGCGTCGCCCGCGCAAGCGTCCGAAAGATTGCAGCTTTCGGACGCTGCCGATGTTCATTTGTTGACTTGATTATAGCATATTAGTACCCATATATAAATGTGTAAACATCCATAAATATATGGGTACTAATATATACATAATTGACAATTTAGACAATCTCATAGAACGGAGATACACAATGGCTACGGAAGCACAGCTGCGGGCAATTAAAAAATGGAGTACTGAAAAGGTTGATGAAATCAAAATCCGTGTTCCGAAGGGGCAAAAAGCAGAAATTCAAGCGTTTGCAAAAGCACACGGCGAAACGGTCAACGCATTTGTCAACCGACTGATTCGTGACGCAATGACAGCAGAAAAGAATGGGACACCCAGAACCAAGTAATATACTTGGTTCTGGGTGTCTCTTTTAGTTAGTTAGTATTCTCAGCGCCGCACGGCACAAGCATTGCCATGGCGCCGTCATCGTTTCGAATACGCTGTGGGATGACTCCGCGATAAACCGAGTCAAGCACTTCGTCTATGTTGCGCTTGAATGTGTCCCGGTAAATTGGTTCATAAGAATGGATGTGAGAAAAGTCGCCTCGATAACTACGCCTCTCCCAAAATATATCTGAAACCATATCGACGATTAGTGCGGAATACTCTCCGTGGCAATCTGGACATATCCATTTTGCCTGTCTTTTACTCCTGGGCAGCACATTATCCGCAGACCTTTCGTTGCAGGAAGACCACAATTCTGCGATATTAGGATACCTTTTGGCGAGAGAATTAAATCCCGGTAAGACCTGTCTGTCATTGCAATACGGGCAATCTACCTTCCCCGAAACCATATCGGAGATTGGTGCAGTGTACTCCCCGTGGCACTCTGGACAAGTCCACTTTACTGAGAAACTACTTCTGGGCAGTACATTATCTGCAGACCTTTCATTGCAGGAAGACGATAATTCTGCGATATTAAAATCTACACTGATTTTTGTTGATCGTGTCAAAACTATATTCCTAAATACGCCTGCTTAACAGCTTCCATGTGTAAAAGCTCCTGCCCAGTTCCGGACAACGTGATATTACCTGTCTCAAGAACATATGCATGCGTGGCAATCTGTAAAGACATAAACGCATTTTGCTCAATCAGCAAAACTGTCATTCCCTGTTTGTTGATTTCAGATAATATTGAATATCTCTTCAACAATAATAGGTGCAAGGCCCATTGAAGGTTCGTCAAGCAGAAGTATTTTTCCGCCTGTCATGAGTGCACGCCCTACTGCCAGCATCTGTTGTTCTCCGCCAGACAAAGTTCCTGCCATCTGGTTTTTTCGCTCAAAAAGGCGCAGGAAAAGAGAATAGACATATTCAATATCACTTTTAATCTTTGTTTTGTCTTTACGGATATTCGCACCCAGCAACAGGTTTTCGTAGATTGTCATATTCGCAAATACACGTCTTCCTTCAGGAACATGGGCAACACCAAGTTCTACAATCTTATGCTGGGGCAAGCGGGTTAAATCTGTTCTCTCAAACAGAATCGTTCCCTCAGCAGGCTTTTCTAAACCAGATATCGTCCGTAATGTTGTGGTTTTGCCTGCACCATTACTTCCAATCAGCGCTACAATTTCGCCCTGATTAACTTCGAAGCTAATCCCTTTTAGTGCCTCAATCTGGCCAAATCTAACCTTTTAATCCTCAACCTTCAGCATTGGTATAATGCTGTGATTGAAACAATCAACGGTTGGATCAAGGAAGGGTCGTTCCTTGGCTTCGATCTGGCAACGGTTAAAACGGTCCAAAATTGCATAACAACTATGTTCGTTCCTATAATTACGAGCGGACTACGGCGGCTCTAGGCATCTACAACAATAGTGTTTTCAGTGTCTGCTTTTTCTTAACAGATGTATTCACTAGTGGTTTTTGCTTTTCTTAGAACAGCATAGTGGACAGGAAATGTCAGCCTTTTGTGATATAATTTGTTCCGCAGGTGTTCCACAACCTGTGGGATTTCTGTGTTTTTGAGAATCTGGGATGGTGAGTTAAATCGATCATACAGTCAAGCCGTCCCTCCAGCACCGACGGCAACTGACCGATTTCTGTCAACACACAGCAGCTGATTGCAGAGGTCTTTTCATTGACAGGAACCTGATCCGGAATCAAATATACATCCATGCCTGCTGCCGCTGCGGCAAACACATCGGCAGGAGAATCTCCAATAACGATGCACGCACTAGGCGAAAGACCAAGATGCTCTGCCGCCAGCAGAAATACATCGGGAGCAGGCTTTTTCTGCGGAACCATATCCCCACCGATAACCGTAGAAAAAAACGCAGAAGCCCGGCCTGTGCCAGATGAGACCTGGTTTTATGGATGTCTGTGGAGGATGCCACCGCCAATATCCAGCCGGCGTTTTTTCAGCTGTACCAGCACATGCTCTGCTCCGGGTTTAATCAGTTCATCAGCCGTGGCGGCTGCAATGATTTCTTCGGAAATGCGTACACGCTCTTTAAAAATTGCATCATATGGAAATTCGCTGCCGTATTCTGTTTCAAAAACCTCAACTGCAACAGAACGATCTACCGCTCTTGTTTTCAACAGCACGTTGTCGGAGATCTCATATCCAAAGAGTGGCCCGGCCTGACGCCATGCATCCATATAGACCCGCTCTGTATCCAACAGTGTGCCATCCACATCGAAAATAATTACTTTTGCCATACTCTCTCCCTTCTTTTTCCCTGCGGCAATTGTGTTCTCCGGTCAATCGATATTCTGTTCCGCGTTTCCTGCAGAACCCCGGCAGACTCCAGGGCCGAAAACCACCATAAGTGGTTCCAGTCCTAGATTGGAGTGATATGTAGACAGTCCCAAACAGAAGGATATATTGGTATATACGAACCGGGTCCCTCACCTGCAAGCAGAAGCAATCCGCTTCCCTGCTGCGCATTTCTCTCTGATTAAGCCTTCCGATTCGGATGTTGGCAGCCCAGAGCCCAAGACAACTCCCTTGTCTGGTCCTTCAGTACCTCAGCGATTTCCTCGATTCGCTCGCCGTTGATTCGCGTGGCCGGACCGGATACGCAGATGCTCGCCACCGGATATCTCATGCTGTCCAGCACCGGCGCAGCAATACAGACATGACCAACCTCAGTCTCTTCCATATTGACCGTGTAGCCCTTTATGCGAGCCTGTGCCAGGATCTCCCGCAGTTCATCCATATCGCAGATTGTATTTTTCGTGTATGAGACAAACTCCACCTGCTCCAACAGTTGCTCTCTCTCTTGTTCCGGCATATATGCTAGAATGATGCGGCCAAACGCTGCAGAATGAGTCGCGTAGCTGGTACCGGGGATGGTAATACTGCAAATGGAGTGGAAACCCTTTTCGCTGTCAATGTACATCGCCTGCATTCCCTGACAGACACCCAGACTGACCGTCTCCCTGCAGGCATCCCGGATGGCACAAAGATAGGGCTTGGCAACCGTACGAATATCTGCGCTAACATTAGCTGCCAGACGACTCAACTCCGTACCCAGCTCATACTTTCTGCTGGTTCCGTTCTGCTGCAGAAACCCATTGGCTTCCAGCGTTAGAACGATATTGGAAACAGTGGATTTATGCATACCGGTCATACGACTCAAATCCGTAATTCCCAGCAGATTGGCCTTATAAAAGCACTTTAATATATCAACTGCCCGATCAATCGACTGAATTGTTTTTGCTTTCTCCATGTCTTTTCAGTTTCCCCTGTCCTTTGCTTTATCGCTTTAATAATCATAATTTTGCCACGTATTGTTCAGAAAATCAAGTCAAATCCCAAAACCATTCCACTGTTCAAAACTCATTCCGTTTCTTTGTGAATCTTTTCTGGAATCGCCTTTCAGTAACAAATATATGACTGTATTGCACCAATCAGCAGTTTGCCAGCAATGGCGCCCTGATCTGCTGTTCCAACCGCTTTTGCAGCAAAGACAGCTGCCTTGCCAAACTTCGGCGTCATGCTCTTTGTCCGCTCTACGCCCTCCTCAGCGCCCTTTAAAGCGCCGATAGCAACGTCTTCAAGCGTTCCGCCTTGCTTAGCTGCCTTTACAGCAGCCTGTCTGGCAGCATCCAATGCATCGAGGATTGTGCGGTCTCCAACAGCACATTTGCCGCGTTTGATAATGCCGTCACAGAAGCCGCCCAGAAACAGGGCGAGTTCTGCCGCGCCCATCTCCTGCCGGTCTCCCAGCGCTTTTCCGCCGGTCATCAGACCGGAGGACATTAGCGTACCCATGGTTGAGGGCACTGCAGAAGACATTTTCATACCGACTTTCATCAACAGCTTGCCAATTCCCGGTTCTTCCAGCGCCGCAGCGGCCTCGGCAGCAGTAGCATAGCCTTTTTTCATCGTCAGGCCAAGATCTCCGTCGCCCATCTGTGCATCCAGACCGCAAAGGAATTCGCAGTTTTCTTCAAATACGGCTGCAGCGGCAGCTAGAATCTCTTTCCAGCTTTGGCTGGTCAGTTTCTCCATATTGTAACCTTCTTTCTTTGCAGCGCTTAAAACTGATGGAAAAACGGTGTTGATGCCGGCAGTTCCAGCAGTCCCTTCAATTCGTCATCCAACAGGCAGATGGAGACGGATGCGCCGGTCATTTCCATGGATGTGGCGTACTCGCCCACATAGGTTTTGACAACAGTAATCCCGCGATCCTTCAGCTCCTGATGGATATCGGCATTGAGAATATAGAGTTCTTCGATCGATGTGGCACCCAGGCCGTTGAGCAGTATGGCAACCTTTTCGCCGGTATCCATGGGCATATCTGCCAGGATAGTCTCCACTGTGTACTTTGCCAGTTCTTTCGATGTCTTGATCGGAGCGTTCCAAATACCAGGCTCACCGTGGATGCCCATACCCATGGACATCTCGCCCTCTTCCAGAGTAAAGTTCGGATGCCCGACTTCCGGAATTGTGCAGGGGCTCATGGCAAAGCCCACCGTGCGGACGCGCTCTTTGACCTTCTGTGTCGTTGCCAGCACCTCATCCAGTGTTGCCATCTGGGCCGCTTTGGCACCGGCGCATTTGTACAGGAAGAAAATACCGGCCACGCCGCGTCGGATATCGCTGTTTTCCGGCGCTGCCGAACAGACGTCATCGGCACCGACGATGGAACGAGTCTTGATATCATCCATTTCACACAGTTCGGCAGCCATGTCGAAATTCATAATATCGCCGGAGTAGTTGCCATAGAGATACAGGACGCCGGCACCGTTGTCAACTTCCTTGCTGACGTTATAGATCCACTCAGCAGAAGGAGACTGGAACACACTGCCGACTGCACAGCCATCCAGAAGGTTTTCTCCCACAAAGCCAAGGAACAGCGGCAGGTGACCCGTACCGCCGCCGGTGACGATGGAGACCTTGCCGGGCACCTTTTTGGCGGTGCAGTAGCAGCGCAGATTGTCATCGACGTATTTTACCTGATCGGGGTAGGCAGCATAGATACCGCGGAGCATATCATCGGTATAATGCTCTGGCTGATTTATAATCTTTTTCATTCTTAAATACCCTCCTGTCAATCATTTGGAAAGCAACACTGATCTCCGTCCCGCATAACAAAGATTTTTGTATCGGGGCAAAGAGTTTCCGCATGGGCTACAAATTCCATGACCTGCGGATTTTTGTCCGGGTCAATATGATGGCACGGCAGTACCATCTCCAGTCCCATCCACTTCGCGCAGAGTGCGGCCTCATAGGGTGACATCTCACCAGTTTCCACAAAGGGACGTCTCGGTGTCGGGATCTTTTCCGCCACCTCTGTCACGGCGTTGATCAGGCCAATCTGTGGATGGTACAGCTCTGCCTGAAGCTTCATATCGCTGAAAATCGCCGTGTCACCGGCAATATAGACGCAGGTTTCATCCTCCAGCCAGAGCATAAAAGCCAGCGGCTGGGAGGTCACAAAACCGCCCTCCGGCAGTTGCACCACGGTTCGATGATGATTCTCCACCGGTTTGACGCGGATCTTACCGAAATTGACTGTCATACCCCAGGGTACGGCAAAAATCTGCTCTGCCGGTACCCCCTGCTGTAGCAGCAGAGCCTTGACATCATCGGGGCAGACAACCCATGCGCCGGTTCGGCAGGCGATTTTTCCCGTATCGCCAACATGGTCATAAGCCCCGTGGGTAGCCAGAATCAAATCGACTTTTTCAAAATCCGTGCTTTGAAATTGGGTATCGGGATTGTCATCCAAAAACGGATCCACCAGAATCTCATATCCCGCCCCCGTGGAAATCCGAAATCCGGAGTAGGTCAAAAACTGAAATGTGTTACTCATGTTTGCACAACCCTTTCCAGTCCAGCACACAGCCTCGGCTGCCGGAGGTTGCCAGCGCAGCATACCGGGCCAGAAAACCGCCCACAGGCTTCGGTGTGAACTTCCAGTTTTCCCGCCGGTGGGCCAGCTCTTCATCACTGACATGGAGCTCCAACTTCTTTTCGATCACGTCGATGGTAATTTCATCGCCGTCTTCCACCAAAGCAATGGGACCGCCAACAGCAGCTTCCGGTGAAACGTGGACCACATAGCAGCCGTTGTTAGTGCCGGAAACACGACCATCGGTGATCAGTGCCGTGTCCAGCGCCAATCCCTGACCGTTGAGCATTTTCAGCGGTGCATACATTTCCCGCATGCCCGGCCCACCTTTGGGACCTTCATAACGGACAACAACCACATCTCCCTTTTTGATTCGGCACTGTTCCAGCGCCTTGACGCAGTCTTCCTGCGAATCAAAGCAGACTGCCTTACCAGTAAACCGACGGACGCTCTCATGGATGGCCGCCGGTTTGGACACGCCAGTATCCGGCGCCAAATTACCCCGCATAATGGCAATACCGCCCAAAGTTGTATGAGGATTGTCCATATCCCGGATCAAATCTTGATTGTCGGGATAGAGATTGATATAAGTATTGATGTTTTCCTCCATCGTCTTGCCCGTGACAGTCATGACCGACAAATCCAGGTGTTCCCGCAGCTTCTTCATGACCTCAGGAATACCGCCTGCCTTGTAGAAGTCCTCACAGTCATAGATGTAGGAAGCTGGGTTGACACTGGCAATGTGGGGGATTTCAGCGCTGATCTGATCAAACTCGTTCATGATTTCATCCGGATCGTAGCCCAGCTCATGGGCAATGGCACACATATGGATAACCGAATTGGTACTTCCACCCACCGCCATCATGACCTTAATGGTGTTCCGAATGGCTTCCCGGGTCATAATATCCTTCGGTTTAATTCCGGTCTTTACCAACCGCACGATTTGCTCGCCGGTCTGGAAGGCACAGCGGAACCGCTCGGCATAAACTGCCGGAATCAGAGCTGCACCGGGCAGGCACATACCCAGAGCCTCAGCAAAACAGCACATGGTATTGGCTGTACCCATGAATTGGCAGGAGCCGCAGGTTGGATCCGTCAGCCGAGCCAGCTTCTGCAGCTCGGCATGGGTGATGACACCTGCCTGCTCCATGCCCATAGCCTCCGTGATGCAGGTGCAGTCACCCTTGAGTTTCTTTCCAAAGGGAGGACCGGAAAGACTGGGGCCGCCGGGAATATAAATGGTAGGAATATTCAGGCGCGCCGCACCCATCAAAAGACCCGGCACGATTTTATCGCAGGAACCAACCAGAACAATGCCGTCCAGTTTATGCGCTTTTGCCATGACCTCAACGCTGTCGGCAATGATTTCCCGGGAAGGCAGAACATAGTAATCGCCATCATTTCCGGTGGTGACGCCGTCGCAGCAGGCAATGGTACCAAACTCTACCGGGTTTCCTCCGGCTCGTAGGATGCCCTTTTTCACAAAATCGGATACCTGCCGCAGGTTGTACTGACCCGGAACAATTTCATTCCATGTATTGCAGATGCCGATGACCGGCAACTCAAAATCTTCGTAGCTCATACCCATGGCCGTGTAAGTATGGACGTTGATATAGTCCTCCGGACCAAAAACGGGTTTATAGGTTTTTTTCATTACATGCTCCTTTTCGCTTTTCCGCGTGGGTATGTTTTCCAGGCTCACACGCCTTGAAGCGTGTGAGCCTGGTTTTGATTCGGATTAGTATCTGCGGTGCAGGTTGCTGGCAGCCAGGAAGGCCATCTTGTTGCGGGTCAGCTCAACAGCAGTCTTGTTCAGCTCACTGACACCATACAGGAAGCTCTGCTGCATATGCTCGAAGTGATTGCCGGCCAGAACTTCCTTGTCGGGCAGAACGAACTCCAGGTTGTTGGAGGGATGCTCCAGCGTTGCCTCGATGGAAGGATCTGCACCTTCGTGCTTGGCAGACATATAGGGGATGGTCTTGGCAGATTCCACGAGCAGATCGCGGCGGACAAACGGCTGTGCCACAACACCCTTGTAGAAGTTTGTAACATGCTGCTCGATACGCACCTTGTTTTCCAGGCCCAGCATCAGGCGCAAATCTGCCAGCTGACGCATGGTCTCCAGATTGACGGAGTCGGAGGGATTCAGGCCCAGCATAGGAACGGAGCCGTCATCTCTTGCAAACATACGGGTCAGCAGCAGATAGACGATACCGGTATAGACATTATCGGTACCCATCAGAACCGATCCCTTCATGGTCACGTTGATGCCCATGCGGTAGAGGATGGAGCAGGCCAGCATGGTGCCCGGTGTCACATTGAGGATATCCAGATGTGCGTTGGAAAGCTTCTGCGGCGTCGGATACTTTTTCAGAACCGC
>ERZ825384.1719-NODE-1719-length-24778-cov-34.533107_pt1 | contig 24778 bp, 21 predicted proteins | sample MGYA00519931_ERZ825384 | MGnify/ENA primary metagenome ERZ825384 (study PRJEB31778, sample SAMEA3449200) | human gut metagenome | biome: human gut; feature: human-associated habitat; material: faeces | place: United Kingdom | collected 2010/2012 ...
TTTACAACATGTTTAGTTGTGAAAAGGGAGTGTACCAGAATTTTGATACACTGCCTTTCTCCGAAGGTCAAACCTCCAAACGTCACGGCTATGTACGAATATACCTGCTGTACACGACAAGGCAAATGGAATTTCCAGGCCTGCAACGACAATGACGCCATGCGGCTCGCCCTATTCTACTGCTGGCGTGATGACGAGGACTTCGACCGCATCGAGTTCCGCAAAGGAGGCGAAAATCCTGACGAATAAACGACGGGACTCTACCGCCCGTCAGCGGCTGACCTTCCGGGGTTGGCCGCTGATGCTTTGATTTAGCTGCTTAATTGTTTTGTGGAAAGTATCTATCTCTTAGATACGTTATATATTCGTCGTGTTCTGACAAACCGCAACAAGTCGTCTTAAGAGCCTCAAAAAAATCTTGATACGTTGTTGCAGAAAATTTGTCTTTTATTTCAGCGATATTTGAAAACTTCCCAATTTCATCGTCCATTTTTTTGGGCTTATCACTTTGCGTTCTCGGAGCTTTCGGTTCTTTATACCAGAAAAGCGCAAGTTGGTATTTCTTCTTATATATGTCCTCGCATGAATTTTCGAGCCCGAGAAAATGTTTTGTCAATTGTGGCCAGTCAAGGCGTTTAAAAGCCAATCCGGTTCCTGTGGCGAATGCATATAATTGTGGGAAGCTGAGCTCAAAAGAACTTCTTACATCATTATCTTTGCTGATGTAAGCATCCCTTATGGAAAAGACATGAGATCCATACGGCTCTGTGAATTTCGACTCGATGGCGAGAACGAAATCCAATCCCTCAATTACGATGTCAATGTTAGGATCTTTAGGAAAGTCGTCTCTTAGAGACGCATCTTTAGTATCGATGATTGGAAATTGCTTCTCGAAATGAATGGACTTTATCTCTTTGAGGTCATAGCCCAAAGACTTCAGCGCTTGAAGTAACGGCTCAACATCTTCTCCTTTTGAAAGACGTTGATGCCAATACTCGAAGATGTTTACGGCGAGAGCAGAAGATGAAAGCAAGGATTTCATTTTTGCAGGTATATATCTTCCATTCTTAGCCGTTTTATCTTTTAATTCACCACCATCGCCTTGGGAAAAAGCTTCATGGCTATTAGGACATAGTGGCTGAAAAAGATTCAATTCATAACTTTCCAGATAATGAACATCATCCGTTTTGCGTGCTTGGGCATACTTCTTATCTCGTGGTTTTTGGCCAGACCAGCGTTTTTGTCGGGCTAATATGTTTTCTATTTCTGCCATATCATTCTTGCATTATGTAATGCGAATTTACTTATTATTCTGATTCTGTACAAGTTCTTCAACTTCCGCAATGGTCATTTGGTTAAAGTCTTCGTCAAGTCCATATAGATTCTCATCCGTGAAGATGGCGGTTAATAGTATGTTTAACCTTCCTCCGTCTATAAGGTCTGAAGGAACAAAGTTTCCGTTATTGAACCAACGCATCAGCCCATTGCGAAAGTGCTGAACGTCGTTTATGGTTAAAACATTCATACCTTCATCCTTTCACGTTTTCAAGATACTGACTCAAGATACTGACGGATAGCTTCGTTTATCCACCAATACGCATAGCTGATGAATTTGAAGCCTCGTGTCTCGTCGAACTTATTAACGCTATAGAGCAATCCCTTATTACCCTCAGCCATAAGCCCTTCTACTGGATGGCTCGCAGAAGCATATTTCTCGGCTATCGCACGGACAAACCTGCGATTTACGAGCAACAGCCGTTCTTTTGCTGATTCGCAATCATCGGGGAACTGCTGAATGTGTTTGATAAGTGCAACCTCATCCTCTAATGTGATAAGTTCCTCGTGTGACACTTCTTTTTTTACTGCCATAATCGGTCGAAGATTACGTCGTCTATTTATCATATTTATGATTTGAGTTGAGTACTGTTTCTATAGGCACCAGTTGAAAATTAAGGATGGTGCTATGTATAATATACGATTGAATTTTCTGGAGAATGTAAAGTTGTGTTAAAATTCAGCCTTAAATCAAGCTATTCTTCCTTTTGTGCTAAGCTATAATACTAATAATTAACGCAATGTGCGTTAAGAATATTTAACGGTGTGTCTGCGCGTATAATGGCGTTTTGGTGGCTTTTTCCATAGCGGCAATTAGCCCTGCGCTTACGACGGACTCCGGGCGGTGCCTCGCGGCCATCCGAGTAAATGCCGAGCGATATAGAGCCAGTGCAGGGCAAGCCCTTTAGCCGTGAGGGCTGTCGGACAGGTTCGCTCCCGCGACATCCGAGTTGCCCTGAATTGTCTTTTACTACCTCTCGTATGTCGACATCTCTTATTTTCCCATTAATCATATCTGCATACAGTCATTGTCGACAGGTCACAGCCCAGATTCTCGGCTACCTCAAATCAGGGTCGTTCAGTCCCCGGAGGCTCGCGGATATTGTGAACCATATCCGGCAGAATGAAGCCGATTTTCCGGAATGGCATCGGTCGGTTATCGAGTAGCGCATCGAAGAACCCGCGAAGCTGTTTGCGCCCCGTATTCCGTAACGAGAAGAAAGCGAAAGGATATTGGTTTTAGCCGTGGGGCAAAGCAAGTGGTCTGTGAAGCGCAGTCGCAGGGGGCATTTGTCGGTCATATCTTATTGGAGTTACGGCACGAGGCACTGATTTTTCATTTGCAAAGGTAGGACTGACCGCTCAACGCAAAACGGGCCTCCGGATTTCAGCGCAAATTTTTATAAATCTCCACCTTGCAGGTAGTATTTACCGCCACCGGCTTAAAATTTTGCTTGAAATTTTTGCTTGGCTCGCTTTCTCAGTTCTCCCAGATATTGCAATGTAAATAGTTGAAGAAGGCGGGCCTTCAACCCAGCTCCGTTGAACGGTCGTCGTACAGAAGAAGCCACCCTGTCGTATATATCGATTTTATTTGCGAATTTTGCCAAAAAAGATACCCGACAAGCAGCGTAGCCGAATTGATATTAGTGGCATAGTCCCTGTACGTAAAAATTGGCTTCCGTGGCTTGCGAACCCAATTTATGGTGCCAGCCTGTCAAAAGACAGTAATGCCCGATTAGAAAATTTCCAGAGATACCTCAGTCGCCCATGGAGCTTGTCGGATATTCTTTCAAATCGTGCAAATTTATGAAAAAAAGAGTTGCCAATCACAAAGAGGAAGTGATAAAACTTCTGAAGAAGCAAAAAATCCGGAATCTCAAGGATCTGGAGGACTACAAACTGTCGATATGCCACCCTTACAGCGCCGGCATTGACATCGGTAGCCGTGAGATTTACGTAGCCATCAATCCTGAGGTAGCGGCCGAACTGGACATGCCCATAGTCAGGGTGTTCTCCACTTTTACATCAGGTCTGCAGGAGTGCCGCGACTGGCTGAAGTATTGCGGCATTGACTCGGTGTCGATGGAATCAACCTCTGTATACTGGAAGAACATCTACGACATCCTCGAAAATGCCGGCATAGAGCCGTGTCTTGTCAATCCCCGCAAATTCAGGATGGTGCCCGGACGCAAGACAGATGTTCTCGACTGCCAGTGGCTGCAGACCCTGCACATGTATGGGTTGCTGTCGGGGTCGTTCGTGCCCCAGGGGAATATCCGCCAGCTCAGAAGTTACATGCGCCACCGCGACTGTGTGCTCAAGGAGCGGGGCAAATATATCCAGCGCATGCAGAAAAACCTGATCGAGATGAATCTGATGCTTGTCAATGTCGTGGATGACATCATGGGAATGACCGGTGCTAAAATCATTACTGCGATACTTGACGGCGAACGTAATCCGAATGTGCTTGCAGCCTTCAGGCATGGCGGCTGCAAGAGGTCGGAACAGGAGATTGCCGAGGCTCTCAACGGCAATTACAAGGAGGAACAACTGTATCTGCTGAAAGCCAATTATGAGGCGTACAAGTTTTTCAACGACCAGATTACAGACCTTGACAACCAAATCGAGGTGCTACTCGACAAGTTCCCTCTGGCTCAGAAAAAAGAGCCTGGTACGGACACCAGCAATGAATCCGGCTCTATGGAGAATTATTCGCCAGTAAAAAAGAAAAAGCAGTCCAAAAGTAAAAACGATCTGCGTATCAAGAATTTGCCTGATAAACTGACTGAGATAATCGGTATCGACCTGACGACAGTCACAGGACTACAGGCCAATACTATCCTGCAAATCATATCCGAGGTCGGCACGGATATGTCGAAATTCCCTTCTGCCAAGAACTTCGCCTCATATCTTGGATTCGTGCCGCACAACAAGATTACGGGAGGCGTGATCATATCTTCATCCACAGACAGGGTTAAAAGTCCTGCTGCCCACGCTTTCCGGAAAGTTGTGGCATCCGTGGGACAAGGAAAAACGGCATTGGGAGCATTTTACCGTCGAATAGCCGCCAAAGGCTCCAAGGCCAAGGCCATCATCGCGCTTTGCCGTAAACTCGCGATGATATACTACAACACCATTGTATACGGAAAAGAATTTGTAGAATATGGCGCTGAAAAATACAAGAAACAACAGGAATTGAGAGAAAAACGTTTGATAGCAAAGCTCGCCAAGAAACACAAACTGACAGTTCAAGCTGCCGTTTGTTAGTTTACGTCATAACTGATGTTCAGAGGGTTACAAAATAGTTCATTAGAAAATCTAAAGTGCTTCGGCACATAACTCTAAATCAATAAGATATGATACTTCCCGACAAACGACCCGTTCAGAGCGACTTCGCGAATCTCACAGACTACTCGCTCGAATGCCCTAAGGGTGCAAGAAAGTTCTTCGCTTTCATCCATTTTACGGATGACTCCACGTGTCTATGGTCAAACATCTTCACCTTCAACCGCTCATGCGCACTGATGCTTGCCCTCGAAAAATTCGGCGACTGCCTCGAATATGTTTCAAGCATCAATATTCACGAGCAGGACTATTGAACGACCTCCATTCATCATCGAAGCCTCGGAGCATTCCGGGGCTTCGCCTTGTCCTATATTGCTATATAATTCGTCTGCAACGTCAGATATATTTTTCGCGTTCATCTTTTCTGACCCGCCCGGCTGGTGGCGTCCGTCGGCCATTGTGACCTCCCTGCGTCCTCCGTTTGATGCCTACATCCTTCCAAGTCCGAGCATCGATGGTCGAGGCTGCGCTTCTCTCCGCTTCGACTAACGACCGCTGCGGCCTTCGGGTCGAGAGATTGCTCCTTCCGGCTCGCCTCCGCTTTTAACCCGACACCGCTCCTGCGTCACGGTGTCGGGCGCTACGGCTTCACCTGCACTCACAAACTCTCTTTGACGGCTGCGTTCTCGCTTTCGCAGACACCGCTCCTGCGTCACGGTGTCTGCCCGCTTCACTCCGCTGTCAACCCGAAACCTCCGCTTGCTTTTCCGACTCGTAAGGACAGGCATCTGCACTCCATCCTCCGGTCGGCGCACTGCCGCCGGACGCCACCATCCTCCCACCCAATAGAGGACTGATGAACGCACGGTTTTTCGCTTGTGGCACTCGCTTCATTTGTCGCCGAAGGCAGAATGTTGTCGGCTTCGATTATCTTCCCACCCGGAATGTGTCTGTCGCAATGGCTTTTGACCGCTCATTCCCTCAGTCGCTTGCCTCCCCAACATCGCCGACTCCGAGCATCGTTGGTTGAGGCTCCGCTTCGACTAACGACCGCTACGGACTTCGGGTCGAGAGATTGTTCCTTCCGGCTCGCCTATGCTTACCCGACACCGCTCCTGCGTCACGGTGTCGGTCGCTCCGGCTTCACCTGCACTCGCAAACTCTCTTTGACGGCTCCGCTTCTCTCCGCTGTCAACCCGAAACCTCCGCTTGCTTTTCCGAGCCGTCGATGCCGGGATGCTGCGCTTCCTCCTCCAATCGCACGGGAGCCATACTGACAGGCACATTCTTCCCACCCATAAGAGGAAGAAGCCGACAACATTCCACGCCCACGGCAGTTCTCTATTATCCGTCTGCGACGCTTGCCCCAACCCCAGGCCGATGTGCGGTGCGCCGCCTGACTGCTTCGCTCCGGCAATGTCGGCGACCGCTTCACTCACTCCGAGCAGCCCACGGCTTAGGGCAAGGGCAGGCCGGCTTACTGTCTGCGGTGCAAGCTCCTCGACAGAAAGCCTGTCGCTCCGCTGCGCTACACGACACCTGCCATTTGCTCTAATCCTATTGTGGGCAACTCCGAGTTCCTTCCACTCCTTCGCTGACATTCACCTCCGCTTCGCGCCCTGCGTCATCACCGCACATCGCCATCGTTCAACCCCTCGACTTGATATGTCTATCGGCGTCAAGGGAGAGCGGAGTGCTGTCGCATCATCGGCAAAGCCGCTTCACTCCGTGAAGAACGTCAATTCCCACGTTGCGGAAATTTGACCTTCACGGCAGCGATTTTACCGCGCATTGGGTGGGGTGGTCTGCATATTCCGCGAGGCTGAAGTTGAATATGGCAAACATGCGATAGCGCAATGGGGGGCTCTCCGATGGCCAACAGGGGACGAAAATCGTCCCCTGTACCCCTTAAACCACTCATTCTTCGTACTTTACAATTTTCAACTCAGGGAGTGAGTTGAATTTGTTTGGAAAATCACGTTAAAAAGTGTTTAATCGCGGCAAATCAGCGACCTCGCACCACAGCGATTTTACCACCCTTTCTGCATATTCCGCGAGGGCGAGGGAGGGAAAGACGAAAAGAAGGCGTAGGGCGGTGGGGGGTGTCTGAAGCCACAACGGGGGCAAGCCCCCGTAACCCCCAATGGCTTGAATTTCAATACAATTTGAATTTCAAGCCACTACAAATCGCGGACATCTTAAAGACCGCAATTTGCAGAATAACAGCGGATAACGCAAAACTGACATTCCACGTTATCCGCTGAGATATATTCTCGGCTCGATGTTATCTCCAATTTTAAAGCTGTACCGACTCCGAGAATTTTTACGTGATAATCTGATACGACAGATTTGCCGAAAAAAATTGCCGGTGGCCACCATCCCAAAATGATGACCACCGGAATAAGCGAGTGCGCAAAAAACAGTCTGTAAATCGTATATCCGGAGCTGTCAAACTTCCAAACCTGCATTCTTGCAGAGATAGAAGAATGTGCCTATGCCTATCCGACGATTGGAGCGGAGAAGATTGTTGAACTTGCGGTCGCACTCTGCGGCATTATATTTCTGATTCTGTGCGCTGCACAGATGGAACCACTGCCGACCGCTTTCTCCGAGAGAGGATAAAGCGGCACCAATCTTCATCCAGTCGTCATAGCTGCCGGTCAAGTCTATGCCACGATTTGCTATCTCGCGGCATAACTGCATAACCTTGTCTTCGGCATCAATGCCGCTGAAATTATAAGTGTATGTAGGTCGAACAGGCTTCGGCTCGTGATATAGTCCTTCATACGGTTTTGCACTCAGATTTATATACTGATGCAGGTCGAAGCTCTGACACCGCAGACGGCTTACATCACCGCATGCACGGTCTATGACAATGTCGAGTGCGGCAAAGCCGCGCACAAGTTTCTCGAAGTGTGCCTTGTGCGCTTCCGGATATTTCAACGGTATGATCACAAAATATCCGTTGCCGCTGACTGAGCGTGACGCATAAGCGACTTCCTCCAACTGTGAGAGGGTATCTTCGATAAGTGTATTGAAGTTGGCTATATGCGGATTGTCTTTCCCATCAATGTCCACGCATATCAATCTGCTATGTCGCACAAGATTGCCAGCAGCCCGTGTCGGTGAGAAGATGCCGCTGATTGTTGCCTGCGGCAACGAAAGCTTTATCTGCTTGCGCCTGTTCTGGTCGGTGCATGAGCGAAGCTCTTGTATGGCATCATATTCAACATTGTTCAAGAACTCAAACAATGTCGAAATGTGCCCCTTGGTATCTCTGACACCGCGATAAACGCTGATTTGTATATCTTGGAATTTCATTTTTGCATAGGGATTTGGATGTTAAGTTAATTTTTGGCGTTACTCATTATTATTCAATTATTTGTGCGTTTAGTGGACTTAACCTCTCTCGAAATTTTGAAAATATGTCAAGGTTAACGAGAAGTTAACGCCCTCTCAATAGTTTATGCGCTGTAATCTAATGAGTTATGTGGCGCATTAACCTTAACCTCATTTTTGATTCATGACTTTTGAGACGTAGGCAGGAGATTTGCGTATCAGACGGGCGATTTCACCCTGCGAGATGTCCGGGAATTTCATCTTCAATGCCCGCAGTAACTCGGCATTGGTCATCTCCCAAGGAGGCTTTACTTCGGGCGCTTCGGTGAGCTTGGCATACACCGTCAGCGCCATGTGCTCGAAGTAGTCCATACAACGCACTGCATACTCCATAGTACTTTCGTGAATCACTGAATAATCGGCGCGTTGTCCCTTTTCTTATGCGACTTCAAGGGCATGGACTATTCCGGCATAACGGAGTACCTGAATCTGTAGTTTGCTGTATATGGATGCTATGTAATCGTTGTCGGTCTGCCGCTTCTTGCTTTGCAGGGCGTTGTAAAAGGTGTTATATACCCGGTCGGCACCTTCGCTGAGCGTAACAATGCCGTCGGTGCAGCGAAAAAGTGTTGCCGGTATTTCATCTCCCGACCGATAAATGCCACGGTATAGAAGCGTGACTGTGTCCTCCCACTCCTTGGCAATCGCATAAGGAAGTGTCTCGTGGCTGCGGTCGGGATAATCGATATCCTCGGCGAAGCAGAACAGAAAGCGCTGGTTCAGGCCGTTGGTCATATACAGTTCGCTTCCGAATGTTGCCCGGAGCAAACCGGTCTGCAAGTCGCCGATGATATTGCAGAACGGATCCTTTATTAGCATGGTATATCCGCTGCGTCTGTCAACCTTGATGTCCTCGCAGTCGAACAGGCGCAGAAGTTTTGAGATACCTGCCGTGCCGCCGTTCTGATACTGGTTTTTGGAATCGAACATTCCTTTGAGTTCGGGATAGATGCCGATGGCACCTCGCTTATCGGAATAGGGCTGCTGACTGTCCTCATCCTTTTTATTGTTCAGATAAAGGATCTCGCTACGGCGTTCATCGGTGCAGTCATCGATTACAATAGCCTTGCAGCGCGGCTCATTTCCATCCCTTTCTTTTGCAGGTACGGCAAGATATGCCGCGAGTTCTGTCTGATAAGCCTCGTAAAGTTCGGCATCTATCTTGCGGAGCGGCGCTGAAATCAGCTTTATCGGATATGACTTGTTGCTGCCGCTTCGAGCGACGAACACAAACCACAGTACGAGTGAGTTCTTGTATTTACCCTCGTTTATTTTGATTTTCTTGCCGGTGGCCGTTGCTGCCGTGGCAAGCACCGAGCAGGTGACGAACTCTCGGGGACAATGATATATCTCGCATACCTTCTCAATATAGCGGATAACCGAGGGCGGCAACCCGTCAATGGGCAGTTCGGGGCCTCGCTTGTTAAGCGAAATTTTTCCGGGCTTTTTCAATCCGTCAAAGGCCGGTAATGCTACAGACGCAGAGTCCTGTGCATGCGTTGAATCAGGTATAGCCATTGCATCTTGATTGGTAGGCTCGTTTTTCTTGGGAGTAAAATCTTCAGCCATTGTTATTCCAGCTTTCCTTTTTCAGTTATTGCCTCCACATCGGAGCGACGATAACGGCGGTGTCCGCCAATGTCGATTTTCTTTAGGAAACCGCTCTTATCCCAACGATGAAGTGTCATCTTAGATACTTTAAGCATCTCCGACACCTCGTCGATGGTCAGCAGTTCAACGACCTTTCTTTCTGCCGTAGCGGAATTTAATGCTTGAACTACGCCGCTGACGATTTCTCCTGCGAACTCCGAGAGGTCGCCTGCATTTACTTGTAGGATTGTCCCGGGAGCTGATTTCACAAGCTCCAGTAAAATTGAATTGAGTTCTCCCATAGCTCAGCGACGGTTAATTCGGTGAGATTTCAGATAGTTGTCGAGGTCGCTGCGGAGAACGTAGATTTTGCGTCCGGTTTGCGAGAAGGGAATGACACCCTGGTCACGATAGTTTTGCCAGGTCTTTGACGAGACTCCGAGAATCTTCCGTGCTTCTTCTGAGGTGAGCCACTCGTCTGCAGGCTTCGATGTCGCACCCTGAATGTCTGCTGCTCGATGAACCACCTCCATGATTTCATCGAGAGTTTCCTGGGGAAGTACGACCATTGTCATACCTCCTTTGAGCTGATTGTTCTGAGATAACATTATATTGTAATCGTAGACAGAATTACGAAACCGCAACTTTACAGTTTACGTCCTGTTTTACGATTACAAAGTTATCCCGCACTAAATCAATGAATTGGATATAAGCCAAGCAAAGAAAAACAGTAGAATCTGCTTTCAGAATCTACTGTCAGAATTTTAAGTAAAATTTCTCGACTTTAATATGACGTATAATTCAAATTTTTTACAGGTCATCTTCTTGTCTGAAGGATTCAAATATTTCCCCATTTTTATCGCGCTTCTGCACCTGATTGATACGGAACTTGATTGCTTCCGAAATTTCTTTCCGAACATTCAATGACACCGTAGTATCATATTCCGACTCGGATACATAATGGAAAAATTTAGCCAGACGATACAAAAACAGATGACGTTGTGTTAAAGTCATATTTGTGGGCCATACTATAGCATTATATGCAAGATAGTAGAACAGACTCAAATCTGACTCATCTTCATAACTTTCTATGCTGGAATTGATGGATGCTAAGATTTCATGAAATTCATCTCCGGCACCTGCGCAGATTAAATCTGCCCATGTATAGGTTTTATCAATATTGGCTCCCGGACAAAGATATGGATCTGTATCATGGAGCATCTTCAAAGCCAAAGCAACCGCTTTCGCCAATATCTCCGTTGAAGCGGAGTTTATGGTGACTTTCTGATGTTTGAATTTGGCGGACTGAATCTGAAAATCGCCGCCTTTTGATATCAATTCATATAACGGCGTCAAATCTCGCATCGCCTTAAATCGTTGAATATCTTCCTTATATTCCGAGTCAAACGTATCGCCATGGTACCACTCTATGTCATCCCGGTACAGAAGCAAGGAATCCAGTTCCGGCATCGCGATGAAATGGCCGCCATATTTTTCGAGGACAATTTCCCTTGCAGGCGTCTTATCATCCACAAACTCATCGATAAATACCTGCTCTAACTGCAGCATCAATTCTCGTTCATCTCTGAGCACGTATTCACGAAATTTCAATATCTCAGATGATTTCTCTTCCGAGTAAAAATCAATTAAGGCATTGTGCAGGCCATTATAGCGGTGAAAAACATATTGGAAGTCATTGTTTTTCTGAAAGTCTGCGCGAGTGATACACTCACGGACTTCCTGAAATTTTTCAGCATTCAGAAACGCTTCCAATTCTATGACGGCTATCTCCGACAAACCGTCATACTCATATCCGGACGTCTCAAGTAAATCGAGGTCTAAATCAACAGCTCTAGACATACGATAAAATGCATCGCAAGTCAACGCCTTCAATTGCTCAATTATATCTTGTGGAGTTAATGTATCCCATTTTCCGACCGTCCAGTCTGCCGGAATTACGATGCCGTAGCCTTTCTTTTCTTTATTCATGATTACCAGCAGTATATTTCTGATTGGGATGGTTGCGCATCTCGGGGATAGTAAAGCAGATACGTCCCTCTTTCAACAACTGTGCAATGTATCTGGTTTTGATGTGAGCTGCATCCATCTGAAATATGGTCACTAACTCATATGCGCTATGCGGACTATAAGCACATATATCTACAATTAGTGCTTCTATTATAGTTTTGGGATTACGAGCTTTCAGATTGTAAATTCGCTCTTTAATGTCGTTTGGGAGGTTAGAAAGTAACATTTGCCTATCTAATTCTTCTTGTGCTGTAACTGCATTACCAACTGAGGTTACTGCATTAGAGGGCGAGGTTACTGCATTAGCACCTGGGGTTACTGCATTGGCACCTAAGGTTCGTGCATTATCCTCCGAGGTTGCATTATTAGGCGTAGAGGTTGCAGCATTAGCCTCATACATCTCCAGTAATGTAGTAGATGGAGTATAATAGGTGTTCCGGCCCTGTCCATTCATCTTCAATAGACCGAGATTTTCGAGCCTCTTCAGCGAAGCACTGGCTTCACGAGCCGAGACACCGGAGAGCTGGCGATAAGTAATATTGTCAATAGCTCCTACCTCTCGTAAAAAGATAATTGCGGTCTTTTGAGCATCATTCAATTCTGCTAAAAGTCTGTTTGAGGCAAGCCAACGAACATCTTCTTCCGGCATGAAGTGATGCAGAAGGATACGAGTTGTAATTGTGTTACGTCCGAGGTCTGAATCAAACGTGGGCGGCATCATACCGGCCTCCTTCATCAAGCGGCGCATGGTGCTGATACCTGTGCCTTTTGCCTCGGCAAGTTTAGTCTCGTGGAAAATAGAGCCTATAGTTGGATTGCGCATTTCTGACCCTGGCTCACCGAGTGTTTCTGCCGGTTTAAGCGAAAAACCGGGATTGATTATTTCTATACGATTTGAATATCTGATAATCTGTATAGGTCTATGCACCCGATGGGACTGATGCACTAAGGCGTTGACAATTGCCTCGCGCAAAGCATCCTCAGGAATACTCAGCGGACGTCTGGCCTGCAAGCTGCCTGCCGGTATAGAGAAACCTCTTGGCAGGTCGTCGGCTACTGAGTTAAACGCACGATTAACCATCAGCAACAACGGGCCTCGCATGTCAATCGACTGGAAACGATTGTATGGGTCCTCAACCCATTTCGTGCCGGTAACACGGATATAGTCAACTCTGACAGCGGGCATCTCTCGCCGTAGCGACATCTGTTTACCAAATACCAACAATCCGGTATTTGTCAGTTTCCAACTACCATCCTTTGTTTTCTTGACAGCCTTGAGTGAACGTAGCATCTCAATGTCGGGCAATTTCAATTCTTCAGCATCAGGGTCGACTTTTGCCCGCAGTTCTCGATATATTCTCACTGCGTTCTCATCAAGGTCTTCCAAATCGGTATCCTCAGCGATAGCGGTGTCGAAGTTGTCTGCTTCGGTATAGAATACATGCAAATCTTCCTCTGTGCATCGCTGGTCGGTTGATCCGATTCTTCTCCAGGCACCGCGTGGCAATCCCTCGTTCTTGAAAAATAATGGTTTATTTTTGAAATCGAGTTCCGGAACCTCTACGACAATTACGCGCTTCCCTTCTATGGACTCAACCGTCACAATTGGCCTAACCGGATGATTGAACATTGATGCACACTGCGACGACAAATCCTTTTGAAGTTTGTCGGAATCTTCTACCCCAGTCACTTCATAAGGTTTTGCAGAGTCGAATGTCTCGGAAACGCCAATTAGTATCGTGCCACCATCCAAATCTGGCTCATTGGAGAATGCACAAATTGTTTCAAGTACACTCCTATCAATTTTGTTGGTGCACTGTTTGGCCTCAATCTTGACATGCTCATCAAGTTCGTTCAGTTCATATAATTAGTCGCTTTATTCATTGGTAGGTGCGGAGTGTTTGATATGCAAAGTTAGTGATAATTTGTGAATTATCGGTTGTCACTTGTTTATAGCCGCAATGACAGCCATTATCTGTTCGGGTGTCATGTCTTTGAGCAAAGCGATTGCTTGTTCTTCTTTAGACATTCCTTCTTTAACTTCGTCCGCAGACTCCTTAGGTTGCTCTTCTTCCTTCTTGGCAAAAAGATTGCAAAGGGTCGCATCAGTACGAGCTGTATTAAAACTGCCCATATATCGTTCAGTTGTGGCAAGATTGCTGTGCCCGAGAATGTCTTTGATAGCCCCACTTTCGGTTCCTGCCTCCTGCGCTATATGTGCAAAGGGATGACGGCTCATGTGCATAGTTAGATTGGTCGTGACCTCAGCCTTATCGGCAATCTTTTTCAGATACTTGTTTATAAGCGCATTCTTTGCCGACACATGACGGTAAAGTTCATGCACCAGTTCGGGTTTCATTCTGTCCTTATCGGCCAATGTAACATATTTTGCATACAGCGCGTCATTGTCGAGAAGTGGAAAGATATACTCGTCGGGTTTGACGCCTTCTCTATGATAATGTTTTAAAATCTCTACGGCTTGCGGCACGAGAATAAGGTCGCGGTCTTTATGGTTTTTGCCCATCTGATAATGGAGACGCCCCGACTCGGTGATGTTGCGCCACCGCAACTGAATGAGGTCGCCCGCACGAATACCGGCGCAGTAATAGCTGAAAAGGAAGTAATTCTTGACATGCCATATCAACGAGCCTTCTTCAAGTCCAAGACCTATGATGCGGTCCATTTCCGAAACCTCCAACTTCTCTTTCTCCGTTTTCACACCATGATACTTGAATACGAGGAACGGATTCTTCGAGGCATCCATCAGACCTGTTTCGATAGCGCGGTTTACCAATGTCCGAAGGATATTGAACTGCACCTCAATCGTATTCGGGTAAAGCAGTTTTCCAGGCTCATTTTCATTCTCCCACTTATGAAGAAAGTTGTCAAACTTTGTAAGCAGCTCGACCGTAAGGTCCTCCACTGTGATGTCGGGCATACGACGCTTTTTGCGGAACGCATCAAGCTTGTTGATGAGCCCGCAATACTTCCTCCAATTTCGCCAGCTCCCCTTGTCGTAAATCATTTGCGCCCATTCCCGCGCAAATTTCATGAACGATGGAACAACCACTTCGGTATTCATGCTCTTGGCAACTGCAACAGTAGAAACTTCTCCGGTCTTATCCAATTCCCTGTAAGTTTCCTTCGCTTTTGCTAAAATTTCGGCGAGTTCTGCATTCAGCACTTTGGCATCGCGAACGCTACCGCGCACCCAATTCTCTCCCTTGCACTTTGCATTGAAGTCTGATGGACGCGCCACCTCCACCGATGTCTTAATCTTCTTTCGCTTGCCTCCCACAGTGACGCGCAAATATACGACATACGTCTTATTCTTCGTAGGCTTGTCGTTCAGTTCAAATCGGAATGATGCCATAGTTTACACTGGATTTTGAAGGTGAAAAATTCTGATATGCAAAGTTACGGGCAATTTTTTTCGGGCAAATTTACGGGCAATTTTTTTACTTTTTATTCCATTTTAGTGCCCTGAAATAAATATAACCGCCGCTTATTACACTGATATAAAGGATATTTAGAATATAACTGAGCGTAATGGGCGGAAATAATGTGAGTTCTGTTCTGGGCACAGCAAAACCCCTCTAAGTCATTGATTTATAGAGGTTTTTCTATTTCTCAGGTATAAACAGGGTAGCCAATAACAACATCGGTGAATGAGGGGTGCTTGGCAGTGGGTGATAAAAAATTAGGCGCAAGTGAGGGGTGCGCAAAAAGGCTGCGGAGGGAGGTGGTAACTTTGCAGCGGAAAACGGATTTGCGCCGGGAAAGGCGGCCGAAGAAGGTGGTCGGAAGGCGGCCGGAAGAAAAAGTATGTCGGCGAGGCTGATAATACGAAGGATTTTGGTTAACTTTGCAGGCGTAAAACGCAACAAGGAATAATGATTTCGCAACTAAGTGGAAATATCGCTGCCATAACACGCTGTAACCCAACAAGTTACGGCCATAGTACGTGTTTCCGATTTATTCGGGAATATTCTGGTGAGGGATTCCATGGAGCCGGTTGCGAAGTGTGTTGCGTGAGCTGACACGTCTTCAAATCATCACTATAAAGGATGAGTTGGAATGCCCTTGAAAGCTTTCCAACTTTTTTTGTGCCGCCCTGCTTACGGCTCCTTTATCTCCGGGCACGGCACGCCAAAAATCAATCAAATGTATGAACGATTCAGAATTTTACCACAGCCATGCCTGCAAACAAAAATGCTTTGATAAGATACAAGACCTTAGACAGGTGCTTGAGAAACAAATACAGAAGGTGGACTCTTGACGACCTTGTGGAAGCCTGCTCGGAGGCTCTCTATGACATGGAGGGGATTACGAAGGGGGTGTCGGTGAGGACGGTACAGGCCGACATTCAGATAATGCGGTCGGACAAGCTGGGCTTCAACGCGCCCATTGAGGTCTACGACAACAAGTTCTACAGATACGAGAACCCGGATTACTCCATCAACAACAACGCGCTATCGGACGAGGATTGCGAACTCCTGAGGCAGGCTGTGGAGATGATTCAGCATTTTGACCCGGGACAAGAGGCGCGAGACCTGGCGGCAATTCTGGCCAAAGTTAAGAACAAACTGATGTTCTTGTTATGACAATAGTCAGCAAACAACTACACGTGGAAGCAGAGACATGAATTGCCGTGGTCAGGCAAATGGCTCATTGTTTCTCTGAAGGATACTGATTGTATGATTCTCCGGGCACCCGCTGAAGTACTTTTCAAGCACGCGGGCAAAAGTGTCTTTGGGCGATACCAAATCAAAGAGCGTCATTGATGAGCGGAGTTTCATGCTGTCGATGCCTCCAAACACTTCAGCGGCATTATCGGTAGGCAGACTGAGGATTGTTTCGGAAACTTCTCTTAAGCGTGGGCCCAAAACCGGATGCTCCAAATATGATTTTGCCTCCTTAAGTCCGGATATACCATAGTAATTCGAGTTATATGAACGTCCGAGTCCCGCAAGCTGCGGTAAAATATACCACATCCAGTGAGAACGTTTCCTTCCATCTTGCAATTCTTCAAGTGCTTGCGGGTAGACGACTTCCTGCGCCTCGATAAATCTGTGGAGATTATATGGGTCTAATGTCATTATTTGTTTAGTTTGTTGCTCGAGCTCGTTATCCCTAAAAGGATAAGCCCGGGGTTATGGATGATGATGGCGCATCGGAGTCTGTGCCTCGATGCGCCATCGGGTATGAGTCAATATTTATGCCTTGGGGGCTGATTCAGGTGCGACGGGTTTGCCTCTGAACAGTTCGTAGATTTCTCTAATCCACATAACAAGCGACGAGGCCGCTACTATGATTACGAAGTCAAGGGCTCCGGAGGGGTTGAAGCTCCAGTCGAGGGTGTGAAGCATAGGCTCAACGTTGAAGAACTCGTAGGCTATTTCGGTGATGAAGAGCTGACCAATGACAATGATGCCGACGATGGTCCAGAAGCCTTGGCTCATCCTGACTTTGAAGACGCTTTCGCCGGTTTCAAAGCAGCGGGCGTTGAACATATACCAGAAGTGTGTCCACACGAAGATGGAGAACAACAGGGTGGCTTCATACGGTGTCATCGCGGAAACGGCGCCGACAGTTGTATGGAACATCTGCGGAATCGAGGAAACATCAGTGTGGTTGAACAGCCAGTAGAAGCCCAGGGTTATGGCGAAGAAGAGGAAGCCGACGCCAAGCAGTTCCGACATCATGGGGCGTGTGAGGATGGAAGCCTCGCGCCGCCGGGGTTTGTCGGCCATTACGTTGCGCGAGGATGGCAGAGAGGCCAGGGCCATTGCGCCGAAGGTGTCCATGATGAGGTTCACCCAAAGCATCTGCGTTACGGTAAGCGGCGATTCTGTGCCCATGAAGGAGCCAAACAACACGAGGAAGCAGGCGGCCACATTTACGGTGAGCTGGAACAGCAGGAACCGCTGTATGTTCTTGTAGAGCGAGCGTCCCCACATCACCGCGCGTCCTATCGACGAGAAGGAGTTGTCGATGATGGTGATGTCAGAAGCCTCTTTGGCCACAGAGGTGCCGTCGCCCATTGAGAGGCCTACTTGCGCGGTCTTGAGGGCGGGAGCGTCGTTTGTGCCGTCGCCGGTTACTGCCACCACCTCGTTGTTGGCCTGAAGTGCCTCCACAAGGCGCTTCTTATCGAGCGGTCGGGCGCGGGCTATGATTTTCAGTTCGCCTACACGCTCTTTAAGCTCTTTGTCTGACAATTCAGCAAACTCCGGCCCTGTGATGATGTTGCGGTCTGTGTCGGTTTGGTCATTCCACAATCCAATCTGTCGACCGATTTCTTTGGCTGTGCCGGGGGTGTCGCCCGTAACAATTTTCACCTTGATGCCGGCGTCAATTACTTCTCCCACAGCTGCGGGAACGTCAGCGCGCACAGGGTCTGAGATGGCTACGATGCCAAGGAATGTGAGATTGTCGGCCACCACTTTCCCGTCGGCAATAGTGGCATCCTTATCGCCCAGTTCCTGATAAGCGAATCCCAGAGTACGCATAGCCTGATTCTGATATTCGAGCAGCTGCGCGTCGATTTCCTTTTTCGTAACGCCACAGGTATTCTTGCACATACCAAAGACAATCTCCGGGGCGCCTTTTACATAGAGTATCTTCTTGCCGGTAGCGGATGTTACCACCGTGGCCATGTATTTGCGTTCGGTGGTGAAGGGCAGTTCCTGCACACGCGTGGCTTCGCTGCGGAGCTTCATATAATCGGCGCCGCGTTCGCGCAGCCAGAGCAGCAGGGCGCCTTCGGTGGGATTTCCTAATACCTGAGGCTTGTCGCCCGACAGGTCAAGCTGAGCTGTGGAGTTCACCGCAATGCCCTCATAGAGCACTTCGTCTGAAGGCTCACCGAAGAAATTGGTCTTGTAGACCTGCATCTGGTTTTGGGTCAGGGTGCCTGTCTTATCAGTGCAGATAACGGTGGTTGCTCCCATCGTTTCGCAAGCGTGCATCTTGCGCACAAGATTGTTGGTCTTTAGCATGGCACGCATCGAATAGGCCAGCGAAAGGGTTACTGCCATGGGGAGGCCTTCGGGCACCGCAACCACAATCAGCGTAACGGCCACCATCAGCGTCTGCAGCGTATGGGCAAGGAGCATCGACCATGTATTGCTGTCGGCGCCGGGATTGAGCATGGAGAATGCTCCTATCACCATGGCAAAGAAGATGACAAAGAATGCTATGATGGTGAAAATGCACTTAACCTTTGACCAGTCGTCAAACTTCTTGATGACAAGCCAGAAGAAGAGTGCCACCGGAATGGCCAGAGTCCACGCCTGCCAGGCACCCCAGCCGAGGAAATGAATCAGCTGACCCACAATGATGAGACCTGCGAAGATGTAGCTGGCGTTCGTTATCCAGTCGGCCAGGCCATCAAGCTGCTCGTTAAGAGGAGTCTTGACCGAATCGTCAATCTGCGCTTCCTCAAACACCTTGCCCATTTCAGTGGCGTCGCCAACTTTCAGCACGCGCATCACCCCGTGGCCCTCCATGATTTTAGTGCCGCGCAAAACGTGATTCGACGGATAGGTGGCCTCTTTGTCAAAATGAGCCGGGTCGATGGTCTTTGCGCACAGAGGCTCGCCGGTGAGCGACGATTCATCCACACTGAGCGTAACGGCGTCAAGCAGCTCGCCGTCGGCCGGAATCTCATCGCCGGTGTTGAGGACGACGATGTCGCCTACCACCACATCCTTACGCGGTATGGTGGTCATGGCGCCGTTGCGCATCACCTCAACAAGCTCATCGTCGTTTACCTGATTGAGAATTTTGAACGCCTTGTTGGCTTTCTGCTCAAAGACGAACGCCAGCGTGGTTGCAAGACCGATGGCCACGAAGATGCCGATAGGCTCAAAGAACACCTTCCAGTCTTCTTTCAGGCCGAAATACTCATAAAATGAGATGCCAACAGACAGCACACCTGCAACCAACAGGATTATGATGAGCGGGTCGGAGAACTTGTCAAGGAACTCCTTCCACCACGGATCCTGCTTGGGAGGCGTGAGCACGTTCACGCCATTTTTTCTTCGGCTCTCCAGCACTTCCGCTTCTGTTAAGCCCGTGTAGTGGTTTTTTTGTGACATATTTTTGATTGTTAAATTATTTCATCCGATTATTATTTTCTGTAATATCGATTCGCTTCAAATTCCATTTCTGCTTCTTCTGCCCATTCTCTGCAAGCATCGCAGAATGAGAAGCCATCACCCACAACATCAACACCTTTTACTTTTGTAACGGAAATGTTTTCAATGTAATTGTCATCTTCATCAATCCCGATATATTTACAATCTTCTCTTATATGATATACCCCTGTGGGTTGCTCAAGGAAGAATGTTTGACATTGAAAGGCATAGTATTTTTTGTACTCGTTTGAAAAGTACAATGTTACTATTCCGGCCACAATAAGACAGCAGCCCCAAACCATAGAAAATTTATAGCTCAATGTTTTTTTAGGGTTCGGAAACGATTCCTCCTCCTGTGGCAGTTTTATTTCTTTATCGAAAGCAACAATTATAACTGCCATGAATGGGACGGACAAAAGTGTCCATCCCATCAATAAATTAATGAAGAATTCTACAATACCCCATTGTACAAAGAGTGAAAGAAGGATTGCTATAGCGAGTACTCCCGCATAAATGAGAGCAAAAGGTTTCAGTCCGGATAATACCTTATATTGTTCCGGTGCTTTTTCTAAAAGAAACGAAGTCCTTCTATACTCCATGATACTATTATTCTTGTTTTTGAGGCATTAACCCTCTTGTTGATTCAAGAATTGGGAGATTGGTTTCCGTGGGTACATAGATAACGGTCTTGTCGCTGAGGTCTGCCTGCTGGCGCACCCACAGATACTGAATGTAGGTGGGAGTGATGTTGCCGTTTTCAATGCGGATGGCTTCAGCGGCTCCTTTAGCTCGTTCTACCTCAGCCTGAGCGTTGAGCTTCTCGGCCTCCAGATTAGCCTTAGCTTCCTCAATCTTGATTTTGCGGTTTTGTTCGGCTTTGGCAAACTCAGCCTTACCCTCCATCTCCTGCGACCACACATTGTACCACGGGCGGATAAACGCTACAGCCACCATAAGCAGCACTATTCCTGCAATTCCCAATATAGCGCTCTGTAGGTAAATCTGGCTGTAAATGGGCTGGATTTACCTAATTTTTTTGTAACTTTGCAATCTAATACCCTTAATGCTATGCCCAGTAACAAAGGATTAAATACAGCCAAAGCTGGTAAGAACGATGAATTTTTTACACAGCTTACCGATATTGAAAAAGAGCTGAAGCACTATACAGCCTTTTTTAAAGGTAAGACTGTGCTTTGTAATTGTGATGACCCCAGAGTAAGCAATTTCTTTAGATACTTTGCACTCAATTTTAAAAGATTGGGACTTAAAAAACTGATTACCACCTGCTATAAGAATCAGAATCCAGATTTATTTAGTGATTACACTACTGATAAGGCTGTATCTCTGGTGTATGATGGTTCTTTAGATATTACCACTCTGGAGAGCTTAGAATCTATCCCTACAGTACCTCTTAGAGGTAATGGTTCTTATGATAGCCCAGAATGTGTAGAGCTATTGGAGCAAGCGGATGTAGTAGTTACCAATCCTCCTTTTTCCTTATTTGGAGAATATGTATCTTTTCTTATAAAGCATAATAAGAAGTTCCTCATTATCGGTAATATCAACTCTATAGCTACTCAATCAATATTTCCGCTGTTTGCAGATAATAAAATCTGGCTGGGTATCTCTATACATAGTGGTGATAGGGTTTTTAATGTGCCAGACTACTACCCCCTAAAAGCTTCTGGATGTGGCATAGATGCAGATGGCAAAAAGTGGATAAAGGTTAAAGGAGTTAGATGGTTTACTAACATAGATAATCAGCAACGGCACGAACCTTTTATCTCTTATCAGAGCTATAAGCCAGAGCTATACCCTAAGCTGGATAACTTTGATGCTATCTTTGTAAAAAACACAGTAGATATACCATCTGATTACAATGATGTAATGTGTGTACCTATCACATTTTTAGATAAGTATAACCCAGATGAGTTTGAAATAGTAGCCTTTAATAGAGATGCAGATGGTACTTTATCTGTTTTCCCCTATGGTACTGGTGCTATTCCTACTGGCACTCTACTTAACCCTATGCTTAAAGAGCGACCTTACTTAAAAGGTAAAAGGCTATTTTCCAGATTACTCATAAGACGTAAACAGACTAATTAAGATGAATATAACGCCTCATAAAATAACAGTCAGAGAGCTAACAGAGGGCTATCTGGATAGCGGTGAGAATGGAGTAGTAGCCTATGGCGGTAAGCTGGATGTTAGACCTCCATACCAGAGAGAATTTATCTATAAGGATAAGCAGAGGGATGCGGTTATTACAACTGTTAAGGCTGGCTATCCGCTTAATGTGATGTACTGGGCTGCTAAGGATGATGGTACTTTTGAAATCATAGACGGACAGCAGCGAACTATCTCTATATGCCAGTATGTTAACGGTGATTTTGCCTATAATTTCCAGTACTTTTTTAATCTCACAGAGCCAGAAAAAGATAGAATCTTAGATTATGAGCTTACTATCTATATTTGCTCTGGTGATAATGATGAGAAGCTAAAATGGTTTGAAACTATTAATATAGCTGGAGTAAAACTAACAGAGCAAGAGCTTAGGAACGCTGTATTCGCTGGTTCTTTTGTAACTGATGCTAAAAGATACTTTAGCAAACGTACTAACGCCCCAGCAGCCCTTTTAGGAAAAGATATAGTAACTAAATCTCCAGAACGGCAAGAGCTATTAGAATTGGCTCTAAAGTGGATGTGTGATAAAGAGGGTATCAATGATATACGCCTTTATATGGGACAGCACCAGCACGACCCTAACGCTACTCAACTTTGGAGCTACTACCAGACTGTAATTAACTGGGTGAAGAATAACTTTTATGTATCTAAGAGAAAAGGTATCATAGCTGGGTTATATTGGGGTAAGTGGTATGAGCTTAAAAAGGATGAGATAATAGATAAGGATGCTCTGGATGCCAGAATAGCCAAGCTTATAAAGGATAGTGATGTAGAGCATAAAGGCGGTATTATTCCCTATATCTTTACTGGGGATGAACGCCACTTAGGTTTACGCACTTTTGGCGATGATATTAAAGAAGCTGTATATGAAGAGCAGCAAGGTATCTGTAAAATCTGTGGAGAGCATTTTGAAATAGATGAAATGGAAGCAGACCATATAATTCCGTGGAGCAAAGGCGGTAAAACTATAAAAGAAAATTGCCAGATGCTTTGTGTACACTGCAATAGAACCAAAAGTAATCATTAATATCTATGGGTTTTCACTATAAAGATGGCAGCTTTGTAGGTGGCTGTGGGGCGCAAATTGGGGGCTTACTGCTTATCCCAGTTGTAGCTCTGGTAATACGTATCTTTGATTACATACCTTTTAGATATGTTATCTGGAGCTTACTGGGTATATTCCTTATAGTTTATCTTATTGGCTGGATAATTGAAAAGCAAGAGGATAAAAAGAAAAAGAGAGATAATTAATATAAAAGAAAAGAGCCAGCCTAACTTAATAGACTGGCTCTATTTTTATAATATAGCTGATAGCACTATAGCAGCTACTATTCCGATAAATAACCCCAGTATCAGCATATCCTAATATTTATCTAACTATTGGGCTAAATCATCTTTATCAGTTGTATTTTTAAAGTAAATCACTCCTAATAGAGCTAAAAGTATAATAGTTCTCCTTCCTTAAAAACGTTGGCGATATGACGTGCTATGACCGACTGATCTTTATCGAAAAGTTCAGCCATTTGTCCCTGACTCAGCCATACCGTTTCATTCTCAACGGTAACGTCAATCGACATATTTCCGTCGGGTGTCTGATATATCACCAACTGTGAGTTATTTGCTTCCATATCCAATGAATGCTTCGTTTTACAAAGGTAATGCTTTTGTTTTGAAAATCACAGACTCCGGGGTGCAAGAATGTTATCGCGGGGGGGAGGGGCGTTGTCAAAGGCAGGGGTTTGCCAATCAGAAAAATTTGGTTAAATTTGCAATCTGAAAAACTCATCAACTGAATGTAACGAGAAAACTCATCAACTGAATGTAACGAGAAAACTCATCTACTTTCTGTAACGAGAAAACTCATCTACTGCATGAAACGATTATACCTCTTTTTGGCAGCCATGCTGATAACCGTTTTCAGCATGCTGTCGGCTCCGCTCAGTGTGGAGCAGGCCAAGGGCCGCATACAACAAGCCGAGGGCGGCAGCCGTTATGCCGCGGCTCCTCTGGAGTTTGCCTACGCAGGCACGGAAACGGCCACTCCGGCCTATTATGCCTTCAACACGCCTCAGGGCTTCGTCATCGCGTCGGCCGACGATGTGGCCGCTCCCGTGTTGGGTTACAGCGACAGCGGCTCGTTCAACTATGCCTCGCTGCCCCCGCAGATGAAGTGGTGGCTCGAAGGGTATGCCCGCCAGATCGACGAGGCCCGCAAGGCGCCCGTGAAGACGGTGGCCATGGCGCGTCCGCAGCGCGACTTCATTGCGCCGCTGGTACTTACGCTGTGGAACCAGTCGGCTCCCTACAACGCCCAGTGTCCGGTATACAACACCAAGACGGCGCCCACAGGCTGCGTGGCCACCGCCATGGCTCAGCTGCTGCGTTTCTGGAAAGCTCCCGCAAAGGGCACAGGCTCGCACTCTTACGTCTACAAAGACATCACCAACTCATTCGACTTCGGCGCCACCACTTTCGCCTGGTCGCAGATGACTCACCGCTATACCTCCGCGTCTACCGAGAAGGAGAAGAACGCCGTGGCCACGCTGATGCGTGCCTGCGGTGTGAGCGTAAACATGATGTACAACGAAAGCTCGTCGGGCGCCTACTCGCGCGATGTGCTGCCGGCGCTGGTTACGTATTTCAGCTATTCGCCGTCGAGCCGTCATCTCGACCGCAACACCTTCACCCTCTATGAATGGGAAGATCAGGTCTACGGCTCGCTCAAGCGCGGACACCCGGTTTACTACAGCGGCAGCGGCGACGGCGGCGGTCATGCCTTTGTTGTCGACGGCTATCAGGGCAACGGCTATTTC
>ERZ825384.1726-NODE-1726-length-24747-cov-8.743763_pt1 | contig 24747 bp, 17 predicted proteins | sample MGYA00519931_ERZ825384 | MGnify/ENA primary metagenome ERZ825384 (study PRJEB31778, sample SAMEA3449200) | human gut metagenome | biome: human gut; feature: human-associated habitat; material: faeces | place: United Kingdom | collected 2010/2012 ...
TCCCACAAATTGTGACGCACATCTTGCAGAAAGCCTTTTTCAGACACGCTCTAGTGCAAAATATGGAAAATGGAATTGACAACAGTTCAGAAGATATGTTATTCTCATCTTTAGTATGAAAAGACACTATCGTTTTCATGCAAATATTTGCTCACATTCAGAGACAGTTTCTGAATGTTAAGCCATACGGACAGGCGGGGCAGTTGCCGGGTGGGAGACACCACATTATTGATTGAGTTAGAAGCTCAAATTTTATAAGTTGATTACTTTATAATAATCAGTGCGTAAGCACACATCATCTTGTGAAACGGTCAATAAGAGCATAGCATATATTTGCCAGCGATTGAAGACGACAGCAGTCATGAATATTTCAGAATACGGGAACAGGCACAGGATACAGACGGATTTATACGGGAAATCCGGTCAGTATATAAAGAGACAGAGCCTGAGAAATTCTATAGATCATGAGAGAAGCAGATGGTGAATGAACTTATCTGCTTCTTTTTTTGTGCAGATATAGCAAATATATAGAGAAATAATTGAATCATTGTGCCGGTTTGAGGCAGTATACAATTGCTGAATGATAGAACTGTATTTGCCGGTACATGACGACAGGAAAAGAGGAACATGTCAAATGGATTATGAAAGACAACAGCATGCGCCCATATATGAAGCACTGGAACGTTTCCGAAAGAAGAGAGTCGTTCCCTTTGATGTGCCGGGACATAAAAGAGGAAGAGGAAATCCGGAGCTTGCACAGTTGCTGGGAGAGAAATGTGTGGGGCTGGATGTTAATTCTATGAAGCCGCTGGACAATCTCTGCCACCCGGTTTCGGTGATCAGAGAAGCGGAGGAGCTTGCAGCAGATGCTTTTGGCGCAGCGCATGCATTCCTTATGGTAGGAGGAACCACATCTGCAGTGCAGAGCATGATCCTGTCTGTCTGCAAGGCAGGGGATAAGATCATTCTGCCGCGAAATGTACATAAAAGTGCCATCAATGCCCTGGTACTGTGCGGTGCAATTCCGGTTTATGTAAACCCGGAGGTGAATGCGCAGCTGGGCATTTCCCTTGGCATGGAAGTCAGTCAGGTGGAGAAGGCTATGGATGAGAATCCGGATGCGGTGGCAGTTCTTGTAAATAACCCTACCTATTATGGAATCTGTTCGGATCTGCGGACTATCGTAAAGAAGGCTCATGCAAGAGGAATGAAGGTGCTGGCAGATGAGGCTCATGGAACCCATCTTTATTTCGGCAGAAACCTTCCTGTATCCGGAATGGCGGCAGGTGCTGACATGGCGGCAGTTTCCATGCACAAATCCGGCGGAAGTCTGACACAGAGTTCGCTGCTGCTTTTGAATAAGAGTATGAATGCAGAGAAAGTGCGCCAGATCATCAATCTGACTCAGACCACAAGCGCTTCTTATCTTCTGTTGTCCAGTCTGGATATCTCCAGAAGAAATCTGGCACTCAGGGGAGAGGAATCCTTTGAAAAGGTTGCAGGGATGGCGCAGTATGCCAGAGAGGAGATCAATGAGATCGGCGGTTATTATGCATATGGTATGGATCTGATCAATGGAACCAGTGTTTTTGATTTTGATGTTACAAAACTCTCCATTTATACACTGGGAAATGGGCTGGCAGGTATTGAAGTTTATGATCTTCTCAGAGATGAATATGATATTCAGATCGAGTTTGGAGATATCTGTAATATTCTGGCTTACATTTCCATTGGAGACAGGCTTCAGGATATTGAGAGACTGGTAGGGGCATTGGCTGATATTGAACGTCTGTATAAGAAGGACAGCACAGGTATGCTTTCCGGGGAATATATCGCACCTGCAGTGGTGGCGTCTCCACAGCAGGCATTTTATGCGGAGAAAGAATCTCTGCCCATGGAACAGACGGCAGGCAGGATCAGCGGTGAATTTGTTATGTGTTATCCTCCGGGAATCCCGATTCTTGCTCCTGGGGAAATGGTGACACAGGAAATTGTAGAATACATTCTTTATGCAAGAGACAAAGGCTGTTCCATGCAGGGAATGGAGGATCCGAAGGTAGAATATCTTCAGGTTCTGAAAGGGGGTATCTGATCATGGAATTATGGTATTCCGAGTTCCATACAGGAAATGTAAAGCTTTCTGTCCGGATTAACCGACAGTTATTTTCAGGGGAAAGTGAATTTCAGAGAATCGATGTGTTTGAGTCTGAAGAATTTGGAAGATTTGTGGCTCTGGACGGTGAGATCGTATTTTCTGACAAGGATGAATTTATTTATGATGAAATGGTCACGCATGTGCCAATGACAGTACATCCCAATGTAAAAAATGTTCTGATTATCGGTGGCGGTGACGGTGGAGTTGCCAGAGAACTGATCCATTATCCACAGATTGAGAGCATTGATGTGGTGGAATCCGATAAAATGTTTGTGGATGTATGTGCGGAGATGTTTCCGGATATTGCCCAGGGACTGAAGGATGAGAGAGTCAACATTTATTATGAAGACGGCCTTCGGTTCCTGCGGAATAAAAAGGCCAGATATGACCTGATCATCAATGATTCCACAGATCCGCTGGGACATACAGAGGGACTTTTTACAAAGGAATTCTACGGAAGCTGTTATAAGGCTCTCAGAGATGACGGAATCATGGTTTATCAGCATGGAAGTCCTTTTTATGATGAGGATGAGGTGGAATGCAGAAAGATGCACAGAAAGGTTTTCCGGTCATTTCCGGTGAGCAGGGTTTATCAGGCACATATCCCTACCTGTCCCTCGGGATACTGGCTTTTTGGATTTGCATCAAAGAAATATCATCCACTGGAAGATTTCAGGCCGGAGAGGTTTGATAATCTTAATATAGAAACATGGTATTATACAACAAACCTTCACAGAGGAGCATTTATGCTTCCAAAATATGTAGAAGATTTACTGGAAGAGGAGGAAAACAGTTTATGAGTAGATTATTGGTAATCGGATGTGGTGGGGTAGCTTCAGTGGCAATTCGCAAATGCTGTCAGAACAGCGATGTTTTTACAGAGATTATGATCGCAAGCAGGACAAAGGAAAAATGCGATGCACTCAAAAAGAAGATTGAAAGTACAACGAAGACAAAAATTGAGACAGCAAAGGTAGATGCGGATAATGCAGCAGAGGTCGCAGAATTGATCAGAGCCTATAAGCCGGATGCTGTCCTGAATGTGGCACTTCCATATCAGGATCTTACCATCATGGATGCATGTCTGGAAGCCGGTGCGGATTATATTGATACTGCCAATTATGAAGCAGAGGATACAGAAGATCCCACATGGCGTGCAATCTACGAAAAGAGATGTAAAGAAAAAGGCTTTACTGCATATTTCGATTATTCCTGGCAGTGGGCTTATAATGAGAAATTTAAGGAAGCAGGACTGACTGCTCTTCTGGGAACCGGTTTTGATCCGGGTGTTACCAGTGTATTCAGTGCCTATGCCTTGAAGCATTATTTTGATGAAATCCATACCATTGATATTCTGGACTGTAACGGCGGTGATCATGGATATCCTTTTGCCACAAACTTTAACCCGGAGATCAATCTTCGAGAGGTTTCCGCAAATGGTTCCTACTGGGAAGACGGACATTGGGTAGAAACAGAGCCTATGGAATTTAAATCTGTCTATGATTTCCCTGAGGTAGGAAAGAAGGATATGTATCTTCTTCATCATGAAGAGATTGAATCACTGGCAAAAAATATTCCGGGAGTACAGAGGATCCGTTTCTTTATGACATTCGGACAGAGCTATCTGACACATATGAAATGTCTGGAAAATGTAGGAATGCTTTCCACCGCACCTGTGGAATTTAATGGACAGGAGATCGTGCCGATCCAGTTTTTGAAAGCTCTTCTGCCGGATCCTGCATCTTTGGGTCCGAGAACAGTGGGTAAAACAAATATCGGCTGTATTTTCACAGGTGTTAAGGACGGAAAAGAGAAAAGTATTTATATTTATAATGTATGTGATCATCAGGAATGCTATAAAGAGGTGGAATCCCAGGCAATCTCCTATACAACAGGTGTTCCGGCTATGATCGGTTCCATGATGGTAGTGACCGGACAGTGGAAGAAGCCGGGTGTATTTAATGTGGAAGAATTTGATCCGGATCCATATATGGAAGCACTGAACAAATGGGGACTTCCATGGAAAGTCTGCGAAGATCCTGAACTGGTAAAGGTCTGGAAAGCCAATGAAGATTGATCAACTGCAAACTCCCTGCTATGTGATCGATGAGAAGAAGATGCGGGAGAATCTGGAGATTTTGAAAAAAGTCCAGGAGGATACCGGGTGTAAGATCCTTCTGGCGCAGAAAGCGTTTTCCGGCTTTGCTCTGTATCCCATGATCGGAAAATATCTGGCAGGTACCACTGCCAGCGGTCTGTTTGAGGCAAGGCTTGGATATGAAGAGATGGGGAAAGAGAATCATGTTTTTTCCCCTGCTTACCGTACAGAAGATATAGAGGAACTGGATCATATCTGTGACCATATTATCTTTAATTCCACAGCACAGCTGAAGAAATTTAAAGAAGTGTGTACCGGAGCCAGTCTGGGACTCCGTATTAATCCGGAATGCTCCACTCAGGGGGATCATGCGATCTATGATCCCTGTGCGCCGGGTTCCAGGCTGGGGGTTACCAGAGAGAACTTTGACGTGGAATGTCTGAAATGGATCGACGGACTGCATTTTCATACGCTCTGCGAACAGAATGCGGATGACCTGGAGAAAACATTGCAGGCGGTAGAGGAGAAGTTTGGAGAATTTCTATCTGAGGTTTCCTGGCTGAATATGGGCGGCGGACATCATATTACCAGAGAGGATTATGATGTAAAGCTCCTGGAAAAATGTATTCAGCATATGAAGGAAACCTATGATCTGGATATTTATCTGGAGCCCGGGGAGGCTGTTGCCCTGAATGCCGGATATCTGGTGACAGAGGTTATGGACATTGTGGAAAATGAGATCAGAACGCTGATTTTGGATGCTTCTGCAGCCTGCCATATGCCGGATGTGCTGGAGATGCCCTATCGTCCGCCTCTTAAGGACAGCGGGGAAGCAGGGGAGAAGGCATATACCTACCGCTTGTCTTCCTGCACCTGCCTGGCAGGAGATGTAATCGGAGATTATTCCTTTGACAGAGAGATCCAGATCGGGGACAAGCTGTATTTTATGGATATGGCGATTTATTCTATGGTGAAGAATAATACATTTAACGGTATGCCGCTGCCGGATATTGCGGTTATGCATGAGGACGGAGAGTGTGAGGTTATCAGACATTTCGGATACGAAGACTTTAAGAGCCGGCTTTCCTGATATCTGCCGGGCTATCAAAGAAAAGGAGACAGACATGGAAGTTACAGAGAAGAACAGAACAAAATATCGTATGCCCGGAGAATTTGAGCCTCATGAGGGATGTGTGATGATCTGGCCGGAACGTCCCGGTTCCTGGAATTATGGGGCAAGGGAAGCACAGAAAGCATTTGTGAAAGTTGCAGAGGCTATTGGAGAGAGCGAAAAGGTGTATATGCTGGTTTCCAAAGCTCAGATGGAGAATGCAAAGAATCAGCTTGGGAATGTTTCCGGTGTGACTTTGCTGGAATGCGAGACAGATGACGCCTGGGCCAGAGATGTGGGAGCAACCATGGTTCTGGATGAGAAAGGGGCGGTCTGTGGAGTTGACTGGCAGTTTAATGCCTGGGGAGGAGACTTTGATGGACTTTACCGGAACTGGGAGAAGGACGACAGGGTGGCTGCCTTTATCTGCAGGACTCTCGGTTGTCCATGTCTGGATGCCAGACCTTTTGTGCTGGAGGGCGGTTCCATCCATTCTGACGGAGAGGGGACTCTGATTGTTACAGAGGCCTGTCTTCTGAGTCAGGGACGCAATCCTCAGATGAGCAGGGAACAGATAGAGGAACAGTTGAAGTACTGGCTCGGTGTCCACAAGATTATCTGGCTTCCATGTGGAATCTATCAGGATGAAACCAATGAGCATGTGGATAACGTGTGCGCTTTTGTAAGGCCCGGAGAGGTTGTGCTTGCATGGACAGAGGATGAGACAGATCCGCAGTATGCCATGTCTCTGGCTGATCTGAAGGTGCTGGAACAGGAAACAGATGCAAAAGGCAGAAAATTTAAGATTCATAAGCTTCCGATTCCTCAGAAACCGGTCTGCCTTACCCAGGAAGATGTGGATGGCTTTGTGTTTGAAGAGGGAGAAGACGAACGGGAAGCAGGAGAACGGATGGCTGCCAGTTACGTGAATTTCTATATTTCCAATGGAGGGATCATCCTTCCACAATTTGGGGATGAAAATGACAAAAGGGCAGTGGAGATTCTGCAGAAGTGTTTTCCTGAAAGAAGGATTTATCCCATTGATGCCAGAGCCATCATTGTCGGCGGTGGAAATATTCACTGTATTACCCAGCAGATTCCCGGAAAAAATATCTGACCTTGATGCAGAAAAACTTTGAGAGTCATGTGTTTGAGGGTTATTACCTGAAAGTTATGAAAAAACTTACTTATGTAAACAGGAGCAGGAGGAACAGACAGGATGAGAAATGTAACAGTGGCAGCAGTTCAGATGAAATGCAGTAAAAGTGTGGAGAAAAATATTGCCCATGCAGAGGAACTGGTGCGTCAGGCAGCAGCAAAGGGAGCTGAGATTGTTCTTCTTCCGGAGCTTTTTGAACGGCCCTATTTCTGCCAGGAGCGCAGATATGAGTATTATGAATATGCGCAGACTGCAGAGGAAAACCCTGCAGTGCGTCATTTCAGCAGGGTAGCGGCAGAGCTGGGGATTGTGATCCCGGTCAGTTTTTATGAAAAAGAGGTCAATAATACCTATAACAGCGTTGCGGTTCTGGATGCAGATGGGAAGAATCTCGGCGTTTACCGGAAAACACATATTCCGGATGACCATTATTATCAGGAAAAATTCTATTTCACACCGGGAGATACCGGCTTTAAGGTTTTTGATACCAGATTTGGAACCATTGGAGTTGGAATCTGCTGGGATCAGTGGTTCCCGGAAACGGCAAGATGTATGGCACTGCAGGGAGCAGAGCTTCTCTTTTATCCCACTGCCATCGGCAGTGAACCCATCCTGGAATGTGACAGCATGGAACACTGGAGAAGATGTATGCAGGGACACGCTGCCTCCAACCTGATCCCTGTGATCGCTGCCAACAGAATCGGTGAGGAAACAGTAGAGCCATGTCCGGAAAACGGAATGCAGAAATCTGCTCTTAATTTTTACGGCTCTTCTTTTATCACAGACAACACAGGTGCTCTCTGTGCAGAACTGCCCGGAGGGGAAGAGGGGGTGCTTGTAAGCACTTTTGACCTGGATGCATTAAAGGCAGACAGACTGAACTGGGGACTTTTCAGAGACCGCAGACCTGAAATGTATGCAAAAATTGTCGGGAAATGACATACAAGCCAAAATTCCATTGCCGCAGGCAATCTGGAATGAATTTTGGCTCAGTCACTGAGAACGGAGTGAACAGTAACTGAGTTTATAAGAATTTCATAAAAAGTTTATGATTATATTAGTTGCTACCTGCGGTATATATGGTAAAATAAGAGTACGAACGTTACTGATAACGGAGAGAGCAGTAGAGTTTTGATATGTATTTCTGGCAAAATGGAGTGTAGAAGATGAACAGAAAAGAATTTTTGGAAATCCTGAGAAGCCAGCTTGCCGGGCAGATGCAGGAGGGCAAAGCAGCAGCACATATCAGGTATTATGAAGATTATATACAGTCTCAGGTACGTGGCGGACGTTCAGAGCAGGAAGTACTGCAGGAACTGGGAGACCCGCATCTGATAGCAAAAACTCTGATCGATACAGATGATGGAAGTACACAGGAAGATTACGGAGAGTATTCTTCTTACGGAAGCAGTTATGGCAATGAGACAGAGCTTCCTCATCAGCAGGAGAAAAGATGGAAAAAAGTAATCGATCTTTCTACCTGGCATGGCAGGGCTGTTGTTATTGCAGCGGCGGCTGTTATAATTGTTTTACTGATACTGATAATCGGAGTTGCGATTCCGTTTTTTATTATTCTTGCAATTATTCTTTATTTTCTTTCATGGCTGAAGAAAAGAAATGATCAATGAAAATCTGTGCAGGGTTTCAGAAAAGAAACCCTGCGCAGAATCTTAAAAATCTTAAGTGTAAACGTTCTTGTTTCACGATATTAATTCCCCTTGAATATTTATAATCATACAATCTCAACTTATTTCTATTCTTTAATCCTGCCAGGTGCAGGGAAAAATCCCACATTCATTTTTATATTTTTTGTTCGGAAAGGAGACGGAAAATGAAACACAATTTCAAACTGAAAGAACGCCTTGGAGCTTTGCTGCTTGCAATGCTTTTTATTCTGCAGGCAATTCTGGGGCTTGTGCCTGTCTGCGTAACTCAGGCGGCACCGTTAACTGTAGAAACATGGGACAGTGACAAGGTGGTAGATTATGGTTATCGCTTTAACATGAAGTTTCAGCCCGGAATTACCACATATGAATCTTTTGGGTGTGATAATCTGGACAGGGAAGCTTTTTCGGACAATGGAAAAAGCGAACGTGATACAGAGTGCGTTCGTGTAGGAGCGGACTATAAAGCCGGAAGCGCAGGGATGCGTTATAACAATGTAGGAAAAGATGGAAATGGAAATATTGTTGATGTCAGACTCATTCTTGTGGGAGTAGAGAATGCAGAACCCCGTTATGATCTGCGCACTGCAGAATCGATTGTTCAGAATAAAGGCGGAGCTACGTTTGCATGGAAAGATAATGAAGCTTATCCGATGGTTGGCTTTTCCAAAAACAGTATCGGTGTATTTATTTATTCTGTAGGATACGCAAAGGTTAAGTTTCAGTTTCTGAAGCATGGAACAGAAGAAACACTGCCGATCAGTGGTCATGGAACCATACGTGATATTGATGCGGGACAGGGAGTCCGTATTCCGTCAGACAGCAGTCTGGATAATGCATATGTTCTGAAAAACAATGATTATCTGACGGTAGATGGGAATTCTGTAAGCTCACCCCTTGGTTCCGTTGAGCCGGATGATCCGAGAGGATGGTTGAATCTTTTTTATAATACAGATAATTTTACGGTAGAATTCTGTCATCAGTTCAGACTGGATAAATGGGATAAAAGTCGTGAAGATGCCATTGCAAAAGCCGGTTCTCAGGAAAGATGGGCAGAGATTACAAGAAATAAATATCTGGATCCATCAGGCAACAGTTATTGTCCGAACTTTAAAGGACAGAAATACTGTAAAGCATATGCATATTTTGATTTTACATCCTATTGTTTCGGTGATGTTGAGATGAAAAAAGCGCCTGAGAAACGTGTGGGAGAGGCAAACTGTACATGGGAACAGGCAGCTGCCGCATCAAAAGAAAAACCTTTTGGCATTCGTCAGGGACAGGAATTTCAGTATATGATCCGGGCAGAGGTGACACCCAATAGACTGAAATCCTTTGTGGTACAGGATATACTTGAGGATTGTCTTACTATAGAGGATGCATCAAAAGTCAGTATTGTGAATGATGCAGGGCAGACAGTGACAGACTGGTTTGATGTTGCTGTTGAAGGACAGAAAGTGGCCTGCAGGGCCAAAGCAGAGAGCCTTCAGGATGAAGCATTTACAGATAATCAGACTTACACATTTACTTTAAAAGTACGCCAGAGACCGGAATCAGAAATTAACATTTCAAAATACCTTGCAGAGGATGGATACAGTATTCTTGTACCAAACCATGCATCCATGAGTTATGAACGTACAAACGGAAGCGGAGATACAATGGATACGGAAACAGTGTGGGTAAAGGGTGTGATTCCACCGGAACTGGAAGTAAAGAAAAATACTTCTCAGTATGAATGGAAAACGGGAGATATCATAGATTATGAGGTTCTGGTTTCTCAGACAAAACAGGATGTAAAAGCAGTAAATGTTGTTATTACAGACGAGCTTCCATCATGTCTGCAGCTTCTGGAAGGGCAGTATGCTGTAGAGACAAGTCAGGGAGGTGAGAACTGTACGCTTACCGGACAGGGAGAAAATGGATGGAAAGCAGAGTGTCCGTCCCTGAAGTATGGGGAGACGATCACAATCCGTTTTAAATGTCAGGCATCTGCGGATTCCAATGGACAGGAATGGGAAAATATTGTGACTGCAACAGCGGATAATCTGATCAATCCTGAGACAGGAGAACAGGAATCCAGAAAGGATATGGCAGAAGTATGGCCGAACAGTCCACAGCTTGAAATTGATAAAACAGCAGACAAATATGAATGGCAGGCAGGAGAGCAGGTAGCTTACCGGATCGTGGTGAATAATGTAACGGCAGGAACAATTGCAAAAGATGTAACTATTACTGATATTGGTCTGCCGCAGGGACTGGTTCTGGCAGGTGGTGCACAGAGCATGGAAGTACTGGGAGTTCAGCAACAGGTAAACTATCCCGTACCGGATAAGAAAACAGGACAGGCATATGAAGCGAGACCTGTGGATTCTCAGTTGAATGCAGATGAGAACGGATTTTCCTTTTATTGTTCTTATGTGCCATACAGTCAGCCTGTAACGATTATTTTCCATTGTATCGCACAGGAAGAGGCAAATGGACACGAAAGCGTAAATGCAGCAACTGTAAAAGCTGCTAATACAGATGAGAGATCTGATGACGCAGAAGTATATGTAAATTCAGGAGAATTCTGGATTGAGAAATCTGCAGATCATTATGAATGGCAGGTCGGAGAACAGGTACAGTACAATGTGGTGGTGGAGAATAAAAAAACAGGTACAGTGGCCCGGAACGTAACTGTCTGGGATACCGGTATGCCGGCAGGACTTGCGCTTTCATCGGCAGAGGATGTATCGGTAAGCGGAATCCCACAGAATATTACGCAGCTGACAGCAGGGACCAAAGATGTTTTGAACCAGCTCAATCCGGAATTTTATAATGAGACATCAGAGAAACCGGTGAATTATGAATTTCTTCAGGAGGGAAGCGGATGGAGACTGAACATTTCAGATCTTCCGGCAAATACTCCGGTTATGATTTCTTTCCTTTGCACAGTTACGGAAGCGGCCAATGGAATGGAAAGCATTAATGTTGCCAATGTGCAGGCGCAGAATGCCCCTGTTTCACAGGATGACGCAGAAGTGTATGTAAATACAGCAGTTCTTTCTATTGAGAAAAGTTTTCAGAATCCATATCTGGCAGCCGGGGACGGACGTGCGGAAAATGAATTTCGGGTAGGAGAACAGGTGAATTATCAGGTTACGGTTAATAATCTTCAGAAGGGATCTATCGCAAGAAATCTTGTGATCAGTGATCTTTCCCTTCCTGAAGGGCTGGCTCTGGACGGAGCTGAAGATGCTGTTACTGTAAGCGGTGTTCCGGCTGTTATTCAGAATCCGGTGGCAGGAACTGATGATGCAGGAAATCAGCTGAATCCGGAAAATTATAAAGAAACAGTGGAAAAACCGGTCAGCTGTCAGGTTACACGTCAGGGAACCGGATGGATCGTGACGATTTCAGATCTTCCGTATCAGACACCTGTGACTGTTAATTTCCGCTGTACTGCGCAGGAAAGCGTAAATGGGATGGAGATTGTAAATACAGCACAGGCGTATGCAGATAATGCACAGAAAGTAAAGGACTCCTCAAAAATCTGGGTGAACTCGCCTGTTCTTAAAGTAGAGAAGACGACGGACAAACCATTTTACAAATATGGTGATATTATTACATACCGCATTGTCCTGACACAGGAGCAGACCGGATGTGTGGCGCGTAATGTTACTCTGCAGGATGTGATCGATACTCAGGGAGTACGTCTTCTGAAGGATTCGGTGATTCTGATGGATGAGAAAGGAAATGTGGCAGATGCTGATGTACAGATCAATGATGATAATACTTTCCTGATGTCAACAGGCAGGACACTGGTCAGGGATAGCAGATATAGTATCTGCGATAATGATAAAGGCGGTCTTTTTGAGCAGGTAATGTATAATCCTCTGGACTGTCAGGAACAGAAAAGTATGATCGTGGAATATCAGGCAGCAGTGATTGATGCAGCCCTGGCAGGACAGAAAGTGCACAATACTGCAGTTGCAGACAGCAGTGAAAAGATACCTGCAACCGGGGAAGCAGAGACAGAGGTACACAGTCCGATTCTGGAAATTGTGAAGGAATCAGATAAGAAAGAGTATGCGTCCGGTGAGAAAGGATACTATAAACTGACAGTAAGACAACTGCGTAAGGATGTCACAGATCAGAATATTGTTATCGAAGATAAACTGGAAACCCAAGGGGCTTCCATTGTAAAAGACAGCATTTTTGTGAAGAAAAACGGTATAGAACTGAAAGATGCCAAAATAGAGGCAGATGATACAGGATTTGTAATTCAGACAGGAGCATCGTTGTCAGATATGGATAAAATTGAAGTCTGCTATGAAATGGTATTTAAAACAGAAAGCACAGAGCCTGAAAAAATTGTAAACACAGCGAAAGCAAGAGGTGATATTTCACCGGAAGTTACTGCACAGCAGGAGGCATATGTGAAAGCAAAAGCAGAACCGACTGCCACACCAACACCGTCTGCAACACCGAAACCAACAGAAACACCAAAGCCGACAGAGACACCAAAACCTACAGAAGTACCGAAACCGACAGAGCAGCCAAAAGCCACACCAACACCATCTGTACCGGGAACCTGCCCGAAAATGACTCCTGTACCGACGAAAGCACCGTTAGCATCTTACAATGGTGGAAATAATGGAGGCACGACTTCTGGAAGCGGAGGCAGCAGTTACGCAAATTCGGGTGGATATACCGGTGGATACGGAAGCTATCAGGGTGGTTCCATGGCAGGAAGTTCTAAAACAGGAGATGTCAGACCGTTTAAAATGATGGCTGTTCTTGGCCTTATCGGAATGGGACTGCTGACAGGAGGTGTGGTGATCTACAGAAGAACTGTTTCCGGGAAAAGAAATATAAAGGGTATGCCGCGGAAATGAAAAAACTCAGAACATTTGCAGTAAGTATGATCATAGCAGCAATTGGGCTTCTTATATATTGTGCCGGTTTCTATATAAAAAGTTATGAACAGAATCTTGCAGCAAGGCAGGAATATGCAGAGCTTTCCCAAATGGCAGGGGTGAAGAACAGAGAAGGTGCCGGATTATTGGCAGATGGCAAAAAAACTGATGAAGACAGCAGTACAAAAAACAGTGAAAAAAAACGCAGGAAAAAACAGAGAAGATCTTCTGAATCAAAAAACAAAAACTGTACAGATGAAATCAGGGAATCCTTCGGGATTTCCTGGGAAAATTTAAGAAAGATCAACTCTCAGACAGTTGCCTGGATTACTGTCCCGGGAGCCGATATTTCTTATCCTGTAGTTCAGGCGGCAGATGATGAATATTACCTGAAACATAATTTCAGAGGAGAGGAAGATCTGTTTGGATGTATTTTTCTGGAACATGACATAAAAAAGAATTTTACAGATTCCCACAGTATTCTTTACGGGCATAATATAGAAGGTAATATGATGTTTGCAAATCTGAACCGTTATGAACAGCCTGAATTTCTGAAAAAATGTCCTGAAATTGAGATCACAACACCAAAAAGAAAGTTTCTGTACAAAATTTTTTCTGTGGAACAGGCATCTTCCAAAAGCCCGGCATTTGAATATGGATACAAGTTATCCAGTCCTGCATACAGGAGACAATTATCTATATTGAAAAATAATTCCATGTATGACACAGGAGTAGAGCCTGATGAAAGGGAGAGAATGGTGACTCTGATCACCTGTAATTCACGTCTGGATAAAGAAATACGTATGGCGGTACATGGGATTTGCCATGAATGTTATGGTATAGAAAAAGCTGAGCCGAAGTGATGTTGAAATCAATCGGATATTGGTAACTTTCGTAAAGGATGAACTGTTACTGTTCACATATCACTATCCCTCGAGGTGTTTTGGAAAAAACTAATGAAAAATCTCTCGATATTTTGTATAATTTATGCATAAAAAACAACTTGTTCGTACGTGCGTACAAGTTGTATCCTAAATACAGGAGGGAAGAAGACATGACAGATAATGGAAAGCCGAAATATTTCTCACTGATGGAACAGCTCAGAAGTGATATTATGTCAGGAGCTATCCGACCGGGAGAGAAGCTTCCTTCAGAAAACGAGCTTTCACAGAAATATTCCCTGAGCAGACATACAGTTCGTAAAGCACTGGGAATCCTGGAGCAGGACGGATATGTAGAGGCATTTCACGGAAGAGGTACTTATTGCTCTGAGAATATGCGCCATATAAAGAATTCAAAGAATATTGCGGTAGTGACCACATATATTTCTGATTATATTTTTCCGAGACTGATACAGGGAATGGATAATGTCCTTTCAGAAAGCGGTTACAGTATTATCCTGAAAAACACAGCAAACAGCAGACAGAAAGAGGCCAGATGTCTGGAGGAACTTCTGAAGAAAGATATTGATGGACTGATCATTGAACCAAGCAAAAGTGAGATGATCTGTAAACACAGAAATCTTTATCAGAATCTGGATAAATTTGAAATTCCGTATGTGTTTATTCAGGGAATCTATTCAGAAATGAGGGATAAACCTCATATTCTTATGGATGATGCACAGGGAGGCTATCTTGTAACAAAATATCTGCTGGAACTGGGACATAAAAAGATCAAGGGTTTCTTTAAGGCAGACGATATGCAGGGACTGGAGCGCCACAAGGGATATGTGAAGGCCTTACAGGAGTCAGGGATTGCCTATGATCCTGATGATGTTGTCTGGTTTCATACAGAGGACAGGAAAGTAAAACCTGCACTGATGGCAAAAGAAATGGTACAGAGCGGACAGCTTCCGGATGGAATCGTTTGTTACAATGATCAGATTGCTGTTCAGGTTATGGAAGAACTGGAGAAAATGGGAGTCAGGATACCGGATGATATTTCCATTACCGGTTATGACAATTCACTGTATGCTCAGCGAGGAAGCGGAATCACAACGATAGCTCATCCGCAGGAAAAGCTGGGAGAAATGGCAGCAGAGCTTATACTTGAGAAGATCAACGGAGTTCCTGAAGAAGAAAGTAAGGTTGAAAGACTGATTTATCCGGAACTGATCATACGGGGATCATGCAGAAAAATATTGTAAACAAATGAAATAAATAAAAAATAAAAATAAATCCAGGAGGAATTTTATCATGAAAACAGGAAGAAACTATAAGTTCTGGTTTTGTACAGGTTCACAGGATCTTTACGGAGATGAGTGCTTAAGAAAAGTTGCTGAGCATTCCAGAATCATTGTTGAGGAATTAAACAAGAGTGGTGTTCTTCCATTTGAATTAGTATGGAAACCAACACTGATCACAAACGAACTGATCCGTAAAACATTTAATGAGGCAAATGCAGATGAGGACTGTGCAGGTGTTATCACATGGATGCATACTTTCTCACCGGCAAAATCATGGATCCTTGGTCTGAAAGAATACAGAAAACCGCTTTGCCATCTTCATACACAGTTTAATGAGGAGATTCCTTATGATACCATTGATATGGATTTTATGAATGAAAACCAGTCTGCTCATGGCGGTCGTGAATATGGTCATATTGTTACAAGAATGGGAATCGAAAGAAAAGTTATTGTCGGACACTGGGCAGATAAAGATGTTCAGGAAAGACTTGCTTCCTGGATGCGTACAGCAGTTGGTATCATGGAGAGCAGCCATATCCGCGTATGTCGTGTAGCAGATAATATGAGAAACGTAGCTGTTACAGAAGGTGATAAAGTAGAAGCACAGATCAAATTCGGATGGGAAGTTGATGCTTATCCTGTAAATGAGATTGCTGATTATGTAAAAGATGTAGCTAAAGGTGATGTAGATGCGCTGGTAGATGAATACTACAGCAAATATGATATTCTTCTTGAGGGAAGAGATCCGGAAGAATTTAAACGTCATGTAGCAGTTCAGGCTCAGATTGAGATCGGATTTGAGAAATTCCTGGAAGAGAAAAATTATCAGGCAATCGTTACACACTTTGGAGATCTGGGTGCTCTTAAACAGCTTCCCGGACTTGCAATCCAGAGACTTATGGAAAAAGGCTATGGATTCGGTGCAGAAGGCGACTGGAAGACAGCTGCAATGGTTCGTCTGATGAAGATCATGACAGCTGGTGTAAAAGATGCAAAAGGAACTTCCATGATGGAAGACTATACATATAACTTTGTACCTGGAAAAGAAGGAATCCTTCAGTCTCATATGCTTGAGGTATGCCCGTCTGTCGCAGATGGTAAGATTGGCATTAAAGTATGCCCGCTTTCCATGGGTGACAGAGAAGATCCTGCAAGACTTGTATTCACAAGCAAGACAGGCCCGGGTATTGCAACATCCCTGATCGATCTTGGAGACCGTTTCCGTCTGATCATCAACGATGTGGAATGCAAGAAGGTTGAGAAACCGATGCCGAAGCTTCCTGTAGGAAGTGCATTCTGGACACCACAGCCAAATCTTAAGACAGGTGCAGAAGCATGGATCCTTGCAGGCGGAGCCCACCATACAGCATTCTCCTATGACCTGACAGCAGAGCAGATGGGTGACTGGGCAGCAGCTATGGGTATTGAAGCTGTTTACATTGATAAAGATACAAATATTCGTGATTTTAAGAATGAACTGAGATGGAATGAACTTGCATTCAGAAAATAATAATTTTTGTAATTAATACAGAGGCTGCCATATCAGGCTGAAATTAACTGCCTGGGATGGCAGCCCTGAGAAGTTTAAAGTAATAAAAAGTATGTTAAAACCGTAAAATTTCCATGGTAAAACAATAAAAGAAATGCAATAATATTGGTGTACAAACAATATATGATTATAGATTGTCGAATGATCTGTAATCATAAATAACAGAGAAACAGGGAGGTACATAAAAATGGGAGCAGCAGAAGCAAAAGCAGCGATAATTGCAAATAAAACAGCACTTGGTATTGAGTTTGGTTCTACCAGAATCAAAGCAGTACTTGTAGATGACAAAAATCAGCCAATCGCATCCGGTGCACATGAATGGGAAAACCGTTATGAAAACGGTGTCTGGACATACAGTCTGGATGATATCTGGACAGGTATCCAAGACTGCTATCAGGATATGGCAAAGGATGTAAAAGCAAAATATGACATAGAACTGGAATCCGTAGGTGCATTTGGCGTCAGCGCTATGATGCATGGATATATGCCATTTAACAAAGAAGGAGAACTTCTTGTACCATTCCGTACATGGAGAAACAACATTACAGGAGAAGCCAGCGAGAAATTGATGGAACTGTTCAACTACAACATTCCGCAGAGATGGAGCATTGCTCATCTGTATCAGGCGATCCTTAACGGTGAAGAACATGTAAAAGATATTGACTATATCACAACTCTGGAGGCTTATGTCCACTGGAAACTGACAGGAAAGAGAGTTCTCGGTATCGGTGACGCAGCAGGTATGTTCCCGATTGATACCACAAAGGCAGATTACAACCAGGAGATGGTTGATAAATTCGATGAACTGGTTGCTCCTTATGGATTCTCATGGAAACTTCGCGATATTATGCCGAAAGCCCTTGTTGCAGGTGAAGATGCCGGTGTTCTTACAGAAGAAGGTGCGAAACTTCTCGACGTAACAGGAAAACTGAAAGCCGGAATCCCGATGTGCCCTCCGGAAGGTGATGCAGGAACAGGTATGGTTGCCACAAACAGTGTTGCAGTTCGTACAGGTAACGTTTCCGCAGGAACTTCTGTATTTGCCATGATCGTTCTGGAAAAAGAACTCTCCAGACCGTATAAAGAAATCGACATGGTTACCACTCCGTCCGGACATCTGGTAGCTATGGCTCATTCCAACAACTGTACCTCTGACCTGAATGCCTGGGTAAATGTATTTAAAGAGTTTGCAGAGGCTATGGGTATGGAAGTGGATATGAATAAACTGTTTGGAACTCTTTATAATAAAGCACTTGAAGGTGATCCGGACTGTGGCGGACTTCTGTCTTACTGCTATTTCTCAGGCGAGCATATGACAGGCTTTGAAGAAGGACGCCCGTTATTTGTACGTTCTCCTGAGAGTAAATTCAATCTTGCAAACTTTATGAGAACCAATCTGTATACATGCCTTGGAGCCATGAGGGTAGGTCTGAACCTTCTGTTTGAGAAAGAAAATGTAAAAGTAGACCGTCTTCTTGGCCATGGAGGATTATTCAAGACAAAAGGCGTAGGACAGCAGATTCTGGCAGATGCTGTCAATGCACCGGTATCTGTAATGGCTACTGCAGGTGAAGGCGGAGCCTGGGGAATCGCACTTCTTGCTTCTTATCTGGTAAATAAAGAAGAAGGTGAGACTCTGGAAAGCTTCCTTGATAATAAAGTGTTTGCAGATCAGGAAAGCAGCACACTGGATCCAAAACCGGAAGGTGTGGCTGGATTTAATGCATTTATGGACAGCTATATGAAAGGTCTTTCTATTGAAAGAGCAGCAGTAGAGTCTGAAATCTGGTAAATTATGGCCAGAAATCCTGCCACATTTTTTGCCACATATTGAATAATTGCGCGTCGCATTCTCGTTACTTTAGTAGTGATGAGTTAGACGGCTTGAATGAAAAAGTAAATTCTACATTCTAATATACCTTGATTTTATGCGGGATTTAATTCTATTTTCGGAGATATACAACTTGATTTTTTTAGTATATAATGCTTTTATACGGCATAAACAGCATAGTTTTTTGCATGATAAAAGGACATCTGGAAATAGTGTGCAGGACTAAATTCCACATGTCTGTTGGAAAGACTAAATTCTATGCAATGAAACTTGCCTGTGCCTGTATTGTTATTATTATTTTATTAATGCTGGTATCAATGTGACTTCATCGGCTGGTATCTCTGCTAATCCTAATGCTTTATGAAGTCTGTTATCCAGCAGGAGACGGGATACTTCATATGGACTGTGTCCATTGAGGCTGTCCCGTTTTTCGCTATTGATATGATTTAATAACAGCAGCGTTGTTTTGTCTGTCATTTTTTCAAAGCTTGTTCCTTTTGGCAGGACATACCTTATATATTCATGATTCTTTTCAAGAGCACCTTTTTGATCAGAACGGTTGGGATCACAATAATAAATGCGTGTGCGTACTTCATCATTTTTGCTATATTCCAGACTCTGCCGGTCCTGAAATTCATGCCTGTTGTCTGTAAGTATTACTTCGAAAAGTTTCTGAAACAGTTCAATTCCAAGTAACTCTGTTAAATGATCAAAAATCCTAGTTACTTCTTTCTGGGTCTGTTCTTCTAAAAGAAACATAAGCATAAGGCTACAGTTTCGAAAGAACATAGTCAGAAAGCAGGGACTGGTACCTTTTGCTCCTTCAACAGTATCCATTTCGACTACATAAACAGATTTGTTCGCTGCGATATATTCCAGGAATTCTTTATAGCCCCGGCCTTTTCGAAAACTTCTGTCTTTAAGGCTGGTAGTGGTTTTTCTTTTTCTCTGCTTGTATACCACTTTACGGCGCAGATCTATGTTTCTGGCTTGAAAAACGCCACGGTCTATATAAGAGTATATGGTTCTTCTGGAACAGGCGATCTCATCAGCATGAGATGCGTAGATGTGGGCAATGGACTGTCCTTTTTTGAGAAGCGGTGACAACAGGTTGTCCAGTTTCTGTATACTTTCCGGTGTCTGGTTGATCCCTTCTCTGCTGGTAGTCCTAAGGGCTTCATAGGAGTCCTGAGCGTATTTTGAAGAATAGATCTTTTTGTCCATCATGCAATTCGTTCTCTTGCTGCATCCATTGCACACATAAGGAGGTTTATTTAATTTTTCACATTCTCTTGGTTTATAAAATTTACAGACATCGCTGCATCTGAATTTTCTGCAGAGGACACATTTGCGCCGACATTCATTATCACCGCACATATGCATGACATTGCATATATTTGTCCGCGGCTTTGAACTATCATAATTGTTTGCACAGGGAATAGGGGCAAATGCATCTGCGCTTCTTTCCCTGATAATGGAATGACGTCTGATTTCTTTGGATATGGTACTTGGATCCTTGCTTAATTCTATTGCAATACTTCTAAATGAATCACCGTTATTTAAATGCTGTTCGATTATAATACGTGCAGATAAGTCAAGATGTTTTTGGTTGCCTTTTGGTCTTCCTGTATTCATTTTATCCTCCTTCTGCACAGGCAGGGGATCATCTGCAGTAGTATTTTATAAAAAGAAGAAGGAAAAATCCATGCAGAAGTAATTTCTACAGGTATAGAATTTACTCTTGCAAGGTAGAATTTAAAAATTCATTTAACTCATTTCTTCATAAGCGGTGCGAAAAACACAAAAACAGAACGCACGTTCGAAATATAAACCTCTAATAACAGCCTTTGCGTGTCATGAAACGCAGTCCGCAAAGGAGTTTGAATAATCCACATATTTTTTAGCACTCCTCTTTGGCACTTTTTTGATAATCCCCTTTGTAAGAATCAGAAAATCCGATTCATACGGAGCACCAGAGAAAACATCAAAAAAAGACACAGAAACATAGAGAAAAAAATTAGAAGCCTTGCATCAGGGAACGTCCTGACGCAGGGCTTTTTCAGTCCTGAAAGGAAAGGGAAGAAAAATAGTGCAGTATCCCGGAAGCGCCGGAAAAGGAAGTTTTTACAAGTGAGTTTGCTAAAAAAATGCAAAGTGGGTGTGCGAAGGGACAGGACATATAAGCTTTGTATTCTATCTGGCAAACTAGACAGACTTAAAAGTCATATTCTACCTTCGAGGGGTATGCTTTTCATCTAAAATAGAGTACGATTAATAAAAAAAGGAGGTAGATGGATGGATCTTATCAAAATTGGAAAATATATTGCAGGTAAGCGAAAGTCATTGGGGATGACACAAAAGCAACTGGCAGAAAAATTAGGTATGAGTGATAAGTCTGTTTCTAAATGGGAGCGAGGAGTTTGCCTGCCGGATGTATCTGTTTATAAAGAACTTTGTTCAATTCTTGGTATTAGCCTCAATGAGTTTTTGGCTGGAGAAGATATAGCTCAAGAGAATATGATTCAGAAGTCAGAAACAAATATTATTGAAGTGATCAGAGATAATATAGATAAACAGAAATGTCTAAAGGTTATGAAATGTATATTATTAGTCATATCTATCTGTGCGGTATCAGTAATCGGATTTACCATATACCGTCTGAAAAAACCACAGAATTATATTTCTCCTGTTGCAAAGGATAGCATAGAAATGCAGACAGCAGAACTGCTTGCTGGACCGGATGGAGCATTTGTCTATAAGTTTATCACAACGGATGAATATAAAAAACTCAGATTACATATTTATCGATACGAATCAGGAAAATTGAGTGATCAGGACAAAGTTGAAATGGGATTTGAAGATATTGGTTCGCCAAAAAGTGGTGAAATCGTAATGGTGCCTGATTTCGATAATTATGTAATTAAGTTAATTATTTCTGGAGGTGGTAGTAGGTTGTCAACAGAAATTCCTATTTTAGAAAATGTAGAAAATAGAGAATACTATGGCAGAACAGCAACTGAAATAAAAAATGTCGTAGACATTAGATACGATAAGCAGCAGCCACTTATTGCCTTTGTTTATGATAATGATGAAATGAGTGTTCCGACTTTAGACGATTTTATAAATAGCCAAACAGATTTTCTTTCAAAAAATGATTATGTGTATTATGTGGCATTTGAGTTTTGTAAGTAATAGATTTGATAATATGTTTCGGATAGAGCTGTTCCGTAATTCATTTCCGGTGACAAATGAAAAAGAAAACATCGGAGGTAGAGTGGAGAACAGACCTTAACGATACACAGCAAAAGATTATAAAGTTGCTTTCAGAAGATCATCAATTATCAGCGGTTAAGTTAGCTGAAAAAATCGGGGTTGTCAGTCGAAATATTGAGAACAATATAATATTAAGAAGTTAAAAGAATATGGTATTCTCATAGGACATGGTTCTCCAAAGAATGGTTACTGGGAGATTATAGATAAAGATCTACAGGAGTGAGAAGTAAATTAATCCAAGATTAGTCAAATGCTGAGAGAAATAGACCTTCGCAGACGTAATGTTTGCGGAGGTTTTTTGATAAAAAATTAATCACGATAATAATGTGATGATATCACAGAAAACAAATGAATTTCAGGTTATAATAAAGCCACAAAAGAAAAAACAAGGAGGACTGTAAAATGTCTGCTATTAATATCAATAAAAATAATTTTCAGAATGAAATAATGGATTCCGAGAAAACCGTTCTTTTAGACTTTTGGGCTCCTTGGTGTGCTCCTTGTCGTATGGTGGCTCCTATCATAGAGGAGATAGCAAGTGAACGCCCTGATATCAAAGTTGGAAAGATCAATGTGGATGAGCAGCCAGAACTGGCAAGTAAATTTGGTATTATGAGTATTCCAACTTTGGTGGTTATGAAGAATGGGAAGATTGTAACAAAAGTTTCAGGGGCAAGACCTAAGAAGGCAATCTTAGAGATGCTTTAAGGAGGTGCGTTAATGGGATTTTTTGATTTTTTAAAACAGGCGAATATTAATCAAGGGATAGAGGAATATAAAAAGACTGCTGGTGCAGTTCTGCTGGATGTTCGTACGCCGCAGGAATATCAGGAAGGGCATATACCAGAAAGTAAAAATGTGCCATTGCAACAACTTAACAATGTTGTTTCGGTAGTGAAGAATACAGAAATACCGCTGTTTGTATACTGTTATTCCGGAGCCCGAAGTCGTCAAGCAACTGGGATGTTGCAACGAATGGGATATTCTAAAGTAAATAATATTGGTGGCATTGCTGCTTATTCAGGAAAGGTGGAAAAATAAGATGAAGGTAATAATCGTAGGCGGTGTAGCCGGAGGAGCTACAGCTGCAGCAAGAATACGAAGATTGGATGAACATGCAGAAATTATTGTGTTTGAAAGATCCGGATACATATCCTATGCGAATTGTGGGCTTCCATATTATATTGGAGACGTGATCACAGATCCGGAAGAACTTACATTACAGACACCAGAGAGTTTTTTTAAACGTTTTCATATCAACATGAAAATTCATCATGAAGTTATCTCCATACATCCGGATAGTAAAACTGTTTCAGTGAAAAATTTGGAGAATGGTGAAATATTTGAAGAAAATTACGATAAACTTATCCTCTCTCCAGGTGCAAAGCCAACACAGCCGAGACTTCCTAGAGTTAGTATTGATAAACTTTTTACACTTCGTACAGTAGAAGACACTTTTCGTATAAAGGAATATATAAATAAGAACCATCCAAAATCGGCTATATTGGCAGGTGGTGGCTTTATTGGTCTGGAACTGGCAGAAAATTTGAGAGAGCTTGGCATGGATGTTACAATTGTTCAACGGCCTAAGCAGCTGATGAATCCTTTTGATCCGGATATGGCATCCATGATCCATAATGAAATGAGAAAGCACGGGATAAAATTGGTTCTGGGTTATACGGTAGAAGGATTTAGAGAAAAGGACAATGGAGTAGAGATTCTATTAAAAGATAATCCGTCCCTTCAGGCTGATATGGTGGTGCTGGCAATCGGCGTTACACCAGACACAGCATTAGCAAAAGAAGCCGGTCTGGAGCTTGGCATCAAGGGAAGTATCGTAGTGAATGACAGGATGGAAACTTCTGTACCGGATATTTATGCAGCAGGTGATGCAGTTCAGGTAAAACATTATGTTACGGGTGATGATGCGCTGATCTCTTTGGCCGGACCAGCCAACAAGCAGGGCAGGATCATCGCTGATAATATTTGTGGTGGTGACAGCCGTTACCTGGGCAGTCAGGGAAGCTCCGTTATCAAAGTATTTGATATGACAGCAGCCACTACAGGTATCAATGAAACCAATGCCAAAAAGTCAGGATTAGAGGTAGATACAGTAATTCTTTCTCCTATGAGTCATGCCGGTTACTATCCTGGTGGAAAAGTGATGACCATGAAGGTGGTTTTTGAAAAAGAGACTTATCGTTTGCTTGGTGCTCAGATTATTGGATATGAAGGAGTTGATAAACGTATTGATGTGCTGGCAACAGCAATTCATGCAGGGCTGAAGGCAACCCAGCTGAAGGATTTGGATCTCGCATATGCACCGCCTTATTCCTCTGCCAAGGATCCTGTAAATATGGCAGGATTCATGATAGACAATATAGCAAAAGGTACCTTAAAACAATGGCATCTGGAAGATATGGATAAGATTTCTAGAGATAAAAGTGTTGTGTTGCTGGATGTGAGAACTGTAGGTGAATTTAACAGGGGGCATATGGATGGATTCAAAAACATTCCTGTAGATGAACTAAGGGAACGTATCAATGAAATTGAGAAGGGAAAGCCTGTTTACCTGATATGCCAGAGTGGGCTGCGAAGTTATATTGCCAGTCGTATTCTGGAAGGAAATGGATATGAAACATACAACTTCTCCGGCGGATTCCGCTTCTATGATGCAGTTGTCAATGACCGTGCGCTGATTGAAAAGGCATATGCATGTGGTATGGATTATTAAAAATAATCATAATATTTTTATAATTTTCTCGTAATATAAAAAGATCCCCCATTTATTAGAATGACTTTCATAATTCTGATAAATGGAGGA